>Ga0335070_10009860_pt1 | contig 11178 bp, 9 predicted proteins | sample Lox_Sample_13_FD_206722 | JGI IMG/M metagenome (GOLD analysis project Ga0335070, IMG submission 206722) | Soil microbial communities from Loxahatchee National Wildlife Refuge, Florida, United States - Lox_Sample_1.3 | ecosystem: Environmental > Terrestrial > Soil > Wetlands | place: USA: Florida... | reverse complement strand
GCTCGAGGTAGAGGACGTCCTTCTCGAGCTCGCGGTTCATGCTCTCGTCGAGCTCGTCTATCCGGCGGGGAAGGGAATCGTCGAGGCGGCCCATCCGCAGCCACCGGGAGAGCGCCTGGCGGGCGACGGCGAGGCGCTCCTCCTCCCGGCGGATGCCGGCCGCGACGTTCGCGAGAGCGAGCGGGATCTCCTTCGGCGCCGAGCGGTCCCTGCGGAGCGCCTGGGCGGCCTCCCTCATCCTGCCGTGTAGTTGCCGGGCGCGGCCGTCGAGGACCTCCCCGCGGGTCACCTTCTCGAGGTCCACCGGGGTGCCGCGGCGGAGCTGCTCGAGGCGGTCGCCGAGGAGCCCCACCATCTCCTCCCATAGCTCCTTCGCCCTGGCGAGCGATTGGCGGTGGTGTTCGGCCTCGCTGTAGATCTTCACGGACTGCGTGGCGGACGCGGCGCGTTTCGGGCCCGAGATGGCGTCGTTGTCCTTCACCTCGAGCCAGTAGAGGAGCTTCTCGCCCTCGGCGAGGTGGAGCGGCTCGAGCTCGAGGTCGAGGGAGCCCGCCTCCCGGCGCGTGGAATCGAAGCGACGGACGACCCGGCGCTCCTCCTCGGCCGCCGGGGGCTTGAGCACGAGCGCGAGCTCCGAGAGGCCGTAGTCGTCGGACGCCGACCACTCGACGTGGACGCTCGCCGACGGGTCCACCTCCACCTCGGCCGCGGGCGCTGTGATGCGGACCTCCGGGAAGGCGTCCGGCTCCACCACGATGGGAATGGGCGGGCCCGCCACATTCAGCTTGCCGCGCTCCAGGTACTGGAAGCGGTACGAACCCGAGTCTCCGACGACGAAGGAGCCCGAGAGATCCCGGCCGTTCTCCACGCGGAGCGCGTAGGCCTGGCGAGCAGGCCCCGCGGCCGGTGGCCCGGCCCCCGCCGGGACGGGCTTCGCGTCGGCGCCTCCGCCTGACGGCTGCGCGGCGAAGCCCTCGACGACGAGCTCGGCCTCCTTCACGGGGCGGTCCGACCGCGTGGCGATCCGGACCTCCGTCCCCTTCGGCGCGGTGACGTCGCCTCCCGTGCCAGGGACCTTCTTCTCGGGGCGGCCCGTGTAGGCCGGATAGAGGTACGTGAGCTCGATGTCGCCGGTGATGGGTTCGAGCCTGGGCGCGACGGCGGGCGGACGGACGGCCGTGAAGAGCCGCGAGTAGCCGCGCGCGAGGTTCGGCCCGAGAAAGAGGAACGAGAGGAGCTCGAGCCCCGCGACGGCGGCGAGCGCGGTGCCCGCGCGCCTCGCGGGCAGGGAGGGAATCGATCGGGAGAGGTCGAGGCCGCGGGCGCGCTCCGCCGTCCGGGCGATGTGCTCGTCGACGAGCGCGACGCTCAGGCTGCCGGTCCTCTCAAGCGCGCTCCGCTCGCGGGCGAGCTCGACGGCCGAGAGGAGCGCCGAGCGGAGCGCGAGGTCGTCGCTCGCGGCGGTCCGCGCGACGTCCTGGTGCGACCGCGCCCCCTTCCAGACCTCGTAGCCTCCCCAGAGGAGAGCTCCCACGATCGAGAGCGCCGCGAGGGCGAGCGAGAGCGGCCGGCCGAAGGTGAGCGCCCACGCCGGCCCGTAGGCGAGGAGAAGCGCTCCCCCGAGGAGCGCCATTGCGGCGGCTGCGAGCCCCCAGCCAGCGGCGGTCCCCAAGGCAACCCGGCCCTCGCGGCGGCGGGCCACGCTCAGGACGCGAGAGATCTCCGAGTACGGCGTCGCCACTGACACGTAAACCGCCGTCCGGACGGGACATTCCGTTCCGGGTGGCGGCCCTCTGCGAAGTCTAACCCGGGGCCTCTCCGGAGCCTATCGCCGCCGCTCGCGCACCCGATGGGGTGTGGTAAGTTGCCGCAGGCCGCGGTGAATTTCCCCGCCCCTGCCGCGTCCTTCACGATGGAAGTGGACGACCTCGCGCTGGTCGAGAAAGCCAGGGCTGGCGACGCGGAGGCCTTCCGCGCGCTCGTCGTCCGCTACCAGAGGAAGGTGTTCGCCGTGGCGCTGGGCATCGTGAAGGACCCGGACCTCGCCTGGGACGTCGCCCAGGACTCGTTCGTCCGCGCCCACCAGCACCTCTCTGGCTTCAAGGGCGAGAGCGCGTTCTCGACCTGGCTCTTCCGCATCGCCACCCACATCGCCATCGACGCGGTCCGCAGGGAACGCGCGTCCAAGAAGGACGACCTGGAGGACGTGGACGAGGCGGCCCTCGAGGAAGGGGCGGACGGCATCCTCGCGACCTCGCTCGGTTCGAACCCCCAGCAGACGGTGCTCCGGAAGGAGCTCCAGGAGAAGATGACCGAGGCCCTCGCTGAGCTGCCTCCGGCCCACCGGACGATCCTCGTCTTGCGGGAGGTGGAGGGGCTCTCCTACGAGGAGCTCTCCGAGCAGCTGGGGATTCCCAAGGGCACCGTCATGAGCCGCCTCTTCCATGCGAGGAAGAAGATGCAGGCGCGGCTACGAGCCTACGCGGGGCTCGTGCCGAGGCCGGGCCGGTCGACGGGAGAGGAGGGCGCCGGGTCGTGAAGGAATGCGCCCTCTACGCCCCGATGCTTGGCGCCCACCCGGGCGAGCTCAGCACGGACGAGGAGGCGCGGCTCAACGCGCACCTCGCCTTCTGCGACGCCTGCCAGGGCCGCCTCGCCGACCTCTCGGCGACCGAAGGCATGCTCGCGGAGGCGCTCTCCCGCGCTGCCGCCCGGCGCGACTTCACGGACTTCGCCGACGGCGTCATGGCGCGGATCCCGGCCTCCGCCTGGAGGACGGGCGCTCCGGAGAAGGCCGGGGGCCTGCGCTCGCTCAAGGCCTTCCTCGGGCGGCACAAGGTGCTCGCGGTCGTCTCCGCCGTCGCGCCCGCGCTCGCGGCGGCGGCGCTCTTCCTCTTCGTCGAGCGCTCGGGCGGCCCGGAGCCGGCGTCCCCGGGCGTCGAGGTGACGTCCGAGACGCTCTCGCCCGTCGTCCTCGATACGAGCGACGGCCCCGTCATCCTCATGAGCGACTCGGAAGGCACATAGGGAGACCACGATGACGACGCTCGCAAGGGGGGCGGTACTCGCGGCGGGACTCCTCGCCGCCCAGCCCGTCGCCTGGGCGGAGGCGGGGATCCCGGCGCGGATCCGGGTGCTCAAGGGCTCGCGCCAGGGTCCCGCGGAGATTACCCCGGGACTGAGAGACCTCGCCCACCAGCTCTCTCACACGGCCTACGTTCGCTGGGAGGAGGCCGGCGAGCTCACGACGACCATGGAATTCAAGAAGCCGGTTCCGGTGGCGGTCCCGGGCGGCCTGCAGGTGGTGGTGACCTTGCTCGAGTCGCGTCGAGACACCGCGACCTACGAGGTCCTCGTTCCCGCGACGCGGACCCACTCGAGGCTCACGATCCCGAAGGACAAGCGCATCGTCCAGCAGGTGACACCGGAGCGCGGCGGCGAGGCCTACTTCGTCACCATCAGGCCCTGGCCGTAGAGATCCAGGTTCAGCGCCTTTTCCCCGGCAGCTTCTCCGCGAGCTCCGCCGCGACATCGGTCGCGAGGTCGCCCTCCTCGTCGCCAGGGGTGCCCGTGGTCGCGAACCACAGCACCTCGCCGTTCCCGTCGACGATCCCCGCAGCGAGCCAGCCGAGGCGAACGAGACCCTGCCCCGAGAGGCCCTCCCCGGAGGCTGCCTCGCGGATGGCCTGGAAGGACGTCTGGTTCTGGGCGACGGCGGAGGGGCGCGGTGCGCCGGCCGGCGGGACTGCCGTCGCGGATGCGAGGAGGAAGCCGTCGACGCCGCACGCCTTCGAGAGGGAGGCGAGATCGCCTAGCGCACCGGGGAGCGCAAGGCCTTCGCCCCGCTTCGCGGCCCGGGCGGCGAGTTCGGCGGAATCGTCGAAGCGCCGCGCCAGCGCGGCGAGCGCGTCCTTCGTCGAAGGCTTGGGCAGGACCCGGATCACCTCCGCGCCTCGCTTGCGGAGCTCGGACCCGAAAGTCGCCGTCACAACCTCCTCCGCATCGCGCTTCCAGCCATCCGCGTCCACCGCGCTCTCGTCCACGTCCACGGTCGGTGCCACGAGACCGATGGTCCGGAGCGCAGGCCACCGGTCGTGGAGACGGGGGCTCTCCACGCGACCGTTCGGCGTCGCGCAGGAGACGAGAACGAGAAGCGGGAAGACGAGAGCGCCAGAGTTCGCGCGGAGCCGATCTATCATTTGATTGTCCAGGCAAGGCAGCCGCGGTCAGGATCACCCAAGAGCGTGAGCCGACCTCCGAATCGGAACCGGTCGTTTCATTCTGGTCAGGGCCGCCGGCGAATAGGGTTCGGGGATGAGAGCTTCCTCCACGTGCCGGCCATCGAGGTGGTTGGTGTCCACCGCTCCACGCCCTGCTTCAGCGTGTCTTTCTGCAGGCTCCAGTGAACGAAGCAGCCGCGGATGCGGGCCTCCGCCTGCACGCGGAGACGGCGAGCGGTCGCGTCGCGCCTCTAGCGCTCCTCTAGAGCAGTGCTAGCGGAGGCCTCGAAGGACATAACGGCAATTCGTACAGCCCCACTGGCGACACACCCGGCACTTTGGACTTAGGGGCGCCGCGTTAGCAAACACCCTCCCGCCACCGACTGGGACGAGAATTCATCTCCGTTTGGCGCCTCCTCTGCGAGGACCGCGTCGGCCCTGCCAACCCGCAACACAGCGAGCGCCTCCTCCAGCGTTAGCTGCCCGAAGCGCTTGGCCCACGCTGGATCCGCGTAGACGCCAATATTTACCGTCCCTTCCGCCTTCCCCGCGGCCACCGCGCGAAGCCGCGCGGCAAATGCTTGCTCCTTGTCGTTGAAATCGGCTCGTAGCCCGGTAACCAGCGCTTGGTCCAGACCGAAGGAGCTTGTGAACGAAAGGTGCCCGCCGCCCCACATCGTGGACTCGACCCGGGTCACCGTATCTCTCAGCGACTCGCGTGTGGCCAGGTCCAGCACCCAAGGCCAGTACCACGCCGGCAGGAGGACCCTTCGGCCAGAGAGTGCCGCCAGACTCTCCCGCACTTCTGCCGGCCGCATCGCCGTCAGCTTGTTGCTCTTGAGCTCTGGCCGGGAAACGATCTGCCAGACCATGATGCCCGCAGCCGCGGCCAAGCCAACCGCGACGGTCGCCCGGCGAAGTCCCTCCGACTCACCTCGCAGGTACCCCCTCGCTGGTATCACTAGGAGCAGGATTGCCATCACAGCGCAGATTGGCACCATCGCCTGGTAGTAACGTTCCACTATCTCCGGACTCCGCGCGGCCGGTATCAGGATCGTCGCCGTCGCCAGCGCCAGCCCCCCCACAAGCCACCATTGACGGTGCCGCACTCCCGCGATCACCGCGAGCACACTTGCCCCCAGCAACCACGACGGCACGACTTTCACCATCATGCCTAGCGCTGCGCGAAGCCCGCTGGCCTCCCCGTGCTTGATGTAAGCGCCCACCGTTGCCCGGGCCACGCGGATCGGTTCAGTCCAAACGTACGGAAACGCCGCGACCAAAGCCACGGCCATCATCAGGGTCATGGCAACTAGGTCTCGCCAAGGCCTCGATGAGCGGGACGCAAGGATCGCCCCGACTAATGGAACGAATGGGGCCATGGTGTTCCTCGACGCGAGCATCAACCCCAGCAGCGCCCCAGCCGCCACCGGGCGATGCAGCGGGTGACCACCACACGCCTCGGACAACGACACCGCTATAGCCAGGCACCCCAGGCCTAGCGCTAATCCGTTTCCAAGGGACATTATCGACGCTTGCCACAGCGACGGCGTGGTCGCCGTCAGCAGCAGCGCCACCACGCACGCCCACGCCCCGGCGCCGCGCCTCGCCAGCGGGACGACCAAGCTGGCCAACCCCAAGCTTGAGGCCACCACGACGATAACTCGCGATAGCCACACCGTATGCCACGGCGAACGGTAGATCCCCGCCACGTACTCGATAAACGCCGCGCCGGTCGGCCGAAAGTGCGATTGCACCAACATGTCTGCCCCTAATACTGGCAGCAGCAGCAGTTGGTTCAGCGATGCGGGCCAATGAGTCTGGCAGGGCGGCACTCCTAGAAAACGGTCAGCGCCCATGAGTGCTGTCTCGATTTCATCGGGGTTGAGCAGTTGTCCCGCTTCGGCCCAGCGGGCAAACGGCAACCGGAGCGCGAGCAGCGCGACAAATAGGCCCAGCGCCCACCAGTTGGCGCCTGCCATACTTGGCTCTGGCGAGACCTCCCGAATGGCCTGTCGCACAGTGGACCTTTCGCGGGGCGCCAAACGCCACCCAGTGAATTGCGAATGGCAGCACTACCACGAACCCTGCCATCCTCCAACGTCGCAGAGTAAACAGTGTAATCGTCGTCGAGGCCTGGGACCCGCTGCTGCCGGGAGGTCCGTGCAGCCGCGCGATCGCCCGGCGCAAGGCACGTTTGACGCTCACTCGCTGTAGCCGAGGACGCGGTAGACGACCCTGCCAGCCATCTCCCGGATGGCTTCGGTGCTCTTCGCTAGCGCGGAGGCTCGAGGCTGCCAGCCCGCCTCGCGCTCGTCGCCCGAGCGAAAGTCGACCGGAAGGGCGTCCGGGAAGAGACCCGCTCGGTGGAAGCACCCGAGCGCCCTCGGCATGTGGGCGGCGCTCGTGACGAGGAGGAGCTTCGTCCATCCCTTCTCTCGCGCGACGAGCGCGGAGTGGACGGCATTCTCATGGGTGTTGAGGCTCTGCCCCTCCACTGCGATGCGATCTGGGGCGATTCCCCATTCCCGGAGCTTCATCGCGAGCCACTCTGCCTCGGAGCGGTCTTCGGGCCGCGCGTTGATGAACCCTCCGGAGAGGAGTGCGTTCTTCGCCTGGCCCGCCTGGAGGAGCTCGTAGGCCCTCGTGATGCGCTCCACAGGGTCCGTTAGCTGTGCCGTCCCAGTCGCGCGCGAGGCGGCTCCGTCGACGAGGCCACCGAGGACGATGACGGCGTCGTAGGTCACGTCGGCGCGATAGGTCGAGCGAGCCTTCGCCTCTGCGTGGTGGATGAGGCGATCCGCGACCGTGCCGGACGAGAACGCGAGGAGCGTCGCCATCGCGGCTCCCAGGAACACGGCAGCCCACCGCGCCCGTCGCCAGAGTACGAGGCTCGCCAACATGAAGAGGAGTGCCCAGGTGAGCGGGGCGAGGAGCAGGTCGAGCGTCTTCGAGAGGACGAGGATCAAGGCTGCCTTGCCTTCCGGCCGGGTAGTCGCGCCGATCGCCTCGGCTCCTAGCGCCTCAGGCCGACGACCTTCCCGCCCCCGTTTGCGATCGCCTTCCTCGCGGCCTCTATGCCCTGGAGCGCGTTGTACACGTGCTCGCAGAGGAGCTCGACGGCGATCTCGGTGTCGCGGTCGACGGTCGTTCGGCCGTCTTCCCAGCCGAGTTCGAGACCACTGTCGCCCGGGCGCTCTCCCCGGAGGCTGTAACGCGCGACGAATAGGTCCGGGCTCGCCTGATCGAACCCAAAGGAGAACTCCGTGCGCTTCGTGTCCCCGTCCCGCTCGACGATGGCCAACGTCGCACAGGTTGCGCCGAGGACCGGGACCACTACCTTCACGGATTCCCACACGTCCGGAAGCGTGAGTGCGCATCGGAGCCGATCCTCGGTGGAGCGCAGCTTCGCCCGCACCTCCAGGTTGCGCTTGCGCTCGCGGCCGAGTTTCTGGGCCTCCTCGAGCCGGATGTAGCCTGCGGCCGTGAGGAGGATGAGCGCGAGCAGCGATACGCCCGCGAGGTACACGATCGTCTGCGCGGCGTTCGCGCGAGATAGCGCAACGGAGACCCCGGCCAGGATGGTGCAGAGAAGGTAGAGGGCGAGAACCGTCGAGCGCTGAGACAGCCCGAGGTCCATGAGCCGGTGGTGGATGTGGCGCCGATCTCCCGCGAACATCCTCTGGCCGCGGATCGCGCGGCGAAGCATGGAGAGGAGAGTGTCCCCGATCGGGAGACCGAGTGCGACGATGGGGACGACGAGCGCCACGGCGGTCGAGGCCTTCTGGCTCGTCTGGAGCGAGGTCGTCGCGAGGACGAAGCCCAGGAAGAGGCTTCCCGTGTCCCCGAGGAAGACGGAGGCCGGGTGGAAGTTGTACGGCAGGAACCCGACAAGGGCGCCCCCCAGGCTCGCCATGAAGAGCGCCATCAGGAACTGGCTCGACTCGACGGAGATGACGAGCATCGCTCCGACGGCCGCGAGGGCCACGCCTCCAGCGAGGCCGTCGAGGCCGTCGATGAGGTTGAGCGCATTCGTGACGCCAGCGATCCAGAGGAGGGTGACCGGGAAGCCGAGGGGCCCGAGGTCGAGTGGTGCGCCGAACGGGGTCGAGACCTTCTCCACCCGGAACCCGGCCCACCACATGAGCGCGGCAACGGCGAACTGGACCGCGAGCTTCTTGGCGGCCCCGGAGCCGCGGAGATCGTCGAGGACACCCAGTGCCGCGATGGCGGACCCGCCGACGATGAGCGCGACGGCTTGACGACCGTTTTCCCAGAAGAGCCGGCCGACGCCGGTGTCCCAGAAGAAGAGCCCCGCGAGGGGCGCGTAGAAGGCGAGAACCACCGCCAGCCCGCCCATCCGCGGGACCGGGCGCCCGTGGATCTTTCGTGAGTTGAGCGCGTGGTCGATGGCGCCCAGGCGAGTCGCCATCGCTCGAACGAGCGGAGTTGCCGCGAGGGCCGCGATGAGCGCCAGGGTGAAGGTGACGAAGATGGTCCGCATCTACGCCCGCATCCCTTTTGCCCCTCCCCCGAGACGGCTGGCGGATTATGTCAGACGCTCGGTTGATCTCAACCGCACAGCTACATACATCGAGCGCTCCGGGCAGTGCGTTCCGCGGGTCGCGACACCCTTTCAGGGGAGTTCGCGAAGCATCCGTGCGAACTGGGCTGTCCGAATCTGGCGGTCGTAGCGAGCCACGAACACCTCGCGAGCGAGCCGCCCCAGGTCGGCGGACCGGGCGGGATCTGATGAGAGACCGACGATCGCCTCCGCAAGACCGGACGCGTCCCCGTTTCGGAACGCGAACCCGCATCTCTCGCGCTCGACGGTCCTGGCCGCCTCCGCGTGCAGCGGTCCGACGTAGAGCGCTGGCCGGCCCACTGCCATGACGCTGTAGAGTTTCGAGGGCTCGAGCATTCCCGCCACGGCGGGCGCCAGGGTGACGAGGTGGGCATCCGCGGCGGACAGCGCCTCGGCGAGACGGTCCGCGGGCTGGTAGGGCGCGAACCGGACGTTCTCGAGACCTCGCGTCGCAGCCTCGAACTCGGTGCGCTTCGCCCCGTCGCCCTGGAACACGAAGCGGATTTCCCTGTGATCGCGAAGGAGCCTGGCGGCCCTGGCAATCGTCTCGACGTCGTGGGCGCGCCCGATGTTCCCGGAGTACATGACGACGAACGCGGCGTCGCCCGCCGCCTCGGCGCGGAGGGCGTTCTCCTCGTGGGCGACGGGGCACAACTTTCCGCCGTCCGCCCAGTTTTCTATGATGCGCACCCTCCCGGGATCCGCTCCGGCATCGGCGACGCGTTCCGCCATGGACTGCCCGAGGACGACCACTTGGTCGGCGTGACGCATGACCTGTCGCGAGACCTCCCTCATCGCTCGCTCGACCGGTGAACCCTCCCGGAGTGCGCCAAAGGCGACAGCAACCGCGGGATACAGATCCTGGACCCAGTAGACGAGGCGGCTCCCCCTGCGCGCCTTCGCGGCGAGGCCGGCAGCGGCGATGAGGGGTGGCGTGCTCATGGCGATCACGACGTCGTGGCGAGGGAGCCGCGCGAGGGCCGTTGCGGCGGAAGCATAGAAAGAAGCGTAGTCGAGCCCTCGATGGAGGAGGCTTCTCTTGCCGAAGGCCGTCCCTGGGATGCGCCGGATGGCTATCCCTGCGTGCTCTTCCCGGCGAGGAAGGCGGACTCCGCCCAGGTAGGTTCCGCGACTCACCACGGCCGTCACATCGACTCCAGCCCGGACGAGGTCCTCCCCGAGCTCCGTTGCCATCTGGCCGGTCGGAGCGACGTCGGGATGAAAGAACTGGTTGAGGAGCAGAACCTTCATGGAGCGGTCCGGATGACTCGCTCCTTCACCTTCGTCGCGGGAACACCTAGGTAGATACCGTATGCCTCGGTGTTGCCCGAGAGCACGCTCCCCGCTCCGAGGACTGCATGGCTCGCAAGACGCGCCCCGGGAAGGAGGAGCGAATTCACCGCCGCCCAGGCGCCGTCCTCGACAACGACAGCCTCGACGCGCAGGTCGAACGACGGACTTGACCAGTCGTGGTTACCCGTCTCGATGGTGCACCCTTGCGAGAGGCAGGCGTTGGCGCCGATGGTCACCTTGGCGAGCGAATCGATCCACGCCGCTTCGCCGATCCAGGCGTGGTCGCCAACGCTGAGATTCCAGGGGTATTTGATGTTCACCCGATTCTTGATGACGACCCCCTTGCCGATCCTTGCGCCGAAGAGGCGCAAGGCGCCTCGCTTGACGCTGTACGGCCACGGAAGCCACGAGAGGAAGAAGACGCGGTTAACGGCAAGCCAGATCAGGCGAACGAGGACCGGCTGGCCCGGGTCGTACCACGCGTTTTCGAAGTCTGCGAGTCTTACCGTTCCGCGCTCGGTCAAGCGCTCACCTCCACGCACGACGGGCGCTGTCCCGCGCCGAGGAGCCAAGCGTACACGTTGCCCATGTCGCGCGCGATCGCCTGCCAGTTATACCGCTCCTCCACTGCGCGGCGTCCCTTCTCGCCCAACATACGACGCCCTTTCTCCTCGAGGGCCAGGAACGACCGGAGCTGCTTCGCTACCGAGGACGCATCCGGTTCGCAAAGGAGGCCGGCGCCCAGTGCCTCGACGTCCAGGTTGCATTGGCGCGTGAGGAGAACGGGGATGCGAAATGCCATGGCCTCGAGCACCGCCACGGAGAAGCCCTCGCTGAACGAAGGAAGGATGAAACCCTCAGCCGCCGAGAGTGCCGCCCATTTGGCCTCCCCATGCAGCTGACCCGTGAAGATCACGTCCTGCTCCAAGCCGTGAGCGCGGGTTCGTGCCTGGACCTCGGAAGCGTGTCCGAGCTGATCGGGGCCGGCGACCACAAGGAGCCACCCATCGGGCCCGAGTCGGCCCTCGGCCTTGACGGTGGCCCAGGCATCGAGAAGGTGAAGCAGGCCCTTCTTGGGAT
>Ga0335070_10009859_pt1 | contig 11178 bp, 7 predicted proteins | sample Lox_Sample_13_FD_206722 | JGI IMG/M metagenome (GOLD analysis project Ga0335070, IMG submission 206722) | Soil microbial communities from Loxahatchee National Wildlife Refuge, Florida, United States - Lox_Sample_1.3 | ecosystem: Environmental > Terrestrial > Soil > Wetlands | place: USA: Florida... | reverse complement strand
AGGCGAAGATGGTGATGTTTCCCTTTTCGCGCCTCAGGACGACCCGGCTCACCACCGAGCCGTCTTGGTAATTCACCAGACCTGATAGCGAGAAACCTTCTGCTCCGCTGATCTCGGAACGCGCAATTGTGGTCGAACTCATCTTGTGTTTCCTGCCTTTCTGCTCCTTATCCTTAGATGTAGTGAGCGGGTTCCCCGGAACAATAGCCTTCTGTAGGAGCTACCGCCGTGCCGCCAACACCGGTGACGGCCTGACGATGACCACTCCCTTCATGCCGGATCCTTCGTGCAAGGTGCAAACGTAGTGATAGATGCCTGGTTCGCCAAAAACACGGGAGAAGGACTGTCCTGGTTGCAGCAAGCCGGAGTCGAACGGACGTGCCCCCGAAGGCAGACTTACATCCACTCTGGACAGGGCCTTACTGGCATCGTCCACCACATTGTGAATCACTTGCGAGGAGTTCTTCCAAACCACCCTGGTGCCGACATTCACCGTTATGGCCGGTGGCACAAATCCCATGTCCGTCATGCCGACTGTTCCCTGCGCAACTGGCTCTGTGAGTTTGGCCAAATTTCTACGGATCGCCGCCGCGGAAAGCTTGATCGAACAGTTCGGGGCGAGCGGCTCCAACGTGTCCACTACGAAACTAGGAATGTTGGGATCCTCCACTTCAACTACGCTGCCGAAATACCCGATCACATGGACGAGATGATTGGCATTCTGCGAGAACAACAGTGGCCTTGCTTCCATCCGATAGACCTTCGACGATTGGAGTAATCGCAGCATCGATTTGCCGTCACTGGTTAGGGTGAGGCACCCGTTCAGTTCTTTGCGGACCTGCTCGGCTTTCATCGGCGCAGGTTCTGGCGTGTGGCTGGCATGACCGGACTGTACAGGCTTGTCCACATGCGCCGTCGCGCTGTGCATGTCCATGTCCGAAGCTCGCTCATCCGCGGTGGCCTCGATTGACTTGCTATCCGCTGTTGCTGTGGAATCAGTCTGCCGCTCGGCGAGACTTGCGGCAGTGTCAGCCTGTGTCATGCCAGACAGGCGAAGTGAGCCGGAGTCAGGTGCTGGTCCAGGGTGCATCAAAGCTGCGTTTTCCGGGCCAGAAATGGCAAAGGTTGCCATCAGCCCTTTTGCCATTCTCGCCATGGCGTGATCCATCATCGCGAAGCTTCCCGGAACACTGGCTTTGAATTCCAGGATCGCAGCTCCACCGGGCGGGACACTGGCAGTTTGGACGCTCGTTACAAAAGGCGACGTTAGAGATCCCAACAGGTAATCACGAGAGAAGATCTCGCCAACAACATGCAAGGACGACGTGTCATTTGGGCCCGCATCGCCGAAGAAGATGCGAACTGTTTCGCCGACTTTTGCATCCATCGGGTGGGTTTTCGTCAGGGCGTCAACTGCTCCGTTGAACACGAAATACTCTGGACTCTCCGCGAAGAGCTTGGCATCGCTGAATTGCTGCAGCCCAGATTTGCCTTTGGCGGCCGCAGTGTAAATCTCTCCCTGCATCACGTAGTACTCGCGATCTGCAGGAGGAAGTCCACCTTCCGGTTCGACCAGTATCAGTCCATACATGCCGTTGGCAATGTGTTCAGCAATCATCGGAGTGCCACAGTGATAGACAAACAGTCCTGGCGTGGTCGCCTGAAATGTGAATGTTTTCGACTGACCGGGAACTGCCTGGCTGAATGCGGCGCCTCCACCCGGACCGAGCGCGGCATGGAAGTCAACCGAGTGAGCCATATGGCTGTCGGCGGCGTTGCGCAGCGTGACTTCCACCGTATCACCCTCCCGCACGCGAATCATCGGACCGGGCACTTTGCCGTTGAACGTCCAGTACCGGTAAGTCGTTCCGGCTGACGGATCAAGTGTTCCCACTACCTCCTCAGCCGTGAGCGTTACGTGAACTACTGCTGGCTTCCTGTTCCCGACGGTTGGAGGAACATCGGCAGGGTCGCGGACTATGTCGACGATCTTGGTCTGAACCTTTGCTTGGTGTGCGCTGTGTGTGATGTCCTGAGCTGTCACGGTTGCTGTTGCGGGGATGAGGAACAGCATGCTGACCATAGCTTCCACAACTGAGAGTCGATAATGAAGGCTCATTTTCATAATGGCGTCTCTTCCAGCCGTTTTTCCATCTCGTCGATCTGAGGTTGCCGGCTGACCTATACTTGTACGGGGAGGCGACAGGTCTCAATGGAGCATCCGTACTATCGGCATAGTCAGTTGTCACAGGAGTCGCTAAATGCTGGAGAGTGAGTTGTTTGCGCTGCTTCAAGGAACCACCGACGCAGCATTTTCGGTGACCGAAGAAGGCGAGATCCTGTCTTGGAACAAGGCTGCCGAGAAGATGTTCGGCTACTCGGCTAAGGAGGCAGTCCACAAGACGTGTTATGACATTTTGGAAGGCATGGGGCCTTTAGGTACACGCGTATGCCATCAGCATTGCAGCGTAGCCGAGTGCGCCGGTGGAAGCACCGAAATCCCCAACTTCGACATGAGTGTCAAGACTCGCTCAGGAGAACGGTTGTGGATCAACATGTCTACCATCGTGTTCGATAACCAGCGCACGGGCCGCCGCCTGATGGTGCATCTGGCTCATGACATCACCGAGCAGAAGAAAAACGAAGTGATGATGCAGAAGATGCTGGAATTGTCGAAGCAGGTCAGCTCGCTCGCCGAAGCTTCTGTGCGCGCGGAACCGGCTCCGGCGCTATCCGAGCAAGAGAAGCATGTCTTGCGCCTGTTCGCCGAAGGCAAGGATAGCGATGAGGTCGCCAGCACTTTGAGCATTAGCCCGCAGACCCTTCGCAATCACCTTCACCACATCAACCAGAAACTCCGCACCCACAACCGCCTGGAAGCAGTCATGAATGCCATCCAGAGAAAGCTCATCTGACAGCTCCCGTACAACTGTCCCGGATTCCGGTACGAACGCTTCATTGTGCGTTTTCCTGACCTACGGCACATTGTGTTCAGCCGGCCGTAACGGCGGGAGTTGCCAATGATTTTCCAATGCTCCAACCCACAATGCGGAAAACCTTTTCACCACCTCCGCGGAGGGAGGCTGTACCGGTTCGATGTACGGCGGCCCGTGGAGCCGTGCCGCGATATTCCGAATGCGATCTGTGCGAGCAAACCCTCGCAAGCCAGCGTGTTCTTCTGGCTTTGTGGTGATTGCTCGCGCCGAAACTCACTCCGATTCTCGTTACGGGAAGGAGTTTCTGTTGTTCCCCTTGAGCAGTTTGCCGGGGCCAACAATCCTGTGGTGACCCGCGCCGTTGCTGCCGAGTGACTTAGTTGAAAGGAGTGAAAATATGGCTTCACAAAGCGTGACTGCACAAATTGAGGGATCTCCCTATGGACTGAACCGGCTGCCGCACCTCGGCAGTTCGCTGCTACAGGTACTGATTCCAAACGAAGTACAAAGCATGTGGAAGGAAGAGGCCTGGCAGACCGGTGCGGGTCGTAGCGCCCGAACGCTCGTCAAGTACCCTGATCTCCGCATTGTATTGGTCTCAATGAAAGCCGGTACCCGTTTCAAGCAGCACAAAACGAGTGCACGGTTCGCCATCCTGACACTGGCTGGTCATCTACGCCTCCACCTCCCCGATGCAGCCGTCGAAGTACCCAGGGGAGAGTTGCTGGCGCTCGACCGCGACGTATCTCACGATGTCGAGGCAATTCGCCAAAGCACGTTCCTCTTAATTCTTGCCCGGCCTGACCGGGAGAAGGAGAAATGCCATGCGTGACTTCATTCACGAATTGAAACATGATCATTACGTGATTCAGCAAGTCGTGGCCGGCATGAGTGCGGTCGCCGAACTGCTTGATTCCGGCAAGCAAGTTGATCCCGGCGTGCTTGCAGATCTTGTGCAGTTCCTACGTGTGTTTGCCGATCATTGTCATCACGAAAAGGAAGAGCAGCATCTGTTTCCTCTGCTGGCGACTAAGGCCAACGCGAGCACCACGCGCGAGTTGAGATTCCTGGAGCAGGAGCATCGCTCGGCCAAGCAATTGGTTGATCGATTGGCGAAAGTGGCAGCAGTTTACGTCCACAATCCGTTAGCGGTGCGGTACCGTGTTATCGATCTGCTGCAGCAACTCGTCGAACTGTACCCCGCGCATATCTGGAAAGAGGACTTCCTGGTGTTTCCCCTTGCGCAGCAGAATCTCTCGATCACTGAGCAGCAAGAGCTGCAAGACAAGTTCGAGAATGTCGAACGCGAAGTCGGAGAAGACGTGCATGCCGGGTTTGAGATGCTGGCCAAGAAACTGGAGGCCGTTGTCGAATACCGCAACACCGGCGCTTGTCCGCTGTGCTCTTCGGCGGCGTAGGAGAAAAGTCCAGCTTCGCTCTCGTGATCGAAATGTGCAGCCGCATGGAACTGTGGAACGTATGGCTCTCGGGACTCCACACACAATTATCGCGCGCTTCTGAAGCTCGCCGCCCTACGGTCCGAGATGGGAGCTACGCTGCCGACTCGCCACGCTTTGATTGCTGATCGGGTCCGGGCTTCCTTTCCAAATAGTCCCGGAGGACGAGCGCATTGTTGTGCTCAGTGTCGCTACCGCCAATCAGTTACTGGGACGCCTCGCCACTCACGAACTGGATGTCGTGCTGTCGGACTCCCCTGTCGATCCATCGTTAAAGATTGGATTCAATCCATTTCGGCGCCACATTCGGCTCTTCCTTGGGACGATTCATGACGAAAGCAGTGACAAAACGGTCATTTCGCAACCACCACACGCAGAAACTCTTGCTGCCGACATCATCGCGAGTTACGAAATGGCCGGCGCAGGGCGATTCGCCCCTAACGGGTCCGCAGAGCGACTGCCCCTATGGAGTTAACTTGAGGTAGAATCCGAGCGATCTTGAACAAGTGAATGAGAATCCTAGCTTGCGGATGGCTTTGCCTGTTGGCAGCAGGCTCGATCTACGTCCACGCTGAGTGGCGTCCGCTGAACCACGTCGATTCTGTTCAGATTGTGCCTGACGGCGTGGATCTTCTCGCAGGCGCTTCGCGCATTCGGGTAACCGCGCTTTCAGCCCGTGTATTTCGCCTGCGGTACACGGCCGGTGGCTCGTCAGTTACGCCGCCGTTCGCCGTATTGCCGGACGCATTCAAAGAGCCCGTCAACATCCAGGTTAGACAATCTGCGGACGCCGTCGAGTTCGGGACCGAGACCGTCCGAGTCCGAATCTTGAAATCGCCCTTGCGAGTCCTATTTCTGGATCCCGAAGGGCGCATCATTCTGCAGGATCACCCAGACTATTCAGTAGCATTCAATGGCGCAGCCTTTCGTGTTTGGAAGTCCATGCCCATCGAGGAACACTATTTCGGGCTGGGAGATAAGGCGGACCCCATCGACCATCGCGATCAGGCATTCACCATGTGGAACACCGATGCCTACGGATACAGCGAAGGAACCGATCCGCTATACAAGAGCATTCCTTTCTTTATGGGCGTACGCCAAGGCCGAGCCTTCGGAGTCTTCCTGAACAACACCTATCGCACCAGCTTTGATTTCGGAAAGGAGCTGCGGGATGCATTCTCATTTGGCGCGGAAGGCGGCGATCTGGACTACTTCTTCATTTACGGGCCCTCGCCCAAGGAAGTGTTGGAATCCTTCAGCAGACTTGTAGGTCGGAGTCCGCTGCCGCCGAAGTTCGCCTTGGGCTATCAGCAGTCGCGCTACAGCTACTTTCCCGAATCCCAGGTCCGGGAATTAACGCGCGAATTCCGCAAGCGAAACATCCCGTGCGATGTCATCTACCTGGACATTGACTACGAAGACGGCTATCGAAGTTTCACCATCGATCGCAACCGATTCCCGAATTTTGAAGGCATGGTGCGCGACCTGGCACAGCAAGGATTCAAGTTGGTGGCCATTGTCGACCCGCACCTCAAGAAGGAGCCCGGTTACCGACCGTATGACGAAGGCCTGCGGCACGATTACTTCGTCAAGAATCCTGATGGTTCCGTGTATGTGGGTAAGGTGTGGCCGGGTGACAGTGTCTTTCCGGATCTGACGCGGCAGGAGGTCCGCCGGTGGTTTGGCGGCTTGTATGCGGACTTCGTCCGCATGGGCATCCGCGGGTTCTGGAATGACATGAACGAGCCTGCAGTTTTTCGCTATCCGGAGAGGACCATGCCGCTTGACACAGTGCACAGTGTCGAGGGGCGCAAGACGGATCACCGGGAAGTTCACAACGTGTACGGACTGGAAAACGTGCGTTCCACGTATGAGGGGATGCTGCGGCTTCGCCCCGACCTGCGGCCCTATGTGCTCACCCGTGCCGGGTTCGCCGGGTCCCAGCGGTATGCGGCGACATGGACTGGCGACAACGCTGCGACCTGGACGCATTACGGGCTGACTGTTCCCATGCTGCTGAGTCTTGGCCTCTCCGGCTATCCACTGGCGGGCGTGGATGAGGGCGGGTTCGCCGGCGATCCAACGCCAGAACTGCTCACGCGCTGGACAGAACTGGGTGCGTTTCTCCCCCTTTTTCGCAATCACTCCGATAAAGGAACTCGGGCGCGAGAGCCCTGGGTGGATGGCCCTGAGCACGAATCCATCCGCCGCTCGTACATTGAAACCCGATATCGGCTGATGCCCTACATCTACACGAGTTTCGAGGAAACATCGCGCACCGGTGTCCCGCTGATGCGACCCATGTTCCTGGAATTTCCGAATGACCCAACTTTTGAGACGACGGATGAGGAGTTCATGTTTGGACCTGATCTGCTGATTGCTCCGGCCAACGAAACCGTGGGCGGGTATGAAGTGAAGCTGCCCGCAGGGGAGTGGTACGATTTCTGGACGGGTCAGCGAGTTGAAGGACACACTCTCAAGGTAAGTCCGCCGCTCCAGACCTTACCTGCGTATGTGCGGGGCGGGTCGATTGTGCCAGAGCAGCATGTCGTACAGGATGTCGATCAGGTCCCCGATGGGCCTTTGGAATTGTCAGTCTATCCCGGCCCGGACTGTCGCGGTTCGGTTTACGACGATGACGGCAACACGTTCGCCTACCAGCACGGCGAGTTCCTGCGAACGCAGTTCACCTGCGAAGTCCACACGGATTCAGTGCGCGTTGACCTTAGCGAGCCTGAGGGCACATTCCGGCCATGGTGGAGTGCGGTGAAAATCACGGTGTTCGGAGTTTCGTCCGCCCCTCAGGGAATAATGGTGAACGGAAGAAGCGTCTCTGACTGGAAGTTCGAGCAACAAACCAACAGTGTCACGCTGACGGTCGCAAGCCAGCACGCAGCAAGCATCGTGCTGCAAAAATGAAGCATGCGTCCAATGGACTCAGCTATCGAATGCTGGTGTCTATCAACTCCTCTTCGGTGGGCACGCCCCGTGTGATCTTCACCCGCAGCAATGCTTCGAAGGGCTTGAGCTCGCCCGGTTTGGACACAGAGAGCTGCGACAGCAAAGCATGCAGCGTGTTCTGACGGGTGACGTATTCTGCCGCCCCCTGGGTGCCGAAGGTCGTTGTTCCCGCCAGAATCAACACCCAGCGCGACGGTGTCAGGCCGGGGATCAATCCGACTACAGCGTAGTCTTCCGTGAGGGGAGAAGTGGACGGGCTGGCCATAAAGAGCTCTGTTCCCCCGGATCGGCCGCCCCGCGCAACAATGGCCAAATCGCCCTTCCGAGGGCCCGAGGTAAGGCGCTGAAAAACGAACTTCCTGGTGCTGGGAATATCGGACAGCGTGAGATTCTCGGAAGGCGACCCAATGAAGATCAGATTGTTGTTTTCTGCGTCATCGAGTGAGAACAGGCTGCCTCGTTTTACACGAAGGCGGTGGTGAAAGAGTTGGAACACCTGGTCGAGGTTGTGAACCGCCAAGACTTCACCCACACCCGTATAGTGGTCCCAGATTCGGTCCCGCGAGTCCCGCGCGGCATCGTAGTAACGCATGCCCGTCTCCGGTCTGCCCACAAACGCTGCATTACTGAAGATTACCCACGGGTCCTCCGGCTGATTGACGAAGGGCTGCCAGAATGCCTGAAATTCCGGGCTGACGGGCTCCGTCGCGGAGGCAAGGGCGGATTCCGGAAGTCTGCTGGTGGTTAGCAGCCTGCCAATCACGCCCGCCGAGGCCACCAACAGGGCGGCAAGCACTGTCACCGCGATCAACCAGTTGCGCGAGCTGCCTAGAGCCGCCCCCCGTTCCGGCTCGGAGCCAGGAGGAAGGTGAAACGGCGTTCTCGAGTCAGGGGCAGTGCGGTGATGAAAGGAGAGATGGTAGGTACCTTTCGGCAGCTCCACAATGATCGCGTCTTCGGCTCCGTCGGAGGCGTAGTATTCCGCCAGCTTCGCGCGCAAGCGCCCGGCCTGCACGCGGATGGTGGAATCGAGCTGGGGATCGAAGTCGATGGGGCGACCATACACCTCGGTCGCAATCTGATATTCCTTCAGCGGCGCGGTTGGGTGTTCCTGGGCGTGTCTGGCGAGATATTGCAGCAACTTGCAAAGAGACTCGGAGCCATGGAGCACCCGGCTATTCACGAGCCGATCGATCTGCTTTAAGACCTGGTCCCGTTCCGACATCCTGGGCCCCGCACCGGTGTAACAACAAGGTAACAGTCTCTTGAACTCACTGCAAGTTAAGGAGTTTGTTTTGTAACAGTATCAAACGGATTGAAACTTCCCACCATCCAGCTTATGCCACCACACTGCCGTGCTCCGGAAATACTGGTTCGGAACGTGAGCGCCCGGTTACCGGATCGCCGCAGCAGGGCGAAATGTCGTTCAACCTCTTGATTTCTTGCGCCTGTAGCGTTTGCTTAACCAACAAGAAAGGAGCCCTCCTATGCACTGCGCACGCCGAATCTTCTTGCTACTTGTGAGCCTGGGCGTTTCGATCCCGCTTCTTGCCCAGACCGATACCGCCCGCCTGACGGGCACGGTTACCGACCCCAACGGTGCGGTCGTAGCGGGGGCAACCATTACGGTCACCAATATGGGCACACAACGGGCGGTGAGCGTTCAGACCGACCCAGTTGGAGGCTACGTTGTAGCAGCCCTGCCGCCGGGACAATACCAGGTAGAAGTGAAGCAGACCGGGTTCCGAACCCTGATCCAGAAAATCACCTTGCAGACCCAGCAGGTGGCTGCGCTGAATTTCCAGTTGCAGGTGGGGCAGGTGACCGAGAATGTGACGGTGACCAGCGACGTCCCCCTGGTGGAGGCCGCCAGTTCAAACATCAGTGCTGTCGTGGTTGGGCCCCAGATCACCGAACTGCCGTTGAATGGCCGCAACTTCACGCAACTGGCTACATTGGTTCCGGGCGTGACCCGCGGTTTGCCCGGTGGGCAGGGTACCGGCGCCGGCAACCAGGCAGAAACATTCCGCTACAACAATACAGGCGGCGCCTCGCTCTCGGTCAACGGGCTTCGCCCGCAGAACAACAACTTCCTACTCGACGGCATTGACAACAACGAGTCACTGGTCAACACCATTATCTTCTTCCCGCCTGCAGAAGCCATCGAGGAGTTCCGTGTGGATACCAGCGTGGCGCCGGCAGAGTTCGGCCGGGCAGGAGGAGGCGTGGTGAATACCCGATTCAGGTCGGGAACCAACGATATTCATGGCAGCGCCTTCTACTTCATGCGCAACGACAATCTTGATGCCAAACCATACTTCGTTCCTGGACCGAAAGCCGAGTTTAAGCGGCATCAGTTTGGGGGCTCGATTGGCGGGCCGATCATTAAGGACAAGCTGTTCTTCTTTGGTGACTACCAAGGCCTACGGCAGTACTTGCCCTTGGCGCAGGATCGCGCCACCGTACCCACGGACCTGATGCGAAACGGTGACTTCTCCGAATTACTTGCCCTGTCAAGTCCCATCCAGATCAACGATCCGATTACGGGTCTGCCCTTGGCAGGCAATCTCATCCCTTCCGATGAGATCATCGCTCCAGGACAGAACTACCTGAAAGCATATCCCGAGCCGAATGTGACCGGCTCCAACCCGCTCTGCGGACAAGTCAACACCAACGGCGTCTGCATCAAACAGAACTACGTGACGCAACGGAAAAACATCCAGAACTTTGACGATTTCGACGTGCGTGTGGACTGGAATATCAGGTCTCAGGACACGCTCTTCGGTCGCTATAGCTACGGCCGCGACAAGGAAGATACTACCTCCCGGCTTCCGGCGCTTCCCGCCGGATTTGGCTCGGGGATTCAGGCAAACTACCCCAAGTCATTCGCTTTGGGCGAGACCCATACCTTTGGTACCAGCCTGATCAACGAATTCCGGTTCGGGTGGATCAAGACGACGTTTGGCTATACCCCTCCATTCGATAACATTCCCCTCTCCGCGAACCTCGGTATCCCCAACGCCAATACCAGCTCGCTGCTGGGGGGCGGCGCGCTGATTGGCGGATACAACGATCAATTGGAATACACGGGAGACTACGGCCCCTACAGCGTTCCCGAGCAGACCTGGCAGATATCGGATAGCGTTTCGTGGGTCAAGGGCAACCACACCTTCAAGTTCGGTGCGAGCATCCTTCGCCGGCAAGTCAACCTGTTCCGGCCGTTTGCGGGGAAGGGGTATTTCTTCTTGTTCGGCAACGGCCAGAGCCCCAGCCCGACGGGGTACGAAGTGTCGGATATTTTGGCGGGATTTGTGAACAATTATCAGGTTGGCCCCGTCCTGGGTTACTCGCATACTCGGAACTGGGAGACAGGCTATTTTGCGCAGGATGACTGGAGAATCACGCGCCGCCTCACGTTGAATCTGGGGCTGCGCTACGACCTGTACACCTGGCCTTTGGAAACGCACAACCTGCAAGCCAACTTCGATCCCACTACAATCTGCCTGGCCCACCCGCTGACCGTTTGCACCACGGGCCACCTGCTGATTGCCGGGCAAAACGGGGCCTCGCAAAGTCTCATCCCGACCGACAAAAACAATTGGGCCCCGCGCGTCGGCTTCGCGTACGACCTGTTCGGAAACGGCAAAAGTGTGCTGCGCGGCGGATTTGGGATCTTTTACTTCCTGGATCGCGGTGGGATTGATAACCAGTTGGCCCAGAACCCTCCGTTCCAGGGCTTGAGCCAGTTCAATTACACCGACGGCTTCCGTATCAACCTGCAGGGGCGCGCGCCGGACGGATCAAATGACCCGACGCAGGCGGGC
>Ga0335070_10009858_pt1 | contig 11179 bp, 10 predicted proteins | sample Lox_Sample_13_FD_206722 | JGI IMG/M metagenome (GOLD analysis project Ga0335070, IMG submission 206722) | Soil microbial communities from Loxahatchee National Wildlife Refuge, Florida, United States - Lox_Sample_1.3 | ecosystem: Environmental > Terrestrial > Soil > Wetlands | place: USA... | reverse complement strand
CGGTTTACCGGTTGTACCTGATGTATACAGGATGTACAGCGGGGTTTCGGAGTCCAGCCGTTCTGCTTCGCAGACGGCCCGTTCGCCTTTGACCCAGTCGTTCCAATCGAGCTCCTTTGCTGCGGACAAGGGCTGCGCCGGAGTCTGACGGCGCACGACCACCACATGATTGACGGTGGGGCAGGTTTTCAGGGCTTCGTCCACGACCGGCTTCAAAGGGATCACCTTGCCGCGATCAAACCCCACGTCGGCGGTGATGACCACCTTCGCTTCGGCATCGTGAATGCGGCTGGCAAGAGCCGGCGAGCTGAACCCCGAATAGACCACGCTGTGGATGAGACCGATTCTGGCGCAGGCCAGCATGGCGACAACTTGTTCGGGAATCTTGGGGAGATAGATGGTGACCCGATCGCCCTTCGCCAAGCCGAGCTTTTTCAACGCATTGGCGCAACGATTGACCTGCCGGTACAGCTCTCCATAGGTGAATACTCGTTCCTGATCGTTCTCACCCACCCAAATCAACGCGACCTTGTTTTTGCGCCAGCTGTTGACGTGGCGGTCCAGGCAATTGTAGGCAATGTTACAGGTGGCGCCGACATACCATTTGGCCCAGGGATATTGCCAATCCAGCACCTTGGACCATGGCGAGAACCATTCCAATTCCTTGGCGGCGTTGCCCCAGAAGGCTTCCGGGTCGGCGATGGATTTTTTATACTCAGCTTCGTAGTCTTTGATGTAGGCGTCTGCGATGGTGTTCGGGGTTGGCCGATACGTTCGGCTTTCCTTCAGCAGGGTTTCGATCTGTTCACTCATGAACGGTTCCTCCTCCGTTGCGGAGCCTGACAATCCGATGGGGCATTATGGAGAAAGCTCAAACCGCCTGCAAGAATCCGGTGCAATTTTTCCGATCGTGGTATGAAGGGCCAGGCATTGGCGGATTTCTTGACAGTTATCGAAGGCCGACTGTAGGCTCACCAGGGACTGATGGGCACAACGACATGAAACGATTCCGGTATAGCTTGGGGATTGCCGTGCTCGTCGCGGGCCATATGTTGGGCGTGGTGCCCTCCGGTGGATCTTTGCCCGCATACGCGCAACTGGGCAAGCCGGAAGGGCTCTATTACAAGTCCTGGGGGATCGTGATCGGAATCGAGAACTATACTGTGGCGCCGCACCTCCAGGGGGTTGTCAACGATGCAAGGCAAGTGGCGCAGGCTTTTCAGAAGCTGGGGTTTGATGAAGTAGTGGAGATCTATGACAAAGATGCCGTCTCTCGTCGGCTGCATCAAGTCCTGAATGATATCTTGCCGAGAAAAGTTGGTCGCATGGATCGGCTGGTTATTTTCTATGCGGGCCATGCCGGAGCGGCACCAGATACCGAGGGGGAAGACCGGAGTTATCTCGTGCCGCTGGATGCACAGATCAATAACCCGGCGAAAGCGGTAACAGTCGAACAACTCAAGGAATTCACCAGGCGGTCCGCGTCGAAGCACATGCTCCTGATTCTGGATGCGCCGGTGTTCGGATGGGAGATGACGGTGTCTCGGGAGCTGTCGCTGGAAGGTCGGCTGGAGCCGGAAGCCGAGATGGACCGGCGCGCTGTGCAGGTGATCAGCGCCGCAGGAAAGGGCGAGTCCTCATTGCGTGCCGACGGGAAGAGCCTCTTCGTGCAGGGATTGCTGGCAGGGCTCGCAGGTGCTGCCGATCTGGACAAGAACGGATGGCTGATGGCGTCGGAATTGGGAGCCTATGTGACACAATATGTGCAGGAGGCTTCCAATGGGCGCCAGCATCCGACCAGTGTGCGGATCGATGGCGACGGGGATACGGTGTTAGTCGAAGGACGCACGGCGGCTGCCGAAGCAGATCGTACCACCAGGACCGCGCGCTAGTTCTTTTCCCCACCTTTCAGATAACCCAGGCCTATCTTAAGAGCCCGGCGAGTGATTTCCGCTCTGCGTTCCGGTGGATAGGCGGCCAATATGGCGGCAACATTGGGGTCTTGGATATCAAGATTGGCAATGGTAATGATGCCGTCCTGAATTTGGATGTCGGCCATGCGCGTGCGTTCCTCCCTTGTCCTTGTCTCGATAAATTCATGAATGGTTACATCATGAACATTGACCCATAAGCTTCAACGATGACGGTATGTTTCGTTGACGGAACTAGGGACGCATGTTAGCATGAATTCGCAATTGCCACGCAACGCGCTTCTGAGTAACAGCACAACGGTTTCCATGTTGAAGGAGGATCATATGATGAGGTCTCAGGCGATGGGAACTCGAGTAATCGGGAGCGGTCTCGCTATGCTTCTTCTCGTGGGGCTTGCGGCCTGTGGCGGTCCTCCGAAGTGGGTGGAAAAGGGCTCTGGGTATATGAATGACAAGGACAGCAAGGCGTTCTATGGGGTGGGCTCGGTGACAGGGGTACGGAACGAGCCGCTCGCGTGGGATACGGCGGAGAATCGCGCCCGGGCGGAAATCGCCAAGAGCTTTGAAACCTATACGGGCTATTTGATGCGGGACTACGCCGCGTCAACGACGGCGGGGGATTTTACGAAGAACACCGAAGAACAGAACGTCGAGCGGGCAATCAAAACCGTGACCACCGTGACACTCAGCGGGGTTCGCCCCATCGATAGGTACAAAGACGGGGAGACCAACACCTACTACGTATTGACGAAGCTCAGCCTGGAAGAGATGAAGAACAATATGGAGAAGGCCAAGGAGCTCAACGCGCAGGTTCGTGATTTTGTTCGTAAGAACGCGGATCGCCTGTTCGAGCGGCTGGAAAAAGAAGAAGAAAAGCGGGCCGCGAAATAGCCCATTTGTTGAGCACATTTCTACGGAGCGTTCACGTGAGTCAGATCCGTCGCCGATCCCTGTCCCTCTTGATAGCATGTGCAGCCCTTGCCCTTGCCGGCTGCGGGCAGGAATTGAAAGTGACTCGTGTCGATGCCGGCGTGGTGACGGATCTGAGCGGCCGATGGAATGATACCGATTCGCGGATGGTCGCCGAGGCGATGGTGAAGGAAGCGTTGGAATACCCCTGGCTCGGCAATTTTTCTCAGGCTAAAGGGCGCCAGCCGGTCGTCGTCGTCGGCACGGTGGTCAACAGCAGCCATGAGCACATCAGCGTGCAAACCTTCATCACGGATTTGGAGCGTGAGCTGACGAATTCCCAGAAGGTGACGTTTGTCGCCGGCAAGGGCGAGCGGGATGAGATTCGGACCGAGCGGAAGGAACAGGCAGTCTACGCCAGTGAAGAGACGCAGAAGGCTCCGGGGAAAGAAACAGGGGCCGACTACATGATGAAAGGCACCATCGCCACGATCCTGGACGAAGCCGACGGAACCAAGGCGGTGTTTTACCAGGTCGATCTCCAGATGATCGACCTGGAAAACAATACCAAGGTTTGGTACGGGCAGAAGAAGATCAAAAAAGTCGTCGAAAAGAAACGAACGGTCTTTTAGCGTTCGCTGATACCGTTGAACCCATTCCTCCTACGCGTCGCCCATTCCATCGCATGTCCCTCGGTTCTCATCACGGTCCTTCTGACCGGGTGCGGTCCTTCAGTAAACCGCTATGCACTTATTGAACAGAATTTGCTCGCCGGCAACCCGGCGCAAGCAGCGGCGGTCGTCGAACAGGCCGAAAACGAGTACGGTGACAAGAGCCGCGTGCTCTATGGCATGGACAGAGGTTTGACTCTTCAGTTGGCCGGGGACTACCGGCAAAGCACGGCGGCCTTGGAGCAGGCGGAAGATGTAGTCGAGCGGCTCTACACCAGAACCATCCGATCCGAGACCGCGGCGTTTCTGACCAACGACAACGCATTGCCCTACGAGGGGGATGCCTATGAGCACGTCATGCTCAATGTCGTGAAGGCATTGAATTACGCGGTCCAAGGAGACGTGCAGGAAGCACTCGTCGAGGCGAGGCGCATCGATCACCGCTTGAACCTGCTCAGCGACCGGGTCAAAGAGTCCGGCGGGTACCGTAACGACGGATTCGCCCGCTATCTCAGCGGGATTTTGTACGAGGCAGCCGGTGATCTCAATAATGCCTTTATCGCCTATCGTAATGCGTTTGAAGCGTATGAGGCCATGCGCGGCTGGTCGAGAGTCTCGCCGCCGCCTTCGTTGCGCGCCGATGTGCTGTGTATGGCCGAGGCGCTAGGTCTGGCAACTGAATTGGACGACTACCGGAAAAAATTCCCCGACGTCGCGTGGAAACCCGCCTCATCGCGTCGACAACTCGCCCAAGTCGTCATGATCAGCTATAATGGCCGCGCACCACGGAAAGAAGATCGCTTTATCGATCTTCCGATCAGTCTGGACGCGTTGCAGTTAGTCTTGCTCAATCGCGGACTGGCCCAATCCTCCCGCTATCGAGATCGCGCGATGGACAGCGTCCTCTATGGGCTTAGCGGGCGGGTTGTGCGGGTGGCATTGCCGCGCCTGGTTTCGCAGAAGACGCAGGTGCCGTTCGAGACCATGACACTGACGGACGCGCAAGGGGCTCCTCTCGCGGTGCAGTCGGAGCCGGTGCACAATCTGACGGCATTGGCAGAGAGAAGTTTGGATGATCGTATGCCGGCCATCACTGCCAAGGCGTTGGCGCGCGCCGCCTCTAAATTTGCCTTGGCCGAAGGTGCAGCCATCGGAGCCCAGCGGGCTGCGGGACGCGATGCTGGGCCCTGGGTCGGGCTTCTCGTCGGTATGTTGGCTAAGGGACTGGCGGTAGCGTCGGAAGAAGCGGACAAGCGGAGTTGGCAAACCCTGCCTGACGAAATTCATATGGCGCGGGCCTGGGTCCCCGCAGGCCGCTATCAGTTGACGATTCAACCCCCAGGGCATCGGGCATCCATGGAGGGGGGAGAGCATATGCTCGATCTCGCATCGGGTCAAACGGCGTTTATCCTCCAGCGTGTCATGCAATGATGAGCCGTACTCGATCTATAACGTGGTTCGGTGCCATGTCGGTGCGCGCATTCTGGCTTCTTGCCCTGTTGTCGTCTGGTTGCACCTGGTTCGGTGGCAACGCCAAACCCGGGTGGATCGACGACGCCGACGCCGAGTATCCTCCGGCGCAGTATCTGTTCGGTGTCGGGCAAGCAGGTGACCGGAACGGTGCCGCGGACCAAGCCTATGCGGCGGTGGCGAGAATTTTCAAAGCGGAAGTCACGGCGCAGGCCAAAGACTGGGAATCGTATCTCGTAATCGAAAGTCGTGGCGCGACAAATGCCGAGCGGCGCCTGACGCTCGACTCGGTCACCAAAGTCTCGACGGATAAGGTGCTCGAGAACGTCAGGATCACCGAGACGTGGTATGACGCGAGCAAGGGAGTGTACTATGCGCTGGCCGTGATGAGCCGGCCCCAAGCGGAAGTATCGGTGATGGAACGGCTGGCGGCGCTGGATCGGGCGGTCGAATCGGACACCGCCGAGTCGCGGCAGACCTCCGACAAGTTGACCAAAATCCGTGATCTTCGGCGAGCCATAAGGAACTTGATCTTGCGCGAAGCCTACAACGCCGACTTGCGCGTGATCCGTCCAAGCGGGAGGGGTACGGCGGCTCCCTATCAGGTGAACGAATTGTCCAATGAATTGGCACAGTTTCTCGCGAGCAATCTGCTGTTGGCTGTTCAGGTATCCGGGGATCAGACCGAACCGATCGAGCGGGCGCTGACCGAAGGCTTGCTCCGCGAAGGGCTGAACGTGGTGAGCGATACGGTGGGCGGTGAGGGACGGACACCGGAAGTGCTGGTGCGCGGTACAGCACGACTCTTTCCCATCGAAGTTCGTGACCCGAATTTCAAGTACGTACGCTGGTGCAGTGATTTCGAGGTGGTGGAAGTGGCCAGCAGCCGTGTCATCGGCGCGATCGCGCGGAGTGGCAAGGAGGGCCATCTGACGGAGCGTGAAGCAACGGCCAAGGCGTTGCGGGTCATGCGGCATGAGTTGTCATCGGATGTCGCCAAAGCGATTGCCGCACACATTTTCGGTGAAACCGCGCTGCCGATGTCGGCGGCGATGCCGGGAGGGGGCTGCCCCAGGGAAGAACCATCTGGAGGATCGCCGCCGTGACCGGCCGAACTGTGATCTTTAACGAGGAGGGAGGAGCACTGTGGGTACAACTGGACCGAAAGTGACAGGCCGCGCGCCGCGCAGCAGAGGTCGCGGGTTGACGAAATCCGGGCAGAAGATCTCGAGCCGGCTGGCAAAGCGGCGGCTGAACGAGCGGCTCAAGGAGGATACGGCGGCGTTCAATCAGGGCAATCTTGCCGATACCTTGAGGAAAGAGGGGTACGAAGAGGTCCCATTGGATGAACTGCAAGACCGTCTTTCCAAGCTTCCGGGACCGTTGGCGGAACTCATTCTGAAGGGGAGGATGTAGGGAGATGCCGTACTACTATTTCGACTCGACCGCGCTTGTCAAACGGTACAGTATGGAACGGGGCACGCGCATTGTGAACAAGCTGCTGGTGAAGCGCGGCAAGGTCGCGGTTGTGCCGACCTGGTCCGTGACGGATTTCTACGCCGTGATGTCGACCCGCGCGCAAGAGGGGCACATCACGCGGGATGATTGTTACTCGGTGTTCTATAAGTTCGAAACCGAGTCGAAGCAGGGGCTCTTTAACTTCATCGTGCCGACGCTGGACACCTATTTGCGGACGAAGGAACTGGTGTTGGAGTATCCGTTTCTGCGGTCGCAGCAAGTGATGCATCTGGCGCTGGCCTTGGAGTTGAAGCCGCTGCGGTTGACCGTCGTCAGCGCGGACACGCATCTGCTGGCTGCGTCTAAAACGGCGGGGCTGCACATCGTCAATCCTGAAGAAGATTAATTCCGAACGGCCGAGGGACTGTAGGGAAGGCGTCGCCCGGGTCACCCGATCGGCGCCAGAACTGTCATGAATAATGCCGGCTGTTATTTTCTCAACAGTACCGATTGCACCGCAGTCACCTTATCTGAACTCGAGCTGTCAGGACAATATGATTCTCGAATAAACCAGGCCGCCGCTTCCGTACGCCGATGCATTCCCAGTCTCTCGAAGATGTTGGTCAGATAGTTCCTGACGGTCTTGTCGCTCAGACCTAATCGACCGGCGATTTCTTTATTCGTCATGCCTTTCGCTAACAGAGGCATGATGAATCGTTGCTGCGGTGTCAACCGGTCAAGGCTCAGGCTATGGCCATCACGTTGTGCCGTGCTCCTGATCAAACGAAAGGCAGGTTGGGTAGTACGCGGATCGAGGTGGGAGCGGCTATTCATAACCGCGCGGATGGCGTGAGCAAGTTCATCTGCCGGGACATCCTTGAGAACATAGCCATGGATGCCGCTCTCGATGGCAGCGGCTACCGTGGTGTCTTTGGCATGGCTGGTCAATGCCAGAATGCGAACATGCGGAATAGCCTCGAGAATTTTCCGAGGGGCCTCGACGCCGGAAGCATCGGGCAATTCCATGTCGAGCAGAACCAGGTGAGGGCGCAGGCGCTTTACCAGTGACAGGGCATCCGCCAATGTCTCGGCCTGCCCCACGAGCAGCAGATCAGGATCCTGTTGGAGAAACGCACGGACGCCGTTCCGGATGAGTTCTTGTTTCTCCAACAGCAGAATGCGAACGGTACGGTTCATATTTGGTACCTATGCTGGGCGAAGGGACAGGCCACTCGCTTTCCAGGACGCCACACTCGTGATCCTACGGAGGAAGACGGTACGTGGCTTCCAAATGTTTTGATCAGCTAACTGTTTTGTGTGTGATACCGAGCCATCCTGTTGCAATAAGTCTGAACGGCCCGATCCCTAACGAGGTATTGGGTCCAATCATCCTCAAGATCACATGGCAGGAATGTGATCCTGTGGCCGGTAAGTATCGCAAATACCAAGCAGGCAATATGCTAGTAAAGATACGTGGTTCGCGAGGTGAAATTACTTGCTATGAGCCTCATAAAGGACACAGGTCTGCCATTGGAGATTCACTCCAGGTTAGTCGGGCGAAAACATACCCTTGTGAGGCCGATTGCTTGAGGAGATAACAGGAAGCGCTGGCCTTAACCGATTCGTTGACATAGCGGAATCAGCTGCCTGGTGACGAAGTTGAGCTTCACGGCCGGCGACGGCAACGGATCGGCGAGCTCTTCCAGCGCGGTCATCAGTTTGATTTCTGTTCTGGTCGACCATTCGTCGGCCATCTGCTGCAGGGAGGCAGCCGGGAGGGGAAAAGAGCCTATGGTTTGTCCGTCGAAAGTTTCTTGCCAAGCCGCCGGGCAAGCCGGACCATGCCGGGGGAACGGTCGTCAGGACTGAGCAGCACGTTCAGCAGATGTGGTTGGCTCTGGTCTGCGAAAGCAGCTGCGAGGCGAGTCTCGAACTCGCGCTGGGTGCGTACGCGAGCGCCGATGCCTCCGCCGATCAGATCGACGAGTTTCTCGTAGTGCCACTCGTGCACATCGTTGAAGGGGCCATCCAGAATCTCACGCTCCGTCGAATAGCCGCGGTTGTTTAACAGGACGACGATGGGCGCCAGGCCATAGCGGACGCAACTGGCCAGTTCGGTACCGGTCATTTGGAATGCTCCGTCTCCCACCAGGACCAGAGGCCGCAGGCTCGGATCGGCGAAGGACGCACCCAAGGCTGCGGGCACGGCGAATCCCATTGACGTGTAGTAAGCCGGCGACAGGAATTCGAAACTGTGGCGCACGTGCAGATCGGCGGCGGCGAACAGCGATTCCCCGACGTCGGCGATCACAACAGTCTTGTCCGTCAGCACCGTATCGAGGTGACGGAAGAGGCCTTCGAGGGTGATTGGCGAATCAGGGTCGGGCAGTGGGGCAGGTGCCACAGTGCGTCCAGGAGGTTTCCGTAAAGGGAAGGACGGGAGCGGCGCCTGGACAAGGGCCTGCACGAAATCCAGGAACTTGATGGATTCATACCGGTGGTGTTTGATGGCGACGCGGTCGGCCGTGGCATGGATCGTCCGGCCCTCGAAGAGCAGAGGTGAGCGGGCGTCTAAGTCTTCGACGTCGGAAAGAATCGAACCGAGGATCAAGAGACAATCAGAATCATTGATGAACTGCTGCACGTCGTCACGCCCGATGAGTCCCCCGTAGACGCCGACATAAAGCGGGTGGTCTTCGCGAATAATGGACTTCCCTAAGAGGGTCGATGCGATCGGAATGTTCATCCGTTCCACCAGCTTGGCGAGGTCATCCTGCAGACCGAACCGGCCGACCTCCGCGCCGACCAGCATGGCCGGACGCTTGGCCGAAGCGAGCATGGTGCGGACTTCTCCCACCGCTTCGTCCAAGGCGGCCGGATCGCTCGGCTCGTCCTCCAGACAGATCGGTTTCATCACACCGCCCAGCGGCGTAAAGACCATGTCCCGCGGGATTTCCAAATAAATGGGGCGCCGATAACGCAGCAGCGCGGCAAAGGCTCGGTCCATTTCCCGTTCTGCAGTCAGCGGATCGTCGAGCGTCACGGCGGCGACCGTCATGCGCTCGAACACCTCGCGCTGGGTCGAAAAGTCCCTGACCATATGGTGCAGGTACGGTGTGCGTATCCGCTCCGAGAGCCCAGGCGAACCGGTCAGGAGCACCACCGGCGAGCGCTCGGCGTACGCACAGGCGATGGCGTTGACCGTATTCAGTCCTCCGACGCAGTACGTGACGCAGACGGCACCGATCCCGTTGATCCGCGCATAGGCATCCGCGGCGAACCCGGCACAATCTTCGCGGGTCGTGGCGATATGTTTGATTGGAGATGCTTCGATCAGCTGGAAGAGCGACAGGACATAGTCACCGGGAATGCCGAAAATATGGCGGACGCCGAGCCGGTGCAGACGATCCAAGACCGCGGAGCCGATGGTAGCTTTGTCGCCCATTCTTCTTTATCCTCACACCGCCGATTTGCACCGTGTGTTCTCAGGAAAACATACTGGCTGGAGTTCGTCAAGCAATGAGCGTGTGATGATTGGGGTGACGACAGCAGGTATGCGATCACACAGAGTCAGAAATACCCTGTGACAGGAGAAAAAAGAATGACACCGATAGCCCAGGTCCGCCTTACCTCACGACGCATCCCTGAGGGGCGACCACTCTGGATTTTTGCCGGTCATGTCGGACCGCTCGTCGGTCACGCAGCCGCTGGGGACCTGGTTGATGTCTTGACGGCTGACGGGCAATTCTATGGACGTGGTCTCTACAACCCGTCCTCGAAAATCCGAGTCCGCGTCCTGACCTTCGAGGATAAGCCAATCGACGAGACGTTCTGGCGGGGGAGAATTCAGCAAGCCATCCGCCTACGACAGCGAGTGGTGGCGCAGTCCAATGCCTATCGGCTGATCTATGCCGAAGCCGATCGATTGCCAGGTTTGATCGTGGATCGGTACGATCAGCTGCTGGTCATGCAGTGTCTATCGTTTGGCATGGATAGCCGGAAGGAACTCTTGGCGGACCTGCTGATGAAGGAGCTGAATGTCGCCGCCGTCTACCTGCGGAACGAGGCCAAGAGCCGGCAGCTCGAAGGGTTGCCGCTTGAACGAGGATTTCTCCGCGGTGGTGGTCCGATACAAGTCGAAATTCAGGAAGGACCCGGGAAGTTTCTGGTCAATGTCGAACGGGGGCAAAAGACCGGCTGGTTTTGCGATCAACGGGAAAATCGGCTCGCCGCCGCAAAACTTGCGGTTGGAGCCGAAGTGCTCGAAGTGTTTTGCCATACCGGCGCGTTTGGCATTCATGCCGCGTTAGCTGGAGCGGCATCAGTGGAAGGCCTCGATGTCAGTCAAGACACACTGGCCATGGCCCGAACACACGCCGTGATGAACAAGGTGGAGGATCGCTGCATCTATCGCCAAGCCGACGCGTTCGAAGAAATGCGGAAGCTCGTGAAGGCGGGGCGACGTTACGATCTGGTGGTTCTCGATCCTCCGGCCTTTGCCCGCAGCCGACAGGCCGTGGCTGGTGCATTGACCGGGTATAAGGATGTGAATCTTCTGGGCTTAAAGCTGCTCAAGCCGGAAGGGTTTCTGGTGACGAGCTCGTGTTCACATCCCGTCTCCGAGGAAGATCTGTGGAAAAGCATCCGCCTTGCAGCACGCGATGCCAAGCGTGATATTCGGTTGATTGAACAACGGGGTCAGAGCGCCGATCACCCGATTCTAGCGAGCATGCCAGAAAC
>Ga0335070_10009857_pt1 | contig 11179 bp, 10 predicted proteins | sample Lox_Sample_13_FD_206722 | JGI IMG/M metagenome (GOLD analysis project Ga0335070, IMG submission 206722) | Soil microbial communities from Loxahatchee National Wildlife Refuge, Florida, United States - Lox_Sample_1.3 | ecosystem: Environmental > Terrestrial > Soil > Wetlands | place: USA... | reverse complement strand
TTGGAAGAAGGAGTGGATGCTTTCTATTCGAAGCCCCTGGACTTCGAGAAGCTGCGGGAGAAGATCGAGGAGTTGACGGCGGCCCGGCAAAGCGGGAGCCCGGCAGATGGGAAGTAGGCCCGTCATCCTCGTCGTGGAAGACGAGGATTCGATCCGCCTCACCCTGCGGGACTTCCTCAGGAAGAAGGGACACGAGGTGCTCGTTGCCTCCGACGGCGTCGGGGCCATCAAGCAGATCCTCGATCATCCCGTGGATCTCGTGGTCACAGACTACCGCATGGACATTCTCGGCGGCGACTACTGGATCCGCTTTCTGAGGGAGTTCTGCCGTGACAAGAAGGTCATCATCACCAGCGGCTTCCTCCAGCCGGAGTTCCCCATACCGTTCCCCGTCGTCTACAAGCCGTACGACTACACGGAACTGGAGTCCCTCATCGCGGCAACGCTCGCCGACACCCGCGCGGGCCCGGCGGGAGAAAGAGATGGCGGAGCCTCCTGACAGGCGGGGCTTCCGCGCCGTGGTCCACGGGCGCGTGCAGGGCGTGGGATTCCGGTATTCGGCGGTGCGGGAGGCGAGGTCGCTCGGCCTGAGCGGCACGGTGGCCAACCGCTTTGACGGCACCGTCGAAGTGGCCGCGGAAGGCGACGCACGGCGGCTCGCGGTTTTCGTCTCCTGGCTCCACAAGGGTCCGCCGGGCTCGCGCGTCACGAGCGTGGACGTGCAATGGCTGGCCTGGACGGGCGCGTATCAGGACTTTGATGTCGACTTCTGAGGCCAGGGACGACGTACTCGTCGAACGCGTACTCGCGTTCGGCGAAGGAAAGGGAGGGCGATCCATGACGCCGCATGATGACCCCCAATTCAATCGCGCCCTCATCGACTCGGTCCCGTTCCCGCTGTTCGTCGTGAACGACGAGGTGAGGATCATCGGGTTCAACCGGATCGGATCGACGATGCTCGGAGACAATCCCGCGTTTGCCCTCACCGGGAAGGGGGGCGAGGCGCTCCATTGCATCCATGCCACCGAAGCCCTCGGCGGATGCGGAGCCTCGGAGGCCTGCAAGACGTGCGTGATTCGCGGATCTGTCGGCGTTTCCTGCCGGGAAGGCAAAATCGTGCGGCGCCCGCAGAGGATGCACCTCGTGGGCCCCGGCGGCGCGCGGGAAGTGTATCTCCTCATCACGACCAGCCCGGTCACGGACACGGCGCCGCCGCTGGCACTGCTGATTCTTCAGGAGATCGGCGAGCTCGTCTCCACGCAGGGGATCGTGCCGGTCTGCATGCACTGCGGCAAGGTCCGCGGCACCGCGGAGGAACAGTGGGCATCCATGGAGCAGTACCTGAAGGAGCACCTGGACCTCGACATGAGCCACGGGCTGTGCCCGGAGTGCCTCAAGAAGCACTATCCCGACGTCGCGGGTGCAGGCTCACCGTAGGTTCACGACGATTCCCGATCCGTGTTTTGACCGGCCGCGGGCATTCATGCTACTCTCGGCGGGCAGGCGCTCGCGAAGGGCTGCATGGCGGGACATCCATCCCGTCAGCGGGCTGATGTCAAGCGCGGCGCGGACGCGCGGGCTGGGCCCGCGGAACGGAGTCGAAAAAATGTGCGGAATTTTCGGATACACCGGGTCGGATGCAAATCCCCACATCCTCATCGAGGGAATCAAGCGCCTGGAATACCGCGGATATGACTCGTGGGGAGTCTGCGTTGCGTGTGACGACCAACTCTCCCTGCTGAGACGCGTGGGAAGGATCGGGGCGGCGGATTCAGCGGAGATCGAGCTGGGCGGCCGGGGCTGCCGGTCCGGCATAGCCCATACGCGCTGGGCGACGCACGGCGCGCCCACGGAGATCAACGCCCACCCGCACACGGACTGCACGGGGCGGATCGCCGTGATCCACAACGGCATCATCGAAAACCATTCCGCCCTGCGCTCCACGCTCCAGGCGCAGGGCCACCGGTTTGCGAGCGAGACCGACACCGAGGTCATCCCGCATCTCATCGAGGAGTTCCTGAAATCGGAGCAGGACTTCTCCGCGGCCTTCCTCGGGGCCATGAAGCTCCTCGTCGGGGCGTACGGGATTGCCGCTCTCTACGCCGGGGAGCCCGGCGCCATCTTCGTGGCCCGGCACGGCAGCCCCATCGTCCTGGGCCTGGGGAAGGACCGCACGCTGGTGGCGAGTGACCCGGCGCCGCTCGTGGCCCACACGCGGGAGGTGATCTACCTCGATGACGGGGAGGCGGCCATCCTCCACGGGGACGGCTTTGAGACGAAGACCCTCGAAGGCGCGCCGGTGAGCAAGAGCGTCCAGCAGATCGCGTTCAGCCTCCCCGACATCGAGCGCGGGGGCTTTCCCCACTTCATGCTGAAGGAGATTTCCGAGCAGCCGGAGTCGATCCACAACGCGTACCGGGGCAGGATCGTGCGCGCGGAGGGCACGGCGAAGCTCGGCGGCGTGGATGAGGCGCTCCTCCGTTCGGTCAAACACTGCCACATCGTGGCCTGCGGCACCTCCTGGCACGCCGGCCTCATCGGCAAGTACCTCCTGGAAGGCCTGGCCCGGATCCCCACCCAGGTGACGTTCGGCTCGGAGTTCCGCTACGCGCATCCGGTCCTGGAGCCCGATACTCTTGTCGTCGCCATCAGTCAGTCCGGGGAAACGGTGGATACCCTGGCCGGCGTTCGGGAGGCGAAGCTCATGGGCGCGGAGACCATCGGGATCTGCAATGTCGTGGGATCGAGCATTGCCCGTGAATGCGGAAAGGGGATCTACATCCACGCCGGGCCCGAGATCGGCGTCGCCTCAACGAAGGCGTTCACGAGCCAGCTCGTCGTCCTCAGCCTCCTTGCCGTGCACCTGGGCCGGATGCGCGGAATGTCGCTTCGGGCAGGGCTCCTGTTCCTGGACGCGCTGGAGAGGCTTCCCCAGCAGGCGGAAGAGCTCCTGACGCAGAAGGACAGGATCTCCGACATCGCCGGCCGCTACGCCGCGTTCCAGGACTTCCTGTTCATCGGGCGGCTGTTCGAGTACCCCACGGCTCTGGAAGGAGCGCTCAAGCTGAAGGAGATCTCCTACATTCACGCCGAGGGCGTCCAGGCAGCGGAGATGAAGCACGGGCCCATCGCCCTCATCGAGCCTGATGTTCCCACCGTGGTGCTCGCCGCGCAGGCGGAGATCCGGGACAAGATGATGGGCAACATGAACGAGATCCGCGCGCGCTCCGGGAAGATCATCGCCGTTGCCCAGGAGGGGGACACGGAGATCGCCGGCCTCGCCGAGGAGACCATCTTCCTTCCCCGCACGCTGGATCCGCTTGTGCCGATCCTCGCCGTCATCCCGCTGCAGATGTTCGCCTATTTCGTGGCCGTGGCCCGGGGGTGTGACGTGGACAAGCCGCGAAACCTCGCCAAGAGCGTGACGGTGGAGTAGCCATGGACCGGCAGATCGTACTGTTCGAGGACCATCTCCTGGGGGACATGAACCCGGTGGCGCTGACGCGTCCCGCCTTTGCCGTGACGTGCGCGTGCATGACGCTCCACGAGATTGCGGCGGAGGCGGGGGGAGCAGAGCCCGCCTGGGTGGCCCGCGGGTACCTGGGAAAGCTCATTGCCCGGCAGTTCCGCGGGGGGCCTCCGGGCGACGGCCCGAAGCTCTTTCTCAACGCCTCAATCGTCCCGGACGTTCGGTACATGGAGAAGTTCCGGGAGCTCGCCTCACACGGGGAGCCGTTCGTGGCAACCGCCGGGGGCCGGGTGTCCGCCGCGTTCCTCCCGGCGGAGGTGTCCGTGCCCCGGCCCCTGACGCCTGAGAACATCACTCCCTGGCTCCTCGAGCTGAAGCTCCCCCTCCTGGAAGAGGAGCTTTTTCGAACCTTCGACCACCAGTTCGAAGTGGTGAAGTACCTCGAGCCCCTGTTCGCGGCGAACATCGCGCACCGCATCGGCCGCGGCTCCTACCGGGAGGTCCGTCCGGGCGTCCACGCCGCGGAGGACGTCTCCATTGCCGACACCGCGGTCTTCCACACCCGCTCGGGACCGGTGGTCCTTGAGCGCGGCGTGGAGGTGCGTGACTTCGCGTACTTCGAGGGGCCGGTCCACGTCGGGGCGCGCTCCCGGGTCACCGAGCGCGCTTCCCTCAAGGAGCACGTCTGCGTCGGAGAGACGTGTAAAATCGGGGGAGAGGTCGAGGCGAGCATCATCGAGTCCTTCACGAACAAGCAGCACCATGGGTTCCTCGGCCATTCGTGGGTCGGGTCGTGGGTGAACATGGGGGCGGGAACGAGCAACAGCGACCTGAAGAACACCTACGGCGAGGTGCGGCTTGAGTTCCCCCACCGGCGGGTGGACACCGGCCTGCAGTTCCTGGGCTGCATCATCGGGGACTACGCCAAGAGCGCCATCAACACGAGCATCTTCACCGGCAAGATCATCGGCGTGTCCAGCATGCTGTACGGCTTCGTCGGCACGAACGTTCCCAGCTTCTGCAACTACGCGCGCTCCTTCGGCCAGATCACCGAGTGCCCGGCGGACCAGGCGGTCCTGATCCAGAAACGTATGTTCGAGCGGCGGGGAATCCGCCAGACCGCGGAGGACGCTGAATTGCTAAAGGCCGTGTTCGACCTGACACGGAGCGAGCGGCTCATCACTGACGAGCCCCCGGCGCTCTAGGAGGGCGGGCGCGGCGGTTGGCCGCCTTTGACAGGCGCCGGAGCGTGATGTAGAATGATCAATGGGCGCGGTCGCTGCTGGTGACCGCCTCGTCATTGCTTCAAAGTTGTGCCACCAGGGGAAGCCGCGCACGAGGAGGTGGGAGCATGCGTGACGCGGACAAGGTCCAGAACGAGATCATGCGGGTAATCAACGACGATCCCACGATCGAAGGCGCCAGCCACATCATCGTCAGCGTCGAGAAGAAGGGAGTGTGGCCGCGGTCCAAGGAAGTGGTCGTCCTGAAAGGGACCGTGCGCTCCGACAGCGACCGTCTGAAGGTGGAGAAGATCGCGGCTCTCCATGGCGCCGGCCGCGAGGTCGTGGACAGCATCACCATCCACTCGTGAACTGACCCGCCGCTTCAGCTCCCGGAGGCGCCCGCGTCCGGGCGCCGCGGGTACCCGCGCAGAGCCGAATACACGAACCGCGACACTGCCGGGTCGATTGCCGAGCTTTCCTGCTGAAAAAGCTCCGCGATGGGCCCGGCGTTGAACTCCCCGTCCGCCACGATCACGGGCGTCATCTTGATGTGCCCCGGGGTCTCACCGGCGTCGATCCGGTTGTGCTGGAAGCCGTGCGCCGCAGTCCACGTCAGCGCCCGTTCATGACTGGTCTTGTCGTAGCAGAGCTGGAATCCCGTCAGGCGTGATTCATCGTCATACCAGACGATGAGATCGATGTTGTTGTCCGCGAACCAGCGTCGATACCCCTCTTTCGGGATCTGCCTCACATTTTGAAACTCAGCGAGCATGGATGGAAATCCTCCCTTGCGCCGGCGGGCTCTTGCCGCTCCGGTCCGGCCTCCGTATCTATTGTATCACGGCCATGGATCGCGAGGATCATCGGAGTCTTCTTCAGAAGGGGGTGACATCGACCGGCGGCACGTGGGCCGACTTCGGCTCGGGTACGGGCGCGTTCACCGCTGCCCTTGCCGGCCTCCTGGGAGGGACCGGAAGGATCTTCTCCGTGGACACGGACGCCCGGGCGCTCCGGGAGCAGGGCCGCGTCATCCGTGAGGCTTTTCCCTTGCTTCACCTGGAGCTGGTCCGGGCCGATTACACGAAACTCTCCGATATGCCGCCGCTGGATGGCGCCGTGGCCGCCAACTCCCTGCACTATCAGCGGGACCTCGTGGGCGCGCTGCGTCTGATCCTGACCTGGCTGAAGCCGGGGGCGGGACTCGTCGTGGTGGAGTACGACGTACGGTCGGCAAGCCCCTGGATTCCCTTTCCGCTGCCCCCGGCGCGCCTGGAGGAGGCCAGCGCGGCCGCGGGATACGCGGAAGCGAAGCTCCTGGCCGCGCGTCCAAGCGCGTACAATCGACGGGTGTATTCCATGTTCTGCAGGAAAACCGGTCGGGCGTGAAACGGGAGGATGCTGGCGCGCGCGCCGCGCGGCGCGCCGCCCGCCTGCCGTCACGAGGTTCTCTGGTCCACGGGCAGCCAGGGTCGCGGCGCCGGACCCTTGTACAGGCTCTCCGGCCGGTAGATGCGGTTGTCTTTGCGCTGCTCCAGCACGTGCGCGAGCCAGCCGGCAACGCGCGCCATGGCGAAGATCGGCGTGAACAGGATCCGAGGGAGGCCAAGCATCGTGTACACGGCCCCGGAGAAGAAGTCCACGTTCGGGTACAGGGGCTTGCCTTTTTCCTCCATGCGGGCGCGGAACTGCCTTTCGATTTCCTTCAGCGTGTCGTAGTACCGCGAGTCTCCCTTCCTGGCGGAGAGCTCCTTCAGGAACTCCTCCATCACGAAAGAGCGCGGATCCTTGACCTTGTATTCCCGGTGCCCCATGCCCATGACCTTGCGCTTCTGGGCCAGCGCCGTGTCCATCCAGGCGCCCACGCGGTCCGGGCTGCCGATCTCCTCCACCATTTCCATGACCTTCTCGTTCGCCCCTCCGTGCAGCGATCCGTAGAGGGCGCCCATGGCGGCAGAAATGCTGCAGTAGCACGTTGACATGGTGGAGGCCACGAGGCGCGCCGTGAAGGTGGACGCATTGAACTCGTGCTCGGCATGGAGAACAAGGCAGGTGTCCATGATGCGGCTTTCGTACTCCTCCGGCTCCCGCCCGCGCACCATGGAGAGGAAGTTGCCCCCGTGGGACAGGTCCATCCGCGGCTGGACGTAGCCCTTGTTCTCCCGGTAGCGCTGGTAGGCGGCCACGACGCTGGCGGTCTGGACCACCTGGTGCAGCGTGTCACGGCAGTCACAGGTTGGGGAATGGTGGATGCGGTGCTCCACAGAGCTGGACATATAGGCCATCACCGACTGCAGGAGCTGCATCGGGTGGGCTCCCACGGGGAATCCGCGGATCATCTCCCGGATCTGCGTGGGGATGTCCCGGCTCACCCGCATGCGCTCACGCCACGCGGCCAGCTCAGCGGCGCTCGGCAGGTGCTCGTTGAGCAGGAGGAAGACGACCTCTTCGAAGTCCGAGTGGGCGGCAAGGTCGGCGATGTCGTACCCCCGGTAGGAGAGCTTCCCGTGCTGCCCGTCAATGCGGGAGATCGTGGTCTCGTCCGCGATGACCCCTTCCAGTCCTTTCGAATAGGTTCCTGTCTCCACGCTCATGCTGCGCCCCCTCTCACGCCTCGATCAGGATGCGCCACGGATCCTCCACGAGCTCCTTCACCCGCTTCAGGAAGCTGACCGCTTCCCGGCCGTCGATGAGCCGGTGGTCGTACGTGAGCGCCACGTACATCATGGGCCGCACGATAACGGATTCCCCGTTGTTCCCGTCCTCCACGACCGGTCTCCTCTGGATGGAGTGCATTCCCAGGATCGCGGATTGGGGATAGTTCAGCAGGGGAGTGGACAGAAGGGAGCCGAAGACCCCGCCGTTGGTGATGGAAAAGGTCCCGCCGGCAAGCTCGTCCGGCAGGATCCTGCGGTCCCGGGCCCGGGCAGCGAGGTCCGCGATGGCGGCCTCCAGCTCCGCGATGCTCAGGCGGTCCGCATTTCGCACCACGGGAACGACGAGCCCCCGGTCCGTGGAGACTGCCACGCCGATGTCGTACGTGTGATAGGAGACGATCTCGTCCCCGTCGATTCTCGCGTTCACCACGGGGAACTCGGCGAGCGCCCGGCAGCAGGCTTTCACGAAGAAGGACATGAAGCCCAGCTTCACCCCGTGCCGGCGCTCGAACTCCTCGCGGTAGCGGCTGCGCAGGTCCATGACGTTCTGCATGTTCACTTCGTTGAACGTCGTGAGGGACGCCGTTGCGTGCTGGGCCTCCAGGAGCCTTTGCGCGATGCGCTTGCGCAGAGAGCTCATGGACTCCCGCGTGGCCGGTGCGCCGCCGGCCTCGAGCACCGCGGGGACCGCGGCCGGCGCCGCGGTTGCTCCTGGCGATGCCGCCGGTTTCGGCGGCGGGGGGGCGGCAGCGGCCGCAGCGGGGGCCGCAGCCGGCTTTTCCGCGGGTTTCGGCGCGGGGGCTGGAGCCGGCCTGGCGACGGGAGCGGGCGTGGGTGCTGCGGCAGCCTTCGCCTCGGTATCGATGGAGCCGATCACCTGCCCGATGGCAACCTCGGTCCCCGCAGCCACGCTGATGGAAACGACGCCCGTCGCTGGAGCCGGCACGGTCACAGTCGCCTTGTCCGTCTCCAGCTCCAGGAGGTCGCCGCCTTCTTCGACGCTCTCCCCGTCCTTTTTCAGCCAGGAGGAAATGATCCCCCGGGTGACGGACTCTCCGACGCTCGGGATTTTAATTTCGAGCTTCACATGCCTCTCCTAGGCAAGGCTGCGCGCCTTGCCGGCGCCTTTTGCGCGCACAACGGGCTTCCCGCGGCCGTTGCCCGGCTTCGCCGCGGCCTTCGGAGATACCGCTGCAGCCGGGAGGCCCAGCGCCGCCTGGATCAGCTCCTGCTGCTCCCTCTCGTGCCGGTGGTGCGAGCCGGTGGCCGGGCTGGCGCTCTCCTCTCGACCGGCGTACGTGATCTGCGTTCCGGGGAACTCACGCGCAAATCTCTCCTGCATGAACAGCCAGGCGCCGCGGTTGCGGGGCTCCTCCTGCGCCCAGATCTTCTCCCGCGCGCCGCGGTACTTGTCCATGATCCCGGCAAGCATTTCCGCAGGGAAGGGGTAGAGCTGCTCGACGCGAACGATGGCGCTCTGCGTGTCTTTCGCCTCCTCACGCGCCTTCAGGAGGTCGTAGAAGAGCTTGCCGCTGCACAGGACGAGGCGTTTCACCTTTGCGGCGGGCACCGTGTCGTCGATGACCTCCGTGAAGCCGCCGCGTGAGAGATCACGCAGCGGTGAGACCGCGCGCGGGTGGCGCAGCAGGCTCTTCGGAGTCATGACGATGAGGGGCTTTCGGAAGCTGCGCTTCACCTGCCGGCGCAGGAGATGGAAGTACTGCGCCGGCGTGGTGCAGTTGCAGACCTGGATGTTCTCCCGCGCGCACAGAAGGAGGAAACGCTCCAGGTGGGCACTGGAGTGCTCGGGTCCCTGGCCTTCGAACCCGTGCGGCAGGAGGAGCACGATCCCGCTGACAGTCCCCCACTTCGCCTCGCCGCCGGCAACGTAGTTGTCGATGATGACCTGGGCGCCGTTGGAGAAGTCCCCGAACTGCGCCTCCCACATCACCAGAGCGCGCGGCTGCCCGAGGGAGTGCCCGTACTCGAACCCGAGAATGGAGTACTCCGACAGAGGGCTGTCGTACACGGAGAACCGCCCCTGGTCCGGGGCAAGGCCGGCAAGCGGCGTGTAGGGCTGGGGGAGGAGCGTCTCCGTGTCCCACCACACCAGGTGGCGCTGGGAGAACGTGCCGCGCTGGCTGTCCTGGCCGCTGAGCCGGACCGGGTATCCCTCCAGGAGGAGGGACCCGAACGCAAGCGACTCCGCCAACGCCCAGTCCACGGTGCCGTCCTTTTCCAGCCGGGCGGCCTTCTCGTCGATGATCCTCTTGAGCTTGGTGTGCACGTGGAAGCCCGGCGGGATGGCCGTGAGCTTCCGGGAGAGAAACCGCAGCTTGTCTTCCGGGACAGCGGCGACCTTCTCTCCCCACACCCACGCGTTGGGCTCCCGCGTCATGGATGAGGGCTCTTCCTCCGTCGCCCGCGCTTCCTGGAGCGCCGCCTTCAGCGCTTCGCGGAACCGCTTGCGGATCCCCTCGCTCTCGTCCCCGCTCGCCACGCCGTCCGCGCGGCAGCGCTCCGCGTACATCACCGGCTGGCTCTTCTTCTTCTCGATGATGCGGTACATGAGCGGGTGCGTGAAAGATGGATCGTCTCCTTCATTGTGGCCGTACTTGCGGTAGCAGAAGATGTCCACGACGGCGTCGCGGCCGAACGTCTGGCGGAAGCGCATCGCAAGGTCCATCGTGTAGACCACGGCCTCCGGGTCATCCCCGTTGACGTGGAACACTGGTACGGGGAGCATCTTCGCCACGTCCGTAGGGAAGAACGTGGAGCGCGCGTCCCGGGAGGAGGTGGTGAAGCCGATCTGGTTGTTGATGATGACGTGGATCGTCCCGCCGGTCTTGTAGCCTCGGAGCGTGGAGAGGTTGAAGGTCTCCGAAACGATGCCCTGCCCTGAGAACGCCGCGTCCCCGTGCAGCACGATGGGCACAACCTGCTTGCGGTCCGTGTCGCCGCGCTCCCGCTGGACCGCGCGCGCCATGCCTTCCACCACCGGGTCCACCGATTCAAGGTGGCTCGGGTTCGCCACGAGGTTCACCTTCACGCTGCGCCCGTCCGCGTGCCGATGCTCCGTCTCGAAACCGAGGTGGTAGCGCACGTCTCCGCTGCCGCCGTAGTCGTCCGGGTTTTCGATCCCCTCGAACTCGCGGAAAACGTCCGACAGGGGCTTGTTGAGGATGCGGTTGAGCACCGTCAGCCGGCCCCGGTGCGTCATGCCCATGATGATCTCGCGGATCCCCATGTCGTGCGCGCTGTCCACGACGTGGTGAAGCGCCGGGATGACGGCCTCCGCGCCTTCCAGGGAGAAGCGCTTCTGGCCGATGAAGGCCGTGTGCATGAAGTGCTCGAACTCCTCCGCCGTGATGAGGTCCTCCAGGATGACGCGCTTCTTGTCCCGGTCGAAGAGCGGTCGGTTGCGCGTGGACTCCATCTGCTGGATCAGCCAGCGGCGGATGGGCTTGTTCTGGATGTGGAGGAACTCCACGGCCACGGTGGAGCAGTAGGTCTCCCGCAGCGCCTTGAGGATCTCCGAGAGCTTCATCCTGGTCGAGGACAGAACGTTCCCTGCCCAGAACTCCGTGTTCAGGTCGGAATCGGAGAGTCCGAACTCCTTGAGGGTGAGCTGTTCGTAGGTGTGGGCAGGCTCCGCGTAGTAGTTCTTCTGCTCGCCCTCGGCGGGCGCCAGGGGATTGAGGTGGGCATAGAGATACCCCACGTCCCGGTACGCCCAGAGCAGGCTGTCCACCCGGCTCTGCTTGTACACGGTGTCCGAAGGGACGAAGCCCTCCGTGCGGGCAACCCCCGCCTCGGCCCGCAGGAGGTTC
>Ga0335070_10009855_pt1 | contig 11180 bp, 9 predicted proteins | sample Lox_Sample_13_FD_206722 | JGI IMG/M metagenome (GOLD analysis project Ga0335070, IMG submission 206722) | Soil microbial communities from Loxahatchee National Wildlife Refuge, Florida, United States - Lox_Sample_1.3 | ecosystem: Environmental > Terrestrial > Soil > Wetlands | place: USA: Florida... | reverse complement strand
CGCACTCGACCTCGAGGCCGCGCGCGGACCCGCCGAGCTCGCGGCGCATCTGTGCGAGATCCCGGGCATCGGCGACTGGACGGCCGAGATCGTGGCGATGCGCGCGGGCGGCGAGCCGGATGCCTTTCCCGCCGGCGATCTCGGGCTCCGGCGCGCGCTGGCCGGGGGACGGGCGCCGCTGGCCCCGGCCGCGTTGGCGCGCCGCGCGGAAGCGTGGCGCCCGTGGCGCGCCTACGCCGCGATGCATCTCTGGATGAAGCCGCTTACATCACCTCGCCGCCGTTCGGCGACACCACCTGGCCGGTCAGGAACGCGCTCGCCGGGTCGACGAGCAGGAGCGCGGTCGGCACCACCTCCTCCGGGCGCCCGAAGCGGCCCATCGGAACGGCGGCGGCCAGGAGCGCGCGGCCGGCGGGATCGATCGCGTCGAGCAGCGGCGTGTCGATGTAGCCGGGCGCGATCGCGTTCACCGCGATGCCGAGCCGCGCCACCTCGCGCGCCACGGCCTTGGTGAAGGCGATGATGCCTCCCTTCGCGGCGGAGTAGTGCGGCACCGAGGCGATCCCGGTAAGCCCCGCGATCGAGGCCATGTTCACGATGCGGCCGTAGCGCCGCGCGGTCATCGCGCGCAGTGCCTCGCGCGTGCAGAAGAAGGTGCCGTCGAGGTGGACCGCGAGCATGCGGCGCCACGCGGCGTCGTCGAGGGTCGCCGTGGCGTCGAGCGGCGTCTCCTGCCCGCGCCCCGACACCACCTGCTCGGCGATCCGGCGGCCGCGCTCCTGGAGCTCGGGCCGCGCGTCGACGTAGCCCGCGTTGTTCACCAGGATCTCGAGGCGTCCGAAGCGGCGCAGCGTCTCCTGAAACCAGCCGCGCACCGCGGCGGGGTCGGCGACGTCTCCCGCCAGCGCGAGGCCGCGCCCGCCGATCTCCCCGAGCGTGCGCTCCGCGCGCGCGCCGTCCAGGTCGACGACCGCGACGCGTGCGCCCTCGCCGGCGAGAGCGTGGGCGATGGCGCGGCCGAGGCCGGAGCCGGCGCCCGTCACCAGAGCGTGTTGACCCTCGAGCTTCGCCATGGGCGCCCTCCTCGAGGGAGGCAGGCTAGCCCAGCCGCGCGTGGGTCCGGGGCGGACGACCTCAGCGCAGGAGCTGCTCGACGGCGTGGCCGACGACGGCGCTGCCGAGCCAGGAGCCCAACGGAAGCAGCAGGAAGACCGCGAAGCGCAGCAGCGTGGTGGCGTCGATCGGCCACTCGCGCGCGGCGGCGATGCGCGCCTCGTACGCCAGCAGATCCGCGAGGCGGCCGCCGCGGGCGCTGCCCGCGTCGAGGGTGGCCCGCTCCGCTCGGATCTGCTGGCGCAACGCGGCGAGCGAATCGAGCTTCTCGGCGCGGATGCGCGCGTGGATCCCGAGCACCGGGAGCAGGAAGCTCAGCATCGCGAAGGCGACGATGCCGACGAGCACCAGCGCCGGCGCCTCGGCGTAGCCGGCGTCGATGAAGGCCATCGAGGCGATCGTTGCCAGCAGCAGCCAGCGCAGCGCGCGCCGCAGCCCGCGCCGGGCGAACGGTCGCAGCGGGGAGAGGTCGAGGAGGTCGATCTCGCGCACCCGCCCCGCCAGGCGCGCGAAGGCGCGATCCTGACACACCGAGGCGTAGAGTGTGCGGCTGGTCGCCCAGCCGAGCGCGGCGCCGACGGCCAGGTCGAACAGGACCGACGGCATCGCGTAGGTCTCGACGCGCAAGAAGCGGGTCGGATCGAGGTACAGCATCGGGACGATGGCGGTGATGCCGGCGGCGCCGAGCGCGCCGACCGCGCGCAGGCGCGAGCGGTCGGGAGCGCCCACCGCGTCCGCATCGCCGCCGTCGTCCGCGAGCTCGACGCGCCGCAGCGCCGGCAGGAGCGCGCGCAGGTCGCGGCGCGTGCCTGCCTGCTCGTAGCGATGCGTGACCAGGACGCCCGCGACCAGGCTCGCGATGATGAACGCGCTCCGCACCTCGACGTGGCGCCAGGGCGCGACCTCGCCGGAGAGGAGCGTGCGCAGGTTGCCGTCCCAGAGGTCGAGGAGCAGGAAGGTCGCGACGAGCGCCAGCCCGAGCGCGGCGCCCACCGCGAGCGGCGACGCCGGGACGCGGTCGAAGAGCCGGCTCCAGAGCGGCAGCACCGCCGCCTCCGGCTCGGGGACCGTCGGCGAGAGCCGCGCCACGCGGAGCTCCTGTTCGGGGGCCAGCAGCATGCGGACAGGGAATCACCGTGGACGGCGGTCCGCTGTGAAGAAGGTCACACGCCGGCGCGCGGGCGCTCCCGCCATCGAATCGGAGGGCTGCGCCGGGGTGGGGGCCGCGGCCCGCGCAGCTCTATCCCCGTCGCCTGCTGACCTTCGTTCGGCTCCGCAGACTCCGCCTCACTGCGCGGAGGCCGACTCTCAGCTCGGCCTCCTTGCTCCGGGCTCCAGCAGCCCCTTGCCCGGCACGAAGTTCATCTCGAGGCGCACGCCCTCGGGGTCCTCGAACAGGATCGAGTAGTACCCGGGGGCCCAGGACCCCTCCTCCGGCGGGTGGACGATGTGCGCGCCGTTCTCGCGCAGGAACGCGTGGAGCTGGTCGACGGCCTCGCGGCTGCGCGCGCGGAAGCAGAGATGGTGCAGGCCGACGCGGTTTTGGTCGAAGCGCTCGCCGCGGTGCGCCGGCGAGGCGGGCCGGATCCCGAGCGCGGTGCGGCCGCCGACACAGTAGTAGTAGTCCGGCGCGTCGATCACCGGCGTGAGCCCGAGGAACGGAAGCAGCTTGCCGTAGAAGGCGCGGGCGCGCGGGAAGTCGCCCGTCGTGAGCATCACGTGCGCCATCCCGTTGATCTCCATCGAAGCCTCCTCGGTCTCAGCGCGGGCCGATGTGGTCGAAGCCGGTGTAGCGCTGCAGCGCCTTCGGGATGCCGATCGATCCGTCCGCGCGCTGGTGGTTCTCGAGCAGCGCGACGAGCGCGCGCGAGACCGCCACCGCAGTGCCGTTCAGCATGTGCACGATCTCGGTCTTCTTGGCGCCGGCGCGCCGGAATCGGGTGCCGAGCCGGCGAGCCTGGTAGTCGGTGCAATTCGACGCGCTGGTGATCTCCCCGTAGCCGCCGCTTTCGCCGCGGCCGGGCATCCAGGCCTCGATGTCGAACTTCCGATACGCCGGCGCGCCGAGGTCGCCGGCGGCGATGTCGACCACGCGATAGGGGATCTCGAGCGCCTGGAAGTAGCGCTCCTCGAGCGCGAGCAGCTCCGCGTGCATCGCCTCGGAGTCCTCGGGGCGCGTCAGCGCGAAGAGCTCCACCTTCGAGAACTGGTGCACGCGGTACAGGCCCCTGCTCTCGCGGCCGTAGGACCCGGCCTCGGTGCGGAAGCAGTGCGAGAGCCCCGCCAGTCGGATCGGCAGGTCGGCCTCGTCGAGCAGCGCGTCCGCGTAGAGCCCGCCGAGCGTGATCTCGGCGGTGCCGACCAGACACAGATCGTGGTCGGCAATCGAGTAGATCTGCGTCTCCTCGCCGCGCGGGCTGAAGCCGAGCGCGTCGACGATCTCCGGCCGCGCGAGGTCCGGCGTCGCGAACAGCCGGAAGCCCTCGGCCTGCGCCAGATCGAGCGCCATGCGCTCGAACGCCAGCTCGAGCAGGACGGCCTCGTTCTTCAGGTAGTAGAACTTGGCGCCCGCCACCCGGGTTCCGGCCTCGAAGTCGACGAGGTCGAGGCGCTCCGCGAGCTGCAGGTGGTCGAGCGGCGTGAAGGCGAAGCGCGCCGGCGCGCCGACCCGGCGCAGCTCGCGCGCGTCGTTCTCGCCGCCGTCGGGGACGTCGGGGTGGATCAGGTTGGGGATGCCGGCCATCGCGTCGCGCAGCGCGCGCTCGGCGCGGCCGAGCGCGTCCTCGAGCTCGGCGACGGCATCCTTGAGGCGCCGTCCCTCGGCCGTGTGGGCTTCTCGTGCGGCGGGGTCCATCGAGCGGCCCGCCTGGGAGGCCGCCTTCTGGTGCTCGTTTCGCAGCCGGTTCGCCTCGGCCAGCTCGCCGCGCAGCACGGCCACGCGCTGGTAGGCCGCCACGGCGGCGTCGACGTCGGCGCGCACGCCGCGGCGGCGGCAGCTCGCTGCGACCTCGTCGCGGCGCTCGGCCAGGGTGCGGGGATCCAGCATGCTGCGGAGGGAAGCACACGCGCCCTGGGCGCTCAACCGAAGACTCCTATACTCGGCCGCGTCTCAGCCGGGGGGTCTCGTCGATGGCGCTCCGCGCCGCACTGTTGCTCGCGCTCGGCCTGGTCTGCGCCGCTCCGGTGCGCGCCGCGGAGCCCGCGGATACCGCGAAGCCCGCCGATGCAGTGGCTGCGAAGCCGTCGGTCGCCGACGCTCCTCGCCGACACGGCCTCGCGATCTACGACGACCTCAAGTACCCCGCCGGCTTCACCCACTTCGACTACGTGAACCCGGACGCGCCGAAGGGCGGCACGCTGCGCCTCGGTGTCGCCGAGGCGACCTTCGACAGCTTCAACCCCTTCATCGTGAAGGGCAATCCGGCGGCGGGGGTCGCGGCGATCTGGGACACGCTGCTGGTGGGCTCCGCCGACGAGCCCTTCAGCGAGTATGGGCTCCTCGCACAGACGGTGCGCACGCCGTCCGACCACTCGTGGGTGGAGTTCGAGCTGCGCCCCGAGGCGCGCTGGCACGACGGCAAACCGGTGACGGCCGACGACGTGATCTGGACGTTCGAGACGCTGCGCTCGAAGGGAGCTCCGTTCTATCGCTTCTACTACGCGAGCGTGGATCGGGTCGAAAAGACAGGAGAGCGCGGCGTGCGCTTCGTGTTCAAGCCCGGCACCAACCGCGAGCTGCCGCTGATCGTGGGACAGCTCCCGGTGCTGCCGAAGCACTGGTGGGAGGGCCGCGAGTTCGACAAGACGCTGCTCGAGCCGCCGCTCGGCAGCGGCCCCTACCGGGTCGGGAAGTTCGAGGCGGGGCGCTTCGTCGAGTACGAGCGCGTGCCCGACTACTGGGGCCGGGACCTGCCGGTGAACCGCGGGCGGAACAACTTCGACGTCCAGCACTACGACTACTACCGCGACGCCACGGTCGCGCTCGAGGCGTTCAAGGGCGGGAACTTCGACCTCCACCTCGAGAGCTCCGCGAAGGACTGGGCGACCGCCTACGACGTCCCCGAGGTGCGCGACGGCCGCATCGTGAAGGAGTCGATCCCCAACCAGCGTCCCGCCGGGATGCAGGCCTTCGCGATGAACCTGCGCCGGCCGCTGTTCCAGGACCGCCGCGTGCGCGAGGCGCTCGGGCTCGCCTTCGACTTCGAGTGGTCGAACCAGGCGCTCTTCTACGGGCAGTACACGCGCACGCGCAGCTACTTCGACAACTCGGAGCTCGCGGCGCGCGGGCTGCCCGACGCGGCCGAGCTGGGCGTGCTCGAGCCGCTGCGCGGCAAGCTGCCCGAGGAGGTGTTCACCCGCGAGTTCACCGTCCCGAAGACGGACGGCTCCGGCAACGCTCGCGACAACCTGCGCCGCGCCGCCGAGCTGCTGCGCGACGCCGGCTGGAGCGTGCAGAACGGCAAGCTGGTGAAGGACGGCCAGCCGTTCGCCTTCGAGGTCCTGCTCGACAATCCCCAGTTCGAGCGGGTGGTGCTGCCGTACGCGAAGAACCTCGAGAAGCTCGGGATCACGGCGAGCGTGCGTACCGTCGACACCTCGCAGTATCGCCGCCGGGTCGACGGCTTCGACTTCGACATGATCGTCGCGAGCTTCCCGGAGTCCGATTCCCCCGGCAACGAGCAGCGCGAGTTCTGGGGCAGCGAGGCCGCGAAGCGCGAGGGCAGCCGCAACGTGATCGGCATCGCGGACCCGGCGATCGACGCGCTGATCGACCAGCTCATCGCCTCGCCCGACCGCAAGTCCCTGGTCACGCACACCCGCGCGCTCGACCGCGCGCTGCAGTGGGGCTACTACGTGGTGCCGAACTGGTACTACGGCGGCGACCGGATCGCGTACTGGAACCAGTTCGGCAAGCCCACCGTCGTCCCGAAGGACGGCGTCCAGATCGACGCCTGGTGGATCGATCCGGCCAAGGCCGCGGCGCTCGGCAGCCGCACGGGCGCCAAGAAGTAGCCCGAGGTCGATGGGCGCCTACATCGTCCGCCGCCTGCTGCTGATGATCCCGACCCTGCTCGCGATCATGCTGGTCAACTTCGCGGTGGTGCAGATCGTTCCCGGCGGCCCGATCGAGCGCATCCTCTCGCAGCTCGACCGCACCGCCGTCTCGGCCACCGCGCGCGTGTCGGGCGCGAGCGGCGAGACGCTGCAGGGCGCGCAGGCGCGGCCCGGAGCGGGGGCGAGCGGCCGCATCTACCGCGGCGCGCAGGGCCTCGACCCGGAGTTCATCGCCCAGCTCGAGAAGCAGTTCGGCTTCGACCAGCCGGTGTGGAAGCGCTTCCTGCTGATGATGAGGAGCTACCTCTTCTTCGACTTCGGCAAGAGCTACTTCCGCGACGCCACCGTGCTCCAGCTCGTGCTCGAGAAGATGCCGGTGTCGATCTCGCTCGGTCTCTGGGAGACGCTGCTCGTCTACCTGATCTCGATCCCGCTCGGCATCGCCAAGGCAGTGCGCGACGGCTCGCGCTTCGACGTGTGGACCAGCGCGGTGGTCGTGGCCGGCAACGCGGTGCCCTCGTTCCTCTTCGCGATCCTGCTGATCGTTCTCTTCGCCGGCGGCCGCTACTTCGCGTGGTTCCCGCTGCGCGGCATCGTGTCCGACAACTGGCGCGACCTCTCCTGGCCCGCGCTCGCGCTGGACTACCTGCGGCACATGGCGCTCCCGGTCACGGCGATGCTGATCGGCAGCTTCGCGTCGCTGACGATCCTCACCAAGAACTCGTTCCTCGAGGAGATCAACAAGCAGTACGTGATGACGGCGCGGGCCAAGGGGCTGGCCGAGCGGCGCGTGCTCTACGGCCACGTCTTCCGCAACGCCATGCTGATCGTGATCGCCGGCTTCCCGGCGGCCTTCATCGGCGTGCTCTTCACGGGCTCGCTGCTGATCGAGGTGATCTTCTCGCTCGACGGCCTCGGCCTGCTCGGCTTCGAGGCGGCCGTGAACCGCGACTACCAGGTGATGTTCGGCACGCTCTACATGTTCACGCTGCTCGGCCTGGTGCTCGGTCTCGTCAGCGATCTCACGTACACCTTCGTCGACCCGCGCATCGACTTCGAGGGCCGGGAGCTCTAGTGCGCCTCGCGCTCGGAGAGGTCGGCCGCCGCCGCTGGCACAACTTCCTGCGCAATCGCCGCGCGGTCTGGTCGCTCGGCCTGTTCGGTGCGCTGCTCCTGCTCACGCTGCCCGCCGAGCTCGTCGCCAACGACCGGCCGCTGATCGTCCGCTACGAGGGCCGCTTCTATCTGCCGGTGCTCCGGAGCTACCCCGAGACGACCTTCGGCGGCGATTTCGAGACCGAGGCGGACTACACCGACCCGCACGTGCAGGAGCTGATCCGCGCCCGCGGCTGGATGATCTGGCCGCTCGTTCCGTTCTCCTACGACACGGTCTGCCGCGATCTGCCGACCCCCGCGCCTTCGCCGCCGACGCGGAGCAACTGGCTCGGCACGGACGATCAGGCGCGCGACGTTCTGGCGCGTCTCGTCTACGGCTTCCGCCTCTCGGTGGTGTTCGGGCTCACGCTGACGCTCCTGTCCTCGGTGGTCGGCATCGCAGCCGGCGCGGTGCAAGGCTACTTCGGCGGCCGCGTCGACCTGCTCTTCCAGCGCTTCCTCGAGATCTGGTCGAGCCTGCCGCGGCTCTACCTGCTGATCATCCTGGCGAGCGTGGTGCGCCCGAACTTCGCCTGGCTCCTCGGCCTGATGCTGCTCTTCTCGTGGATGAGCCTGGTGGGCGTCGTGCGCGCGGAGTTCCTGCGCACGCGCAACTTCGACTACGTGCGCGCGGCGCGCGCGCTCGGCGCCCGCGACGGCACGATCATGTTCCGCCACATCCTGCCGAACGCGATGACGGCGGCCCTCTCGTACCTGCCCTTCATCACCTCCGACGCGGTCACCGTGCTGACGGCGTTGGACTTCCTCGGCTTCGGCCTTCCGCCCGGGAGCCCCTCGCTCGGCGAGCTCCTGAACCAGGGCAAGAACAACCTGAACGCGCCGTGGCTCGGGCTCTCGGGGTTCGTGGTGATCGCGCTCATGCTGTCGCTCCTGATCTTCATCGGCGAAGGCGTGCGGGACGCCTTCGATCCCCGCAAGACCTTCGCCCACGCTCCCCAGCCCGGTGCGCAGCGGGCCGTCGCCGAGGCCCGCGCGTGAGCCCGCTGCTCGAGGTCGACGACCTCTCGGTCCACTTCGGCGTCGAGGGCGGAACCGTCGAGGCGGTGCGCGGCGTCGGCTTCTCGATCGACCGCGGCGAGACGCTCGCGCTGGTCGGCGAGAGCGGCTCGGGCAAGTCGGTCACCGCGCTCTCGATCCTCCAGCTCCTGCCCTATCCGGCCGCGCGCCATCCTTCCGGCCGCATCCGCTTCGAGGGCCGCGAGCTCCTCGGCGCGCTTCCGGAGGTGCTGCGCCAGATCCGCGGCGATCGGATCGGCATGATCTTCCAGGAGCCGATGACGTCGCTGAACCCGCTGCACCGGGTCGAGCGGCAGATCGGCGAGGTGCTGCGCGTGCATCGCGGGCTCGGCGAGTCGGAGGCGCGCGCGCGCACGCTCGACCTGCTGCAGCGGGTCGGCCTCGACGACGCGGAGCGGCGCCTGACCGCGTTCCCGCACGAGCTCTCGGGCGGTCAGCGCCAGCGCGTGATGATCGCGATGGCGCTCGCCAACGAGCCCGACCTGCTGATCGCCGACGAGCCCACCACCGCCCTCGACGTCACGATCCAGGCGCAGATCCTGGCGTTGCTGCGCGAGCTGCGCGCGCAGCTCGGGATGGCGCTGCTCCTCATCACGCACGACCTCGGCATCGTGCGGCGGATGGCCGACCGCGTCTGCGTGATGAACGGCGGCTGCATCGTCGAGCAGGGCCCGGTGGCGGCGCTGTTCGAGAGCCCGCAGCATCCCTACACGCGCCATCTGCTCGCCGCACAGCCGAAGGGCGCGCCACCCCCGCCGCGCCCGGACGCCCCGGTGGTCCTCGCCGCGCGCGACGTGCGGGTCTGGTTCCCGATCCGCCGCGGGGTGCTCCGCCGCACCGTCGGCCACGTCAAGGCGGTCGACGGCGTCTCCCTCGCTGTGCGCGAGGGCGAGACGCTCGGCGTCGTCGGCGAGAGCGGCAGCGGCAAGACGACGCTCGGCCTCGGCCTCCTGCGGCTCGAGCGCAGCCAGGGCGACATCGAGTTCCAGGGCCGGAGCCTGCAGGGCCTGCGCTGGGCGGAGACGCGCCCGCTGCGCCGCGCGATGCAGATCGTGTTCCAGGATCCCTTCGCGAGCCTGTCGCCGCGCCTTCCGGTCGGGCGCATCGTCGGGGAGGGGCTCGAGATCCACGGCGAGGGCGACGCGGCCGAGCGCGAGCGCCGCGTCGTCGAGATCCTCGAGGAGGTCGGCCTGGATCCCGAGAGCCGCCACCGCTACCCGCACGAGTTCTCGGGGGGCCAGCGCCAGCGCGTCGCGATCGCGCGCGCCATGGTGCTGCGCCCGCGGCTCGTCGTGCTCGACGAGCCCACCTCGGCGCTCGACGTCTCGGTGCAGGCGCAGATCGTCGAGCTCCTGCGCGGCCTCCAGCAGCGACACCAGCTCGCATATCTCTTCATCAGTCACGACCTGCGCGTGGTGCGCGCGATGAGCCACTACGTCCTGGTGATGCGCGCCGGCCGCGTGGTGGAGCAGGGCACGGCGCGCGAGATCTTCGAGCGCCCGAAGGACCCCTACACGCGGGCGCTCCTCGCGGCCGCCTTCGACCTCGAGGCCGCGCCGGCGGGCGTGGTGGCGAGCTAGCTCGCGCTCGTGCTCGCTCGAGCGAAGCGCACCGAGCCGCGGTGAAGGAGCGCGAGCATCCCCGCCACAGCGGCGGTTGGAAACGGCCCTTCCGGCTCGGGACAGGTCTGCACCATCTCGAATACGTCGGTGATGCCGTCGCCGTCGAAGTCGGCGAGGCGGAGCTGGTCCGGCGGGATGAAGTCGGAGAGCGGAAGGCTCGAGGGGACCGGGTTGACGCCCGGGAAGCCCCACGTGATCCAGGTGCCGAAGTCGCCGAACGCGCTCTCGGTCAAGGCCTCCGAGGTGTTCGGGTTCGCATCGAAGTTCCCGAAGCCGACCACCTCCTCGAGCCGCAGCAGGCCGTTGCTGCCGAGCGCGCGATAGGCGCTCGTCGCGCTAGACGACGCGTACCAGAGGTAGCCTTCGGCCTGATCGTAGACCGTGGTGATGACGTCGGTCCCGCCGCCGTCGACGTCGGCGAATCGCATGTCCGCGAGCGCGGTCGACGCGGAGTTCACCTGCACGTAGGTCGAGTTGGCCCCGTACGAGATCAGCCATGCGTAGCCGCCGCTGAGCAGCGGCTGGATCGTGAAGACGTCGGTCGTCCCGTCGCCGTCGAAGTCCCCGAGGCGGAGATCTGGGAGTGGCGTGAAGGCATACGCGAGCGGGATCGCGCCCGTGACGCCGCCGGACGAGTAATTCCACTGTAGCGCGCCATCGTCTCGGGGCGTCACGAAGAAGACGTCGGTCTTCGCGTCGCCGTCGAAGTCGCCGAAGCGCAGGTCGTCGGGCGGGATCGAGGCGGAGCCGAGATCGATCCAATCGCCCATGCCGGCCGACGAGTAGTACCACTCGTAGTGGCCGCCTCCGATCGGCTCGGTTGCGAAGACGTCCGAGTGGCCGTCCCCGTCGAAGTCCAGGAAGCCGTGGGAGGTTTCCCCGGGATCGTGATAGCCGCGATCGAAGCGCAGCGAGGAGAGCGGGAGTCCCTTGGGATCGACCCGCAGCAGCTCGAAGTCCTGGGCCCCGCCGTAGGAGACGTACCAGCTCGAGGTGCAGGCGCCTCGCGCGGGCATGGCGAGCGCGCCCCAGATCGCGAACGGGGCCGCCAACAGGGTCCAGCGGAGCGCGTGCTTGGTCACACGATCGAGCGTAGACCGAACTGCGCCGGTCGGCCAGCGGCGGGGCGACGCTAGGCGATGTAGAAGAGCCCGAGCACGCAGGCGATCCCGACCAGGAACACGGCCGAGCGCAGCA
>Ga0335070_10009854_pt1 | contig 11180 bp, 11 predicted proteins | sample Lox_Sample_13_FD_206722 | JGI IMG/M metagenome (GOLD analysis project Ga0335070, IMG submission 206722) | Soil microbial communities from Loxahatchee National Wildlife Refuge, Florida, United States - Lox_Sample_1.3 | ecosystem: Environmental > Terrestrial > Soil > Wetlands | place: USA... | reverse complement strand
CTCCAGCGACAGCAGCGACAAAGAAGCGGTATCGCCCTCGAAGTTGCAGGCCATGACGCCGGTTATGCAGATTCAGAGTCAGCTCAAGGCCAACAAGCTTGAGATTCAGGCACAGGAAGCCCGGATCGCCAAACTGGAGGCAAAGGTCAATCAGTACCAATCGCGATTGAACTCTACTCCTGAGCGCCAGCAGGAACTGTCCGACATCATGCGTAATTACGACGAGTCAAAGAAGAACTACGATGCTTTGCTTGGAAAGACTATGGCATCGTCGCTGGCTACAAGTCTGACTCGACAGCAGCAGGGCGACCAGTTCCGTATCATCGACCCGCCGAGTTTGCCGGAAAAGTCATCGTTCCCGGATCGATTCAAGTTCTCCCTGGCCGCTACTGCGATCGGGTTGGGTCTGGCGTTCGTGTTCGGTGTCGGATCGGAATTTCTGGATGATCGCATCCGCAGCGAAAGCGATTTGCTCAAGGCGGCTGAATTGCCGGTGCTGGCCGAGATTCCACCGCTTCCGACGAATCAGGAGATTGCAGCACAACGCTGGAAACCATGGATTGCTTTAGCTGCGGCCGTAGTGATCGTAATCATCATTCCAACAGGTATCTGGTACGCATACTTCTGGGGATAGGGCATGTATAAACAATTTTTCGGGCTGACCAAGAACCCGTTCGAAATCAGCCCGGATCCTTACTTTTATCATGCAACCCCCAGGCATAATGAGGCCCTGGCCAACCTGCACTACGGAGTGGGACGCAGAAAAGGTTTCATTGTTATTACTGGCGAGGTTGGCACGGGAAAGACGCTCCTGGTGCGGTGCCTGCTGGCGGAACTGCGGAAAAACAACATAGCGTTCGGGTACGTCTTCAATCCGTTGCTTTCCACGACGGAATTCTTCCAGTACATCATGGCGGACCTGGGATTGCAGTACAGCGGACGCAGCAAGACGGAGATGTTGCTGGATCTGAACCGCTTTCTTATCCAGCGCCACGCTCGAGGACTGATCACTGCGTTAGTCGTGGATGAGGCACAAGCGTTGCGACCAGAGCTGCTGGAGGAGATCCGTCTGCTCACCAATCTTGAGACGTCGCAGCAGAAGTTGCTGCAAATCGTCTTGATGGGCCAGCCAGAACTCGAAAGCGTGCTGGACTCTCCCAGCCTTCGTCAACTGAAGCAACGAGTGTCGCTGCGCTGCCAGCTGCTGCCGCTGGATGAGGCGCAAACCAGAAGTTATGTCTTGTCGCGTTTAGAACGGGCGGGCGCGCAGCCCGAGCCGCCCATCTTTGATGATGACGCGCTCACTACACTATTTGAGTTTTCACGCGGCATTCCTCGCATCATCAACAATCTCTGTGAGAATGCGATGGTGAATGCCTTTGCCCGCGAAATCCGCACGGTGACACCGGACATGGTGGCAGAGGTGGCCGCCGACTTCCGCCTTGGGACCTCCAGCTCAGCTCCGGAGGGAGGCAATGGCGAGGGAACCGCAATCCCTGCGGACACCAACGAAAGTCTGTTGCGATCGCTATTCCGATTGCTCCGCACCATGGATAACGCGCAAGCTCTCGAAGAGAAGTCAATTCCGTCCGCTGACAGCAGGAGAGTTTAAGAATGAGTCGATTGTACGAAGCATTACAGAAGTCTCAAGGAGAAGCTCCGAGTGCCTCGCCGTTGGCCAGTCCCGCCCAGCCGGATGCCCAGGCTCCGGGTGCACAATTGCCAGGGTTGCCGATCGATAACACAGAAGCGCTCGACGCTCTGGCTACTCAGGCCCCTCCGACGGCGTCATGGCTGGCTGTACCGGCTGAGCGAATACTTCGTCCATCGCCAACTCCAGAACAACGCTTGATCAGCATCACCCATCCCAACAGCCCGGGTGCGGAGACGTTCCGCGTTCTGAGTACGAAGCTGGCACACATGCAGCGCAAACGCCCGCTGCGGAAGCTGCTCATAACCAGTGCAGTTGGCGACGAGGGAAAATCGGTAGTGTCGGTGAATTTGGCCTTCACGCTGGCGCGGCGAGCCGGCGAACGTACGCTGCTTATCGAAGCCGATCTTCGCCGCCCGACCGCGAGCGCTCTGCTTTCCGGTTCCCAGCTGCGCGGTATCACCGAATGGCATGAGCACCAACTAGCGCTGCAGGATGCATTCTACCAGGTGGAAGGGATGCCGCTGTGGCTGCTGTCCGCCGGTAAGGGCATTGAAGAACCGCTGCCTTTGCTTGAATCGGACGCATTCGCACAGATGCTCAACGCAGTATCGGAAGGCTTCGATTGGGTTCTGCTCGACTCAACTCCAATGCTACCCATGGCCGACGCCACTTCACTGTCGCGGCTTTGCGACGGTGTGCTGGTGGTAGCGCGCGAAGGACATACTCGCAAGCGCACTCTGATGCGCGCCTTGGCTTCCATTGACAAGAGCAAGCAGCTCGGTTTCATTTTCAACGAGGCCTCGACAGTGCAGGTCGGTTATGAACGCTATTACGGCGGTTACAGCTATTACGGGCATTCCAAGAAGTCTGGCGAAAACGCCGAAGCGTAGCGCAGTCGCATGACGTCTACATGAGCGGATTGACTAACAAGTACTTTCCGAGGCGTACGGTACTGCTTACGCTGACGGAAGCACTGCTTGTTGCTGCGTGCTTTTTCCTTGCAGTCCTGCTCTCGTCGGGAAGCGCCGCCGAGGTGCAAGCATATCTCTGGTATGACGGAGGCGCCGGGAGGATCGGCCTGGTTGTGCTGATTTTTCTGGTGCTGATGTTCTATTTTGACCTCTACCACTACCCCGTACTGACCAATCGACGCGAAGTAGTCACACGTTTGGTCGGGGTTCTGGGGATGACATTCCTGACGCTCGCCGTCGTGTACTACTCTTTTCCCGACGCGAGTTTGAGCGGATATGTGCTCTGGATCGGCATCTTGGCAGCATCTGTAGCCGTGCCGGTCTGGCGATTGCTGTTTTTTGCCGTCAACAGCTCCGCAAGTTTTGCTGAACGCGCACTGATCTACGGTGACGGTCCGCTGGCTGCTCAGATGATCGACGCCATCATTCGTCGCGCCGAGCTGGGCGTTCGTGTGACCGGCTTTGTGGGAAGTCAGCCTGTGCTTCCGGGAATCCCCATTGTCGCAGTCAATGATGTAGCGAGCTTTGTTCAGCGCGAAGGTGTCCGTCGGATTATCGTGACAATGGGAGATCGTCGCGGCAAGCTCGATGTCGGCCAACTGCTTCAGCTAAAAGCCAGGGGGGTTCAGATCCAGGATGGCCCGGAGTACTATGAGACAGTCACTGGCAAGATACCAATCGATTCGTTACGCCTCCGGTGGCTTCTGTTTTCGCGTGGCTTTCACGTGCGCCCTGCGTTGCACGCGTATAAGCGAATCTTTTCACTGCTGTTCGGGACAATCGCCGCAGTGTTCAGTTCGCCACTGATGTTGTGTGTGGCCGTTGCCGTCAGGCTTAATTCCGAAGGACCGATTCTGGACCGCCAAAAGTGTGTGGGAGAATTTGGCGTACCGTTCACCGCGTACAAGTTTCGAACGAAATTCCGACTGCGTACGCTCACAAACGATTCAATCAAGAATGAGAACCCCGCGGCCGCCGGGACGACCTCGCAATCGGGCCTCACGTCAGTAGGCAGATGGCTGCGCAAGACCCGACTGGACGAATTGCCCCGACTCTTGAACATTATTAAGGGCGACCTCTCCTTCGTCGGTCCGCAACCGGTTCCCCTATCGGACGAGGAACATTGGGAATCAGCAATTCCGTACTACAAAGAGCGTTGGCTAATCAAACCGGGCATTACAGGATGGGCGCAGATCAATCGCAGGAAGGCAAGTACCATCGAAGATCAGAAAGACGTGCTGGCGTATGATCTGTTCTATATCAAGAACGTGTCCATAGGCCTGGATCTCTATATTCTCATTTCAACGCTAAAAATCCTGATGATCGGACGGACCCGACGTTAGCACCGTTGTTTACAGCTTGCGCTCTTGTAGATGCAGGCGGGTATGAGGAAACACTCCAACCCATCCCAACATGAAAACCGCTCTGTCAGCATTCACCCCCGGCGAATTGCGGAAGTTTCGCAGCTTCAAAGACCCGTACGGTATTCAGCGGTTCCTGGACGAGACCCCGTATCACCTCGCTGACAGTGCATGGTCGCCGCGCGTCGTTCTTCGCGAAGAAACATCGCACTGCCTCGAGGGCGCAATCTTTGCTGCCGCCGGTCTGCGCGTACTCGGGTTTCCGCCACTGATTGTCGACCTTGAAGCCGAAAATGACACCGATCACGTCGTTGCCGTATTCCAGGTCAAAGAACATTGGGGTGCAGTGGCAAAATCAAACTACACCGGATGCCGCTATCGCGAGCCCGTATATCGCACACTGCGTGAGCTGACCATGAGCTACTTCAATATTTATTTCAACATGCGTCGCGAGCGCACCTTGCGGAGGTACTCTCGGCCAGTGAACTTGCAGCGCTTCGACTGCCTTGACTGGATGACTACGGAAAAGTCAGTGTGGTTCATCCCCTACCACTTGGTCGACATTTCCCACATCAGCCTTATCAGCCGCGAGATGGCAAGACGACTCCATCGTGCCGATAATCGCTTATTTCAAGCAGAAACATTGGGTAAAGCCTGCAAGGAATCCGTCTAGGTACTGGGGGAGGAAGGTGGCCCTCGACTTTTTGACCGTAGAAAATTTACACTATAGGTAACTTTTTCTCTAAGCGACGCCTGTGAATAGCAGGTAACTCCTTTTTTTTCAACGTTCATGTTTGGAATCCCAGATGCTACTTAGCACAGCAGACGAAGTGGCGCAATCGGGTCGCACGGCGAGGATATCGGCCAGAGTCCTTCAGACTGCGACCCGTTTTTATTGCGGTTGGCTCTGCCTGAAATGACAGGCTTCGACGGACGCTATATTTCGCATCGGTTGACTCCTGCCACACTAGCCCTGGACATCAAAACTTCAACTTCAATGCAAAGCAGGTGAATTCCACCAGCGGCGTCAGCCTTTTGCACGACGTGACGAATTCGCGCATGAACTTGTCTCCACAAATTTGAGTCGCTGTGAGGGCCTCCGTCGACACGAAGTCCTTCCGCTTAAGGTCCTCAACAAACCTGTCAGCAGAGTCGAACCCGCGTGGAAGCCGCGAGAGACTCTCACCTTCGATGGTGAGTCTTCTCCGCACGGCGGCCCATCGCTCTGGACACTTCGCTATGGTCGTGCGAAGCATCGTCAGCGCGCGATTGTCAGGTTGCCAGATTCCGCCGGCAACAAAGCAGTTCTCCGGTTCAAGATGAAGGTAGAACACTGGGGCATGTGGGTCTTTCCCAGCCGCGTGTGAAAAATGAATGCCAACATGGGTCTTGTACGGGTCCTTATTGGCCGAAAAACGCGTGTCCCGATAGATCCGGAACAAAGAACCGCGGGCGGGCCGTGGGTCGGCCACGAAATGCGGACTGATCTTCTCGATATGCGGCGAAAAATCACGGATGAATGCCAGAGCTGGTTGTGCCAGAAATTCTTCATAGCGCGACTTGTTCCCCGTGAACCACTCGCGCCGATTATTGCGTTTCAGTTGTCGAAGAAATTCGAAGCTTTCAGAATGAAAATAGGTCGCTGTAGCCATTGCACCTCCACGATCGATAGGCAGCTGGTTTAACTGAGGCCACAGCGGTCGGTTCGTCACGGGCGAAGCGTGAGATAGTCGCATCGCGCGACACGGGGCGGATGCCCGCAGGCGGTTTCGGAGCCACAATCCAGCGAACTGCTGCGATTTGAGTTTAGGAAGGTAATTGGTCGGGGCGAGAGGATTTGAACCTCCGACCCCCTGCGCCCAAGGCAGGTGCGCTACCAGGCTGCGCTACGCCCCGACTCTAGTGCTCTACTGATTCTAAACCACTTCCAACATTGGACTCTACGACGGATTGCCCGCTTCTGGTGCAAAACCGCCGAAACTGGAGTGAACCCCTGTTTTGAGACAGTTTTGGCTGTCAGACTTTGCAGAGGAGGTCTGCAAAGTGAAGAGACAAAGAGGGCAGCGCTACGGCGAGAAGTTTCGTCGTCGCGCGGTAGAACAAATGAATGCCTGCGACAACATCGTGCGCCTGTCGCAGAAACTCGGGGTGACTCGACGCCTTGTTATACAAGTGGCGCGATGACCTGGAAGCCCTGTATTCACAGGCGGAAGACGGCCAGCCAATCATCAACTCTCGTGAGTCCGCACTTCGCAAGGAACTGCTCAGGGTGAAGCGCCTGCTGGCGGAGAAGACCGTCGAATTGGATTTTTTCAAAGGCGCCTTGCAAAGAGTCGAGGCTCGACGCCAGCAGAGCAACATCTCTGGCGAGAGGGCATCTACGAGGAGATCCGAGATGCCGTTGCAAGGCAGCTTGAGCGTCGAGCGCATGTGTCAATTGGCACAAGTCAGTCGGGCGGGATACTACCGGCATCTGCAGAGCCGAACTCCGAAGGAAGAGGACATGACCTTGCGGTCGGCCATTCACCAGATTGTTCTGGAGAACCGGGGACTCTATGGCTATCGGCGGGTGACCTTGGAGCTGCGCCGTCAGGGAATGGCGGTGAACCGCAAACGGGTGATTCGCCTGATGCGTGAGGACAACCTGTTGGCAGTCCGGCACGACAAACTGCGCCCGAGAACGGAATCGAAGGAGGAACCGGAAGCCTATGTGAATCTGGCGCGTCGACTACAGGTCTCCGGGCCAAATCAGTTGTGGGTGGCTGACATCACCTATGTTCGTCTGCAGAAAGAGTTTGTATATCGGGCGGTCATTCTGGATGCGCACTCACTGAGGGTGGTCGGCTGGTCACTGCATCGAACCCTGCGCGCAAAACTCCCGCTGAACGCTCTCCGACAGGCAATCGCAAACCGACAGCCCCCTCCCGGACTGACACACCATTCCGATCGGGGTGTGCAATATGCGTCCGCCCAGTATGTTCGTATGCTCCGTAACCACGAGATTGTCCCCAGCATGAGCCGACCGGGAAACCCCTACGACAATGCCACTTGCGAGAGCTTCATTAAAACATTGAAGCGCGAAGAGATATACGCCAACGAGTACGAGGATTTGGAGCATGTCCTGAACAGCGTCGGCGAGTTTATCGAGCGATACTACACTGTCAGCGCTTGCATTCGGCACTGGGTTATCGCGCACCGGCTGAGTTTGAGAATGAGTTGGTTTCAGGGCCTGCCCGAGAGCTGATTCGCGGTGCAGAGCCTCAAGTGTGCCAATCCGAAACTGTCTCAACCTGGGGTTCACCCTAGGCGCCGTCCCGACGAGGTGTGCCAGAGGTGTGGCAGGACGGAAGCTTACGCGCTTGGAACAATGTTTCCGAGTCTTATCACTGCCTGCGATTTGAATCACTGGAGGGAGCGCACTGCCATCGGCGTCGTCCCAGAAAAGGCCCAGTCGACAATCTTTTGCTTATTAATTGTGTTTGATGGGCACCCGCAGATAAATGTGCTTCTGCATCTGTGCGACGGCGCCCAGCGCCATCAGGCAACTGCATCCTCCGACTACCAGCACGACTTCGCCACTCCATTCCACGAGGCGCCGCTCTGAAACGACGGCCTCAACCCATTCGGCAATGGAGGCAACATACATTTCGCACGCGTGAGTAAAAGCCGCTATTTCGCCGGAGAATGAACTCCTCACTAGGGACCGCTTTGGCCAGATCTGTTGAACCAATCGACGATCATGCGATCGCGGTCGTCTCGATTCTTCGGCAACGAATGGCCATCGAGCTCGTAGATGTGGAGGGCGTACACCTTGCCACTTTCCTGAAGTGCTTCGGCCATTCTGAGAGCCTGGGTTACCGGCACCATTCTGTCGGTCCGGCTATGGAGGATGAGAACAGGCACGTTGATCTGGTCGGCCCAATACACGGCAGACCGTGCTCGATAGTATTCGCCCGCGCGGTGCTCATAGTCGGGCCAGATGTTGGCGAAGCCGTCGATATACTGATTCCCGTTGACGAGGCCCATGTCGGGCCGCGCGTCCACCCATGCTTTCACGTCCGTGACTGCCCCAATGACGGCGGCGGCTTTTATGGAAATCCCTCGCTTGATCGCAAGATAAGTCATGGTGCCGCCTCGCGACAGGCCGAGCATATATATCCGCTCCGGATCCACGTAGTCCAGCGACTTCAGTGCCGGCACGAGATTGAGAACATCGTCGACTTCTACTCCGCCCCACTCGTCGCGTTTGAGGGTGGCGCCCTGGTAGCGATAGTCGGAGGCGATGATCACAAAACCAGCTTTTGCGAACTGGTAGAGATCCACCAGGTCCAGGCACGACGTGTTGGCGAGGCCGCAGGGCAGGCCATTATCCGTGATACTCCCGAGTTCGCCGTTGCCTCCGCGATTGAATAGGATGGCCGGCCATTTTCGAGTGCCCGGCGCTCTCGGCTTGATTAACATTCCCCGCACCGGGAGACCATCGCTGGCGTAGGTGATTTCGAGAACGTCGAATTCCTTTTGAGTGCGGACCTCGTCGTAGACCGGCCTTGGAAAATAGCCGCGAGCGAAATCATCCAGCGATTCATAATTGCGCAGCGACGGCCAGGGCTTCGAGTTCAGAATTTTGCCGTCAGGTTCCTGTGCAGCCACAGGCAACGCTGAGGTAAAGGCTATTAGCTGCACGAACAAAATAAACAAACCCCCAATCGCCGTCTTTCGCATTTGTGATTCCTTCTCGTTTTTTGAGATCATCCCGTGGGCGAAACTCACAATTGGCGACAATGCCAGCACAGCATCAGAACCTACTTCACTGTGAACGGAACTTCGCCCTTGCTCATGTGACCGTCAGACGCCAGTACATTCCACTGCAGCTTATAAGCGCCGGCCTTGAGCCCCGAAGCGTGCATCTGTAGAACGTCCGGCTTTGCCTGCTTGGCCAGAGTTAACTGAGTCGAGGTCCCATCCTCTGCTACCAGCATCACGCGTGACCGGCTGCCATCAACCCGCACGTTGTAGCGCAACGTAATATCCAGGTCCGGACCCTGCACGACGGAGTTGATCTTCGGTATTGACTCCATCAGGATGGCGTGCGCCCAGCAAGTTTGGGTAGCTCCGGCAACGAGCAGCAGAGCCAGGAAAAGGGTGTTGTATCGTGAAAGAACGCTGATCAAGGTACCTACCTCCGATTTGCATTTACAAAAACACGGGATGCTAAACCAATCCACTTTCTGCCTTCTACGTTCGCCGTATCGAGATGCAAGGCCGCTGCCGGCGCAGTTTCATCAACTCGAGATGTTGAGGCTGCACGACGAAGATACGGCATTCTCGTTCAATCACTTGATCCTGACTTTCGAGCCGCATCTTCGGCGATGAAACGGTCAAAAACGTCGGGATGTTCTTCAAAGACTTCTTTTTCGCCTTCAGAGCAGAAGTAGTAGGTCTTGCCCTTGTAGCTGGCTTTGATCGAGCGATCTCCACTCATCAAACAAACCGGGCAAATGGGATGCTCCTCGGTGAACGGCGGCAGTTTGGAATATGCCTCGTTGGAATTTGGATTCAGCCAACCTTTCCCCTGGTATTCCATGAGATCAGCAACTTCCAAGGCCTGCTCCCTACCGGCGTAACGCTCGACCACACGGAGCGCGAGATCGATACCGGAAGATATTCCGCCAGCCGAGGCGATGTTGCCGTCCTCGACGAATCGAGTGCCACGCCTGAGGTGGACTTCCGGGAAATTCGCCGTTAAGCGGTAGTAACCTCCGTGATGGGTGGTTGCGGATTTACCATTGAGCAAACCCGTCTTAGCCAGCACAAACGCTCCGGTGCACACCGACATTGTTAAGTCGGTGTTTTTCGAAGCAGAGCGGATCCAATCAATCATCTCGGGGGTCTCGCCATTTTGGGCGGGAATCACGATTACCTTGGGAGCGGGAGCCGTTTTAAAAGTGTGATCCGGCAGGACTTTCATGCCGCCGCCAACCACGACCGGCTTCATGGAGGAAGCAACCATGTAAGGTGCGAAGAGCGGCTTGCCATCTTTGGTGGAAGCCGCGGCAAATACTTCAAGCGGTCCGCAGAAGTCCAGAACTTCGGCAGCCTTCGAGATCACGAACGCCGCGGGGAGCGAGCCCGGACCTGGAGACGGGAGAGGGCTTAGCGAACCGGCAGACCGGTCTGGACTTTCCAGCTTTCCCGCTTCGGATTGACCACGATTGGAGCATCCATCGAGTACCAGAACGGCTGGGATTCCGGCGGCAACCGCAAGCAGCGCAGATTGTTGAAGCAATTCTCTTCTTTTCATGTTCGTTCCTAATCCTTTAATAGAAAGTTGGATTATCTCGGGCACTCGCAGCGTCACACACCACGTCACGTCCAACCGTTTTCTGTCTCCTTCCGAACTCGCGCAATCAGTTCTGGCGTCGAAGAGCCGACTTGCCGAGCGGGTTCGCGGACAAAGGAACGAAGACGAAAGACAGCCAGGACGAGAAGGACGACAAAGAGCAAGACGGGAGTGTAATAAAGCCACGTCCTCTCATGGCCGGGCGGGTCGGCAAGAATACGCTCGCCGTATCGAGCGATGTAAAACGCCTTGATCTCTTCTTCCGACTTGCCGGCCGCGACTAACTGCTCAACCTCAGCCAGCATTTGCAGAGACTCTTGAGAACGATGGATGGCAATCGGTTCGCGCCAGCAGCACGGAGCGATCAATTCGTGCGTCAGCTTGGTGTAGACCAAAGTCTGCGAAGGCGAGAGCGTTTGCTGCGGAGCGGCACTGGCGATGGCGATCGGGAGTAACCCTGATGCGATGATAACGATCGAATTGAAAATATGACGTCTCATCGCGGCCCTGCTGGCTTATTCGGCCCAGTCGAGTTGGCGACGTGCGGGTCTGAAAAAGCTGGGTTGGTGAGAAAGGATTCGTCCGTCAGGGAATTCAGGAACGCGATCAGGTCGTGCACTTCACGATTGCTCAGTTTGAATCCCTCGATGAACTCGCTGCGAAGAGGATTGGGGCCCTTGCCGGAAATGGCGCTGTGGCCTTTGACGGCGTAATGCTGCCGAATTACGACCTCCAACGTCGGCAAGGAGCCATCGTGCATGTATGGTGCGGTGACGGCGACATTGCGCAGCGTAGGGGTACGAAATGCGCCTTCGTCCTCGGCGCGCAAAGTCACGTCGCGGAGCCCGTGGTCC
>Ga0335070_10009853_pt1 | contig 11182 bp, 9 predicted proteins | sample Lox_Sample_13_FD_206722 | JGI IMG/M metagenome (GOLD analysis project Ga0335070, IMG submission 206722) | Soil microbial communities from Loxahatchee National Wildlife Refuge, Florida, United States - Lox_Sample_1.3 | ecosystem: Environmental > Terrestrial > Soil > Wetlands | place: USA: Florida... | reverse complement strand
GAACTTCTGAACCCCGTGCATACGCTTCATTATTTTGGCGGTGAATTCGCCTGGGTGCGGGCCATAATCGACTTCGACGGTAAACATCGCGCTCTTCTCGCCCTCCCGCAACCGGCTTTCCAGTTGCTTGAACCAGCCTTCACAATGCCCGCGATCACTCAAGGCGTCCTTGCTGAGAGCGGGCAAGGCGATCAGCGTTTCCAGGAAGGTTTCGTCGTAGCGGCGCCCCAGCCGATTGATCAGCGCCTGAACCTTGAGATGTTCCTGCGCCAGTTGTTCCAGGCCCGATCCCTGGATGGGCGGCGTAGACTCATCGATATAGAGCCGGGTCTTTTCCAGCGCCATTTGCAAGAGATAGTTGTCGAGTTCGGCGTCATCCTTTACGTAATGCTCCTGCTTGCCCTTTTTGACCTTATATAAGGGCGGCTGAGCGATGTACACGTAGCCGCGCTCAATCAACTCCGGCATCTGGCGGTAGAAAAAGGTCAGCAGCAGGGTACGGATGTGCGATCCGTCCACGTCGGCGTCAGTCATGATGATGATACGATGGTAACGCAGCTTGTCGGGATCATATTCCTCCCGGCCGATGCCGCAGCCCAACGCGGTGATCAAGGTCCCGACCTCCTCCGAAGAGAGCATTCGGTCGAAGCGAGCCCTTTCCACGTTCAGAATCTTGCCCTTCAGAGGAAGGATCGCCTGCGTGCGGCGATCCCGCCCCTGTTTGGCGGAGCCCCCGGCGGAATCGCCCTCGACGATGAACAGTTCGGAAAGCGCCGGATCACGTTCCTGGCAGTCGGCCAGCTTGCCTGGGAGTCCTGCGATGTCCAGAGTCGTTTTTCTGCGCGTCATTTCGCGCGCCTTGCGCGCAGCTTCCCGCGCGCGCGCCGCGTCGATCATCTTGTTGGCGATCAGCTTGGCGATGACCGGGTTCTCCAACAGGAACTCTTCGAATTTCTCGTTCATCGCCGCTTCCACGGCAGCCTTGACTTCTGACGAAACCAGCTTGTCCTTGGTCTGCGAAGAAAACTTCGGATCGGGCACCTTCACAGAAAGCACCGCGGTCAGTCCTTCGCGGGCATCGTCGCCGCTGGTGGCGATCTTTTGTTTTTTCTGCAAGCCTTGGACGTCGATGTACTGATTCAATGTTCGCGTCAGTGCGCTCCTGAAGCCGGCCAGATGCGTACCGCCGTCGCGCTGCGGAATGTTATTGGTGTAACAGAAGATGTTTTCCTGATAGGAATCGTTCCACTGCATGGCCACTTCAACGGCGATGCCGTCTTCTCGCTCGGCGTAAAAATAGAATACCTTGTCGAACAACGGCGTCTTGTTTTTGTTAAGATGGCTGACGAAGGCACGAATTCCGCCTTCGAATTCGAATATGTCTTCGCGCCCCGAGCGCTCGTCGCGCAGTTCGATCCGCACGCCCGAATTGAGAAACGACAACTCGCGCAGTCGTTTGGCGAGTATGTCGTAATGAAATTCGATATTGGTGAAGGTTTGCGCACTGGGCTTGAAGCGGATTTGCGTACCGCTGCCCTCCGCCGGGCCGACCTCTGCAAGGGGCGCCACCGGCTCGCCATGTCGATATAACTGCTGGTAGAGCCTGCCGTTCTTGCGGATCGTGAGATCCAACTCCTCCGACAGCGCGTTGACTACCGAAACGCCGACACCATGCAAACCGCCGGAAACCTTGTAAGCGTTGTCGTCAAATTTGCCGCCCGCATGTAACACCGTCATGATGACTTCAGCAGCCGACTTTCCCTCCTCCTGATGCAGGTCGACCGGGATGCCGCGGCCGTCGTCGGAAACGGTCACCGATTCGTCGGCATGGATCGTCACTGCGATGTTTTTGCAATAGCCGGCCAATGCCTCATCGATGGAGTTGTCCACCACCTCGAACACCATGTGATGCAGGCCGGTGCCGTCATCGGTATCGCCGATGTACATGCCGGGGCGCTTGCGGACGGCATCGAGACCTTTCAGGACTTGGATGCTTGAACTATCGTATTTCTCGGCAGGCCTATTCATTCGATTCATTCACCTCTTAAGCTTGTATCACCCGGCCGTGTTCCACGTGGAACACGGCAGCGTCGGCCAGATGCGCGCTTTCCAGCAACCGCCTGTCGGTGGCCGTAACAAAAAACTGCGCCTTGCGCATTTCCAGGAACCGCAGAAGCTGATCACGGTTCCTGCTATCCAACTCAGAAGCCAGATCGTCGATCAATACGCATCCTCGCACCCCGATCGCCTCCTCCAGCAGATGTGCCTGGGCCAGCAGAAGGGCGAAGACCAACAGTTTCATCTGTCCCCGGGAAAGAAGGTTTTTCGCTGGCCGACCGTCTGCCAGCACGGAAAAATCCCCTTTGTGCGGACCCGTGTGGGTGTAACCACAACTCCGGTCCATCGCAATCCCTTCCCGAAGGACATCAATCAGGGGTTTGCGGGTATCCCAACCGGCGCAGGCGTGCAATTGGAAAGCGTGCTGGCCCAAAAAAAACCGTGCAGCCTCCAGAAGGTAAGGACGGAGCCTTTCGACATAAGCGTCTCTCGCCTCCGCCACCATTGTACCGTAGCGGTCCAACTCATGATTCCAGGTTTCCATGTTTCTGAAATCCCCACCCCGCAGCAAGGCATTGCGTTGGCATAAGGCCCGGATGTAACCGCGCCAATTCTCCAAAAACCCGGGGTGCAAGTGGAACGCACCCCAATCCAGAAACTGTCTGCGGTGTTTCGGCGCGCCGTCCAACAGCGCAGTACTGGTTGGCTGCATGAGCAACACCGGGAACGCGGCGATCAGTTCGGCGCTCGATTTCAGTTTCCTGCCGGACAAAACGATTTCGCGACTCCGGCGGGAAAGTTCCACGCCGATTGCGATCGGCGGCACCTTGGGCTCTTGAACCGCTCTGCCCGCGACCGTCAGGTTCTCTTTGCTGAAACTGATGACTTGGCCGGCTTGCGATGAGCGGAATGAACGGGCCCGACCGAGGATGTAAACCGCTTCGACCAATGAGGTCTTACCGCTGCCGTTGGGACCGAGAAGGAAATTGAGCCTGGGCGAAGGCGCCAGCGATGCAGTCTGGATATTGCGAACATTGAAAACGTCCAGCTTCGCAAGACTCATGGGAGCTTCGTCGATAGTCGGGTTATGCGAAGGTGCCGCTGACTCGACTGACTTACAGTCGCATGGGCATCACGATGAACTTGAATCTCTGATCAGCCAAATCTTCTATGAGGCAACTATTGATCGCGTCGGTGAACGACAATTTAACTTCGTCCGAGTCGATGTTGTTGATCGCGTCCAAGAGATAGGCGGCGTTGAAACCGACGGCAAAGCCATCACCCTCCAGCCGGACCTCGACATCTTCCTCCGCTTCCTCATGCTCGGGGTTTTGGGCGCTCAAGCGCATCACATCGCCTTCGACGTCGAGACTGACACCCTTATATTTTTCGTTGGACAGAATGGCCACACGGGTCAGCGCCGCCTTGAAATCGTCCTTGTGGACGGTCATGACCCTCGACACGTCCCGCGGCATGAGGCGCTGGAAATCTGGGAATCTGCCCTCGATCAGCTTGGCGGAGAACCTGAGATCGCCGAGGAACAAACGCACATTGTTCGCTGACATCTCCAAGGTAATCGGCCGCTCCTCGTCACCCATCAGACGGTACAGCTCCATCACGCCTTTGCGGGGCACGATGACTTGACGCGGTTGAGTAGAGCCGGCTTCCAATGCTTCCTCGTACAGTGCGAGACGGTGACCGTCCGAGGAAACCGTCCGCAACATGCCCTCGCCCACTTCGAGCATGAGTCCGTTCAGATAATAGCGGACATCCTGCTGCGCCATCGCAAACACGGTCTTGGCCATCGCCTTATGCAATAGCCGGCTGCTGAGGGTCGCTTGCGCTTCCAGCGCGCTGGCGTCGAACTCGGGATAATTGCTGGCCGGCAGGGTGCTGAGGGCGAAGCGGCTACGCCCGCACTGAATGGCAAACTTGTCCTGACGGCAATCGACGCTGACGATGCTCTGATCCGGCAGCAGTCGGCAGATGTCCAAAAGCTTACGCGCCGGCACGGTGATCTCGCCGTCCTGTCCCGATTCAACCACTGCTTGGGTGACCAATTGCACTTCCAAATCCGTGCCCGTCATCTCCAGTCGATTGTCTGCCAGTTTGATCAAAACGTGTGACAAAATGGGCAATGTCTGCCGCCGTTCGATCACACCAATCACGTGCTGCAGGGGCGTCAGGAGATTTTCTCGGACAATCGTGAATTTCATGATGGGCCAGCTTTGGCTTTTGATTCAAATGCAGGACCGCCCGCACCGGCCGTCTTCGGCCGTCGCCCGAACCGAACCGCTCGGTCAGTTGGAGAGAATACGCAGCAGATTGGAAAAATCCTCCAGGAGCTTGTTATCGCTTTCCTTGAGTTCGACAACCTTGCGGCAGGCGTGCAAAACCGTGGTATGGTCCCTCCCGCCGAACATTTGCCCGATCTCCGGCAGGCTGTGGCTGGTTAGCTCTTTCGCCAAGGCCATGGCGATTTGCCGAGGACGGGTGACCGAGCGCGTCCGCTTGTTCGACAACAAATCGGCCACGCGGATCTTGTAATATTCGGCGACCGTCTTCTGGATGTTGTCCACATTGATCATCCGGTCCTGCAGCGCGATCAGATCGCGCAGCGCCTCCTTGGTGAATTCCAGCGTGATCGGCCGACCGGTAAAATGCGCATTGGCGATGACCCGCCGCAGCGCCCCCTCCAATTCACGGACGTTCGACCGAATCCGCTTGCCGATGAAGAACGCCACTTCCGGAGACAACTCGACCCCATTGTGCTGAGCCTTGCTCATCAAAATGGCCACGCGGGTTTCCAAATCCGGCGGTTCGACCGCAACCGGCAAACCCCAGCCGAAACGCGATTTCAACCGCTCCTCCAAACCCTTGATCTCCTTTGGGTAACGGTCGCAGGTCAAAACGACCTGATGTTTGTTCTCCAACAAAGTATTAAAGGTGTGGAAAAACTCCTCCTGCGAACGCTCCTTGCCGGCGAAAAACTGGATGTCATCGATCATTAGGGCGTCGACGGTGCGGTAAAACTCCTTGAAGGCGTTGATGGCGTTATGCTGCAGCGCCTTGACCATGTCCGAAACGAAGCGCTCCGAGTGCAGGTAAACGATGTTGGCGCCGGGATTGTTCTTCAAAATCTCGTTGCCGATGGCGTGCATCAAATGGGTTTTTCCCAATCCGACGCCCCCGTAAATGAACAGCGGGTTGTAAGCGCGACCGACATTCTGGGCCACCTGCACCGAAGCCGCCTTGGCCAGTTGGTTGGATTTGCCCTCCACGAAGCTATCGAAGGTAAACGCCGCATTGAGGTTGTTCGGCTGGCCTTTCCTGCCGCCGGCTTGCTTCTTGGGCGAGTAAGGTTTATGGTCTGGGCGCGTTGCATCCTGCAGCTTGCTGCCGATTTCCAGAATGACGTTGGGCGCCGGCTGGATCTTCTGGTTGGAAACGGCTTCCTCGATCTTGTCGAAGAAGTGTTGCTTGACCCATTCCAAAACGAAGCGGTTCGGAGCCAGCAGACGGAGTTCTGCGCCATCCTCGACCGCTTGCAGAGGCCTGATCCAGGTGTTGAACTGCTGCGGCGGCAATTCACCTTCAAGTTTGCTGATGCAAGCACTCCACAGTGTACTCATCATCTCGATTCCTGAACTGGACTGAACATAAAAACTGCGGCGAAACACGACGATGGACGCCGAGGCATGGTAAGAGGTGCGGCGAATTACATACTATAACCCAATCCAGACTTATCCACAGCATTGACATTGATCGAGACCGTAAATTAGTATTGAGCGTCTTTTTTCAGAGAAAATTTTCCCAAGACAGGCAAGCACAATGAAAAGAACCTATCAGCCCAGCAAAATCAAGCGCGCCCGTACTCACGGCTTCCGTGCCAGAATGAAAACCCGCAGTGGCCGCGCCGTGTTGAATGCCCGCCGCGCCAAGGGCCGCAAAAAGCTCGCCGTTTAGAAGGCTTGATTCCGGCAACCCATGACTTCGCGCGTGACCGTCGCCTGGGCAAGGCTGCCGACTTCCGCTATGTCTTCGAGAAACCACAAAAGTCGACGGACGCGTACCTGACCGTATTGGCACGCCACACCGAAAAAGGCTATCCGCGCCTTGGTTTGGCCATATCGAAGAAGACCATACGCGAAGCCGCCGATAGAAACCGCATCAAACGCCTGGTCAGGGAGAGCTTTCGCCTGCAACAGCACGCATTGGGAAGCCTCGACATCGTCGTCATGGCACGCGGTGGGGCGCAGCAGGCGGATCGAAAAACACTTCGACGCTCTCTGGAAAAGCACTGGGAAATCCTGATAAAACGATGCGATTCGCGCTGGTGCAACTCATCAAGTTCTACCGCTACATGATCAGCCCCTGGCTGGGGCATCATTGTCGCTTTTATCCCTCCTGCTCAAGTTATGCCTTGACTGCTCTCGAGCGGTTCGGCGCCGTGCGCGGATCTTATCTAGCCGTAAGAAGAATATTGAGATGCCACCCATGGCATGAGGGTGGCGTTGACCCGGTCCCGGAAAAATTTGGTACCAAAACATGGATAATTTGAGGTTCGTACTCTTCGTCTTTTTCGTCTTTCTCAGCTACATGCTGTGGGAGCAATGGCAAGTCGACTATGGTCCGAAGCCGGCGACGCCGCCCACGGCCAGTTCGGGTCAAAAGGCCGCCGAGCTCCCTCAAGGACCCCAGGAACCCCTGGCCGTTGAAGCCCCGAACAAAACTGCTCCGGCGGCGAGTGAGGAAGGTGCGCAACGCGGCCAGCGCATCGTGGTCGCCACCGACGTGATGCGCCTGGAAATCGACACCGTCGGCGGCGACATTTGCCAACTCGCTCTGCCCGCCTATCCGGTCAGCAAGGACCAGCCGAATGAACCGGTACGCCTGCTGAACGATCAACCGGCCGAGCGCTTTGTCTCGCAAAGCGGTTTGCTGGCCAAGGACAAATCGGCGCCGACCCACCATAGCCTGTGGACGGCCCAGGACTTCGAATACCGGCTGCAGCCGGGACAGGACGAGCTACGCGTCCCGCTCACTTGGATTGGCGACCATGGCATCAAGGTCGTCAAGACCTATATCTTCAAGCGCGGCAGCTACCTCATCGAAATGGACCAACAGGTTTCCAACCAGTCCGATGCGACCTGGAAAGGCCAGCAATATGTCCAGCTGCAGCGCAAGGAGCCTTTGAAAAAAGCCAGCTCGGCCTTCTCCACCTCATCCGCCGACCGCGCCTATACCGGCGGCGTGCTGTACACGAAAACGGATAAATACGAAAAGATTTCCTTCTCGGACATGGAGGAAACCGCCCTCAACCGCAAAGGCCAAGACGGCTGGATCGCCATGATCCAGCACTATTTCATGGCGGCCTGGATTCCGCCGGCCAACCAGGAAGACACCTTCTATACCAAGGCACTGCACGACCATGTTTTCGCGATCGGCGCGATCTCGCCGCCGGCCGAAGTGCCACCGGGTTCCCAGCAGGTCTTCACGGCGCGGCTGTTCGCGGGACCCAAACTCCAGAACGTGCTGGAAAGCATCGCGCCCGGCCTCGAACTGACCGTGGACTACGGCATGCTGACCATCATCGCCAAACCCATCTTCTGGCTGCTGCAGAAATTTCACGCCCTGTTCGGCAACTGGGGATGGGCCGTGGTGTTCGTCACCATCACCATCAAGCTGCTGTTCTTCAAATTGTCGCAGGCCAGCTATCGCTCGATGGCCAACATGCGCAAACTCCAGCCCAAACTGCAGGAATTGAAGGAGCGCTACGCCGCCGACAAGCAGAAATTCAACATGGAAATGATGGAGCTGTACCGCCGGGAAAAGGTCAACCCGCTGGGCGGCTGCCTGCCGGTTCTGGTGCAAATTCCGGTGTTCATCGCCCTCTACTGGGTGCTGGTCGAGACCGTGGAATTACGTCAGGCACCGTTCATCTTCTGGCTGAACGACCTGTCTTCCAAGGACCCGTACTTCATCCTGCCGTTGATCTACGGCGTGTCCATGTATTTTCAGCAGAAGCTGAACCCCACGCCCACCGATCCGATCCAGGCGAAGGTCATGCAGTTCTTCCCGGTCATGTTCACCGTGTTCTTCGCCTTTTTCCCGTCCGGCCTGGTGCTTTACTGGGTCGTCAACAATGTGCTTTCCATCGCACAGCAGTGGTACATCACCAAGCAGATCGAGAAACCCGTCCGGGCGCGGGCCTGATCCCACTATCTGGGCGCGGCGCTGCGACTGTAGCAGCTCGGGCGAGACTCGCCGAGCAGTCCAATGGAAGGCCCTGAGCGAAGCCCATGAACGCTTCGTCCAGGGACACCATCGCCGCCGTCGCCACCCCCCCCGGCAAGGGCGGCGTCGGTATCCTCCGGGTGTCCGGTGAACGGGTTCGAACCGTCATCGATGCGGTCGTGAAACGACCGCTGCAACCACGCCGCGCCCACTTCCTTCCCTTCCGTGATCAGGCCGATGCGGTCCTGGATTCAGGCATCGCGCTGTTCTTCCCGGCACCCCATTCCTTCACCGGCGAAGACGTGCTCGAATTGCACTGCCACGGCAGTCCCATCGTCCTGGACCTGATATTGCGCCGGTTGCTGTCGCTGGGCGTGCGCCTGGCCCGACCGGGCGAATTCTCCGAACGCGCCTTCCTCAACGACAAGATCGACCTGGCCCAGGCCGAAGCCATCGCGGACCTGATCGAAAGCACCACCGAACAGGCGGCCCGCTGTGCCCAGCGCTCCTTGCAGGGCGAGTTTTCGAAGGCCATCCACGAATTGGTCGAAGCCCTCATCGACCTTCGCCTTTATGTGGAAGCTTCCATCGATTTCACCGAGGAGGACATCGACTTCCTCTCCGAAGGGGCCATCGGCGAAAAATTGGGCGATCTGCTCGGCCTCCTGGAACAAGTACAGCGCTCGGCGCAACAGGGGGCGCTGCTGCGCGAAGGCATCACCGTGGTCATCGCCGGCCGGCCCAACGCCGGAAAATCCAGTCTTCTCAACTGCCTGGCCGGGCGCGAGACGGCCATCGTCACCGAGGTGGCCGGGACCACCCGCGACACCCTGCGCGAATACATCCAGATCGACGGCTTGCCGCTCCATGTGATAGACACCGCGGGCCTGAGGGAAAGCGAGGACATCGTCGAGAAGGAGGGAATCAGGCGGGCGCGCGATGCCATGGCGAAAGCCGACCGCATCCTCCTGATGATCGACGACCGCTACCCGGAAGCAACTGCTGAATCGGCCTTGGGCCTGCCGGAAAATCTCCCCATCACCCGGATCTACAACAAGATCGATCTCACGGGCCGGGAAGCGGGCATCGGCCAAACGGCAGCGGGAACCGAAATTCGCCTCTCGGTCAAAACCGGCGCTGGCCTGGAACTGCTCCGCCGACACCTAAAGGAATGCGCGGGCTACGACAGCGAGGCCGACAACGTCTTCATCGCCCGCCGACGCCACCTCGATGCCCTGTCCCGAGCCCGCGACGCCATCGTGAGCGGCTTGCGACAGCTCCAGCACAGCTCCGCCCCGGAACTCCTGGCGGAGGACCTGCGCCAAGCCCAAAACGCCCTTTCCGAGATCACCGGGGCCTTTACGACCGAAGACCTGCTCGATCGCGTGTTTTCAAGCTTTTGCATCGGGAAATAGGCTGCCGTCCACGGGTATCGTTACCCAAGTTCGCCGAGCGGGCTCGCCTCGAAAAACTCTCCGGCGACTCCAGAACTCTCTTGGATCAGGAGGCCTTCGCGGCATTCAGTGCGGCCTGAAGCTTCGCCTCATCGTCGTGGGACAGCGATGTCCTGAGGACCTTGCCGCCCGTGCCTTGCAACTCTTCCAGCACCTTATCCACGGTGGATTTTCGAACCAGGACGAAGAGCGCGGAAGTACCCGGCTTAAGCGTTGCCGCAAGCTCCTTCACGAATTGATCGTTGATTCCGACATCGGACAATGCGCCGGAAATCGCGCCCGCACCGGCGCCGACCGCCGCTCCAAAAAGCGGGTTGAGAAAGATCAGACCCACCAGCGCCCCCCAAAATCCGCCACCGATGGCGCCGGCTGTCGTCAGATCGTGGATTTGGTGGAGTTTGACCTTACCGTTCAGCTGCTTGACCGCAACCACGGCATCCTCGAGGTCGACCAGGTAATCGCGCTGCATTTTAAGAAACTTGATCCGAGCTTCCTCAGCCTTGAACTGGTCGTCGTAGCCAATGACAATCAGATCGCTCATAAGACCTCCAGTACAAATTTCGTTTGATGACGTTAGATAGCCACGACGCGGCACTGCTTCCGTATCGAAGAAACCAAGAGGCCTCCGGTGACCCTATACGTACAAACACTGCGTCAGCCGGAGCGGGTACGTCGAGGCGTGCGACTCTATCGTGGCAAATAAATGATTCGGATGGGCCAGCACCCGAACCTCCCCGCGCATCATGCGTTTCCCTGGCCAGCTGGGCGCGATGGGCTCGGGTCTATGGTAAGCCCGATCTAACCCGAAGAGAATATGGCGGCTGCTCGAATCATGATCGATACAAACGACTACGTCGTTGTTGATAGCCTTTTCGAGTCATTTAGACGCGCCAAAATGCCGGGACCGGCATGCCTCGCCATCTTCACGTGCATAGGGAACGGTGTCTAGACCGCGTCAGCAATATCGAGCCGTCTTTCGATTCGTTCGATTCGTGCGTCTAGCCTGTCAAGGCGGCTGTGACTCATTGCGATACCCGCGTGGATATTGACGATTGCCCGTTCCACCATGGTTAGCCGTTCTTCGACCGATCCAACCCTAAGCTTCAAGTCATGCAAGTCGGTTCTCGTGTCGGCGAGTTCCTTTCGGATGATGCGCAGGCGTTCTAGGAATCCTTGAGCGCGAAGGATCTTTAAAATTGAGTTAAGTTCAGTTGCTATCAGTGCCGACGGTTCATCCCCACGGGCGTGGGGAACGGACATTATGGCATGGGTTTTGCCGTGGGAATATCGGTTCATCCCCACGGGCGTGGGGAACGGGCCGCGGACGAAGACAGCAGTTTGTCTTCGAACGGTTCATCCCCACGGGCGTGGGGAACGGATTCCCAGATCTGAACGACATTCTCCAGCGTCCGGTTCATCCCCCCGGGCGTGGG
>Ga0335070_10009852_pt1 | contig 11182 bp, 10 predicted proteins | sample Lox_Sample_13_FD_206722 | JGI IMG/M metagenome (GOLD analysis project Ga0335070, IMG submission 206722) | Soil microbial communities from Loxahatchee National Wildlife Refuge, Florida, United States - Lox_Sample_1.3 | ecosystem: Environmental > Terrestrial > Soil > Wetlands | place: USA... | reverse complement strand
CGGGCTAAAGGCGGCGCAATGTCACGCCCGACACCTGGCGACCAGGGAGACCGATCCGGTTCGGAAGCGCGGCACGTCAGAGTCCGATAAGACGACAATACGGCCAACTGACCATGGCGCCACCATTTCCGGTGGCCCGCTCCGGACCTCCGGCGACGACGAATCGACCTGAGCCTGGTGTGTTACACCGAGCACAAAAAAGTAACGCATAAAAGGATTCAAAGGTATTAATACCCGCATCTGTGCCTGCGGTAGCCCGCAAAAATTCCTTCTTGCAATAGGCCAATATCGGTCAATACTATCTGAAATGCAGGAGGCGCACCATGCCCCGTATCCTGGTCGTAGACGATGAACAGGGAATCCGGAAGTTTCTGCTACTGATGCTGCGTAAGGTCGGGCACACGGTTCTTGCAGCCTCGGACGCCCAGGAAGCCATGTCGCTGATGGCGGACGCGGGACCGTTCGACCTGCTGCTTTCCGACGTCGTCATGCCAACGGTAGACGGGCACGAGCTGGTGCGCTGGGTGATGAAACTTTATCCCGGGACGCGCTGCGTGCTCATGTCTGCCTTCGATGACACGGACTGTCAGGAGTGTCCATTCGCTTCGCGTTGCCGGGTGCTACAGAAGCCGTTCGACCCGCGCGACGCTCTCTGCCTGATCGAGCGGGTCCTTAAAGACGCGCCCAGCTAAGGAGAACATCAGCCAATACGTTTAAGGCTCATTTCGAAGCCCATCGGACGTCTCCGGTCGCATCCCAGCAGGGTCGATGGGACTTTGGAAGCGAGATGCGCGCTCGTTGCAGTCGTGTGGCACAACGGACCATTTTCTGGACCGGTTACTTGGTACTTGGCTGTATAACGCCTAAAAACCGGCCAATGTTCTGAGTGAGGGGTCGCGGCCAAAGTCGGAAAGCAGTATTCTTTTTTCGTTCGGGACTGACTTTGCCGGGAGGGTGAAGGCCGGCCTCAGATCGAGACTTTGGCAGGGACGGTCAGCGGCGGCCTTCACGCCAGCCGTGATTCTTTTTATCGCACTGCCAGAGGCGAAAGACAACATCGATCCGGGGTGATTCCATTGGACCGCCTGCCGCGGCGATGTCCCGTCTGCCGGAAGGACACGATCATTGGCCACGGACGACGGATCCGTTATTCTCACGACGACCAGCACGAATGCATCTGGGTGAGGCGCGGAATCTGTGAGCCGTGCGGGAAGACTTTTACCATCTTGCCCGATTCGCTGGCGCCATCCGGCTCCTACAGCCTTCACTGCCGGCAGCAGGCCTGTGAGCGCATCGCCGCCGGTGACACGGCCGAGCAAGCCGCACCACACTGCAAAGACCCAAGACGTTTGCCCGATTCATCCACCGTCCGTCGATGGGCGCAACGGCGGCTCGTCAGCTTGTGGTGCTGGGTCAAGGCCGGAGTCAAAGACCAGCACTTTCTGCAGGCGCCCACCATCCTCGCCTGGGATCTGGGCGCCCTCTGCCGTATTCTGCCGATCGAGGCAAGAAGTCCGTGAGTCGACACGCTCTCGACGAGTTGAAACAGCAGATTCCTCTGCTGGACTATCTGCAGGCCCACGATTGGCGACCGGCGCGACAACTGACTCGCGGCCGCTTGATGGGACTGTGTCCGCTGCACGAAGATCATCAGCCGAGCTTTCTGCTAGATCCCCACAGGAACCTGTTCTACTGTTACGGCTGCGGTCGCGGCGGGGACGTGATTCGCTTCGCCGAACTATATCACCAGGTGAGCTTCCCACAGGCGCTGTCGCTGCTCCACCAATGGCACAGCTTGGCGCCGTTGTTGGATGAAGTCGCGGGTTTCTATCGCATGCAGTTACACCGTCACAGCGAGGCGGCCGTCTACCTGTATCGACGCGGAGTCAGCTCACCGGAACTGATCGAGCATATGCGGATCGGCTACGCTCCCGGCGGTTGCCTGCGAGCTTGGATGGCAGACCTGGGTTATCCTATCGAGGTTTTGCGTAAAGCCGGCCTGGTGACCGCCGCTGGGTACGACACCTATCGACATCGCGTGGTATTTCCGCTGGAAGGTAATCTTTATGGCCGCAGCCTGTCGGCAACGGCGCCTCCCCATCGCTTCTTGCCAGGCGCTAAGGGTGGCTTATATTCATGGGACCAAGCCCGGTTATATCCCGAGGTGGTTCTGGTTGAGGGTCTGTTTGACTATGCCGCCTTATGGCAGGCCGGCTTTCACAATCTCACCTGTTCGTTAGGCGTGAATCTGAATGCGCGCCAGTTCCGTCAACTCTGCGACGGTCGGCGAACCGTCTATCTGGCCTTTGATGCCGATGCGAACGGCAGCGGCCAGAAAGCGGCGCAATCGCTTGCCTGCCGGCTCGCTGAGCAAGGTGTCGACGTCCGTGCCGTGGCGCTACCCGACGGCCACGATCCGAACAGCTTCTTCGTCCAAGGCGGCGATGCGCGTCAGTTTCAGTCGCTGCTGGAGGCAGCGCAGTGATGACCTTCCGCGTAACTCACAAGCCGTCCACCAACCATGTGCACTGCCCGTATCGCATTGTCGAGCAGGCCACGGGCCGTGAGATTGACTGGATCAACCGGTACCTCGACTACGAAATGCTCCGCCGCCTGGCCGACACCACCCTGCGGACATATGCGCACGAGTTGCTGCACTTTCTCCGGTGGTGGGAGAGCGTTCACCACACCGACGTGGTCGCCAAAGATGCCCTCACCGAATCGACACTGCTGGACTATGTGCGATTCCAGTCCGGCCAGGAACGCGAGTTGACCGGCGCCACCATCAATCAGCGCGTTGCCATCGTCGATCGTGCCTTGCGTATCATCTTTCCTGACGCGCCCCTCCAAACCGCTCCGCCGTTACAGACGACCTACTGGCAGCGAGCACCCATGGGCATCGGAAAACCGCGGCCCGCCTTGAGCCGGTTGCGAGTAAAGACTCCCAAACGAACCATCGTGCCTCTGTCTGTCGACGAGGTGGCGCGATTTTGGTCCAGCTTTCGGAACTCACGAGACTTGGCCATCGTGGGATTGATGCTGCTCCAGGGACTCCGCTCGCAAGAAGTCCTGGATCTGAATCGCGACGATCTGCTGCTATCGGAAGCGCAGATCCGCGTGCGCGGCAAGGGCAACAAGACTCGTTTCCTGCCGCTGGCCCCGGAAGCGAATCAACTCCTTGATCACTATCTGCGGCTTGAGCGGCCCCAGACTACGGCTAACGCTCTGTTTCTTTCGCTCAAGGGGCCTGCTCGCGGGGCACGGATGACTCCTGCGGGGTTGCGCTCACTGTTCCGATACCATCGCCGCACCACTGGCGTGAAGAAGGCCAACCCACACCGATTCCGCCATACCTTCGCCTCCGATATGGTGCGGGCCGGCGTCAGCCTGCCCGCGCTCATGCAGCTTATGGGGCACGCTCACATTCAGACCACTATGGTCTATGTGCAGGTCACTCCCCTCGATGTTTATCAGCAGTATGCCCGAGCTGTGGCGCAGCGTATCAGGCCCGTACCGGAAACGCGATCATGAGGCTCTCCCGCTACGCTCCGCTGGAACATCCATTGGTTCACCAGTTCCAACGAGCCATCGACTCGCTCACTGCCGCCTTCAGCCCAGACTCAGCCCGTCAATACCGTGGCACGGCGCGCCACTTCTTGATCTATCTCGGTGAAGACCATCCCACCGTTGGTTCGCTCGATCGGTTGCACCGTGATCCCCACATCCTGGGCTGGTTTGCCTATCTGCGCTCACATACTCCGCCCCTGGCACAAGCCGTCTACCTGCGTCACCTGCTATATCTGCGCTCCATTCTGGAGGAGCTTGCCCGGACTGCGCACCTTCCCGATCTGGCTCATCTGATCCGTCGCGAGGACCTTCCACGTACTCCTCAGCGCCTGCCCCGCCCGTTGACGGCAGATCAAGATCGACTACTCCAGCAGGAATTACTGCGCCGCAATGATCTGCCGGCCAACGTATTTCTGCTGCTCCGCCATACTGGTATGCGCATTGGTGAATGCGCCGACCTTTCCTATGATTGTCTCCACCATGTCGGCCCGGACCGCTGGGTGATTCACGTGCCGCTCGGCAAGCTGAAAACGGAGCGAATGGTCCCAGTGGACTCATTTGTCTGTGAACTTGTCCAACGCCTGCGCTTCTTCCGTTCCTTCGATCCCGCCCCTGCCGATGGGCGGCTGCTGGCACGTCACAAACGCAAGCAGACACTGATGAAACAACTGCGCCCGTATCTGTCTGACGCCGCGGCCGCGGTCGGTATTTCCAAGCGCATCGTTCCGCACCAACTTAGACACACATATGCCACTGATATGGTGCGTGCCGGAGTCAGTTTGCCCGCACTGATGACGCTCCTCGGCCACGTCAAGGCCGAGATGACGATGAAGTACGTCCAGGTCGCGGGCAACGATCTGCAACGTGAGTTCCACTTGGCACGCTCTCAACCCCGACATCTGATGCCACAGCCGAAAGCGCCCGCGATTTCACCCCGGGCAGGCCTGGATGGTGTTACCGATGCCCTCCTGTTCTCTCAACACGCCATCGAGATGTTCCGGCGTTCCTTGCCAGACGGCCCTCCCCGGCGCTGCCTTGATCGACTCTCCAACCGATTGACCAAAATCCTCTCCGAGGCACGCAAAATCAACCCCGCTGGATAACGGGCAGAGATTGGCCGGATAAACGCGCGACGCTCTCCTGTGGCCGTGGGCCCTGGCGCCTTGATGTTCAATCCGCGACATGGCGACAATACAGCCAAGTGCAGTCAGCAACCCGCGGATCGACTCGATTCTCACCACAGAAGTTGCCCAGAACGCCAGTCACAACGGATTACGTCCTTCAGGACTGGCAATCCGCTGGACTCCGCGCAGAGTCCTGCTTCCGAGCGTACGTCTTGACGGCCCATCGCTCGGAATTGACGGTAGTCGGCCATCTCAGCGCCCGTGATTGGGAGGCGGTGAAGGCACGGGTTCGGACGGCGTTCGTTATTTGACGAAGCTGGAACCATTCGCGACACCGAGTTCTATTGATTGGGGCAGTGGAGGCCCCAACAATGAAACGCGGCAAACACGGGCATGCTAAGAAATCTTCCGCAAAGCACTCTCTGAGCCTTCCAGACCTCGATCAGGCACGATCGGCGGTTCTCAATAGCCTGCCCTCGAAGGAATCCCAGCGGGGGTACCGGCACGCCATCGACGAGTTCATCACGTGGTATTGCTCCGAACCCAGACTGTCGTTCAACAAGGCCGTTGTTACCCGCTATCGAATTCACCTGGAATCCCGTCAGCTTGCACCGGGCACGATCAACGGGAGGCTTGCGGCTGTTAGGCGCCTCGCATACGAAGCTGCTGATTCCGGACTACTCAGCCCGGACCTTGCCGCCGGCATCCGGCGAGTCAAAGGGCCGAAGAACCTCGGCGTTCGCTTTGGTAATTGGCTCACTGCCGACCAGGCAAGAGCGCTCTGGCAAGTGCCTGACCCGAATACGCTCAAGGGCAAGCGCGATCGAGCGCTACTCGGGATCCTCTTGGGATGCGGGCTGCGCCGTAAAGAGGCGGCCGAACTGGATGTTGCACACCTTCAACGGAGGGAGAACCACTGGGCCATCGTTGATATGGTCGGTAAGAGCCGCCATATTCGGACAGTACCCGTTCCCGATTGGGTTAAGACCGGGATTGATTCGTGGCTTGCTTCCGCTGGTGTGAGCGAAGGCCGCGTCTTTCGGTGTGTCTGCCGCGCAGGAACAACGTGGGGAGATGGCGTGACGGAGCGGGTCGTGTGGCATGTTGTAAAGGACTGCGCCAAAAGAGCCGCCATCGAAAATCTGGCTCCGCATGACCTCCGCCGTTATGCCGAGGACCGGATTATGCCGAACCAGGGTAGTGATTGCCACTTGGCGCAGGGTTCGTGAACTGATTGGCTCGGGCGATTCGGCATAATCCGGCCGGAGTCTACAGGCTCTTTAAGAACGTCAACAGCTGGTCGTCGGGCCGGAATCGTAGGTCCGTGACTTCCAGAGGGCCGGCCTTCTTCAAAGCTTGCTCTTTGAGGGCAAGGTCAGCATCGAGATAAATCTGGGTTGTTTCAACGGATTCGTGCCCGAGCCAAAGCGCGATCACGGAACGGTCGACACCCCCTTGTAGCAGTTCCATGGCTGCGCTGTGTCGAAGCACGTGTGGCGTGACGCGTGTCACCTTTAGAGTCGGGCAGTTCTGTTCGGCCGCTGCCGCATACCGAGAGACCAGGTACTGGATAGCATCAGAACTCAACCGTCCTCCATGTGCATTCGGAAACAGAATCTGGTCGCTCGCGGGCCCTCGCTCCCGAATCCATTCCGCCAGAACCCCGGCAGTCGATTTTGCGAGCGGCGTGCAGCGCTCTTTGCGTCCTTTTCCCACGCAGTGGACGTGAGCACCTCTGCCGAGGACCACGTCCAGTTGGCGAAGGGCCGTTATCTCCGACAACCTCAGGCCAGTCTGAACGGCCATAAGCAGGAGTGCATGGTCCCGCCGTCCCCTCCAGGTATTCCGGTCGGGCACTGACAAAAGTGCGTCGATTTCCGCGCGGGACAAGAAGCCAACCAGCCGGCGTTCATGGCGCTTATTGGGAATCGCAAGCACCCGCTGGATAAGCCCGGCGTGCTGCGGGCTTTCCACCGCGGTGTACCGAAAGAAGGATCGAATGACGGTCATGCGAAGGTTCCGCGTGCGCGCGGCATTGCCGCGATCATGTTCGAGGCTGTCGAGGAACGCTCCGATAAACGGCGCGTTCAGGTTCTCCAAAGTGATCTGTGAAGCCGGCTTGCCGAGCTTTTGCTGGGCGAACTGAAGCAATAAGCGGAAAGTATCCCGGTAAGAAGCAATTGTGTGCGGGCTTGCCTGGCGCTGAGCTATCAAGCGATTTGAAAAGAACGACTGCAGGAGTTCCGGGAAATCGAGTGGGTGGGTCATTCGTGGACCTCCCACCGTTTTTCCATCGACTGTCCAGCAGCGGCCATCAACTCCGGAGTGTTGCTGAGATACCAATAGGTGTCCGTCGGATGACTGTGTCCGAGATAGGTCGATAGCACCGGCAATCGCCGCTTGATGTCTTCTCCCGCACGGCACCATCGCAGCAACGTCTCAACGGCAAACCGATGGCGCAGGTCGTGCAGGCGCGGCCCACGACTGGCTGATTCTCCCCGGATGCCAACTTGCCGAGAAAGTCGATAGAACACCCGTCTGACTTGGCCGGCGTCCAGGTGAGCGCCAGTTTTGGAAGGAAAGAATACTGTCGTGGGGTGGTCCGCGAATATATGATCACGGTGCGCAGCGTATTCGGCGAGGGCCTGCTTCGCAGTGGGATGCAAGGGCACAAGCCGGGACTTGCCGAATTTTGTACCCCGGATCGTGAGCACCGCCTCTGTCCAGTCGATGTCGCGACACTCCAGGTTCAGAGCCTCGCTGATTCGCAGGCCGCCCACTGCCAAGAGGCCCAGCAAACAGCAGTACGTGTCAGGCTGTAACTTGAACTGAGCTGGCATGCATCTTGCCGTCTCCAAGAGTTGTTCGATCTCGGCAGTGGAATACAGGTACGGCGTCGCGCGCTGGGCCCTGAACGGCAACACGCCGTCCGGCGGCACCTCAGTCGCGGCGTCCATCGTACTCCAGTACGATGCAAACCCCCGAATCGCACTCAGCCGCGCTGCCCATTCGGCACGCTGCAGCTGCTGAGGCTGCGTTGCCCATTGGATCGCAAGCCGCGTTGTGATCTGCGATTCACCGCGTTCAGCCAGCCATCTGACAAATTCTCGGACGAAGCGGCAAGGCCGCTTCAGCTTGAAGCCCAGGCTACACCGTAATGTCAGGTAGCCTTCGGCGCCTGTCTGGAGAGTCGTCATCGAGCACCTCCTGGCCAGGGGAGTGCGAGTTCGCGAAGCGCGATCACATCCACCTTCGCGTAGAGGGCCGTTGTGTCCGGCCTGCGATGGCCGAGAACATCGCCGATCTCCTCGAGTGAGGCCCCGTTTCTCAAAAGGTCAACGGCCAAGGTGTGGCGAAACAGGTGGGCGCCTGTCCGTTCAGAGTCAATGCCGGCCCCAACCAACGTCCGGCGCACGATCGACGAGACGGAAATCGTATGAGCAAACCCACGAATCGGTGCACAGTGACGAAGAAAGACACGGCGGCTGGAAGACCGTGGCCGATCCGATTGTAGATAAGCGGCGATCGCGGTGCCCACATCGACCGGTAACGGCAACTGTGTCCAGCGGCTGCCTTTACGACGGATTCGGATGAGGCCGTTGTTCCAGTCCAGGTCTTCCAGATTCAAGGTGACCACCTCGCCGGCTCGCAGCCCCAAGCGGGCCAGCAGCAGCAAAATCGCGTAGTTTCGCCGGCCCACTGCCGTACTCCGATCGTGCCCCGCAAGCACCTGCTGCACGGTGCCGCTCGGCAGAGACTTTGGGATTGCCGAAAACGACCAACTGGCCACCCGCAGAACACAGCCAGACAGCTCCATTTGGATCTTTCCCTGATGTAACAAGTAGCGGAGAAAGGTCCTGAGTGCCGTAACGAGGAGCTTTCTACGCCCCGGCGACAGTTTCGCCGCTTGGGTTTTCAAAAACGTGATCACATCGCCTGCACGCAGTCCGCTGAGGCACACCTCGCCCTCTGAGAACCGCTCCCGTAGAAACTGCTCGACGAACGAAAGATAGTTTGGCACGCTCGCCGCAGAAAGCCCGCGGTCGCCGACAAGATAGTCTCGGTACTCCTGTACGCACGTCTGCACGGGCGTGTTGGGGCGTGGCGCTTCAACTTTCACCACGCCCAGTTCCCGAAGAATCGAGACCAGTCGACGGATGGTCGCACGTTCAGGATAGTGCGCTATGCCAGGGTCGCGGCCCAGGAACTTCCGCACGACTTCATCGTCGAGGTCATTCGGTCGGATGTTCTCCTGTTGAAGCCATTTGCTGAACCTGGTGATCGCGTACGCCTGGCATGGCAGCGATGACGGCAAAAAGCCATCGCGCTCGACACGGGCGAGATAAACGTCGAAGTATTCTGCCAGCGGACCCACCCGCAGGCGCTGTAGCAGCTTGGGATCAATGAGAGGTTGCATCCCTCAAAGATGGACGGTTCGGCAGTCGGATTATGCCGTATGATCGAGGCTGAACCAAGCCAGCGACGGCGCTGAGGCGAGACCCTTCGGCATAATCCGATCCTCGGCATAATGCAGAGCATTTTTAGCCCGGCGGCGCGGCCGTAGAAGGCCGAAGGAAGAGTGAAAACGTTGAGGGCCGCGCCGGTGGACTAAAAATGGGTTGGACTAAACCGCTGCACGACGCCCGCCCCTATGGGCATTGAATGGTTGGCAGAGTCCAGCACGAAGCCGAGGAGCCACGCGGAGGAGCGTTGTCCTGCGGTCTTGCAGGTGAGAGTGGGAAAAGAGGCGTTGAAAAGCAGGGCGGCCAAAGGGAATTGAGCTCAGAGCACGACCTCCGGGACATCGTGGGACGCAGATCTCTGGTGAGTTGACCAGCCTGGACTGGCCGGGGTCGTTGATCTCTGCGGAAGTGACATTGTTGCTCATGAGGTGTCCTTGATGGCCGGGGATCGGTGTGCGGCCAATGTCTCAATCCGGAACATAGGGCCCCGGTGACAGACCGGGCACTCGCGCAGCGAAACCCCGGTGAGTTCTTCATGCCGATCCAGGTAGTCTTCGGGCGGTTCCGGTGACTCCAGTGGAGGCTGCATTCCGAGCAGTTGGCGACATCGGGCTAGTTTCTGTTGACGGTAGCGATTGCCGAGGAAGCCGTAGTAGCGAATGCGCTGGAAGCCGTCCGGTAAGGCATGGAGGAGAAATCGGCGGATGAACTCCTCGGCAGAAAGCGTCATGGTTTTCTGCTGTCCCTGGTTGCGGTAGTCCTTGTAGCGGAAGCGGACTTGGCCGGCTTCGATGTCCAGCAGACGGTTGTTCGAGATCGCGACCCGGTGCGTATAGCGGCCGACGTAATCCAGCACCTGTTCGGGCCGAGCGAAGGGCGGCTTGGCATAGACCACCCATTCCGCCTTCCGCAGTGGGGCCAAGTATCGAGTGAACTCGCCGCGATTGCGGAGTCTCTCCAGAGTCGTGAAGAATTGCAGCTTTCCTGAGTTGAAAGCGCTCTGGAGATGCTCCAGAAATAGGCGGCGGAACAAGCGCGACAACACGCGTACGGGTAAAAAGAACTGTGGCTTGCAGGAGATCCAGCGGGTGCCGTCGGGCGAGAGTCCGCCGCCCGGGACCACGCAGTGGAGATGCGGGTGAAACAGCAAATTCGATCCCCAACTGTGGAGCACGGCGAAGAAGCCGATTTCCGCACCCAGGTGTTTCGGATCAGCGGCTATGGTACGTAAGGTTTCGCCGGTGGCCCGGAAGAGAATGCCGTAGACCACCTCTTTGTTCTGGTAGGCGATGGCGGCAATCTCTTCCGGCACGGTGAAGACAACGTGGAAGTATTGGCAGTCGAGAAGCTCGGCTTGGCGACGTTGGATCCACTCCGCGCGGGCCAGCGATTGGCACTTGGGGCAGTGACGATTCCGGCAGGATCGATAGCAAATGCGCTGATGGCCGCACGCATCGCACTGTTCGATTTGGCCGCCCAGGGCCGCGGTCCGGCATACCTCGATGGCGGTCATGACGCGCCGTTGCGCTGTAGACATCGACCCGCCATGCTTTTCCCGATAGGCTTCGCCGTAGCGGCGGAATACATCCGCCACTTCCAACTTGGGGCGATCCACGGACGGGTCGCTCAGAAGTACTGAGGCGCGGCGGGTTTGGGCTCAATAGGAACAGGATGCGGGAGCAGATCGAGCGGGCTGGAGGTGGAGCACACCTTGCTGGTGGCGATCCGCAGGTATCGGGCGGTGGTCGCCAGGCTGCGGTGACCGAGCAGCAGTTGAATGGTCCGGACATCCGTGCCGGATTCGAGCAGATGAACCGCGAATCCGTGTCGAAGGGAATGCGGCGTAATCGGCTTGCGGATGCCAGAGAGGCGGCGGGCCTTTTGGCACGCTTGTTCCACTGCATCTTTGCTAATGTGCCGACCGGGGATGTCGCTGGGGAAGAGCCAGTGCCTGGGCTTACTCACTCGCCACCAACTACGGAGGATCACCAGGAGTTTTGGCGACAGCATCACGTACCGATCCTTTTG
>Ga0335070_10009850_pt1 | contig 11182 bp, 11 predicted proteins | sample Lox_Sample_13_FD_206722 | JGI IMG/M metagenome (GOLD analysis project Ga0335070, IMG submission 206722) | Soil microbial communities from Loxahatchee National Wildlife Refuge, Florida, United States - Lox_Sample_1.3 | ecosystem: Environmental > Terrestrial > Soil > Wetlands | place: USA... | reverse complement strand
AAGCAGCAGATGCGGGGGTTGCATCTGGTGTCGGCTGACTAATGTGAGAAGTACCGCATCCCTCTATTTCGACTGCCCAACTATGCGGCGCACAGCGTCGACGATGACATCGGGCCGTTTTCCCGGGATGTCGTGACCGCTACCAAGGGCAACAATCTGCGTTGAATCTGACGAGAATTGCATCAACTCCTTCTGAAGCTGAGTCCAGCGTTGCTCTCCGGCGGAACCGCGCCCGATAGAAGGATCGCGCGAGATCACCACTAAGGGGATGTCGAGGGGCGTTTTGATCGTGCGAATCTCGGCGGCCGCAGAGTCGAACGAATTCCACTGGTCATAATGTGTGCGGAAGACTCGGGCCTTGCAGTTCACGGCCGTTCTCAATCCTTGTAACTCCGGATCGCGTCCCGCACACCATTTCCTCAAGCGAGGCAGGCCGAACGGTGTCGCAAACTGCAAGAAACGCAACGACAGTCTTTGCTTCCAGGGAAACCGCAACGATTCGTCAGGATGAGATCCGTCCACCAGGACAATTGCTGCGATCTCGTCGGGATACCGGTGAGCGAACATCAAGGCGTTGAACGCGCCCATGGAGTGTCCGACCATGATGTAAGGTGGGTGCTGATCGGCTTGTGTAAGCAGGCGGTGAAGTTCCTCTACCATCGCGGATGGGACCCGCGGGTTCGGGCTACGGTCACTCCAGCCGTAACCCGCGCGGTCGTAAGAGCAAACGCGCACGAAGCTCGCAATTTCGGGCTGCACCTTGCGCCAGTCGAGATACGAGCCGTCCAAGCCATGTTCCAGGATCACAGTGGGACTGCCCTGTCCTGTGCAATATAAGTGGAGGCGGTATCCGCCAAGGTCAATCAAGTTTCCGGGCGGTGCGTAGAGGCGTAGATCTTGGGCCTCGGCGGCGCGCTCGTAAATGAGGCCGCAAACGGCGAGAGCAAAAACAATTGAAGTTTCCGTGAGGATGGTGTAGCGCAGCCAACTGCGCACAGATTGGGCCGATTCCCGATGCAGGGCGGAAACGACCAGGGAAGCAACGAAAAGAAGAAGCGGGGCGGCCACAAGAATGATCGTCGCCCAGCGAATGGGATGAAAGGACGTGGTGGCAGTGGGCACAATGGATCAGTTTAGGAGTGTTTCGGAATTGTGAACCATTTTGATGTGTTTCACGCGACGTTTCAGTCGTCCCTACGGGACTTGGCATCAGATCGACCGTTCCCCTGCGCTTAGGCGCTGGTACGGGCAGTCGCTCCTCCGGAGCTGTCCTGGTAGGTTGCAAGTGTACCCTTGAAACCTGGACACCTCGAAACCTCAAAACCTTGTACATCACGCCTTGCCGAACGGGTCTTCCAGGGAAGGGCTCTGGGGCGTGAAGAGTTCGGCGCCGTTTTCCGTGATGTGCATGTCGTCTTCAAGCCGGACGCCGAATCGGCCGCGGATGTAAATTCCGGGCTCATCGCTGAAAACCAGATTCTCGGCGAGCCGAGTGGTGTTGCCGCGAACCAGATAAGGCCATTCGTGCTCATCCATGCCCATGCCGTGCCCAACGCGATGTGTGAAATATTTGTAATCAGGACCGTAGGCGGCCTCAGAGATCACCTTGCGGGCAGCGGCGTCTACGCTGCCACAGGTCTCTTCCGGACGTGCCGCTTTCAGCGCGGCACGCTGGGCGCGGTGAACGATGTCGAAGACCTTGTTCATCTCGTCGGTGGCCTTGCCCAGGACAAAGCTTCGGCTGATGTCGGAAACATATCCTTCCACCTTGCAGCCGCCATCCACCCAAACTATGGTGCCTTCCTGAATGCTCTGCGACTCGACCGAGCCATGCGGCATGGCTGTGTATTGCCCGACCTGAACGTCCGCTTCACCGGGAAATCCCAGTTGGCTATGAGCTGCGGAAATGAGTCCCGAAAAGTCGTGCTGGGTCATGCCTTCACGGAGAGCCTGATGTGCGGCTTGATAGGCGGCCAAAGTCACTTTGGAGGCGAGTCGCATCAGCGCGATCTCGTGACTGGTTTTGATCATGCGGCAACCGGCGGTCACCGGCGTGGCGCTGGTCAGCTTCAACTGGGGAGAGGCTTTCGCGATGCCGGTGCTGAAGACGTAGCGAATGGTTTCTTCAACGCCCAGAGTCCCGGTGGAAGTTTGACGGTCACGCAGGCCCTGAGCGATGCGCTGATAAGGATTGTCGTCCTCCTGCCAGAGACGAATGTCGGGATCATCCGCTTGCGGGCTATTGGCAATCTGCTCCGCGGCGCGACCCTGCTCAAATGCCGGACACACAAAGAATGGCTTCTCTTTTGCCGGCAGAACCAGGGCAAAGGTACGCTCGCCGCCCCACCAGCGGATGCCGGTGAAGTAATTGAGCGACGTTCCTTCCATGAGGAGGATGGCATCGATTCCATTGGCGCGCATCAGGCGGCGCGCTTTTTCCTGGCGGTCACGGCGTTCCGCAACGGTAATTGGCTTGGCTTGATCTTTCATGGATTTCAAGCTGGTGATTGACTCGGGCAAGGGAGGACAGTTGTGCTCGGGACTCTCCTGTGCGAGTCCGAGAGTCGCACCGGCGGCAACGGCACCCAGTTGCAGGAAGCGGCGGCGAGAAAACATTCATCCTCCGAGGAGATGAGTTGGACATTATATAGTTGGTCGTTGGTGTTTGGTCGTCAGTCGTTAGTCGCTGGTCGTTAGCGAACCAGGAACGTGATTTTTCTACGTATATATGTTCAGAAGGTATTCTTGCTAACGACTAACGACCAACGACGAAGGACTGATCCATGACTTCCGGTTTCCAGTGTGCAGGTTGCGGTGAATGGAACGAAACCGCTGTGGATGAGGCCGCGGGCCTCAATCAGCTATATGTGGAAGATTGCCAGGTGTGCTGCAAGCCAAATGTGTTGCATGTCACCTATGATGCCGACATGAAAGAGTACACAATCGCGGCTGAACTGGAATAGATAATTTCGGTGAGGGAAGAACAGCGCTATAGTTTAGCCGCAGGCCAGGCCTGGTGACAGGGAGGAGCTATGACGACGTCGTATTCCGGCGCAGCTCATACTGTGGCGCACAACATGGTCACCACACAGTTCGAACTGGATGGCTATCGGGTCGTGCGTACGCTTGGAGTTGTGCGCGGGATCACCGTGCGTTCACGCTCCATTTTCGGAACCATTGGCGCCGGCCTGCAGACGCTCGTAGGCGGCAACATCACTCTCCTGACCAATCTGTGCGAGAAGACCCGCGCGGAAGCATTCGATCTGATGCTGCAACACGCGGCGGATCTGGGCGCCAATGCCGTGTTGTCAGCGCGTTATGACGCCACCGAGATCATGCAGGGCGTCACGGAGGTACTGGCGTACGGAACGGCGGTGGTGGTGGAACCGGTCCGGTGAACGAGCGTGTTCTCGGTACCCTCTGCAAATCCGGCGCTTAATCCTTATAGAGGACCCCTGCAACCAAGGTCGCCAGAATCGCGCCGATCCACATCTCCAGCATCCAACCGAGCGGAAAAATGCGATCGATCGGAGACCATGCGGCTTGAGCGAAATTGAGGGGAAATCCGGCGATGAAACCCACAACTGCGCCCAACTTGATGGCTGCCCCCGGCCCCGGTTGCAGGGTCGATCGTGACCAGGCATAGAGATGCGCGATGCCTATTCCCAGGATCAACATCAACACCATCCACTGCGTATTGAATGCGGGATAGCGCGAAGTGTGAAGAAAAAGGCCCTGTTGCTGTGCCGCCGCGTAGCGGCCGAACCCTATTACCAGGAAGCTCATAAGGAAGCCCCAGACAATCCAGACCAAACCCCCAGCCAGACCACCGATCCAAATGCGCTTGGTATTCAATGCCATAAAAACCTCCAACGCGAAACTGCGCGCGAGTGTAGCACCGATGCAAACAAAGCAATAGGAACTTTTCGTGACCGTAATCAGGAGCGGCAGAGAATCGTATCCAGAGCCGCTTGACGGTATTGGAAAGTTTTGTGCAGCTGCCGGGATACGAGCAAATTAGCGATCGGGTCGAGTGGTCCGAAGCCTATCTCGTAATCGATGACGTCCTTGATGACTGTGCCCATCTCCGTTTGACGTTTTTCAGGGGTGAGCTCATGCCGGTGATGAAAGCTCTTGAACGGGCCTTCCTGCTGGACGTCGGCGAAATAGTGGTTCCAATCGAATTCAGTGATGCGGGCGGTCCATTTTCTTCGGAAAGGCAGGTAAGGGATCAAACGGAGGGACGTAAGAATTTCGGAACCGATTCCTGCGACCGGCCCTTGATTCTGCTTGCTCGCGTCGCCGTCCGGTGGCGGAACAATATTCACGTGCAATAGCCGAGTGTCAGTGGTCGGCGGCATGATACGGGGCAAATTTTCGGGGTTGGCAAAGAAACGGAAGACTTCTTCAATGGCAACCCCAATCCACTGTTCGGTTTTGAAATGATAGAGCATAAGCAAGTCCAGAATTGCGGGTTACGGCGACACTCGTCGCCATTGCGAAGGATTGTGGACGTGCATATGCGATGCGAATCAGAAATTTGTAAGAGCGATTTTGTGACCAAGTAGTCGGCCAGAGTGATCTGTGCCGTTATCTAGTCGGTCCTTTCAACACCGAGTTTGCCCACACCAGTGGCGCATAACCGTCATACCGACTGCCGTGTTCATGTGGATTCGCATAAAAGCCGGTTTCGGCCAGCCGTTTCGTGGCAAACCCGAAGGTATAGTGCCATGCTTCGCTAAACATCAGCGAAAATGGCACGCCATTACGCATAGGCGAAAGATCAGCTAGTTGCTCACGCATCACCGGGTAATTTTCTTCAAGCCAGTCGGCCATTATCTTACGGCTCAGTTGCAACGCCTCATCCACCATCGGCTTATCATTTTCCGTAAGCACGGGAACGCCAGCCGAATACCGGCTGTCGGATTGCTTCAAATAGCCGATTGCGGTCAGAAGCCGAATTGCAGCGGCCCGGCGTTCTTGCGGAATGGACAGTTTTTCGGTGAGTGCAGCCTCGGTATCAACTCCGTGTGCAACCGCATTCATTAACCGCCCAGCGTCATCTAGCGCAATGAGGATATATGTTATGTACTCTGACCGGAGGGCACCATAGACTTGGGGCAAGCTGCGCCAGTCTTCCGTCGCCATCTCAACGCCATCGAAGGCATCGGGCAGTCCCTCAAGCCGCGAACCCCCATCTCCAAAGGTGGAAAAGCTGATGGTTGAACCCGTGGCCGTCTCGCTGTCCAGGTACAGACCTCTAAAATCCAAATTTGCGCCTACCTCCTCCGAGTGAACAAAATAGACATCTGCGTTCGCGTGGTGTGGGGGGGTGATTCGATAGCCCAGTTCGGTCGTGAGATCGAGTCCGCCCCAGTTCAGTGCCACACCGGCAACGAGATCGAACAGCAGTTGCGAGCGCAGAGTTGGATTTGTGTAGTTTTTCAAAATCCTATGGAACTCTGCTCGACGTCCCTCAAAAGCTGTAGCTAAACTCTCTCCGAAACGCTCGCTGGCGGCGTACATCATTTTCTGATCCCGTACCGTGAGCAGAAGATAGTTGAGGCGGTATGCTCTCCCATCCTGGCGCAGTAGATTGAGGCTAAGCAGATTGCTGAGGGATACCGGTGTGCTTTGTAATCCGGTCTGTATGTCAGCATCCGTGAGAGGACGTTGAACTGCCAAAAGCATCAGCCGCTGGACTGGAGTGAACGACAATACGTATTGCGGATCATCCAAGCCGGAGGCGGTGATTTGACCCGTGACTCCCGTATGCAGCAATGGTGCGCTGCTATCACCCGAACGCCCACTCGTGTGTACCATCTGACCCCAAGCCGCTCCCAGCAAGACAGAGGTAAATACGTAACCGAGGCACTTTCGCATGTTGCACCGAGCTCAAAAGGGACTGTGTGGTAGAGCTTCGATGGCATTATGCTCCTGTACAAGTGTAGCGAACAGGGCCCGAGTTCGACCTCGGTGCGAGAACCTCGGCCCATTGACGAACGCCCTATGCAGGGAAGGGAGACTACCCTTCCATAATCTTCAACTGTGGGCTGACGATAAGCGGCGCTTCGGTGGCGCGCTGCACATCTTCGGCAGTCAATCCGGGCGCCACTTCTTCAAGTACCAAGCCGCTTGGCGAGACGCGGAGGTAGGCCATTTCCGTGACGATGGTGTCGACCACGTTGGCCCCGGTGAGCGGCAGCGTGCATTTTCTTAGAATCTTCGGCTGACGCTCCCGCGTGGTGTGTTCCATAGCCACGACCACACGGCGCGCGCCTGCAACCAAATCCATCGCGCCGCCCATGCCTTTCACCATTTTGCCGGGGATCATCCAGTTGGCGAGGTTACCTTCTTCGTCCACTTCCATAGCGCCGAGGACACTCAGATCGATATGCCCGCCGCGGATCATCGCAAAGGAGTCGGCGCTGGAAAAGTAGGCGGTGCCGGGAAGTTCGGTAATCGTCTCTTTACCGGCGTTGATCAGGTCGGGGTCTTCTTTGCCCTCCACGGGATATGGGCCGATTCCCAGCATCCCGTTTTCACTTTGCAGAATCACGTCCATGCCCGGGGGCACGTGATTGGCGACCAGGGTAGGCATCCCGATTCCGAGATTTACATAAAAGCCGTCGCGCAACTCGCGGGCGATACGCCGCACGATGCGCTCGCGCTTTTCAATGTCTATGCCGATTTTGGCGGTGGTGGACATAAGTTGTTAGTTCCCGGTTCTCAGGTCTCAGTTGAAGAAACTACGCTGCCGACTGAGGGCTGACGACTGACGATTTCTTTACCGTCCTCTTCTCAATTCTCTTTTCGTACAACTCGCCTTGAAAGATGCGCTTCACGAACACGCTCGGTGTGTGCACGGAGTCGGGATCGAGTTCGCCTGGTTCGACCAGATGCTCGACTTCGGCGATCGTGACCTTGGCAGCGGTTGCCATCATGGGATTGAAGTTGCGCGCGGTTTTTCGATAAACCAAGTTACCCCATTTGTCGCCCTTCCACGCCTTCACGAATGCGAAATCAGCTTTCAGGGCGTGCTCCAGCAGGTATAAGCGGCCATCGAACTCGCGGGTTTCCTTGTTTTCGGCGACCAGGGTGCCTACCCCCGTTGGTGTGAAGAATGCCGGAATACCAGCGCCGGCGGCGCGCATGCGCTCGGAAAACGTGCCTTGCGGCACCAGTTCCAACTCGATCTTGCCTTCTAGGATCATCTGCTCGAGCAGCTTGTTCTCGCCAACGTAGGTTCCGATGTGCTTGCGAATCTGACCGGCCGAAAGGAGCAGGCCCATGCCGAACCCGTCCACACCCGCATTATTGCTGATGGTGGTGAGATTCTTTGTGCCTTTCTTGACCAGAGCGCGGATCAGGTTTTCCGGAATCCCGCATAGCCCGAAGCCGCCCACCATGATGGTGGCGCCGTCAAAGACGTCCTTGATAGCCTCGTCCGCGTTCGCGACTACTTTGTCCATAAGAGAGCGATTCTACGACTGGCTGAAGAGGCGACGCAAACTATGTGCGCGCGAGCGCGGATATATCGCGAGGGGAGGGAACAAGCTGTTGAGTGCGCGAAAAGGGAGATCAAGGGGGGAAGGAACTGGTCCTCTGCTTGAGGGCTAGTTGAGCCGACCTCGACGGTAGCGGTACGTACCTAGGTAGCACGTACGCTTACGTCACCTTCTCTTCATCTCATGCGCACGCTCAAATTCCCGCGCCAGTTCTCGCGTATCCAGGTTTTCCCGGATGTGGGCGAGGCGCTGTTCGAGTTTGATCAGGGCGTCCTGAATGTTCTTCTTGTTGGTGATCGCGATATCGCGCCACATGGAGTAGGGGCTGGCGGAGATTCGGGTCATCTCGCGTAAAGCGCGTCCTCCGGCAGGGAGCACGGGAGCCGAGGGCCCGAATTCGTCGACCAGAGCGGCGGCCAGCGCTGTCGAGATCATCTGCGGAAGATGGCTGACCCAGGCGCAGAGCAAATCGTGCTTATCCGGGGCGAGAGTGGCGATATTCGCGCCCATCTTCTCCACCCAGTTCAGGAACTCGCCGGATAGACCCTCATCGATATTCTGTCCGGGTAGAGGTGTGACCAGCCAGGCGGCGCCTTCAAAGAGGTTGGGATCAGCGAACTCCACGCCGCCATGTTCTTTTCCCGCCATGGGATGCCCTGCCAGAAAGCGCTTTGCAGTTGTTCGACCGAAGACCAGGTGCGCGCGGTCGATGATCTGCGCCTTGGTGCTGCCGACATCTGTCAGCAACGCCTGGCGGGACATTGTTGGCCCCACCATTTCGATCAGATCAATGATCGCGCCCACCGGGGTGGCCAGCAGGACCACTTGGCTGTTGCGGACGGCGTGGACGGGATTCGTTTCTCCGGAATCGATGGCGCCCTTGTTGCGAGCACGTTCCAGTACTGAAGCGCGATCGCATCCCACCATGCGGCCGTGAAATCCGCGTGCCTTCAGGGCCAAGGCAATGGAACCGCCAATCAGTCCTGTGCCGATGATCGTTATTTGCCGAATGGCCATGAGGAAGGCAACTCAAGATAGCATGAGCGCAGGAGCTTCAGGATTAACGCGCTCGGCGCGCATCAGACAACTTGACGACTCGGTGTGAGCCTTGGGGCTGCAGCGGAACATCTAAACAAACTTTCACATGCCAAATCGTCGAATGGCTGCGTTCTTTACCGTTGTCCTGCTGATCTGGACGGCAATGAACGTTTACGTCTTCTGGCGCATTTCTTCGATTCCTGCAATTGCGCATGTCCCGCGGACAGCTTTGGTGGTGGCAGGCGTCATTTTGTGGGGAAGCTACATTGCCGGCCGGATTCTCTCCCACCGAGGTATCCAGTCGCTGGCTGCTCCGCTTGAGTGGATTGGTTCATACTGGTTGGGCGTGATTTTCTTACTGCTGGTCAGTCTTATAGCGGTCGAGATTATTACCGGATTCGGTTTCCTCCTTCCACAGCAGGCGGCCACATGGCGGTGGTACGCGGCTGTTGCAGCTGGCGCTTTATCGGTCATTGCGCTGGTACAAGGGTTTCGTGCGCCTGCGATCAGTTCTTACGAGGTTCGGCTTGCAGGCTTGCCTTCGGCCCTTGACGGAACTGTAGTCGCGGTCGCTACGGACATGCACGTGGGCGAGACGATCGGCGGAAGTTGGCTGGCACGGCGCGTGGATCAAATCCAGTTACTTCGGCCTGACCTGATTATTCTTGGCGGCGACATTGTTGAAGGGGACAAAGATGCGCGCGAAGTGATCGGCGCCTTTTGGCGCCTGTCGGCCCCTTTGGGTGTATTCGCGGTTACGGGGAATCACGAATTCTACGCTGGAGTCGAAGCCAGTGTTCGCTTTCTGGAGGGGACCGGCATTCAGGTTTTGCGCGATCGCTGGGTTGAACTTCGTCCGGGGCTGGTGCTGGCGGGTGTTGATGACCTCACGGCGCGGCGTCAATATGGCGAGCACGGGAACTTCGTTCAGCAGGCGCTTGCCGGCAGGCCGAATCCCGCTGCGACGGTCTTCGTTTCACACACTCCTTGGCACGTGGAAAAGGCGCGCGACCTCGGTACCGGGCTTATGTTGTCCGGCCACACTCATGCAGGCCAGATCTGGCCTTTTGTATACCTGGTGAGGATTCAGTACCCTTTTGTATCGGGCAAGTACGACCTGAGCGGCATGACGCTGTTCGTTTGTCGTGGAACCGGAACCTGGGGGCCGCGCATGCGACTGTGGCGTCGCAGCGAGATTCTGCGTATTACACTCCGCGCCGCATAGGGACTCGGTTTTTCACTGTGGTGTCGGGTTCACTTCATCAGGAGAATACTCCCGACTTGTCCCCGGTCGGGGTCGAGAATGGGCTGCAAGCGGCTCCCGGGATATTGTCTTATTAAGTCTGTGATCACATGGTGGTAGCTGCTGTCGGCCGGGTTTCCCCAAAGCATGAGCGCATCCGCGCCCGACTTGTTGATGTCCGATTCCAGGGCTGCGATTTGGTTATCTTTGACCGTTGGTGCTGATGCGACGAGTCGAGCACTGCCGAAAAATGCCGCTTTGTAACCTGCTTCCCAGCCGATTCCGTGTTCCGGAAATGGGCCCTCACCGATGGTGACCACGGTCGCGCCGGGATGCTCCCGCAATATTTGTCCCGCATCAACGCAGCTGCTTTGGAAATCGCGGGTCAGCGTCCGGAATGGCGAAGCCTTGTAGAAGAACGTGAACAGCACCCCTGCCACTATAAGCACGGCGCAGAGCAGGCGAATTCTCGCACTGAGCGGGGACGTGCGGCACAAGAGCAGACCGGCCGATATTGCCATGAGCAGCGGCACAATCGGGAGCACATAGCGGCCATCGAATACCATCATGCAGTAGGCCGCGATCAGGGTGAGGGAACTGAATGCGACGATCACTAGAATCGTGAGTTGATGGCGAAGCTTCTCGCCCCACCTGCGCAAGGCGCCCAAGCCCAAGCACAGCAACAGACATCCTCCCGGCGTGACTACCACGGCGATTTCCTTCAACGCCTGGGGTACATTGCGGAGCTCCTTCAAAACAACTCTTGGTAGCAACAAACCGGGTTTTAATCGAAAATTCCACGCCGGCGAATGGGGCGGCATCGGGTCGTTGACCATGTATACATCCGACGACTCCGACCTATCGATCAGGACTGCATAGCCTTTCTTATGAGGACTCAAATCCTGATGCAGAGTCCATTGCATGATGTTGGTCTTGAACTGGCTTCCGGTGGTGAAGGCGCCATATTTCGAGTGCAGTACCGAGCTCCAGCCCACAACGACGACGAGGGGAGCGACGGTGGCTAGAGCGACGTAGGTCAGTTTCTGGCGCTTGTGCGAACTGCCTGAAAGTAGCGCCGCTGCAACCGTGGCCAACGCGAGCCAAGGGAGAGCAAAGGCTTTCGCGAGATACGCCAGACCGTGCACGCAACCGAGATAGAACCAGGTTCGTTTACGCGGGTTGCGAAGGCAACTGTCTAACACGAGAAAGTACAGAAGCGTGAGGGCCGCGAAAAGGTAATCGGGACTGACGAACAGCAATGCCCAAGGCAATATTCCCCGCCCAAGCGAGAACCACAAGACAGCCATCACTGCTGGCAGCCGGGAGCGCCACAATCGCAACGTAAAGAAGTACAGCAGAACCTCTGCGGCGATAAACGATGCAAATGTGACCA
>Ga0335070_10009849_pt1 | contig 11183 bp, 11 predicted proteins | sample Lox_Sample_13_FD_206722 | JGI IMG/M metagenome (GOLD analysis project Ga0335070, IMG submission 206722) | Soil microbial communities from Loxahatchee National Wildlife Refuge, Florida, United States - Lox_Sample_1.3 | ecosystem: Environmental > Terrestrial > Soil > Wetlands | place: USA... | reverse complement strand
CTGCCGGAGGTCGAGCGTGCGGAGATCGCCGGCCCCGGCTTCGTCAACCTCTTCCTCGCCGACTCGTGGTTCACGGGCGCGCTCGCGACGATGCTCGAGGCGGGCGCCGGCTTCGGTGCCGGCTCGCCGGAGCAGCCTCGGAAGATCCAGGTCGAGATGGTCTCCGCGAACCCCACCGGGCCGCTCACCGTGGCCCACGGGCGCAACGGCGCGTACGGCGACTCCGTGGCGCGGCTGCTCGAGTTCGCCGGCCATGCGGTCGAGCGCGAGTACTACTACAACGACGCCGGCGCGCAGATGGAGCGGTTCCGCGCGTCCGTCGACGCCGCGCGGCGCGGCGAGGAGCCGCCGCCTGACGGCTACCGGGGCGCGTACGTCCGGGAGCTCGCGGCCGAGCCCGGCGACCCGGTGCCGGCGATGCGGACGCGGATCGAGGAGTCGCTCGAGCGCTTCCGGATCCACTTCGACTCGTGGGTGAACCAGAGCGAGATCGAGCGGCGCGTGGAGGAGCTCCTGCCGCGGCTCGACACGTACGAGGCGGAGGGCACGCTGTGGGCGCGCACGAGCGCGTACGGGGACGACAAGGACCGCCCGCTCGTCCGCGCCTCCGACGGCTCGTATCTCTACTTCGCCGCCGACGTCGCGTACATCGCGGACAAGCTCGAGCGCGGCTTCGACACGGCGATCTACGTGCTCGGGGCCGACCACCACGGCTACGTCGCGCGGCTGAAGGCGGCGGCGGCGATGCTCGGCTACGACCCGGCCCGCGTCGAGGTGCTCATCTACCAGCTCGTCCACCTGACGAGGGGCGGCGAGCAGACGAAGATCTCGAAACGGCGCGGCGATGTCGTGTTCCTCGACGAGCTCGTCGATGAGATCGGCGTCGACGCGGCGCGGTGGTACCTCGTCAACCGCGGCCCCGACCAGACGATCGAGATCGACGTCGACCTCGCGGCCGAGAAGTCGCAGAAGAACCCGGTCTACTACGTGCAGTACGCGCACGCGCGGATAGCCGGGATCCTCCGCAACGCCGGCGACGCGCCGGTCTCGGCCGAGGCGGCCGGCCCACTGGCGCCGGAGGAGCGCGAGCTCGTGAAGCGCCTCGCGGAGCTGCCCGCGGTCGCGGCCGATGCCGCCGAGAAGCGCGGTCCGCAGGCGATCCCGGCGTACGCAATTCGCGTCGCCGACGACTTCCACCGCTTCTACCACGAGCACCGCGTGCTCGAGAGCGACCGGCAGGCGTTCCGGCTCGCTCTCTGCCGCGTGACGCAGACGGTGATCGCGCGCTGCCTCGACCTCGTGGGCGTCGCCGCGCCTGACCGCATGTAACACTCCCGACATGGCAGACGGGTTGCTCCTGACGAGGCGGGAGCGGCTTCGGACCTTCTCCGCGAAGCTCGCCGTCGGCGTCGGGCCGGCGCTCGCGCTGGCGGTCGTCGTGGCGGTCACCGGCGGCGGTGCGGCCGCGGTCGCAATCGCCGTGCTCGGCGTCCTCTGCGGCGTCGTGATCGCGACGAGCGCGCGCAGGCCTCGCGGCGCGCTCGTGGGCGGCCTGACCGTCGCGGTCGCCCTGCTCGTGCTCCAGCTCGTGATCGCGTGGTTTGTCACGCACCCGATCGAGAGGGGCTGATTTAGGATCCCGGGCCGTGAGCAGGCCCGCCCCGGACCGGAACATCGCGCTCGAGCTCGTCCGCGTGACCGAGGCGGGGGCGATGGCGGCCGCGCGCTGGATCGGGCGCGGCGAGAAGGAAGCCGCCGACCAGGCTGCCGTCGACGCCATGCGCAGCGTCCTGGACACGGTCGGCATGCGCGGGGTCGTCGTGATCGGCGAGGGGGAGAAGGACGAGGCGCCGATGCTCTACAACGGCGAGCAGGTCGGCAACGGCGATGGGCCGGAGGTCGACGTCGCCGTCGATCCGCTCGAGGGCACGCGCCTCACCGCGCTCGGGCAGCCGAACGCGATCGCCGTGATCGCGGTCGCCGAGCGCGGGACGATGCTCTTCCCGGGAGCGGCGCTGTACATGGAGAAGATCGCGGTCGGACCGCGGGCGATCGACGCGATCGACATCACGCGGAGCCCGACCGAGAACGTGCGGCGGGTAGCGGAGGCGCTCGGCAAGACGCCGCGCGAGGTCGACGTCGTCGTGCTCGAGCGCGACCGCCACGACGACCTGATCGCGGAGCTGCGGCAGGCGGGTGCCCGCGTGCGGCTGATCCGCGACGGCGACGTGGCGCCGGCGATCGCAGCGGCACAGCCCGGCACCGGCGTCGACATGCTCTACGGAATCGGTGGGACGCCTGAGGGCGTCATCTCGGCGGCCGCCCTCAAATGCGTCGGCGGCGGCATCCAGGCCCGGCTCTGGCCGCGGGACGACGACGAGCGGCAGCGGCTCCTGGCCGCCGGCCTCGATCCCGCGCGCGTCCTCCATACGAACGACCTCGTCGCGGGCGAAGACGTGTTCGTGGCGGCGACCGGCGTCACCACCGGCGCGCTGCTCGCGGGCGTGCAATACACGCCGGGCGGCGCGCTCACCGACTCGATCGTGATGCGCTCGCGCTCCGGAACGGTGCGCCGCATCGCCGCGCAGCACGCGCTCGAGAAGCTGTCGGCGCTGACCGGCCTCGAGTACCGCTAGCGCCGAAGACCGCAACCTGGTTTGAGCCAGGTTGCGGTCGTAGACGTTGCGCCTGCGCTAGACCGTGACGGCCTCGCGTTCCATCTCGGGCGCGTACATACCGGTGCGCGCGGCCGAGTTGAGCTTCGCGCGATGGTAGTAGGCGCGCTGGCCGGCCTCGACGTTCTCCGGCTTGCCGACCCAGGCCTTCAGGGCCGCCGCCTGGAGCGCGCGCCCGTACGAGAACGAGAGCTCCCACGGGTGCGGGCCCCTCGCGTTCATCGCGTTCAGGTGCGCGGTTGCGTCCTCGTCCGACTGGCCGCCGGAGAGGAAGACGATCCCCGGCACGGCCGCCGGTACGTGCCGGTAGAAGCACTCGAGCGTCGCGTCCGCGACCTCCTCGACGCCGGCGCGGGCGGAGGCCTCGTACCCGGACAGGACCATGTTCGGCTTGAGCAGCGTCCCGCGCAGGTCGATCCGCTGATCGTGCAGCTCGGTGTAGACGGCCTGCAGCACACGTCCGGTGACCGCGAGCGCGCGGGAGAGCGTGTGCGTGCCGTCCATCAGCACCTCGGGCTCGACGATCGGCACGAGCCCGGCCTCCTGGCAGAGCGCGGCGTAGCGGGCGAGCGCGTGTGCGTTCACCCAGATGCAGTAGTCGCTGGGAAGGTGGTCGCCGATCGAGTACGTCGCGCGCCACTTGGCGAAGCGTGCTCCCAGGCCGCGGTACTCCTCGAGCCGCTGCCGCAGGCCGTCGAGCCCTTCGGTGACGGTCTCGCCGGCGGCGAGCGCGAGCGGCTTCGCGCCCTCGTCGACCTTGATCCCCGGGATGATCCCCTTCGAGGCGAGCAGCTGCGGGAACGGCGTCCCGCCGAGCCCGGACTGGCGGATCGTCTCGTCGAACAGGATCACGCCGGAGATGTACTCCTCGCTGCCCGGCGTCGTGAAGAGCAGGTCGCGGTACGCGCGCCGGTTCTCCTCGGTCGACTCGACGCCGATCGAGTCGAAGCGCTTCTTGATCGTCCCGCTGCTCTCGTCCGCCGCGAGGATGCCCTTGCCGGCGGCGACGAGCGCCTTGGCGGTCTCGTGCAGTTCGTTCTCGGCCATGCGTGCCTCTTCCGGTCGGATGTGTCTCCGACGGCAATTATCGCGGCAGTGGCCCGGGCCGCATCGGGAAGAGGCCGCAGCGTCAGGGCGGGCGTGCGGTGCGCCCGCCCCGTCGCGCGACTAACGAGAGCTGCGCCGGCCCTTCCCCCAAAGGGCGTTGCGGCGGCTCTCCCGGCGGCTCCGTCCCCACAGAGCGTTGTGCCGGCTTCCCCCGAAGGTCGTCATTGTCATCTGAGATGCCACACCGGGCTACTTCTTGCACCGGGCTAGAATCGGTTTCACACGCGGACGTAGCTCAGTTGGTAGAGCACTGGCTTCCCAAGCCAGGTGTCGCGGGTTCGAATCCCGTCGTCCGCTTGGGAGATTCACTCGTTCGAGGGACGCGGCCAGGCCGCGGCCAGCCGCTGCCGCGTCTCGGCCAGGTACTGGGGGATCACCTTCACGTCGCCGAGCACCGGCAGGAAGTTCGTGTCGCCGCTCCAGCGCGGGACGACGTGCAGGTGCCCGTGGTCGACGATCCCGGCGCCGGCCGGCCGGCCGATGTTCCAGCCGAGGTTGAACCCCTGCGGCCGGTAGACCGTCGCGAGGGCGTCGAGCCCCTGCGCGCCGAGCCGGTGCACCTCCAGCACCTCGGCCTCGTCGAGCTCGGCGAAGTTGACGCCGTGCCGGTACGGCGCCACGAGCAGGTGCCCGGACGAGTAGGGGAACTTGTTCAGGAGCACGAAGGCGCGCTCGCCGCGGTGCACGACGAGGTGCTCCTCGTCGTCTCCCGCCGCCGCGCGGCAGAAGACGCAGCCGTCCTGCTCGTCCGCGCCCTGCACGTACTCCAGCCGCCAGGGCGCCCACAGCCGCTCCACGGTCGAGAGGCTACAGCCAGCGCTTCCAGCGGAAGAAGCCGAGCATCCCGGCGATCACCGCCAGGAAGAAGCCGAGGATCGCCCAGAAGGCGACCGCGCTGCCGAAGCCCGGGAAGTTCACGTTCATCCCGAACAGCCCGGTGAGGAACGTCAGCGGCAGGATCACAACACTGAAGATCGTCAGCACGTAGAGGATGTCGTTCTGCTGGTGGGAGATGACCGACTCGTTCGTGCCCTCCAGCGCCTCGACGACCTCCTTGTAGTTGTCGAGCAGGTCCCAGATGCGCTCGCTCGCGTCGACGATGTCGTCGAAGTAGAGGTCGAGCTCCTCCGGTAGGAACCGCTCGACGCCGCGCTCGAGCTGGCGCAGCGTCGGCCGCTGCGGCTTGATGATCTTGCGGTAGGAGATGATCTCCTGCTTCACCTTGTGGATGTCGCGGACGAGCTCCTTCGACCGTCCCTCGTCGAGCTCCTCGTCGATCTGCTCGAGCTTGAAGCCGATCTTGTCGAGGATCGGGAAGCAGTAGTCGTAGAGGTCGTCGAGCACCTCGTAGAGAAGTCGCCCGGAGCCGCGCGCGAAGAGGTCGCGCCGGAACTGCTCGTTCTCGAGGCAGCGGCGGAAGAGCAGCGACACGGGGCGCAGCTCGACGGCCGGCAGCGTGACGAGATAGTCGGGGCCGAGGAAGACGTCGAGCTCACCGGCGTTGAGCCGGCCGACCGCCTTGTCGTACACGGGGAAGTGGAGGACGGCGAAGAGGTAGCTCTCGTCCTCCTCGGTGTAGACGTCGACCTTCGGACGCTGGCGGCGCGACATGACGTCCTCGATGTCGAGCGGATGCCAGCCGAAGCGCCGGGCGAGCTGGAGCGCCTCGTCCTGGGTCGGCCGCTCCTGGTGGATCCAGGTCAGCCCACTGTCGAGGAGCTCAGCGAGACGCGGCCGCTCGACGACCTCGGCGACGCCGGCCGTCTGCACGCTGCGGCGCGTGCGGATGCGAGGCAGGCTCGGCATTGGTACTGAGGGGGTCGGCGGTCGCGGACAGGGTCATGAACGGATCTTAGCCGGTCGCGAGCGGTGTCACCCGCACGCGCTCGGGCAGGCGGCGCTCGAGCGCGAGCGCCCCGCCGGCGCAGAGCAGGTTCACGGCGGCGGCGGCCGGCCAGAGCAGGAGCGGGTCGTGTTGCAGGAACGTGCCGCCGACCGCCGGGCCGACGATCCAGCCCGCCTGCCAGGAGAGGCTTGCGAGCGCGAGATAGCGGCCGACGAGCTGCGGTGGGGCGAGATCGGCGGAGAGCGGGGCATGGATCGCGCCGTGCAGGGCCTCGCCGAGCGCGAAGACGAGCATCGCCGCGGCGAACACCGCTGCCGCTGCGGTGGCGGCGAACCACTGGCCGCCCGCCCACACGCCGAGCAGCGCGACCGACCACAGCACACCCATGAGCGCCAGCCCTCGCATACGCCGCCTGCCCTCGGCGAGCTTCACGAGCGGGAGCTGGAAGATGACGATCCCGATCGAGTCGAGTGCGAAGATCACGCCGATCTCCCGCTCGTTCACGTGCGCGACGTTCTTCGCAAACGCGGGCAGCAGCTCCACCATCAGCGCGATCGAGGACGCCATGAACGTCGCGTTCAGCAGCGAGAATCCGACGAACGTCCGGTCGCGTGTGACGTCGCGCCAGCGGCCTTCGGCGCGGTCGGGGTGGAGCTCTGGCGCGCGGACGCGCGTGAGCACGAGCACGTATGCAACGAACGTCGCGCCGTTGACGACGAAGAGGACCGTGAAGCTCGACGGGTGTGCGACGGAGGCGATCAACCCCGCGACGACGCCGCCGACGGCGACGCCGAGGTTCATGGCGAGGCGCTGCAGCGCGTACGCCCCGGGACGCCGGCCGGGCGGCGCGAGGGCGGCGAGCAGCGCCGACTGCGCCGGCCAGAAGCAGCCGCTGCCGGCGCCCCAGACGACGTAGAGCGCGAAGGCCTGCCAGGCGACGCGGATGCCCGGCATGAGCAGGAACGCGACGGTCATCACGCAGAGCGCGCCGATGAGCACGCGCTTCGGCCCGATCCGGTCGGAGAGCGTGCCCGCGAGGAAGCCGCTGCAGAGCGCGCTCGCCGACTGGGTCGCTGCGGCGAGCCCGGCCAGCCCGAGCGGGATCCCGCGCACGTTGTGCAGGTAGATGATCAGGAACGGGAGCACGATCCCGTTCCCGAACGCGTTCACGAGCGCGCCGCCCTGGAGGACGTAGACGTCGCGGGAGAGCTGCGGGTCGAGGCTGCGCAGGTACGAGCGCACGACGCGAGGCTACTTCCGGGAGTGGTCCTGAAACCGAAGAGCGCGTCGGCGCCGTAGTACCCGAGACGCGTGTCTCGCCGCGGGTCGTGGAGTTCCACGATCTGAAACAGGTCACGGCGCAGACTCGGCGTCGGCAGGCAATGTGTCCACGAGGTGGGGGTGAGGCGTGACCGAAGAGAGGGAGAAGGGGATCGAGCTGCTGCTGAGCCAGCCGGAGATCGTCGCGTGGCTCGAGCCGGACGAGAGCGACGATGACGACGACGAGCCGCTGCAGGCGGCGTAGGCGGCTCGCGCATGTACACCCGAGTTCTCGAGCCCAAGCACGGTCCCACCCTGCTCGTGCGGCCTCTGCGCCACGGTGACGTCCGAACCGTGCTGGCGGTGTTCGAGCGGCTGAGCGAGCAGTCGCGTCGTGCCCGTTTCAACGGGCCGAAGCCGTGCCTGAGCGTGTCCGAGCTGCGGCAGCTGGCCTCGGTCGACCAGACCCGCCACGTGCTGGTCGCCTATGTCGAGGGCGACCCGGAGCCGGTCGCGATCGCACGTCTCGTGCGCGAGGGCCGCAGCGCCGAGATCGCCTTCGCCGTCGCCGACGAGCACCAGCAGCGCGGCATCGGGTCCGCGCTCACCGCGGAGCTGATCGCCGATGCCCGCGCCGCCGGCATCACGGAGATCACCGCCCTGGTGGCGAGCGACAACCCCGCCGCGGTCGCGCTGCTTCGCCGCATCCTCGACGCGCTCGACATCCGCCTCGACGGCCCCGAGCTCTCGATCCGCGCCGCAATCGCGTAGCGGGAGAAGCCATGCGCCCGGCAGGAATCGAACCTGCGACCTCGCGCTCCGGAGGCGCGCGCTCTATCCCCTGAGCTACGGGCGCGGGGCGCCTAGTGTAGCCGTGCTCCTCACCAGCGGCTGCGGTCGAGCCGGCGCGGATTCGTGTAGGGGAGCAGCCGGAGGAGCGCCACGACGGTGCCCCAGCTCAGCGCCGCCCCGACCGCACCGGCCGGCTGCGCGACGAAGGCGAGGCACAGGCCGCCGACCGCCGCGAGCACGAGCACGTTCGCGACGACGAGGAGCCGGACGGCGAGCAGCGAGACGGGCGACTGCGATGCGGCCCAAGCGGCTACCGACCAGCGCCTCGCCATGGTGGCGGCCGCCGCCCGGCCGGGCAGGCCGCGCGGCGACCACGAGGATCGAACCGCGCCGGGCTAAGAGTGGCATGAGAATCGGCGCCTCCGGCCGCTCGTTCTCATCCGGCTCATAGGTCGATAGACGATGCTGCGCCTGAACGGGTCGACCGTCGAGGAGGACCGCGCGCATGAATGCCATCACCGATCATCTGCCGTCGGGGCTGACCGCCCGCCGCCTGCCGCACTGGCTGGGGCGCATCGGCGTCGTGAACGGGCTCCTCGCCGCGCTGCTCATCGGCGCAGGCGCCGCCGCCTACCTGACGGTCGGCAGCAGCAGCTCGACGACGAACGCCACCGTCCGCACCGCCACCGTCCAGCGCGGCGTCGTCCTCTCGACGCTCTCGGCGACGGGGACGTTGCAGGCCGCGACGCAGCTTTCGCTCGACTTCACCTCGAGCGGCCAGATCGTCTCGGTGAACGTGAAGGCAGGCCAGCACGTCAAGAAGGGCCAGGTGCTCGGCCGGATCGACGCCACGTCCGCCCATCAGACGCTCCTGCAGGCCGAGGCCTCGCTCAAGACCGCGCAGGCGAACCTCCAGTCGACGCTCACCGGCGAGACGCCGCAGCAGCGCGCGCAGGATGCGGTGTCGGTCGCACAGGCGCGACAGTCCGTGACGAACGCGAAGAACTCGCTCGCTGCGACGAAGAAGTCGATCGCGCTCGACAAGCTGACGACCGCCGCGAGCACGACGCAGGCGCAGAAGCAGCTCAGAGCCGACCAGGGCCAGCTGCAGATCGACCTTGCGAAGCAGAAGACCGACTCGGCGACCTATGCGAATGCAGACGCCGCGGGCGCGGCCGTCACCGCCGACAAGGCGAAGCTCGCCGCCGACCAGGCGAAGCAGCAGACCGACCAGCAGTCGCAGCTCGTCTGGCAGCAGCAGCAGTCGAGCGATCAGGCCAGCCTCAAGACCGCGCAGACGAACAACGACGCCGCCGCGATCACGCAGTACACGAACGCGTCGAACGCCGACCAGAACGCGCTCAACGCGCTCGCCAAGGTGCTCCAGGCGGACGGCTTCGCCATCACCGCCGACCAGAGCCAGCTGAGCGCCGACCAGACGGCGCAGTCCACGCTGACCAGCGACGCCTCGGCCATCAAGGCCGACGAGCAGAAGCTCGCCGCCGACCACACCTCGATCGCGAACGCGAAGAACAGCCGCGCGGCGACGCAGTTCAAGGACGCCCAGAGCCTCCAGTCGGCGCAGCAGCAGGTCGCCTCGGCCCAGCTCGGGCTGAAGTCGACTCTCGCCTCGATCGCGATGAAGCAGGCGCCCCCGACGCCGTCGGCGCTCGCCCAGGCTCAGGCCAGCGTCCTGCAGGCGCAGATCTCGCTCGCGAACGCGCGGAAGGCGTACGCGGCGACGACGCTGCGCGCGCCGGTCGCCGGCGTCGTCGCGGCCGTCAACGGCACCGTCGGCACCCAGAGCTCGGGCGGCGGCAGCTCGTCCGCTAACTCCTCGGCGTCGTCGAGCTCCAGCGCGAACGGCTCGTCCTCGTCCAGCTCCGGGTTCGTGACCCTGACCGGCCTGCAGGGAATGCAGGTTCTCGCCCCCTTCGCCGAGACGGACGCCGTCAACATCCAACCGGGGCAGGCGGCGACCGTGACGGTCGACGCGCTCCCGAACAAGCAGCTGGCCGCGCACGTGCTCTCCGTGGCCGACGTCGCGTCGTCCTCCTCGAGCGTCGTCACCTACAGCGCGATCTTCGTGCTCGACCGCAACGAGCCGAAGCTGAAGCCCGGGATGACTGCGAACGTCGACGTTGTCACCGGCGAGGCGGACAACGTCCTGCACGTGCCGACCGCCGCAGTGCGCGGCAGCGGCACCGCAGCGACCGTCACCGTGCTCCAGAACGGCAAGCAGACGAGCGTGCCGGTCGTCGTCGGCCTCCAGGGCGACACGTCGACCGCCATCCTCAGCGGCCTCAAGGTCGACCAGACGGTCGTGCTGCCGTCCGTCTCGATCTCCGCCGCGAGCACCGGCGGGACGAGTGGCACGACCACGACCGGTGGGTTCACCCGCGGCGGGGGCGGCGGCGCCTTCTTCGGCGGCGGCTTCGGCGGATGAGCAGCCGCCCCCGTCGTCGCCGGCCGACCCTCGTCCTCAGCGGCGTCTCGAAGAGCTACGGCTCGGGTGAGATCGCCGTGCGCGCGCTGCACGACATCGACCTCGTCGTCGAGCGCGGCGACTTCGTCGCCGTCATGGGCGCCTCCGGCAGCGGCAAGTCGACGCTGATGAACCTCGTCGGCTGCCTCGACGCGCCGACCGAGGGGCGCTACCTGCTCGAGGGCATCGACGTGAGCCAGCTCGACGATTTCGAGCTCGCGTTCATTCGCAACCGGAAGATCGGCTTCGTCTTCCAGAGCTACAACCTCGTGCCGCGCACGAGCGCGCTGCGGAACGTCGAGCTGCCGCTCATCTACGCGCGGGTGCCCAAGCACGAACGGCGGCAGCTTGCTGAGGCGGCCCTCGTCGCGGTCGGCGTCGGCGACCGGATGCACCATCTCCCGTCCGAGCTCTCCGGCGGCCAGCAGCAACGCGTCGCGATCGCGCGCGCGATCGTCACCGAGCCGGCGATCGTGCTCGGCGACGAGCCGACCGGCAACCTCGACAGCGTGTCCGGAACAGAGGTGATGCAGATCTTCTCGCGGCTGAACGCGGCCGGGAGGACGATCGTGATGATCACGCACGAGGCCGACATCGCCGAGTACGCGAAGCGCGTGATCCATCTCGTCGACGGGCGCATCGACCTGGATCGGCGGACGACGCCGCTGCACGCGCTGCCGCCGAAGCTCGCGGCAGCCGACGTCGCGAAGACGGAGCTCGCATGAGCGTCGCCGAGGCATTCCGCATGGCGGTGCAGGGCGTGCTCTCGAACCGGCTGCGCTCGCTGCTGACCATGCTCGGAATCACGATCGGCGTCGCGGCCGTGATCATCCTCGTCGCGGTCGGCCACGGGTCGGCGGTGGCGGTGTCGAATCGGATCGAGGCGCTCGGCACGAACGTCGTGACGATCCAGCCCGGCGGCTTCGGCTTCGGCCGCGGCTCCGGCGGCTTCCGGAGCGCGTTCACGCAGCTCACGATGAAGGATGTACGAGCTCTGCAGGACCCGACGGCGGCGCCC
>Ga0335070_10009848_pt1 | contig 11183 bp, 12 predicted proteins | sample Lox_Sample_13_FD_206722 | JGI IMG/M metagenome (GOLD analysis project Ga0335070, IMG submission 206722) | Soil microbial communities from Loxahatchee National Wildlife Refuge, Florida, United States - Lox_Sample_1.3 | ecosystem: Environmental > Terrestrial > Soil > Wetlands | place: USA... | reverse complement strand
CGTGTACCGGCTCAGCTGTTGAGCCTTCTCACCAGAGACATGTTTCAGTCCGTCTAGATCGAGTCCGCCATATTGGACGTTACCAATCGTTAAGATAGGCACTCCAGAATCCTGAAATTCATGTGAGCTAAGCTGGGCTCCGAACGGCCCTGTCTGGATACCTTCGCGGGATGAATCGAGCCAACAGTGAAGCGCAGTTACCGGTTCGCCGATCCCGGCCAGGATTTGTCTGGCTTTGGCATTGACCAATCCCTCTGCCTCCTCGATGGTTTGGCCACGGAGAGAACAAGCTTCTTCGATCTCGGCAGACAAAGCTTCGATCCGCACCACGATTCGCCGCTGCTCCACGAGCGGTGGAAGCGGAATTTCACAAGCAAACAAGGCTTCGGGGTTAAGCGTTCTCCTGCGGTCTACCATGCCACTAGCGCGAGAACCCAAATCTGCCCAGAATGCCGGCCTCCGCATCAGCCAGCCGAGGAAACTTCGATCCAACTGATTTTCGTCACAAAGAAATGTCGGAAACTGCGGCGACAGAAACTTGCCAGCGAATTGTTCTGAGCTCAGAGCCACCGCACCTTCCCATCCGAAGAGTTGGCTCATGACTACATGCTCGGCTTTCAGCCGATAGAACTGCCGATAGCTGGTCTTCCCATTTTCGATGGGTTCGCGATCAAAAAGGCCTCGCCCAAAACTTAGAACGCCAACCATCGGATACATCGTGACAGCATCGATGGGCACGGGACTCAGGTCGAGGCGCAATACCTCCCCCAATCGCACTTGCTGCCAAGCCTTACTCATCGACCTGCTTCTCCGAGTAGCTTCTTGATCTCACCCATGATCTCTGCAATGCGCTGCTCTTTCTTCAGGATGTCATCGGCGAGTTGCTCGGGAGGAAGATGCTTGAAGTCTTGCTTGCCGCGAGGATTCCTGATGTCGAGGTTGCAGTTATTCTTGAGGATGTCGGCAGCCGGCACTTTCCAGGCACGGTCCTTCTCTTTGCGTTTTTTCCACCAGCCAATGCAGTCGGCAAATTCTTCGAATTGGATCGGCTGAGTCTTGGTGTAATTCTTCCGACCTTCGGGGAGTGGGTGTTCGTAATACCAGACTTCTTTGGTTGGGCCGGAGCGGTCGAAGAACATCAGGTTCGTCGGAATGCTGGTGTAGGGGGCGAAAACACCGTTGGGGAGGCGCACGATGGTGTGGAGATTGAACTCCTCGAGAAGTTCTTTCTTGATCCGGGCGCAGACGCCGTCACCGAACAGGGTACCGTTGGGCGCGACCACGGCGGCTCGGGCGGGGCCGAACTTGCCGGGCGCGCGGCGCAGGCGGCGCATAATGACCTGGAGGAAGAGCAGGGCGGTTTCGGAAGTCTGCCGGTCTTCAGGGAAGTTTCCTTGGATGCCTTTCTCCTCTTCGCCGCCGAAGGGCGGGTTGGTAAGGATCACATCCACTCGATCTTTTTCGCCGATCTCGGTGAGCTTGAACCGGAGCGCGTTGCCGGGATCGATCTGCGGCGCGTCGAGGCCGTGCAACAATAAATTCATTTGCGCGAGGAGATAGGGCAAGGGCTTGGGCTCGTAACCCGAGAGGGACTGGGCTTGGAGCTGCTTGCGGTCGGCTACGGTTTTTACTTGTGTGCCGAGGTGCTTAAAGGCTTCGACGAGGAAGCCGCCGGTGCCGCAGGCAGGATCAAGGACGGTTTCGCCCAGACGCGGATCGGTAACGGTGACCATGAAGCGCACGACCGGACGCGGTGTGTAGAACTCACCAGAGTCGCCGGCCGCATCGCGCATCTCGCGGAGCATGGATTCGTAGAGCGCGCCGAGGGTGTGGAGTTCGTCGCTCGCGGTGAAGTGGATGCCGTGAACTTTGTTGATGACGTCGCGGAGCAGGTAGCCGCTCTTCATGCGATTGTCTACCCCGCGGAAGACGGTGGAGATGACCTCTCGGCGGTCGTCGCCGTTCGCGCTGGTGAGCTTGCGCAGATAAGCGAACAGGCCAGGTCCCTTTTTTCCATCCGGACGAGTGCATTCTTCCGCATTGATGAAGGCGAGGAGTTCATCGCCAGTGACGCCCTCGGCTCGGGCTGCCCAATCACGCCAACGATAAGGTGGTTCGAGAGCCGGCCTAAACTTCTTGCCGGCGAGCTTGGCTTCTTCCCCCCGCTGAAGTTCCAGGTCGTCTAGGAATTTCAGGAACATGATCCAGGTGAGCATCGGCAGGCGGTCGAGGTCGCCATTGAGCCCCTTGTCCTTGCGCATAATGTCCCGCGCGGACTTGATGAGTGAGCCGAGCTGCTGAGTAGTGGTCAGAGGTTGGCTACTAACCGACCTTTTCAACCTTGCCATAGCGATTAATCCAACCTCCCGGATTGCAAGCGGACCGATTCATGAATGGCGCTTCACCGATAGCTCTGTCACACACTGCCTGACTGAATTGGGATCGACTCACAAGACCAAAACAATAAGGCACGAGCTCTTCATTAAGAAGGATCATCACAAGCTCGTCCCATTCGTCTGATTTCTTAAGACGAAGTTGTCGTCCTGTTTTGCTTTCTCGTGATACAACCTTAACCGAGACACGAATCACTCGCCCTTCTTTAGCGCATGTGAAATCATAGCCCTCATTATTGCTTCGAGGAACTTCTACAATTTCGTAGCCGCGCTCAACATAATACTTCTTTGCCCAGAACTCTCCGCATACACCTACCTTGTTATCATTCCCCATCAGCAGAATAGGGAGGGATTCCTGCTCACGACGAAACTGTTTCCGTGCTTCACCATAGGCAAGAACCGCTTGCATGGCTCGATCCCAGTCCTCTTTAGTAGGCTTAAGCAGCATACAAAAGTGTCTGTAATTCGTTGACCGCGTCTTTAAGTTTTTCCGGCCCCCCAAACATGCCGGCGATCTCCATGACATTCCCTCGGTCGGAGATTGGCGGAACCTTTAGTACATCCGGAATGACGAACTGCGCAGTCCCGAATTCGGCATACTTCTCCAATAATTCGCTCAGTATCTCTTTCGCCTGCGGTTCGTACTGATCAAAGAAATCTTTCTTTTCTTTCCTCAGCTGGTCTACCCGTTCGCGCCGCGTACGTAGCGGCGCGTTGAAGGCGATGTGGCACAGTAGATCGAACGGATCAGCCTCTGGTTGCTTGGCCGCCTTGGCGAGTTCTTCGAAATCAATCCCACGATCGGAGAGTCGCTCGATAATCTCCGACTGCTCCTCCGGATTCGCCCACTGTGCCCGCAGTTCCGGTACTGAGGGGTAGAGAGTCCGGACTTTCTCTGCCGCATACTCGGTGAACCGAATGACCCGGAGCTGCTTACCATCGGGATCAAGCTCGTAGACCAAGTGCGCAGCGATCTCGACTTGCCCACCATCGAAGTAATACTTGCGCCGTTGTCCTTCTGAGTCGTCCGTGATCTCTGGTTGTGCGGGGTAAGTCTCGTGTGTTTCGGCGGCTGCCGAGTGGTCTTCCACAATCTCGTAGCTTTTCGGAACCGTCTCGCCCGTTTCATTCACCTTTTCCTCGGTAATGAGCGCAGGGTCGCCGTCGAAGTCAGGATCGGCAAAAAGCCGGGTGGCCGAGCCGGTGTAATCGAGAATGCTGAAATACAGCTTCCCATAGTCATCCCGAACGCGGGTACCTCGACCGATGATCTGTTTGAACTCCGTCATGGAGTTAATGACGCGTGCAATCACGATGTTCTTGCAGGTCGGCACGTCTACACCGGTTGTCAACAGCTGTGAAGTCGTAACAATCACCGGCGAGACTGTTTCAACGTCTGTAAAGCGGTCTAGATGGCCACGACCGACTTCCTTTTCCTCCGCTGTTACACGGCACACATAGTCCGGATGCTGTCGGACGAGATCGGCATTCAGGTTGTTGAGCACTCGCCGCATCTCATCCGCATGGTCTTGATCCACACAAAAAACAATAGTCTTGGCAAATCGATCTGTTCTCTTCATGAAATCCACCAGGTGCCGAGCGATGGCTTCTGTGCGTGCTTTCAACGCCACCACACGTTCGAAGTCCTGCGTGTGGTATTCCGCATCTGGAATCGCTCGCCCATAGCGGTCCAGATCCTCCTTACTTGGTCTCCAACCGGCAGCATCCCACGTACTGATGACACGGTGGACGCGGTAGGGAGCCAGGAATCCATCGTCGATCCCCTGGCGAAGGGAATAGCTGTACACGGGATTCCCAAAGTAGGTGTAGGTGTCTCGATTGTCTTCCCTCAACGGCGTGGCGGTCATGCCTAGCTGATACGCCGGCTCAAAGTAATCCAAAATCTCTCGCCAGTTACTTTCATCTCGTGCGCTGCCACGATGACACTCATCCACAATGACCAAGTCGAAGAAGTCTCGTGGGTACTCCTTGTAAAGCCCTGGCCGTCGCTCGTCCTTTGCAATTGCCTGATAGATTGCAAAATACATCTCCCGACTTTTGATCGCTTGCCCGTTCTCTATCTTCCATCTCGCATCGCCAAATGAAGTGAAAATCTTGTCCTTCGGACCGTCAACGAGAATGTTTCGGTCAGCGAGATAGAGAATCTTTGGACGGCGATATTCTCCTGTGCGGTTCCACCGAGCAGTCCAGAGCTTCCAGCAGATCTGAAAAGCCACAACGGTCTTGCCGGTGCCGGTTGCCATGGTGAGCAAGACACGGCGCTTGCCATGGAGAATGGCTTGCAGGGCCCGATTGATCGCAATCTCCTGATAGTAGCGCGGGCTCTTGCCGCTCAGGTGATTGGAGGGCGTAAGGAACCGCTCGGCATCCGCGTTGTTGGAAAGGTTCTGTCCCGCTCGGAAGCGTTACCAGAGTTGGCTTGGAGTTGGAAACATCTCAAGATCGTCCTCTTTGCCGGTGAAAAAGTCGAACTCGATGATGCCGTGGCCGTTGGTAGAATATGCAAACTTCAGCCCGAGCATTTCCGCATAACCTTTGGCCTGCTGGAGTCCGTCACCGGGAGCTTTGTATGCAGCTTTCGCCTCGACAACCGCGATCATGCAGTCGCGAGTGTACCGCAGGAGATAGTCGGCGCGTTTCTGCGTTCGGCGACGGGGCTTATCACCGATCAGCACGATGCGACCGTCGGTGAAAGACTTCTGTTCAGTGAAGGAGTGTGGGTCATTGTCCCAACCAGCCTGAATCAGCTTCGGTAGGACATACTTCCTGCACGTATCAGCTTCTGTAATCATTCCGGGGTAACTGAAAAACACTCCACACTTGCCGCCAAAGAATCCCCGTTTTTCCGAGAAATCCCCAGCAACCGGAGAGCCTTACCTCTTTCATCGCAAGAAAGCAATTATTCGGAAGGGGGCTGGGCGATTCCTTAGGGCGGCCGGGCGTGAAGCGTCCCTCGTGAAGCGTGAAGCGTTAGGCGTGAGGCGATGGGGACGGGAGGCGGGAAGCGTGAGGAGATTCGACGAGATACGAATACACGTATTCACCAGGCGGGACGCCCTGGTTTATCTCGTTTGTCTTGTTTGTTTGGTTTATTTCGTTCCTCGAACAGAGACACGAGACCAACCAAATCAACCAGATAAACCAAAGAAACCAAATAAACCAGATCAACCAAATAGACCAGATAGACGAGCGAGATGGGAAGTGAACAATAAAAAGTGAGGAGGAAGGAGTGAGGGGGGTGGTTTGTTTAGCTTGTGTGGGTCATTTGACCGGACGCAGACAGAACGGACATTGAGTTGGCGGCTGCTCAGTGAAATAGCGAAGTGCGCAAGAGGGACATTGCCATATGGTCTGCCCCTTGGGAGGGTTCATGCCGGTGGGAGTCGGAGAATTTTTCGAATCTGCCATTTCTTTCTCCCCTCTTCAATCTTCTTTGGTATCTACCGCAATGACCGCGTCGAGTGTCAGCTGTGGAGAGGCTGCCACGTCGGCGGCTCGCCTCCATTCCCACTTCAAGGTATCCCCTGCCTTTGCGTGAATCTCGCACAGAGGGACGCGGTGCGTTTCGCTGGCTGGAACCAACTGATTGTTCGTCACGGTGACCTCGCAGCTCATGCTCGCCTTACGAAGGCACCCATCTACCGTACACATGACCGGTTTGCGCGATGCCGTGATCGGACTCGTCCGGCCCGTGAATACTGTTTGGGCCTTCACTTCTAGTTCTTTCACGCAACTTCTTTACCATCCTCAACGCGGCTTCATCAAGGAGGCGGCTCGTCAGGGACGGGAAGCGGCACGGACGGGAGGTTCTTTTGTCAGGTCTTGAACCCAATCCGGCGGGTTTTCGCGACTGGCGGCTCCATGAGTTGGCGGATGGCCTCAAACAGTGAGCGAATCTGCCCATCATGTTTACCAACCTTCCGCTCCAGCTGTTCTAGCTTCGCCGCTAACTCCTTATGGCTTGCGGCAAGCTCCCGTAACTTTACGAATGCTCGCATGATCGCGATGTTCACGTGGATTGCACGTGTGCTTCGAAGGACGCCGGATAACATGGCAATCCCTTGCTCAGTAAAGGCCCTCGGCAACTTACGTGTGCCTCCCCAACTTGATGTTCCAAATTGGAACTTCAAGTCGTTGAATTCGGACCGCGTGAGGTGAAGCATAAAATCATCGGGAAACCTCTCGATATTCCTCGATACCGCCTTGTTCAGATCCCTGGTTGAGACCCCATACATCGCAGCCAAATCTCTATCGAGAATGATCTTGTGACCACGAAGCAGGAGAATGACTCTTCAATTCGTTCGGCCGGGAACACGGTACTCATGACTTTCTCCTCGTGTGATGAAAAGCCCATTCTTTCACCAGACAGAGATACCGTTTCGATTGTCAAAACGCAACGGATGAGCGGCGAAATGGAAGCATTTACGAAGCGTTGGACGCGTGCCGTGCACAAAGAGAAAAGCTGATCGCTGAGAGCTAAGAGCTGAAAGCTAGAGCGAGAGTGGCGGGGACGGGAGGCGATGGAAGACGGAAGGCGGCGAGTAGAGGTTTGTTTCGTTTATTTCGTTTATTTCGTTTGTTTGGTTTCTTTCGTTCCTCGAACCAAAGAGACGAGACTAACCAGAACAACCAAACAAACCAGATGAACCAAACAAACCAGCCAGAGGGGTGAACAGTGAAAAGTAAGGAGGGAGGAGTGAAAAGTGAGGAGGGAGGAGAGAGACGGAAGGCGAGAGGCGGACGGCGAGGGAAGACGGAAAGCGATGGGGACGGGAGGCGGGAGGCGCGAGAAGTAAGACATGAGGCGTGAGGGCTGATTGGTCTCCAACTGCGCGAGCTTTAGATGATCCCTCCAAGCTCGCTCCTACCTCTACTTCAGAGGGTAGCCCGGTTGGTCTCAAACGTGCGCGCGTCGACGAGCACCTCCCGCAGTGTAAAAGTTCGATCAGTCCCGTGTGCCGCGTTGCGCGAGCACAAGAGACCACCGGGCTGCCCTCACCTTTCTCTTTCCTGACATCGTGCCTGCCATTCCTGCCCCTCACCCCGGGCTCCGACGATGGTGACTTCTTGTCCGGCCCGGAGACTACAACTAACTCGCAGCGGCGATGACGAGGCCCAGATGACCGATGACTCTTCATCCGGCGTCGCACTCATCGGAGACGGAGGCGCGCCTAACACTGATCCCGACCTGATCATGGGGGTATCAATTTTCGGAGCCAGCTGCTTGGCACTGAGCTCAAGATTGTGGTCACCCGGTAGCACGGCGAAATCCGCGCAGCCGTTGGTGATCTCCCTGTCGTCAAGCCGCACGATCATGATCGTCAGCCCGGGTCCCGCGACGCATCCACTGCGGACGATCCCGACCTGCTCCTTGGGGAGCGGCGCGCCTTCATACATCTGCCGCGGGCTCGGACTCAGGGCACAGCCGACGGCCAAGAGTCCCGTCAGGATGAGGCACGCGCTGCACGATCGCCGTGATGATAATTCGAAACAACCGGGGTCAGGTCGTGCATTCATACCTTCATACCTTCACTTGGAAAGAACTGACTTCCCTGCTTGTTCCGCCCGAGCCAGCCCAAGCCAAGCCAGGTTCCCACAGCACTCTTGCTGCCGAAGGATATCGCCTTCGCCGCGAGAAATCATCCCACCCGCTTGGGGAGGTTCTGAATACTGAGTTCTGGGTTGTGAGTTGAGAGTTGATCGCTGAGGATAGACGCTATGTGCACGGCGGGCTTGTACGAGCCTTTCCGTACCTATCCGATCACTCTGTGACTCAATTGGAGGGAACCATGACATTCAGCGCCTTGCGGGCGAGCTCGGCTTCGGCGCCATTCGTATATTGGTCAAGGACCCGGTCAAACATCAGGCGCGCTTTTTCATAGTCGCCAAGCCTTGTGTACGTCTGGCCAATTTTAAACGTCGATGCCGCCAGCTTTGGGCTCAACGGGTTATATACACCGACATTGTTGAAGGAATTGAGGGCATCTTTGTAGCGGCCGAGCCGGTACTGGCATTCTCCGATCCAGTATTGCGCTGCTAAGGTGGATTGGCGATGTAATTCAAGAAACAGCCTGAAACCGGCCAGTGCCGCTTCGTAGTCTCCATGCTTAAATTCTTCCATCACGCGATCATAGAGCTGCCGTGACGTGTCAGGCGTTGTTGTCGCAGCAGCCAGCGAGGGTGCCGGGAACCACAACAGGGATATGACGAGCACCGTCCACATTCGTCTCGCGACCATCGTACCCTCCTGCCGTGTGTCGATTGCTGTCTTTTGACTCGTTCGCGACATGCCGACCAGCCTCACGAACGGCCGCATGGTTTCGCCGCGTTTACTGAACAACACACAACATTGGTCTTCATTAGCAACCGCGATACCACGGATCGCGATGAAGCAAAAGGTGAAGAAACACTGCGGCTTGCACGCCTGGCGCGTCGTTACTCACACGGATGACGTGGTGAAAAGAGCACGCGTCATGGGAAAAAACCACAGGGCACGGGGAAGACATGGAGACGATGTGAGTCGTGGATCGGTTGAAATTTCTGTGCGCTGTTTCTGTGTCGCACTCCAAGGTGATGGCTGTGCCTTTCCTGATGGAAGAACCAGCATGATGCGTTGTTGTTGTGGTTGGAGTATGGACTGCTGCAAGCGAGACGGGCGTCAGGGGCGGGAGGCGGGAGGATGAAAAGGATGTCCGCTATCGGGTGGGGCCCAAAGTCTTGAGCAGATCCTTCACCTTCTCGTATAACGGTGGCAGATCGCGTTCCACCGCATCCCAAACCAACTGCACATTGACCCCAAAATAATCGTGAATCAGTTTGTCTCTCATCCCGGCAATGGGCTTCCACGCGATGTCCGGGTGCGCTGCTTTCAGGTTGATGGACACGCGCTTGGTCGCCTCCCCGATGATTTCCAGATTGCGAACCACGGCATCTTGGGTCTTTCGATCCGCCAAGAAGCTATCTTTTCCAGTCGCTGTATATTCCAGGATCTGCCGGATAGCATCTCGAATGTGCAGGAGATAGATGCGGTCGTCCTTCATAACGGGGCGGCTTCAGCGTGGATGCGCTCCTTAAGATAGGGACTGAGGCCTCCGTCGGTGAGGATGTCAACTTTACGCTGAAGAAGTTCTTCCAGATCTTGGCTAAACTCTATCAGATCGAGAAGGCTGCGCCCACCTTCCATGTCCACGAGGAAGTCGATATCGCTATCGGGACGTGCCTCTCCCCTCGCGACGGACCCGAATATCCTCACGTTGTGGGCTCCGTGTTCGCGCGCTAGACGCAATATCTCTGCACGGTTGAAGTTGAGCAGATCCGTGATACCCATCTATCTATGACTCCCTGAGAAACCCTGTGTTGTTAAAGAATACCGATTTGTTCGCGACCTGACAAGCTATCGCTGCAAGGTGCTCGAGGTTTGGTGCCGAAGAGCCCAGAATGACTCAGAAGATCGAGACTGGCGGCACAAGACGTGAGCCGTCGGGGACGGAAGGCGATGGAAGGCGGAAGGCGTGAAAAGTGAGGAGTGAGGAGTAAGGAGTGAGGTGGATGACGGGAGGCGAGAGGCGTAAGGGACGGGAGGCGATAGAAGACGTGAGGGGTGAAACGTTAGGCGTTAAGCGAGTGGGCCTGAAGAGCTGATAGCTGATGGCTGATGGCGGGAAAAGACGCGGGTGAGGAATAACCTGTCAGGCCGTTTTCAGCGTCTTGCGTTGCGCGACCGGCACGAAGCGGATCTCGATCCGCTGCTTCAAGACCGCGGCGATCCGATTCAGCATCGCGAGGGAGTGCCCTTCATAGTCCGCGTCTTCCAACCTGCAGATGACTGAGGCCGTGGTCCCAACCAGCTTGGCCAATTGCCGCTGGGTCAGGCCGGCTTGGAGACGCAAGCTGGTGAGCTTCCGTGCCACGCCGTCATTGGCTCGCGCTTCTTCCAACGCCGCAAGTCGGTCCGGTCTGCCCTGATAGTACCGACGATGAAGAATTTCGACCGCGTCGGTTGTAGGACGCTTTGTCTTTGGCATGCTTACTCCTCCTGGTACGTATGTATCGCAGGATTCTCTGCAAATCGCTGCTTTCTCCTGATGGCCTCATCGATCTCTCGCGGGGGCACGACGCGTTCTTTCACCAGGCCATGCGCTAACACTGCGGCGACCTTTCCGTGAAAGAAATACAGGATTCGGTAATTGATTCCCTGCAATCCTATACGGAGTTCATAAATGCCATCCCGGAGGAGATCGGCTTCCGGCCTTCGTAGTTCATGACCCAAATCTCGCAGTCGTTCAATCTTGACCCGGCATTTATCCTGAACCTTGGGCGGCAAAGTGTCCAGCCAGTCCAGGACCGGTGCGGAGCCTCCCATCTCCTGATAAAAAACAACCTGGATCTTCGGCACCGACTATATCCGTTGCCATGTTCGCATTATTGCGAACATGGGTCAAGTCCCCTCCCCGTCCCGTACAGCCCATCCGTCAGGGTTGCATGGAGATACCGTTTTCATTCGACGAAAGCAACGGATGAGCGGCGAAATGGAAGCATTTACGAAGCGTTGGACGCGTGCCGTGCACAAAGAGAAAAGCTGATCGCTGATGGCTTGGGAGACGTGAGACATGAAGCGTAAGGCGTGAAGCGTTAGGCGATCGAACACGGGAGGCGAGAGGCGGGAAGCGGGAGGCGTGAAGAAGTGAGGAGGAAGGAGTGAGGAGAAAAGAGCTGATGGCTGAGAGCTAAGAGCGCGCCGGAACTGACGAGCCTGTATCGAATTTATGG
>Ga0335070_10009847_pt1 | contig 11184 bp, 8 predicted proteins | sample Lox_Sample_13_FD_206722 | JGI IMG/M metagenome (GOLD analysis project Ga0335070, IMG submission 206722) | Soil microbial communities from Loxahatchee National Wildlife Refuge, Florida, United States - Lox_Sample_1.3 | ecosystem: Environmental > Terrestrial > Soil > Wetlands | place: USA: Florida... | reverse complement strand
ATGCCCAGGCCTGTGAAGATGACCGCCAGGCCCCACACATACGGGTTTGGCACCAGCGCGATCAATAGCAAGCCGATGGCCAGCAGCGCCGAGCCTATCATGATGGGCAGGCGGGAGCCGAACTTATCGGCGACCTTGCCGGAGTAGTACTGGGCCAGCACGTAGATCACCGCCTGTATGCCCAGTATGGTACCGGTCACGCCGGCGCCAATCATATTCTGCGTGCCGTAGACGGGCAGGAACGAGACGATGGCGTAGAAGGCCAGCATGCCGCTCATGCCGATAAAATAGCAGCTGAAAAAGTCGAGCTTGTTGCTCTCCTTCAGCATGATGCCGACGGACTGCTTATTCTTCGGGGGCGTAAAGCTTTCCCGGACCGAGAATAAGCAGAGCACGAGCACGATTGCCGCGGCGATGGCGCATAATAGGAAGGTGTCGAAAAAGTTGAAGTACTGGGTGACTATGCCGCCCAGTATTGGGCCGAGGGCATATCCGGCGCCCTTCATCGAGTTGTACGTGCCCATGGCCTCGCCCTTGCGGTCCGTGAACAGGTCGGCCACCAGGGCAGTCGACGTGGTGGAGAACGCGGCGATTGCGACGCCCTGCATGAACCGGATGATGAATAATAGCAGTGGCGTCTGGAAGAGCGGGAACATCAAAGAGACGATGACGAGGAGCGCCAGGCCGCCCAGCATGAGCTTTAACTTGCCTATGCGGTCCGAGAGAATGCCGAACGGCGTCTTGAGAATGATCTCCGCGATGGCGAGCGAGCCGATGACCAGCCCGATGACGGTCATGCTCGAGCCATAGGAGCCCATGTAGTTGCCGAGGTTCGACGAGATCAGGTGGCCCGTGAACGAGGCCGTGAAGCCCACGAGCGACAATGCGAGTAGCGTGACCCTGTCATTTTTTATCGAAATAAGCGCCATATAATCATCCAGATACCTGGCATAGGTTTGTATTACTATGATAAATATTTTTCCTGTATAGTATGCTTACCAGTTATTTCTCGCCTTCAGCTCCAGTCCCCTGAGGCATAGAAAGTTACGGCACACGATGGGCTTCGTCCCATGGATGGAGCACCGGCCGTCCTTTAAAAAAAAGCAAGAGCGCCCGGGCGATATGACCTCGTAGATCTGCTTTCCTTCGACTATCCGTGGCCGGATGTGCGATAGAATATCCTGCCGGGCTTCGGCCTTCCAGCGCTCCACGTCCCCGGCCGACACCCACAGGAAGCGCGTGCAGCAGCGGTCCGGGTGGCACGCTGCGCACAGGTCCTCGATCGATAACGGCTCCGCTTCCCCTGCCATATTATCTCTAAAAGCGAGAGCGTTTATATATAGCCTTTACGGCTTCAAGGGCGGGGCCGGTATCCCAGCTTTTCAATACTCTTTTTGAACCCGGACGAGCCGATGATATCGAGGAACGCCTTAACCGCCGGCTTGTCCATGCGGCTTCTCTGCACGGCGAAATCGTATTCCTCGTCCCGGAGAGGTATGAAACCCAGGCCGTTCTGGTCGGCGACCGTTTTGATCCCGAGGCCCACGTCGGCCTTTCCGGTCAGTATGGCCGAGGCCACGGCGCTGTGCGTCTTCGCTTCCACGTCGTAGCCGGGCATAGCGTCGGCCAGCGCCTTAAGCGTCCTATGGCGTTTCTCCGCCAGCCTGGCAAGCTCCAGGTCGAGCAGGGTCCGCGTGCCTGAGCCTTTCGTCCTATTAATGAAACGCTTTCCGGCCAGGTCCGGGACGCCTTTTATATTCAGCGGGTTACCCTTCGCCACGATGAGCCCCTGCTCCCGGATGTAGCCCTTCACCAGAAGGACCCCGGGAATGTCCCGGACGAAGGACTCGTTGTACGTGCCCGCCTCGTCCAGGAGGTGGATGCCGGCGACGTCCGCGATGCCCTTGCGCAGGGCTCGCAGGCCTCCCGCGGAGCCGACGTTGACAGAGCGGACCGTGAAGCCCCGGGCGGCCATCATGCGGGCGACGACGTCTATTCCCAGGCAGTGGCTGCCGATTATTAAGAGATCGGGGAATGTGACCTCGTCGGAGAACAGGCGCACTTTAACCTGCTCGCCCTCTTCGAGCACGTGCACGTCCTCGCCGATCTCGACGTAGCCGTCCGCGTCCAGCAGGCCCGTCACGGCGCCGGAGCCCTTTTCGATCGGGTAGGCGGCCAGCCCGCCGGGCATCCTCAGCAGTCCCACGGGCTGGAGCACCTCCCGGCCGCCTTCGGCCGTAACTCTCAACGCCATCCGGGCGGGCACTTCTTTAATTGTCCGGCCCTTACGGCCGCTGTTATGCCGTATGAGGGGGGCGACGACCTCGTTGAAGATCGTCAGGGCCGACGAGGGATAACCCGGGAGGCCGATGAAGGGCTTGCCCTCGGCCTCGCCTATGATGGTGGGCTTGCCCGGCTTTATTTTAATGCCGTGGACGAGGACCCGGCCCACCGAGCCCACGGTGGAGAACATCATATCGGAGGCCCCGGCCGATGTGCTCCCCGACGTCAGGACTATGTCCGCCTTCATGACGGCGTCCAGCACGCCTTTCATGAACGCCTCGGGCGTGTCCCGGATGATGCCTGAATATAAAGGCACGCCGCCGCTCTCCTCCACGCCGGCGCCGATGGCGTAGGCGTTGACGTCGAAGATCTGGCCTGGCTCGAGATGCGTGCCGGGAGGAGAGAGCTCATTGCCCGTAGACAGGATGGCCACGACGGGCTTTTTGTAGACGGCGACCTTATCCAGCCCTACGGCTGCCAGGACACTCACTTCTCGGGACGTGAGCGTCGTCCCTTCCCGAAGTACCAGCTCTCCCATCATCACGTCGGCCCCGGTGTGCATGACGTTCTCGCCGGGCGTGACGGGCTTTCGGACGTTGACCAGGCCATCCTGCGTGTCCGTATTCTCGACCATGACGACCGCGTTGGCTCCCGCGGGCATGACGGCGCCCGTGGCGATATCGGCGGCCGTGCCCTCTTTTATGACGATGCCGGGCCGGTCCCCCGCGTGGATGATGCCGATGAGCCGGAGGGTTTTCGGCGCCTCCTCGTCCGCGCCCCAGGTGTCCGCCGCCTTCAAGGCATAGCCGTCCATGGACGCCCGGTCGAACCCCGGCACGTCCACCTTCGAGTACACGTCCTCCGCCAGCACGCGGTCGTAGCATTCGCCCAGCGGCACGCTTTCCACGGTATGCCGGTAGAACGGCTCCAGCGCTTTGCGTGCGTCCTCCAGCGACACTAAGGTCCTGAACTCTTTTCTGCTACTCAAGGAACGCCACCTCAACTTCCTCGCCGGCCTCGCGGCCTTCGGTATCCTCGGGCGTGACCACGTAGCCGTCCGCGTGCGAGATCGAGCTTAATATGCCGGCGCCTTTTGTCCTCATGGGCGTGGCCCTGCCATCCTCGATGGACACCCGCGTGTACGTGCGGTATCCGGCCTCCGAAAAAATCTTACGGGTCAGCACGGCCTTCTGAGTCCTGTAGGCTGGCGGGGGGAGGTGGCCGAGCCTCTTCACCGCCGGATCGACGAAGACCATAGAGTCGACGGCGCAGGCGGCCGGATAGCCGGGCAGGCAGACGATGGGCGTTTTTTTATCGTTCATGCGAACGAGGCCCAGCGCCACGGGCTTCCCCGGCTTGATGGCCACGCCGTGCACCAGCACCTCGCCCGAGGCCCCGAGCACTTCGGCGATGAGGTCGCGTCTGCCAACGGAGCTGCCGCCGGTGGTCACGATAAGGTCGTAGGCAGCGCCTTCCCGCAGGGCCGCCGAGAGCTCGTCTTTTTTATCGGACACGATGGAGTGCACTGTCGGGATGCCCCCGAAACGCTTCACGTAGAGGTAGTTCATCACGCCGTTGCTCTCGTTCATCTGCCCGGCGACCGGCTCCTCGCCCCTGGGCACGATCTCCTCGCCGGTCGGTATGATGAGCACGCGGGGCTTCGCGTAGACCGATACTTCCGTAAAGCCCATGGAGGCCAGGAGGCCCACATCGGAAGGCTTGAGCTGCCTGCCTTCCGGGAAGACGACGTCGCCCTTCCGGACGTCCTCGCCCCGGCGGCCGACGTTCTGTCCCGGGGATACCTGGGCGAGCGCCTCGATGCTGTCGCCCACCGCCTCGACGTACTCGAGCATGATGACGGCGTCCGCTCCCTCCGGCATGGGGCTTCCCGTGTGCACCTGCCTGCACTCGCCGCTCTCGATGGCGTCCTTTGTCGTGAGCCTGAGCATGGCCCCCGCGTCCTTGCCGCTCCCGAACGTGTCCGCCGCAATAACGGCGTAGCCGTCCATGGCGCTCCTGTCATAATGGGGGACGTCCCGGGGCGCCTTAATGTCCGAAGCGAGCACGCGCTCGCCCGCGTCCTCCAGGGGCAGGATCTCGACCCTCGATAGAGGCGGGAATGAATTTAAAAAGATATTGAGCGCGCCCTCGATGCTCGTTAAGGCGCGAAAGCCGGACTTGAGAGGCATAACATGATGTAAATGAATGTGATAAAAATAAACCTTCTGTTTACTGTTTTCAATTAGCCCATGCGTGAAAAATAAAAATAATGAGGGAAAATGAGCTTTTTTCATTACCGGTGTATGTTCAGCAGGTACAGCGCCGCGGCGCCGACGATCACGCCGACTACGAACAGGACGATGAATATGGGGAAGGCCCACATGCTGTTGCCCGGCAGCGGTGTCGGAGAAGGCGTTACCGTAGGCTCAGGAGTCGGCGTCGGTGTGGGGGTGGGAGTTGCCATCGGAGCCCGGACGACCGTGAACAGGCCCGTATCGCTCGATGGGTTGAACTTAACGGTCGTCTCGTTCCCCGCCACGCTCAGGCTGACTTTCTTGAGCTGATAATTGGAGCCATCGCTCCAGATAATGTAATATGGATCGTCGGGATTAACGCTGGCGTCCGGCACGGTCATTTTAAGTGTATACGCCGGGCTGCTCTTGTAGCCCCAGTCCGAGGGGCTCTTCGTGACGTTAAGCACGCCGAGCACCAGGCCGCTCTCCATGCCCGGGGGCACGGCCGCCGAACTGGCGTTTAAAAAGTCGATGTCGAGCCAGCAGTCGTTGGAAGGCTTGGAGCTCAATTCGCCCTCGATCGTGAGGTCGTAGCTCGCGTTGCCGACGGTGCCGTTCTTCTCGGCCCAGACAAGGACACTGTTGAAGTTTTTGCCATTGAGGTATCCGATGACGGTGCCGTCGCTGGATTTTAGAGGCGTCGTGTAGGTCGCAAAGACTGGGGGGTTATAGCTGCCGCCGCCACCGCTACTACCGCCGCCGAATTGGTCAGTCGGTGGAGAAGGGGGAAGAGATGTGTCATCTGCTATAGCTATAAATGATGTTATTCCGGATAACAATGCAAATAGAGTAAAAATAATTAAGAGTTTAGTCATTTTTTTATCCATTTTACTCCTCCTGATCAGAGATGCACCCAATAGCCCTTTCCTGGGTCAAGGCTATCCAGATGCGCATATTTCGGGCTATATCCCCGCGTAGCACTATAATAGTACCATTGGCCATTACTGTAATACCACATATCCTTATTACCAGAATAGACTGTTGTGGCGTTCGTCGAGTCCAGGCCTTTCACGCCGAACATGGTCCAGCCGCTGCCTGCCGCGGATACGCCGCTGACCTCGTTTAAGCCGATGATGGTGAATGTTGTATTATTCGATAGTTTTACCCAGTAGCCCTGTCCGGGTGTAACATTCGTAAGGTGGGCATACTTCGGGCTATATCCTCTTGTTCCGGAATAATAGACCCAGTTTCCATTGCTATAATACCACATATCCGTGAGGTTTGCCCTAACATCCGCGGGGAAGAAAGCATCCACGCTATCATTTTGTAAGAATAGGGGCACGGATATCATGTTCCAACCCTTTGTGAGGTTGTAAGTGTAAGATTGACAGTCCAAATAAACCATTATGCTGGCGTTTACGCTGGCATTGTCCGCGCTGTACGCCCAGATCGTCGAGCTGTTGCCGCTGTACGACGGACCCACCCACCCATACTGGACGCTGGCCTCGCCAAGGTTATTTTGTGTAAGGTTATTCAGCGAAACTTCATTGCCTGCGCTCCCCAGGCTGCCGTTACCCTGGACCCACTGGAAACCGCCTTTCATGAAGCTATTGTTCGTGGCGTTTCCGACGGTGAAGTTAATATTGTAGCCATCGGCGACCGGATAGCCCAATGCGTCATACATATACGCGGTTATCGTGATGTTGTCCGAGCTGTTCGCGGCCACATATTGTCTTTCGGCGACCAGGTCGATCCTCGCGGGCTTGGTGAATATGACCACGGAGGTCGTAACAACTCCACTCTGGTTCGCGTCGACGCCGAACGCGCCAGAATATCCTTCGCCATAGGGGCTCTTATTTGCATAGATCTTGTACATGTTCATGCCATTGATGCAGTCCTGGCCCGCCTGGCCATGGGGACCCTGGCCAAGTACCGAGCTGTACGTAGCGTTAATGCAGGTTAAATTGTAGTTCCCGTAGGCGTCGGATATTGTATGATTATATTCCTGGCTAGCATTCGATGCATTTACGAGCGCAATATATGCTCCTGCTATACCGGCCGATCCGTTTACCGATAGCGTCACCCTGCCCGCTGCTATCCCGGTCAAGCCCAGGTCCGACCATACGGTTTCTGGTCCATATCCTGTAACATTCGCAGGCGGAGCATAGAGGACAACTGCCGTCGTTGTAGCGCCGCTCTGGTTCGTGTCGATGCCAAAAGAGACAGAATAGCCTTGACCATAAGGGCTCTTATTAGCATATATCTTGTACATGTTGTTCCCTAGCTGATAGTCCTGGCCCGTCTGGCCGTTCGGGCCCTCCTGGAGATTAGAGCTATAAGTGGCATTCACGCCCGTGAAATTGTAATAACCATAAGCATCCGTAACGGTATGGTTATACTCCTGGCTGACGTTCAAAGCGTTTACGAGGGCGACATAAGCTCCCGCAATGCCTGCTGTTAAATTCGCCGAGGAAGTCACCCTGCCAGTGACAGAGCCGTTCTTACCCATGTCGGACCAGACCGTTCTAGGCCCATAAGTGTATGTCATTGCTGTATTCGCTATCGTGGCATTATCGACCGCGTACTTTGCCTGAACCCGGCCCCAGCCATAAATATAATTCGGCACGCTGCCGCCCAGAGGCTTTGCCGTCGTCTCGAGGATCGACTTAACCTGCGCCGGCGTCAGGCTGCTGTTGCGCTGGAGCATGAGCGCCACGACCCCGGACGTCATCGGGGTGGCCATGCTAGTGCCGCTCATTTGTATATAATATTGCGTTCCCATACCCGTATTAGTGCCGCTGGCCCTGGCTGACCATATATTTACGCCGACGTTCGTGACATCGGGCTTGACGCTGCCATCCAGGTTTGGCCCCCGTGAGCTGAACGAGGCGATGACATCGCTTTTATTTACAGCGCCCACGGTGATGGCCGCAGGAGCGTCCCCTGGGCACTTGATCGTATTCGAGGCAGGGCCGCTATTTCCCGCGGCCACGACGACGACCACGCCTTCGGCGGTTACTTTCGCGACTTCATCGTCCATTGCCTGGGAATGGTTTCCGCCTAAGGACAGGGAGATGACCTGTGCCCCGCTGGCAACGGCCCATTCCATGCCCGATATGATCCAGGAGTTATAACCACTGCCATTATCGTCCAGTACTTTTCCCTCGATCAGGCTGGCATCGGGGGCCACCCCCCTGTATATACCCTTAGACGCGTTGCCCGTACCCGCAATTATACCGGATACGTGAGTACCATGGCCATGCCCGTCATGGGGAGTCGTATAATTCCCGCCTGTAAAGTCCCTCCAGGCGATAACCTTCGTGCCGTTCAGGTCCGGGTGCGTCGCGTCCACACCTGTATCGAGGACGGCGACCTTAACGCCGAGGCCCGTATAGCCTTCGGACCAGGCCTGGTCCGCGCCGATCTGGGGCACGGCTTCATCGAGCAACGCATAGACGGGCTGGTCCTTTTCGACGTATTTGACATTGGGGAGCGACTTTAAAAGGTCAGCCCTGTCCTCGGGTATCGAGACCTCCATGCCGTTGATGATGCTGTAGCGGCATTCCACGCGCCCGCCGTACGATGCAATCATGCTGGTGGCGCTCTGCACTGAGGCGCTCTGCGCCGCCATTGTCTTATACTGCAGCGTATCGTTAAAGACCACGATGTAAGTGGAGACGCTGGAATTAGAAATACCCGGGGACATATCCCCCGCGTTAACTGGCGCCGAGGCTACCAGTAATATGATAACGACTAAAATCGAAAGCGCGGAGCGCCGTAACAGCGCGCCTGCCCCTCGGCCATTGGCCTTGCCTGTCTCGCCCTTCATAGTACCCACCGTAGTTTTTCGGCCGACAAGCCCGATATGGTCCCCACATATAGCGTCAAAAGCCGATATCGTCTATAATTCAAGCAATTATCTTTCGATAAGCTTATAATCTTTTCTTTAGAGAGCGCTGACTCGAAAATATATTGCCGGGCGGCCGGCTTAAGGGAACAAAATTTGCGAAAGGTGATGTTTATATCTCCGGCGCCCTATATGCACGTAGGTGAAATAATGAAAGCAGAGCTAGTCGTCGATGGGAAAAAGGTCCCCCTCAACAAGTTCGTACAGGAGTTCCTCTCGGGAGCCGTGTCGGGGATGGTAGAGACCCTGGACAGCGTCGAAACCCCCTGGAAGCACATCGAGCTCAAAATTGAGCAGGATACTAAGTAATTTTCTTATTTTTCTTTTTTGGTAATGTCTATATGCATCTTGTTAACTAAATTAAGTCACGAAAAGTATATTTATCAAGCATTATTAATTACATTTCGTGGGGCTTCATTCAAGCAAAGTCTCCTATCCGCTAACCCGCCTGCGCCCGGCACGGTAGCCACAGCCTAAAGCCCCCTCAATGTCGGCGCAGGCGCCTGGATAAAACGCACCAGAGTCCATAGACGCAACCTCGCCCGCCATTTATTTAGCGGCGGGCGCATATTTATTTTGCAGGCGGAGTGTCGAAGTTGGGATATATCATCGATGGCATCATCCAGGCAGCCGTTCTAATCACCAGCCTCAACCCGGAGATCATGGACATCGCATCCCTTTCTCTCCAGGTATCCGGGACGTCCACCATCATCGCTTCGCTCGTGGGCATACCGCTCGGAGCGCTCATAACCCTGAACGAGTTTCCCCTCAAGAGGCTTCTAAAGAACCTCATCTTCACGCTCATGGGCCTTCCCCCGGTCGTGGCGGGCCTGTTCGTCTTCCTGATCCTGTCCCGGTCGGGGCCGCTGGGGTCGTTCGGCCTGCTATTCACGCCTACCGCCATGGTCATCGCCCAGGTCATACTGATTCTGCCCATTATCACTGGCCTGACCATCACGGCCACGAAGGCCGTGGACCCGTCGGTCATCGATACGGCCATATCGCTGGGCGCCGACCGGATGCATACGGCCGTCATCACGCTGGGCGAGGCTCGGCAGGCGATCGTCGTCGCCGTCCTGGCCGGTTTCGGCCGGGCGATAGCGGAAGTCGGCGCCGTCATGATCGTGGGCGGCGATATCCAGTGGAGCACCAGGGTGCTCACCACGTCCATCGTGCTGGAGACCCGGATGGGCGATTTCGGCAAGGCCATCGCCCTGGGTATCATCCTGCTGGCGCTTTCTTTCGTCGTGAACCTGGCAGTGAACCTTATCCAGGGGGAGAAGGCATGATCGCCGCCAGAGGGCTGGGCTGGAGCGTAGACGGCCGGATTATACTGAGGAATATCGACCTGGAGGTCCGCGACGGCGAGACCCTGGCCCTCGTCGGGCCAAGCGGCTCGGGCAAGACGTCCCTCATCCGTATCCTGGGCATGCTCAATACCGATTATGAGGGGCGGGTAACGATCGACGGCAGCGACATCCGCAGCGGCAATATGGCATTGAGGCGGTCCATGGCCATGGTATTCCAGAAGCCCGTCGTGTTCTCCATGAGCGTCTACGAGAACGTCGCGTACGGCCTCCGGCTGAGGCGCGTGCCGAAATATGAGATCGACGCCCGCGTGAAGGAAGTCCTGGCCCTGCTGGACATGTCGGGCAAGGAAAAGGAGTATGCCCGGCACCTCTCGGGCGGAGAGGCGCAGCGCATAGCTTTCGCCAGGGCATACGTGGTCAAGCCAAAGGTCCTCTTTTTAGATGAGCCGACGGCCAACCTGGACCGCCATAACGTGGCGATCATCGAGAAGGCAGTGAAGGACATTAACGACCGCTACGGGACGACGGTGGTCATGGTCACCCACAGCCTGGCCCAGGCGAAGAGGCTGGCCGACAGAATAGGCGTGATGATCGACGGGGAGCTCGTGGAAGTCGGCGGCGTTTCCGACATCCTGGAGAGGCCGTCCGATCCGCGGGCGAAGGCGTTCGTCAGCGGCGACATGGTATTTTAATTGTATGTTATAGCTCGCCTGGCATTATAGAACAGGTCCTGCCTCCGGTCGGCAAGCTCTTTCTGATGGTTAGCACAGAAATCGGTGGGCGGGCCCCCGCCGCTCTCCCACGACTTGTTCTCCAGCATCACGGTGCTCATGACGCAGTTCGGGTCGTCGTCGTGTTCCAGGCCAAATAGATGGCCCGTCTCGTGGATCAGCACGGCCTTTTCCAGCCCCTCCGAGTCTACGTAGTTCTTGAGGATGAAGAAGGAGTCGGCCCGGTAGGAGATGCCCACGACGGTGTCGTTCTCGCCGCCCGTCGCCGCCGGGCCGGTCGCGTTAACGTAAATTATGTAGATCGGTATGGTCCCGCCGGCCCAGCCCATCTGCACCTTACTATAATTTTCCAGGATGCCTTCCCCGATGTCGCCCACGTTGTCCTCGGTGATGGGCCCGTTGACGACGCCCTTTGGCAGGTCGCCATATACAGAGACTTCGACGCGCTTGCCCGTGTACTTCTCAAGCATCTCCCGGAGTCCGGCGAGAGCATTATCGGAAGGCGCCGCGCCCGGCTCATAATGGGCCTCGACGGCGATCGTATCATAGGGCGAGTGCTCGTATAAGTACAAGGGCGCGTAGGCTCCGGTAGTCCCCGACACTTGCATATGCATGTAGAGGGGAAGGCCGACGAGGGCCGCCGCGCAGAAAATGATCAGCGCGGCCGGGACGGGCCAGAGGTCTTTCCAGGAGGCCATTGAATGGGGATTAATCGAGGC
>Ga0335070_10009846_pt1 | contig 11184 bp, 8 predicted proteins | sample Lox_Sample_13_FD_206722 | JGI IMG/M metagenome (GOLD analysis project Ga0335070, IMG submission 206722) | Soil microbial communities from Loxahatchee National Wildlife Refuge, Florida, United States - Lox_Sample_1.3 | ecosystem: Environmental > Terrestrial > Soil > Wetlands | place: USA: Florida... | reverse complement strand
CCCACGCTCACCCACGATCTCAGGGAATCAAGGGGCATACGGTCTACCTCCTCTTCATTCCCATCCTCCTCTGTAACTATAACCTTGTCCTTTAATACCTCTATGGGTATTATACAAGGGGGAATCTGAGAAACATGAGATGAAAGACGAGGGCTTCGATGACTTATAAAAATTGGATCTTTGAAAAGGACGGAGAAATCGGGGTCATCAAGATGAACCGGCCCGAGGTAAGGAACGCCTTGAACTGGGAGACCTGGATGGAGTTGGAGGACATCCTGAAGCGATTAAAGGAAGAGCCCGATCTCAGGGTGGGCATCATCACAGGTGTCGGCGACGAAGCATTCATCGCAGGAGCAGACCTACATATGCTGAAGAACCGGACCCCCCAAGACGCGATCGACGCATCAAAAAGAGCCAACGAGATCCTTTTATTTATGGAATCGATGAAGGAACCGATGATTGCTGCTATCAACGGCTGGGCATTGGGAGGGGGCTGTGAAATTGCCCTGGCATGTGACATCCGGATCGCGAGCGAGAAGGCCCAGATCGGCCAAACAGAGGTCCGGGTGGGGATCATGCCGGGCTACGGAGGAAATGTCCGGCTGATGCGACTCATCGGCTCAGGACGGGCCAAGGAGATGATTTATACGGGAAGGGTCGTGAATGCGCAGGAGGCAGAGAGGATCGGCCTCGTCAATCACGTCGTCCCTCATGAGCGATTGATGGATGAGGCCATGGCTCTGGCGAGACAGATTGCCGGTGGCCCCGCATCCATCCATTTTGCAAAACAATCGATGTTTCAGGCGACTCTAAACCCTTTTAAAGAAGCATTGAAACAAGACTCGGAAATCTACGGAGAGGTTTACAAGACCAAGGATTTTAAAGAAGGGGTAACCGCTTTTTTGGAGAAGAGAAAACCGGTTTTTAAAAATCATTAATACTTTAGCGCTTTGCAGAATCGTGCCTTTGGCACGCCGGTCAGGGATACTGAAACAGTTTTAGAGCGGAAACTATTTACTGAGAACCTGTGAAAAAATCAAGAAACTGATAAAAACAGAACCAGACCCGCAAGGATGGTTCTCTTGGAGAACTTTAGAGCGGAACCTCTTATGGATAGCTTTGGGCGGCTTATTCGTTGTATCTTCATATGCTTACTGCCAAGAATGGTTGCGCACCTATGACGCCCCGCATTCTAAAGTTCGGGAAGAGAGCCATCCTGAAAGGGCCGAGGGGACGGCGTCCCAAAACTTTGCCTGCCTGCCGGTAGGCCGGGAGGCATCTCTGAGCGGGGGCTAACCTATTCCATTCGAAAGAGTCAGGGCGTCACAAAAAATCAGCAGTTCACAGCGATAGTGGCAATGGGTAAAGGAGGATACAGGGACCATGTTTTATGAACTGAATGACGAGCAGAAAGCATTCCGGAAGAAAGTCCGAGAAATCTACGAGAGAGAGGTCACCCCTCTGGTCGAGGAATCCGAGCGAAAAGAGGCTTTTCCGGTCCAACTCTTTCCGATCCTGGGCGCGGAGCATCTTCTCTGTCTGCGGTGCCCCAAGAAATACGGAGGTCCCGGTTTGGACAAGATTTCTGAGTGTATCACGGTGGAGGAATTGAATCGGATCTGCGTGGGCATTGGCGCGAGCATCATGGTTCAGGGAGGGCTTGCCACGGATCCCATTCTCCATTTTGGTTCTGAAGAGCTCAAGCGGAGATATCTTTCTCCGGCCGTGCGGGGGGAGAAGATCGGCGCCTTTGCCCTGACAGAACCGAACGCCGGATCGGATGCTTCCGGAATTCGGACGACGGCGGTCAAGCAAGGGGAGAGGTACCGGCTCAACGGTCCGAAGACTTTCATCACCAACGGAACGATTTGTCATTTCGCGACCGTCGCTGCCTACACCGATCCTTCCAGGCGGGGAAAAGGCATCAATCTCTTTATCGTGGAGCGCGAGGATCCGGGATTTTCTGTGACCAAAAAATTAAGAAAACTCGGAAACCATTCGGCTGATACCGCTGAGTTGGCCTTCGACGACTGTTATGTTCCGAAAGAAAGGATGCTCGGAGAACAGCAAGGGGGAGGACTGGAGCAGTTAGAAGAAACCCTCAAATCAGGAAGGCTGACCTATGGAGCCCGAAGCACAGGAGTGGGCCAGGCGGCATTCGACGCCATCCTCACTTATGTCAAGAAAACCCAGAGGCACGGCCAGCCTCTCTCCAAATCACAGGCGATCCGATTCGTCCTGGCGGAGATGGCCATGTCACTGGAGGCCATCCGCTACATGACGTATCGAGGCGCCTGGCTTTTTGATCAAGGCAAGGCCACGATGAAAGATGCCTCCATCGTGAAACTCTTCTGCAGTGAGACCGTTCAGGGTATCATTCAAAAGGCAATGGCCATCCAGAAGGATGCCGGGCTGATGATGGACAATCCGGTTCAGAGATTTCTCCGCGACGGGAGACTGAATAAGATTCCGGAAGGGACCTCGGAAGTCCAGCATTTGGTCATCGCCGGCGGATTGGGACTATAAGAGGAGAGAATGAATTTCGAACTTTCCGACGAACAAAAAGATATTCAGAAGGCAGCCAGGGAATTTGCCCAGGGAGAGTTCGATCCCGACTTGGCCCTGGAGCTGGATGAGAATGGAAAATTTCCGGAATCGCTATGGAAGAAGGCCGCCCAGTTGGGGTTCATCGGGATGCATTATCCCGAGGAGCTCGGCGGGCAGGGACTGGGCCTACTCGAAAATCTTCTGGTCATCGAAGCTTTTTGCAGGGTGGACTCCGGCATTGGGAGCGCCCTGAGCACTGTGGATTTGGGCTCCGAGGTCATTCTGAAATTCGGTTCCCAGGGACAGAAGAAACAGTTCCTTGTTCCTCTGATCAAGGGGGAGAAGCGGATGGGCGTCGCCTTTGCCGAGTCGGAAGACGGAAACGATTTCTCCTCCCTTTCTACCGTTTCGGAGAGGAGGGGGCAGGAATATTCCCTCCGAGGGAAAAAGCGATTTGTGCTCAATGCCTCGCTGGCGGATTCCTTCCTCACGCTCTCGAAAGAGCCCAAGGAAGGGTGGGTGACGTTAATGGTAGAGCGGGCAGGAGACGGGATCGAAGTCCACCCGATTGAAAAGATGGGATTGAAGATGATTTCTTTCGGTGATCTTCTTTTCAAAGAGGCCCGGGTTCCTATTGCCAATCGGATCGGACGCGACGGGGAAGGCATGGCGCATGCTCATTTATACCGTCTGGCGATGGGACTCCGAAGCGCCGCTCAGGCCCTGGGCACCGCTCAGGGGGCTTTGGACATGGCGATGGGACATGCTAAACAGAGGGAGCAATTCGGCAGGAGACTGTCGCAGTTTCAGGCGATTCGACATAAACTGGCAGATATGGCTGTGGGCATTGAGGTGGCCCGCTGGCTCGCTTATAAGTCTGCTACCGAGTATGACCGGGGAAAGATCGATCCCTTATTTTTCTCCATCACCCAATTGGAGGTCGGAAGGAAACTGGTGAGGGTGGTCGACGAGGCGCTCCAGATATTCGGCGGTTACGGCTATATGGCAGAACAGGCCATCGAGCACTACTTCAGGGATGCCTGGGCCATCGGAGTGGCACTTGGAACAGAGGAAGAGCAGAAAGACACGATCGCCGAAATCCTGCTGGGACCCGATTCAATAAAGAAATAAATTTGCGCGGGAATACCTGCCTTCAAAAACTCAGGCCCTCGTCAAACACAACCTCGTCTTGTGCAACGATTCTCCCCTCGACCCTTGGCCGCCCTGCCCTCGAGGGCTTGGTGAATATCTGAACAGAGAATGAGTTGAAACGGCTGATGAGGGTTTTCACCGCTGCAAGGATATCAAGAAGGAAGATAGGAAGCCAAGCTGCCCTTTGATCGAAAGGATTTTTCTGAAAGGAGGAGATGATGGAATATAAAGACATTGAATTAATCAGAGAAGAAGGAATCGCTTTGATCTATCTCAACAGGCCCAATGTCCTAAACGCCTTGAGTGAAACGATGATGGTTGAGCTGGTTGACGCCCTGAAGGAGACCGAAGAAGACCCTGACATCCGGGTCCTGATTCTAACCGGGCGGGGTCAGGGTTTTTGTGCGGGTGCTGATCTCAACAGGTTCATCGCTGCCCAACAAAAGGGGAAAGGCCACAAAAAGAAGTTGGGATTTGGGTTACTCGATCTTCCTCGTGCCTTTGTGCAGTACCCCAAACCCATTATCGCAGCCATCAATGGGCTATCTTATGGCTTTGGGTTTACCGTCACGCTCATCTGTGATATTCGTCTTGCCTCCGAAAGGGCAACCTTCAGCGGCGCCTTCGTCCGCATCGGACTCACCCCGGAATTCTGCAGCACCTATTTTTTACCCAGGCTCATCGGGTACGGCAAGGCGGCAGAACTCATCTTCACTGCCAGGCCCTTTGACGCTCGTGAGGCATTAAAGATGGGCGCGGTGAACCGGGTATTTCCCCACAACCGGCTGATGGCCGAAGCCAAAAAGATGGCTCGACAAATTGCCTCCATGCCGCCTACGGCCGTACAAAGGTCAAAAGAGATTCTCCGTCATGGGATGCAATCCACTCTGGATCAAGTCATACGGTATGAAGCGAGTGTCTTTCTCGACTCCATGAGGACGGAGGAACATCGATTGGCCCTGGACAAACTATTGGCCCAGATGAAATTCAGGAATGCCAAAGCCTTTCGACCGAAAGAATGAACGGAATCCCAAAGCGTTATGGATCATTGAAACCATTTTCCACTCATATTAGAATAGGTACTGTTCCTCCTTAAGACAAAGAGGTGCCATGGATTCTGAACTGACCAGACGCCGAAAACAGATTTTCTTAGCTGTCCGTGAATGCTCCGATGCTGAAGGCAAGAAACCGGCGGCTTAGAGAGAACTATATATGAACTTTGATTTGACTGAAGAACAGAAAGATATCGTCAAGGCAGCAAGAGAATTTGCTGAGAAAGAGTTCCCTGCCGTGGCCCAGGAGTACGATCGCGAAGAAAAAGCCCCAAAACATCTCTGGGAAAAGGCGTGCGAGCTCGGCTTTGTAGGGGTCTTCATCCCTGAGACTTACGGAGGAGCAGGATTAGGGTACCTGGAACACTGCCTTATCAACGAAGAATTCTGGCGGGTTGATCCCGGGATTGCGCATTTTATCCTGGCGGGCACTTTCGGATCGGAGATGATTCTCCTTTTCGGCACCGAGGAGCAAAAAAAGAAATGGGTACCTCCCTTGGTCAAAGGGAAGGCAATCACCGGAGCGGCCATCACCGAGCCGGACGCAGGAAGCGACGTTTCCTCCGTTAGAACCACCGCCGTTCTGGAGGGTCATGAATACGTTATCAACGGGAGCAAAACGTTCATCACCGGCGGCACCCTTGCCCATTTCCTTCAGGTTCTTTGCGTGACAGAACCGCATGCGAAGTCCCGGCATGACCGCTTTAGTGTCATCACTGTGGAGACCGATCGCAAGGGTTTCGAGGCAGCCAAGCTGAAGAACAAGCTCGGCCTCCGTGCCTCGGACACGGCCGAAATCTCTTTCACCGACGTGAGGGTCCCGAAAGGGAATTTGATCGGAGTGGCAGGAAAAGGATTCCAACAATTTATGGTCTTCTTTGATCACACCCGTCTCCACGTCTGCGCCGAGGCGGTTGGACTGGCCCAGGGAGCCATGGAACAGGCCATTCAGCATGTTAGGAAGCGACAACAATTCGGAAAGCCCCTCGCCTCCTTCCAGGTCACCCAGTTCAAGATTGCAGAAATGGCTACACGAATCGAAGCCGGCCGAAATCTCTACCAGAAGGCTGCCTGGCTTCTCGACCAGGGAAGAGTGGAACCCCATCTCATCTCTATGGCCAAATGGTACACAGGGGAGACTGCGGTGAAAGTCGCCGAAGAGGCCCTTCAGCTACACGGAGGATATGGGTTTATTGGGGATTACAATATCGAGCGTTTTTATCGGGATTGCAAGGTTGTTGAAATCTACGAAGGAACCAAAGAGGTTGAGAAAACAATTATAGCAAGGGAACTGTTGGGCAAATATTGATGAGGCAAAGGAGATACTCTCTATCTTAATCGCCTTTTTTGAAGCCCCTTCGTTTCCCTGATGCTACTTTTCTGTAGGAGGAAGTATGGATTTTGAACTGACCAACCGGCAAAAACAGATCCGCTTGGCCGCCCGGGAGTTCGCCGAGGGCGAATTAGCACCCATTGGCAAAGACTGTGAGTCTAAGGGAGAGTTTCCACGAGAAATTATAAGAAAAGCGGCCCAATTGGGTTTCGTCGGTGTTTATATCAAGAAAGAGTATGGCGGCCTTGGCTTGGGTTCTCTTGAACATAGCATCATCCTGGAGGAATTCTGGAGGGCCGAGCCAGGGCTTGGCCAAATATTTTCTCAGACGACCTTTGGGGCTCAAGAACTATTACTGTACGGTTCTGAGGAACAGAAAAAGAAATATCTCCCGCCTCTTGTCAAAGGTGACTGGGTCATGGGTTTTGCTATTACCGAACCTGAGGCTGGAAGCGACGCCGCCTCTGCCACCACTCGCGCAGAGAGAGTTGGGGATGAATTTGTCATCAACGGAAATAAGGTGATGATCAGTAATGGCACGGAAGCCAAATTTCTTTTGGTCTATTGCTTGACCCATCCCGAAAGGACCCCAAAATCAGACCGCCACAGTATTCTGCTCGTTGAAACAGATCGCCAAGGATATAAGGCTGATAAAGTCCACGGCAAGATGGGGCTCCATGCTTCTGATACGGCGAATGTCTATTTCAACAATGTGCAAGTTCCAAAAGAAAACTTGGTGGGCGTAGAGGGAAATGGATTTATCCAACTGATGAAGTTTCTCGACTATTCCAGGTTAATGATAGCGGGCGATGGAGTCGGTCTTGCCCAGGGTGCGATGGAACAAGCGATCAATTATGTAAAGAAGAGAAAACAATTTGGGAAGACGATCGCCTCTTTTCAGGTGACCCAATTTAAAATTGCTGAGATGGCAACGCTCATCGAAACAGCCAGGTCCATCACTTATAAGGCTTGTTGGAACACCGACCGGGGAAATGTCGACTCCCAATTATCCGCCATGGCAAAATGGTGGGCTTGTCAGGTTGCCGTCAGGGTGGTCGATGAGGCCTTGCAGCTTCATGGAGGATATGGATACCTGGATGATTACCCCATCGAACGGTTCTACCGTGCTGCCAAGCTCCTTGAGATCTACGAGGGAACAAAAGAAATCCAGAAGATGGCCATTGGCCGTCGCATCCTGGGCATGACCTGAAAATTGAAATTCGAAGCACGAAATCCGAATTTCGAAACAATTCCAAAATGAGCAAAATATGAAATTTTAAACAAAAGAAATTCGTGACGTTTCGGAATTGGATCATTTGAATTTAGAATTACGTAGAAAATAACTCCGTTATCCCCTCTCCCCTGGTGGGAGAGGGGACGGGTGAGGGGTGACCATACGATATTCACCCCCACCCCCATCCTCCCCCATCAAGGGGGAGGATAATCCTGGCTAATTTTCATGGTTCGTGCCTGCCTGCCGGTAGGCAGGGGTGACGAACCCGCCATGTAAAATTTATTTCGGATTTCGACATTCGAATTTCGGATTTGAAGCAACAAGTGGTTTGAATGGTTCGCCATTACCAATTGACGTTGATAACAGTGGCTGACTAATGAATAAGAAGATCGGTGTCTACATCTGTCACTGCGGCACCAATATCGCTGCCACAGTCGATTGTCACGAACTCTCCCGTTTCGCGGACACCCTTCCCGGAGTGAAGGCGGCCCGAGACTATCGTTATCTTTGTTCTGATCCTGGGCAGGACTTGATTAAAAAGGACATCCGGGAGCTCTCCCTTGATCGGGTGGTGATCGCCGCCTGTTCCCCTCGAATGCATGAAATGACCTTCCGAAATGTTCTATCCGAAGAAGGGCTCAACCCTTATTATCTCCATATTGCCAACATCCGTGAACAGTGCTCCTGGGTTCATCCGGATCGAGAAAGGGGAACGGAGAAAGCCAGACATATCCTTCGGGCAGCGGTGGCAAGGGTGTTGCGCCAGGAAGCTCTGACAGCAAGAAGAGTTGGGATTACCCCAACCGTCTTGGTAGTCGGAGCCGGTATTGCCGGAATACAGGCCGCCTTGAACATCGCCAATGCGGGAATGAAGGTTGCCCTCGTTGAAAAAGGCCCTTTTATCGGCGGCCATATGGCCCAGCTCGATAAGACCTTCCCAACCCTTGACTGTGCTTCCTGCATCTTCACACCTAAAACGGTTGATGTGGCAAGAAACAATAATATCGAGCTTTTCGTCTGCTCGGACGTGGCTGAGGTAAAAGGCCATGTCGGCAATTTCACGGTGACGATCAAAAAAAATCCTACGTTCGTCGATTTCAGCCGATGCACGGGCTGCGGCGACTGTGCCGAGGCATGCGTCCTGAAAAAAGGGGTGCCATCCGATTTCGAAGAGGGGATGGCCGTGCGCAGAGCGATCTATATTCCCTTCCCCCAGGCCGTTCCGCTGAAGGCGGTGGTGGATAAAGAGAGCTGCCTCCTCTTGAGCAAAGGGAAATGCAAAAAAGCCTGCGTCGAGGCCTGCAAGGCAGGGGCCATCCGCTTTGATCAGAAAGAAGAAATGATTGAGAAAGAAATAGGCTCCATCATTGTGGCAACCGGATACGATCCTTTTGATCCCCATCTCCTTCCGCAGTATGGCTATGGGGTCTATGACAATATCATCACCGGTCTCCAGTTTGAGAGGCTTTCGAGTCCTTCGGGACCTACCCAAGGAGAAATACGGCTGAAGGATGGAACCGCTCCCAAAGGGATCGCTTTTCTCCATTGCGTCGGAAGCCGGGATGAGAATGCAAACCTCCACTGCTCTAGAATCTGTTGCATGGCATCGATGAAGCAGGCTCATCTGGCAAAAGAGAAGACCGGGGCCGAGATCTATGAATTCTACATCGACATCAACGCCTTTGGAAAAGGGTATCAGGAATTCTATAAGAGAGTCCGGGAAGAAGGCATCTTCTTCGTTCGGGGAAAAGGTTCTGAGATATACCGAAAGGATGGCCGTCTCATTGTCGAGGCAGAGGATACCCTGCTTGGGACTCCGGTCGAGATCCCTGTGGATATGGTGGTACTGGGGACCGGTCTCACCGCGCGCCGTGACGCCGAAAAGGTTGCACAGGTCTTTGGAATTAGCCGGAGTGCGGACGGTTTCTTCATGGAGGCCCATCCCAAGCTGAGACCGGTGGCCACGAATGTCGATGGGATCTTTCTGGCAGGATGCTGTCAGGGGCCCAAAGATATTCCCGACACTGTGGCCCAGGCCTCTGCCGCTGCGGCAGAGGTAATGTCCTTGATCATGAAGGGAGAGATCGAGGTCGAGCCTGCCACTGCGTCCATCGATCCCGCCCTCTGTGCAGGATGCAAATTATGCATAGAGATTTGTGCTTACTCGGCGATCGATTTTCTCGAGATGAAAGGAATCTCCGCTGTCAATGGGGCTCTTTGTAAAGGTTGCGGTGCCTGCACGGCGATCTGTCCCAACAAGGCAGCCAGACAGAACCATTTCACCCAACCTCAGGTTTTGGCAGAAGTGGAAGGATTGGTTTAAGTCTATTGTGAAATTCGGATTGCGGAATGCGGAATGAAAAAAAATAAAGTCGTTCTCAAAATGTCATTGCGAATCCCGCCGTGCGGGATGAAGCAATCTCAGGAGATTGCCACGTCTCCCGCATCAAGTGCGGGGTTCTCGCAATGATCGCATTCTTCGGGCGTTCACATTAAATAGTCCCTTTATTGTTTCTTATGAAGATCGACCCTAAGAGTTTTGTCAAAGATTACCAACTCAATGTATGCATCCAGTGCGGAATGTGCACGGGTGGATGTCCGGTTAAATTCAGATCCCCTTTGAATATGAGAAGGCTGGTTAGGGAAACCGTCTTCACGGCCAACCCTTCCGCGTTATTTAAGAGGCCTGAATTATGGGCCTGCACCACCTGCAGCACCTGCAGCCTTCGCTGTCCTGCCGGAGTAAAAAACGTTGAGCTGATCATGGGGATAAGAAATTTTCTTGCCAATCAGGGCGAGGTCCCCTCAACCATCCGGGACGCCCTTGAAAATACACTCCTGCAGGGAAATCCATGGGGGCGATTCCGTGACCGGAGGGCAGACTGGGCGAAGGATCTGGGAGTGAAGGTTCTCGGAGAAGCAACCTCAGACACATTGCTCTACGTGGGCTGCGCCCCTTCTTATGACCCGAGAGTTCAGAGTGTTTCCACGGCCCTCGTCAAGATCTTTCAAAAAGCAGACCTCGACTTCGGGATACTGGGGAAGAAGGAATCCTGTTGCGGGAACGAGATCAAAAGGATGGGCGAGCAGGCCCTTTTCAAGAAACTATCGAAAGATAATACGAACCTCTTTAAGAAGTCCGGAGTTAAGAAAATCATCACGATCTCACCGCATTGCTTCAACGCTTTCAAAAATGACTATCCGGACCTTGCCGTCCCTGTCCAACACTATACGCAGGTCCTTGCAGATTTGATCGAGACGGGGAAAATAAAAACGTCGAGAGCGTTGGACGTCCCTGTCACCTATCAAGATCCCTGCTTCCTCGGAAAACAGAATCTCGTCTTCGATGAACCAAGAAAAATTTTGACTTCTATTCCTGGCACGAAATTCTTCGAGATGGAAAGGACGAGGCAGAGGAGCCTATGTTGTGAAGGCGGAGGCGGGAGGATGTGGGCGGAAGGGTCAACGGAGGGGACTCGAAACGGAGAGATTCGAATCAAGGAGGCCCTTGCTCTGGGCGCCAAGGTGATGGCGACATCCTGTCCTTTCTGTCTTTTGAATCTTGAGGATGCCGTTAAGATATCTGGACTCGCATCGGAGATCATAGTAAAAGATATAGCGGAATTGGTGCTTGAAGCTATGAATGGAAATTCCAATCACCAAATCCCAAATCCCAAATAATAATCAATGACCAATCACCCAAAATATCTATACAAAGCGACATTAGTCACAGCAAAGGCCGTCATTCCTTCTATGTTGAAAAGCAAGTCTCATTTCACATAGAGGAAGAAATTTGTTAATGAGTCATGTATTTAAGGAGCAGAACCAATCTTTAAAATCATCCTTCTATTAGCAGACATATCCTT
>Ga0335070_10009845_pt1 | contig 11186 bp, 8 predicted proteins | sample Lox_Sample_13_FD_206722 | JGI IMG/M metagenome (GOLD analysis project Ga0335070, IMG submission 206722) | Soil microbial communities from Loxahatchee National Wildlife Refuge, Florida, United States - Lox_Sample_1.3 | ecosystem: Environmental > Terrestrial > Soil > Wetlands | place: USA: Florida... | reverse complement strand
CGGGCCGCTGCTCGTCGCCGACCCGTTGCCCGATTCGAATCCCGTGAAGCAATCGGCGCTCGCGTACAAGGCCGCCTATGAAAAGGCGTATGGCGCGGGCTCGATCTCGACCTTCGGCGGTCACGCCTGGGACGCGGGCCTGTTGCTCCAGCACGCCATTCCGGTCGCACTGAAGGCCGGGCAGCCGGGTACGAAGGCGTTCCGCGAGGCACTGCGCGCCGCGCTCGAAAACTCGCACGACGTGGCGGGCGCACACGGCATCTTCAACATGAGCGCGACGGATCACGCGGGGCTCGACCAGCGTGCCCGCGTGATGGTGGAGATCGTCGGCGGCAAGTGGAAGCTCGCCGGCGATTGAGCGCCGGTTGACGCCACGAGGAACACCGCCCGGCGAACGCGACAGACGAGGAAGGCACGCTCATTCGAGGTGCCTTTTTTGTTGCCGGCGCAACGGCACCGCGTGGTGTCGCATGGTAAATCGTAGGAGGCAGAGAGCAGGGCAAGGGGAGCAGTCGATAAAGCGGAGCGTGCGCCCGGCGGCGCGGCGGCTTGTGCGGCGCCGCAGGCAGGGAAAACCATGAAATACGCGCGCGATCCCGATTACTACACTCGAAGGCCAGCGTCGATTTACGAAGATCTTAGCAATCGGCGCAGGATCAATCCGCAATACGCAGACCAAGCGTTTGGAGACGCGCAATGAAAACGAAGAAGTGGGTTTTGAGCTCGATTAGTGCCGGACTCGCAGCGGCGCTGATGGGTACGGCGGGCCTCGCCGCCGCACAGGTGAAGATCGGCGTGACGCTGTCGGCAACGGGGCCGGCGGCGTCGCTCGGCATTCCGGAGAAAAACACGATTGCGCTGCTGCCCAAGGAGATCGCGGGCCAGAGCGTGCAATACATCGTGCTCGACGACGCTTCCGACACGAGCAAGGCGGTGCAGAACACGCACAAGCTGATCGACGAAGACCACGTGGACGCCATCATCGGGTCGTCGGTCACGCCGAACTCGCTCGCGATGCTCGACGTCGTCGCGCAGGGCAAGACGCCGATGATTTCGCTCGCGGCATCGGCCGCGATTGTCGAGCCGATGGATGCGAAGCGCCAGTGGGCCTTCAAGACGCCGCAAAACGACAGCCTGATGGCCGACGCGATCGCCGGCTACATGGAGAAGCAGGGCGTGAAGACGGTGGGCTTCGTCGGCTTCACCGACGCCTATGGCGACAGCTGGTTCAAGGAGTTCAGCGCCGCCGCCGCGAAGCACAACCTCAAGATCGTGGCGAACGAGCGCTATAACCGCACCGATTCGTCGGTGACCGGCCAGGTGCTGAAGCTGATGTCGGCGAGCCCCGATGCCGTGCTGATCGCCGGTTCGGGCACGCCTGCGGCGCTGCCTGCAACGACGCTGAAGGATCGTGGCTACAAGGGCAAGATCTATCAGACCCACGGCGTCGCCAACAACGACTTCCTGCGCGTGTGCGGCAAGGACTGCGACGGCGAACTGCTGCCTGCCGGCCCGATTCTCGTGGCAGACCAGTTGCCCGATTCGAACCCGGTCAAGAAGTCGGCGCTCGCCTATAAGGCGGCCTACGAGAAGGCCTATGGCGCCGGCACGGTGGCCACCTTCGGCGGTCATGCGTGGGATGCCGGCCAGATGCTCGAGCGCGCGATTCCGGTTGCGCTGAAGTCGGGCAAGCCAGGCACCGAGGCGTTCCGCGTCGCGCTGCGCAGCGCGCTCGAGAACGTGAAGGAGCTGCCGCTCTCGCACGGCATCATGAACACGACGCCGACCAACCACAACGGCCTCGATGACCGCGCGCGCGTGATCGTCGAAGTCGTCGACAGCAAGTGGAAGCTGCAAAGCGAATAAGTCGTCGCGCAGCGGGGGCCGCAGTGCGCCGCAAGTGCGCTGCGGATTCCCCGTGAAACACTCGCGCTGATCAAAGCGCTAGACAGCGACATATAGAGCGTCATTTTGCTCACTGACAATCTCGGCCGGTGTGCAGCCTGACGGCTGCGTACCGACCGTTCACGCATGAAGGCTAAACCAGCGTTTAGCCGGTTCTTTCCCGCATTTTCGTTTTTCGACGCTGCTGTTTTTCCGGGTTCCAGAGGGTTTCAGGAAGAGGGGTGTATGGATTTATCGATCGCCGCGATCCTCGCGCAGGATGGCATCACCACCGGTGCGATCTATGCGCTGCTTGCGCTTGCATTGGTGCTGGTGTTCTCCGTCACGCGAGTGATCTTCATTCCGCAGGGCGAATTCGTCTCGTACGGCGCGCTCACGCTCGCCGCGCTGCAGTCGCAGAAGTTTCCGGCCACGTGCTGGCTGCTCGTTGCGCTCGGTGTGGCCTGTTTCGTCGTCGAGGTGGCCGCGCTCGCGCGTCACGCCGAACGCCGCCGTCATGCAGCGCGCACGCTCGTCTCGCTCGCGGGCAAGTACCTGCTCTTTCCCGTCGCGCTCTATGCGATTACGCGCGGCGTGGCGGGTCAACCGTTGCCCATGCTCGTACAGATCGCGCTCACGCTCGCGATCGTGGTGCCGATGGGGCCGTTCATCTATCGGCTCGCGTATCAGCCCATCGCCGAGGCAACCACGCTGCTGCTGCTGATCGTGGCGGTGGCAGTGCATTTCGCGATGGTGGGCCTCGGGCTCGTGATGTTCGGCGCGGAAGGTTCGCGCACGAACGCCTTCACCGACGCCACCTTCAACGTTGGCAGTCTCTCGGTTTCGGGGCAAAGCCTTTGGGTGGTCGGCACGGCTGTCGTGCTGATCGTCGCGCTGTACCTCTACTTCGACCGCACGATTTCGGGCAAGGCGCTGCGCGCGACTTCGGTGAACCGGCTCGGCGCGCGGCTCGTCGGCATCGGCACCACGCAGGCCGGACGGCTCGCGTTCACGCTGGCCGCGGGTCTTGGCGCACTGTGCGGCATTCTCGTCGCGCCGCTTACCACGATCTATTACGACTCGGGCTTCCTGATCGGTCTCAAGGGCTTCGTGGGCGCCATCATCGGCGGCCTGGTGAGCTATCCGCTGGCTGCGGCGGGCTCGGTGTTCGTGGGCCTGCTGGAGTCCTACTCGTCGTTCTGGGCGAGCTCTTACAAGGAAGTGATCGTGTTTACGCTGATCATCCCCGTGCTGCTGTGGCGCTCGCTCTCGACGCCGCACGCCGAAGAGGAAGAGGAGTGACGCGATGAAACGATACGTCATGCACAACCGCTTCTTCTGGCTGTTCCTCGTGGTGATGTTCGCGCTGCCGGTGTTGCCGCATCCGGTGCACGTGCCCGAGTATTGGATCACGCTGCTCAACTACATCGGCCTCTATTCGATCGTCGCGATCGGGCTCGTGCTGCTCACCGGCATCGGCGGGATGACCAGCTTCGGGCAGGCCGCGTTCGTCGGGCTCGGTGCCTACGCGACCGCGTACCTGACGACGCAATACGGCGTCTCGCCGTGGCTCGCGTTGATCGTCGGCGTGGTGATCACGGGGCTCGTGGCGCTCGTGCTGGGGCTCGTCACGATGCGTCTGTCGGGCCACTTCCTGCCGCTCGGGACGATCGCCTGGGGCCTCGCGCTGTTCTTCCTGTTCGGCAACCTCGACATGCTCGGCAAGTACGACGGCATCAACGGCATTCCCGTGCTGAACGTGCTGGGCATCGATCTGGAATCGGGCCGCCATATCTATTACCTGATCTGGGTCGTGGTGCTCGCTTCGGTGATCTCCGTTCAGAATTTGCTTAATAGCCGCATGGGCCGGGCGATCCGCGCGCTGCGCGGCGGCGGCATGATGGCCGAGGCCATGGGCGTGAACACCGCGTGGATGCGTGTGGTGATCTTCGTCTATGCGGCCGTGCTCGCGGCCGTTTCGGGCTTTCTCTACGCGCACCTGCAGCGCGCCGTGAACCCGACGCCGTTCGGCCTGAATCACGGCATCGAGTATCTGTTCATGGCGGTGGTGGGCGGCGTCGCGCACGTGTGGGGCGCGGTGCTGGGTGCGGCGATCCTGACCTTGCTGCAGGACTGGCTGCAGACGCTGCTGCCCAAGCTGCTCGGCGAGAACGGCAACTTCGAGATCATCGTGTTCGGCATCTTGATGGTGCTGCTGCTGCAATACGCACGCCGCGGCGTCTGGCCCTTCGTGGCGCGCTTCTTCCCGCGCGGTCCGCAGGCGCATGTGCCCGAACATGCGGAAGCCTTGCCGCAGCGCAGCAAGCCGGCCACGGGCGAGCTGCTGCTCACGGTGAACAAGGCGCGCAAGCAGTTTGGCGGCCTCGTCGCCGTGAACGACGTGAGCTTCGAGGTGAAGGCCGGGCAGATCATCGGTCTGATCGGGCCCAACGGCGCGGGCAAGTCGACGACCTTTAATCTCGTCACCGGCGTGCTTCAGCCGACCAGCGGAGAAATCACGTTCCGCGGCGAGCGCATCGACCGTCTGACTTCACGTGAAATCGTTGCCCGCGGCATCGGCCGCACGTTCCAGCACGTGAAGCTGCTGCCGACGATGACGGTGCTCGAAAACGTCGCCATCGGTGCGCACCTGCGCGGCCACGCCGGCGTGCTGCGCAGCGTCGCCAAGCTCAATGCGACGGAGGAGGGGCTGCTCATGAGCGAGGCGGCGCGGCAGATTCGTCGCGTCGGGCTCGAGCAGCACATGTATGACGAAGCGGGCAGCCTCGCGCTCGGCCAGCAGCGGATTCTGGAAATCGCGCGCGCGCTCAGTTGCGACCCGACCTTGTTACTGCTCGACGAGCCGGCGGCCGGCCTCCGCTATCAGGAAAAGCAACAGTTGGCCGCATTGCTGCGCAAGCTGAGAGAAGAGGGGATGAGCGTGCTGCTGGTGGAACACGACATGGATTTCGTGATGAATCTCACCGACCGGTTGGTGGTGATGGAATTCGGCACGCGTATCGCGGAGGGTTTGCCGGAAGACGTGCAGAAGGATCCGGCGGTGCTCGAAGCGTATCTGGGCGGGGTGGAATGATGACGGCACCCGTACTGGAAGTCTCTGGCCTCGCGGTTCGCTACGGCAAGATCGAGGCGCTGCACAAGGCGGCAATCAAGGTGGGCGCGGGGCAGATCGTCTCCGTGATCGGTCCGAACGGCGCTGGCAAGTCCACGCTGCTCAACGCCATCATGGGCGCGCTGCCCGTGACTGGGCACGCGAGCGGCCGCATTGCGTATCTCGGCGAAGACGTCAGCGCGTTGCCGATCGAGCGTCGCGTCGCGCGTGGCATGTGCCTCGTGCCGGAAAAGCGCGAGCTGTTCGCCTCGATGACAGTGGAGGACAACCTCGTACTCGGCGCGTATCGGCGCAAACGCGCGGGCGAGCGCAATTTCCTCGATCAACTGGAGCCGGTGTTCGCGCTGTTCCCGCGGCTGAAGGAACGCCGCGCGCAGGCGGCCGGCACCCTGTCGGGCGGCGAACGTCAGATGCTCGCGGTCGGCCGCGCGCTGATGGGCAAGCCCGACCTGCTGATGCTCGACGAGCCGAGCCTTGGCCTCGCACCGCTGATCGTGAAGGAAATTTTTCACATCATTAGTGCCCTGCGGCAAACCGGCGTCGCGACGCTGCTCATCGAGCAGAACGCGCGAGCCGCGCTACAGATCTCGGACTACGGCTACGTGCTGGAAACCGGCGATCTGGCGCTCGAAGGACCCGCAAGCGATCTGGCGCAGAATCCACGCGTCATCGAGACTTATCTCGGATTGGCGAAGAAGCCGGTGTGATGGCCGGGTAGTTTGTTGGATGAATGCCGGAAGAGGGCGGCGTGTTTCACGTGAAACACGCCGTTTTTTTTCGTGTGTGCTCGGCGTGGGAGCGTCGCACGGACAATTGAGACACTCACTCCCGCCGACAAATATTCGTGTATGAACGGCTTAAAACTCGAAACCGTTATAATCCGCGCATACCACTTTTTCTGAGAAGGCTCACGCGGTCGTTTCCGTCCATGCGTGAGGTCCCGCCATGCTTTTTCCCACAGAGTTTGACGTAATCGTTGTCGGCGGCGGTCACGCCGGAACCGAGGCCGCGCTTGCTTCCGCCCGCATGGGCGTGAAGACGCTCCTGCTCACGCACAACATCGAAACGCTCGGCCAGATGAGCTGCAATCCGTCGATTGGCGGCATTGGCAAGGGCCATCTGGTCAAGGAAGTCGATGCGCTTGGCGGCGCCATGGCCGCCGCGACGGACGAGGGCGGAATCCAGTTCCGCATCCTCAATTCGTCCAAGGGTCCGGCGGTCCGGGCGACCCGCGCGCAGGCAGACCGCATTCTCTATAAGGCCGCCATTCGCCGGCGCCTCGAGAATCAGCCGAATCTCTGGCTGTTCCAGCAGGCCGTCGAAGACCTGATGGTCGAGGGGGATCGCGTCGTGGGCGCGGTGACGCAGGTAGGAATTCGTTTCCGTGCCCGCGCGGTCGTACTGACGGCGGGGACGTTCCTGGACGGCAAGATCCACGTGGGCCTGAACAATTACACGGGTGGCCGCGCCGGCGACCCCGCTGCCGTGACGCTTTCTGCCCGCCTGAAGGAGCTGAAGCTGCCGCAGGGGCGCCTCAAGACGGGCACGCCGCCGCGAATCGACGGCCGGACGATCGACTTTTCGGTGCTCGAAGAGCAGCCAGGCGACCTCGACCCGGTGCCGGTCTTCTCGTTCCTTGGCCGTGCCGAGCAGCATCCGCGCCAGATTCCATGCTGGGTCACGCACACGAACGAGCGCACGCACGACATCATCCGCGGCGGTCTCGACCGTTCGCCTATGTACACGGGCGTGATCGAAGGGGTGGGGCCGCGCTATTGCCCCTCGATCGAGGACAAGATTCACCGCTTCGCCTCGAAGGAGTCGCATCAGATCTTCCTCGAGCCGGAAGGCCTGACAACGAACGAGTTCTACCCCAATGGGATCTCGACGAGCCTGCCGTTTGACGTGCAGCTTGAGCTCGTGCATTCGATGCGCGGTCTGGAGCATGCGCACATCCTGCGCCCCGGCTATGCGATCGAGTACGACTACTTCGATCCGCGCGGACTGAAGGCTTCGCTCGAAACCAAGGCAATCAACGGCCTGTTTTTTGCGGGCCAGATCAATGGTACGACTGGCTACGAAGAAGCGGCGGCGCAAGGCCTGCTCGCCGGTATCAACGCAGGGCTGCAGGTGCAAGGCAAGGATGCCTGGTGCCCCCGCCGCGACGAGGCTTATCTCGGCGTGCTGGTCGACGATCTGGTCACGCGTGGCGTTTCCGAGCCGTACCGCATGTTCACGAGCCGTGCCGAATACCGTTTGAGCTTGCGCGAAGATAATGCGGATATGCGTCTAACGGAAATCGGCCGCGAGCTCGGCGTCATCGATGACGTTCGCTGGGACGCGTTCTGCCGCAAACGTGACGCTGTTTCACGTGAAACAGAGCGGCTCAAGGCCACGTGGGTGAACCCCAGGACGCTCTCCGCTGAAGAGGCGACCGCGTTACTCGGCAAGCCGATCGATCGCGAGTACAACCTCGCAGATCTGCTGCGTCGCCCGGGCGTGAGTTACGACGGTGTGTGCGGCCTGCGTGAAGGTGCCTGCGCACCCGAAGCCGCGCTCGCTGACGATGAAATTCTGCTCGCCCAGATCAAGGAGCAGATCGAAATCGGCATCAAATATCAGGGCTACATCGAGCGCCAGGCTGACGAGATCGAGCGCAATGGGGCGCAAGAGAACACGCGCTTGCCGGAAGGGATCGATTACGCGGAAGTGCGCGGCCTTTCGTTCGAGGCGCGCCAGAAGCTGAACCAGTTCCGCCCCGAGACCATCGGCCAGGCGTCGCGCATTTCGGGCATCACACCCGCTGCGATCTCGCTGCTGATGGTGCACCTCAAGCGTGGCCTCGGCCGCCGTCGCCAGAGCCCGGGTGAAGCGGGCGATGTGGGCACCGACTCGACGCCGGGGGCGCAATGACGGGCCGCGCAAGGCAACCCGGCATCACAGACCGCGACGCACTCGCTCGTCTGCTGAAAGAGGGCGCAGAGGCACTGGGCGTCGAGTTGAGCGAGCACCAGCACGAGCAACTGCTCGATTACGTTGCGCTGCTCGCAAAGTGGAACGCGGTTTACAATCTCACGGCAATCCGCGACCCGCGCCAGATGCTGATCCAGCACATTCTCGATTCGCTCTCGATCCTGCCGCATCTGCCGGCGCGCGCTGAGGCGACGGTGCTCGATGTCGGCTCTGGCGGTGGCCTGCCGGGCATCGTGCTCGCGATTGCGCGTCCGGACTGGGAGATCACGTTGAACGACATCGTGCAGAAGAAGTCCGCATTCCAGTCGCAGGTCAAGGCGCAGCTCGGTCTCACGAACCTCTCGGTCGTCACCGGACGGGTCGAGTCGTTGCGTCCCGGTGTCGAAGTACCGAAAAAATTTGATCTGATTGTCTCGCGGGCATTCGCGGATCTCGCCGATTTCGTTACACTGGCCCGTCACCTCGTCGCTGACGGTGGCGCGATATGGGCGATGAAGGGCGTGCGCCCCGAAGGCGAGATCGAGCGCCTGCCCGCCGGAGCGAAGACGCTGAACACGATCCGGCTGAGGGTTCCGATGCTCGATGCGGAGCGCCACCTGATTGAGGTATCGGTTGAGCCGGTCGCCGCGGCCTGAACGGCCCGGCAATAGCCAATCGTCCGAATGGCGCACCAGATGCGAGCGCCATAACGTAAACAAACTTTTCAAGGCAGTAAAAGGGACACACGAAAGATGGCAAAAATCTTCTGCGTTGCGAACCAGAAGGGCGGCGTCGGCAAGACGACGACAACGGTCAATCTCGCCGCGAGCCTCGCATCGCAGGGACAACGTGTCCTTCTCATCGACCTCGACCCGCAGGGCAACGCCACGATGGGCAGCGGCATCGACAAGGCAGCGTGCGAGAACACGGTGTACGAGGTGCTCGTCGACGGTGTCACGGTGAACGATGCGCGCACGAGGCCGGAGCAGGTCGGCTACGACGTGCTGCCCGCCAATCGCGAACTGGCCGGCGCCGAAGTGGAGTTGGTCTCGGTTGATCAACGCGAGCGTCGCCTGAAGACCGCGCTCGCCGAAGTCGACGCCGAGTACGATTTCGTGCTGATCGACTGCCCGCCGGCCTTGTCGCTGCTCACGCTTAACGGCCTGTGCGCTGCGCACGGTGTGGTAATCCCGATGCAGTGCGAATATTTTGCGCTGGAAGGGCTGTCGGATCTCGTCAACACGATCAAGCAGGTTCACGCGAACATGAATCGCGACCTGAAGGTCATCGGTCTTCTGCGGGTGATGTTCGACCCGCGCATCACGCTGCAGCAGCAGGTTTCCGAGCAGTTGAAGGAGCACTTCGGCGACAAGGTGTTCGACGCCGTGATCCCGCGCAATGTCCGTCTTGCGGAAGCGCCCAGCTATGGTTTGCCGGGCGTGGTGTTCGATCGCGCGTCGCGCGGCGCGCAGGCCTATGTGCAGTTCGGCGCGGAAATGATCGAGCGCGTGCGCGCACTCTGACGAGAGACTGGGGAAGCACGATGAACGCAGTAGCACGCAAGAAGGGATTGGGCCGGGGTCTGGAAGCACTGCTTGGCGGTAGCGCCGACATTACCGAGGCGGTGAAGATCGACGGTGCGCCGAACACGCTGCCGCTCACGCAAATGCAGGCCGGCAAGTACCAGCCGCGCACGCGCATGGACGAGGGTGCGCTGCAGGAGCTGGCCGCGAGCATCCGGGCGCAAGGCCTGATGCAGCCGATCCTGGTGCGCCCGGTCGCGCCGGGTCGCTACGAAATCATCGCGGGCGAGCGGCGTTTCCGTGCGGCGCATATCGCGGGGCTGAGCGAAGTGCCGGTGCTCGTGAAGGACGTGCCCGACCAGGCCGCCGCGGCGATGGCGCTGATCGAGAACATCCAGCGCGAGGACCTGAATCCACTCGAAGAGGCGCAGGGCATCCAGCGCCTGCTCGACGAGTTCAGCTTCACGCACGAGCAGGCGGCCGAATCGGTGGGCCGCTCGCGCAGCGCCGTGTCGAATCTGCTGCGTCTGCTTAATCTCGCGGCGCCGGTGCAGACCATGCTGCTCGCCGGCGATCTCGACATGGGCCACGCGCGCGCACTGCTCGCCGTGGACGCCGCCACGCAGATCACACTTGCCAACCAGGTGGTCAACAAGCGGATGTCGGTGCGTGAAACGGAGAAGCTCGTTTCGGCCACGACGAAGGCTGCGCCCGCCGTGAAGGCTAAGGCGGCGCACGACGGCGGCCGCGACACGCGCCGCCTCGAGGAGGAGCTTTCCGACCTGCTGGCCGCGACCGTGAAGATCAAGCTCGGCCGACGCGGGCGAGGGCAGCTCACGGTCGACTTCGGCGACCTCGACGCGCTCGACGGCATTCTGCTGCGTCTGCGCGGCGAAACGGCGGTCTGATGCGCACCGCCGCAAACGCGCGCACCGGCGCATAACCGGTGCGCGAATCGCAGCAGGGCGCCCGCGGGCCCTTGAGCCTGGTCCGCCGCGTTGGCGCATTCGCAGCGGCGGAGCCGGTGCTCTCGATTCTCGTCGTGGCGCTTCTCGCGCTGCAGATGTTCGCGCCGCGCCCGTTGAGCACGCTGCCCGCGCTCGTCGACTGGCAAACGGTGATGACTCTCGCGGGCCTGCTCGTCCTGACGAAGGCGATCGAATATTCAGGACTGCTGACCTGGCTCGCACACCGGCTCGTGCACCACGTCCACTCGGAACGCGGGCTGGCATTGCTGCTCGTCGCGCTGGCAGCAGCCCTTTCGACGATCGTGACCAACGATGTCGCGCTCTTCGTCGTGGTGCCGCTCGTGCTTTCCCTGCACCAGCTTGCGCCGCTGCCGCTCAAGCGCCTTGTGATCGTCATCGCGCTTGGCGTGAACGCGGGCTCGGTGCTCACACCGCTCGGCAATCCGCAGAACCTGTTTCTCTGGCAGGTGAGCGGGGTGTCGTTCACGCGATTCGTGCTCGGGCTCGCCCCGTTGTGCGCATTTTTGATGGCGATGCTCGCCGTGCTCTCCGTATGCCTGTTCAAGACGCGCGCGCTCGACCTGTCGAAAGACGCTACACCCCAGCGCGTCGATCGAACGCTGGCCGTTGTCGCCGCTGCGCTTTTCGGCGCGTTCGTGCTGCTCGCCGACGCACACCATGCGGGTATCGCGCTGGCTGGCGTCGGTGCGGGCTTCCTGATCTGGC
>Ga0335070_10009844_pt1 | contig 11187 bp, 10 predicted proteins | sample Lox_Sample_13_FD_206722 | JGI IMG/M metagenome (GOLD analysis project Ga0335070, IMG submission 206722) | Soil microbial communities from Loxahatchee National Wildlife Refuge, Florida, United States - Lox_Sample_1.3 | ecosystem: Environmental > Terrestrial > Soil > Wetlands | place: USA... | reverse complement strand
TCAGCGCGCGCGCCGCAGTTTCGTGATCTACTCCCGTGGCCTGCTCAACAATCCGAATCGCGCGCTGCACGAGTTTTTCGTTCTTCGTCCACACATTCACCATCAGGTTGCCGTAGACATATCCCAGCCGCGTCATCGCCCCCGTGGAGATCATGTTCAGCACCATCTTGTGCGCCGTCCCCGCTTTCATCCGCGAAGACCCGGCCAGAACTTCCGGCCCAACCTCGGTCACGATCGTGAATTCGCAAGCCCGTTCCAATGGAGAGTTGCGGTTACAGGTGAGAGCGATGGTGTGCGCACCGCGTCTTCGCGCGTATTCGACCGCGGCGATCGTAAAGGGAGTATGCCCGCTGCTCGCGATTCCGAGCACGACGTCCTGCTTGCCGGGCTTGCGCTTCTTCATCTCTTCGACCGCCAGCTTGGTGTCGTCTTCGCTCGCCTCGGTCGATGCCCCCAGTGCCCTCGGCCCTCCCGCCATGATGTACTGCACATTACGCGGACTGACATTGAACGTTGGCGGGATCTCCGACGCATCGAGAGCACCCAGGCGCCCACTCGTGCCGGCCCCGACATAGATGAGGCGTCCGCCGCGGCGCAGTTCGTCGGCCACCACGTCGATCGCACGCGCGATCTGGGGCAGAGCGCGCCGCACGGCCGTCGCCACAGTCGCATCCTGGTCATTGATCAGTTGCGCGATCTCAAGAGACGACATCTGGTCAAGACTCGATGCGCCGCTGAGAATCTGTTCCGTGGGCAGTTGCCTGAGATCAGACTTCTGGGACTTGGATCGCGTCAAGTCGCATACCTCTCGAGGATTCGAGTCGCTCCGCGAGCAGAGCTATTCAGTTTATCGCAGCCGCCCGCCATCGCTGAAAAGGCAAGCACCGGCGGGAAGCCCTTCTTCGCGGCCTCTGCGGATTCTCTCCGCGATCTCAGCGGTTAATAAGACTGTTCCAGCCCCTCCACTACCGCATCGTGGATCTTTGGCCGCACTTCCTTGATCGCCTGATTCGAGCAATCCGGCCAGGTACGATTCGTCAGAAGAGTAACCGAGAGCTGCCGGTCGGGATCGATCCACAACGAGGTTCCGGTATACCCAAGATGTCCGTAGGAGTGCGGCCCGAAGTACTTGCCGGATTGCGAGGGCGCCGAGGGGGTGTCCCACCCAAGAGCGCGAGAAGTTCCCGCGGGAGTCGATTCGCGCCGCGTGAATACGCCGACGCTTCCAGGCCGCAGGATCGGACTTCCGCCCGACAGCATAATGTTGGCGAAACGCGCCACATCTTCTGCGTTGGAGAACAGCCCCGCATGCCCGGCAACGCCTCCGAGTACAAACGCGTTCTCGTCCTGCACCTCGCCCTGCACGATTCCTTTGCGGAAGGTGCTGCGCGCTTTCGCCGGACTCACGCCTTGCTCGCGTTCGTCCGCCGTCGGTGGGATCTTCGCGCGAAGCTCGCGCGGCGGATTAAACGTCGTATTCAACATCCCCAGGGGCCCGAAGATTTCGCGCTGGCAGAAGCTATCGAGCGGCTCACCAGCCAATCGTTCCAGCGCGACTCCTAAAATGATGAATCCGAGGTCGCTGTATTCAGCGTGCATTCCAGGATAGGCGGTCAGCTCTGTAGTGAGTGCGGCATGCAACAGTTCGTTTCTGTCGCGTGCCTTCAGAAACAGCTTCTCGTACGCGGGAAGGCCAGACGAGTGCGCCAGCAACATGCGGAAAGTCACGTCGCGCCGGCGGGCATCGCCGGCCACGAACTCGGGAACGGTGCCCGATATCGGTGCGTCCAGCTCCAACACTCCGCGCTCATAGAGGATCATTGCCATCGTGCTCGTGGCAATCGCTTTTGTTACCGACGCCAGATCGAACAGCGTCGATAACAATATTTCAGAGTCGAAATCCCCGCCTTGTCCCGAAAGACGCGACAAGAGCGGACCGCCCGCGAGGTCATCTTCAAACACGAACTTGCCAAATGATTTCAGCGCCACCAGCTTTCCCGCGTGTGTGACCGCGATCGAGGCGCCGGGGAAGGCGCATTTCATGGTGGCTTCGCGCGCCAGCAAGAATGCGGACGAGAATTGCTGATCCTGCTCGTCGTAGGCTGGGACTAGAGTTGGGGTGCCCTGAAGAATCTGTATGCTCGCTTCAAGAATTGTGATCTTCGCGGGTTATAGCAGGTTGGCGGGAAAGCGTAAAGCTGGCCCCGAAGCAGTGGGAATCCGCGCCATTACCTGCGTTTCTTGAGGCTTGCCTCCGGGTTGTGTAAAGTCAGACCATCGTCTCATTCAGGTTCAACTCGATGCTTCGAGCTTTTTGTGTTTTCGCGCGCAGAACGCACGACTCCGCCTTGTTCGCCGTCTTCTGTGCGATGTTTGCGATCGGATTGTGCGCTCCGGTTCTTTACGGTGAAGAAAGTAGTGCTGCCAGTCTTTTCACTTCAGAAGAGGCGCAGCCGCCATCTGCTTCGCTGGCCGCGAATCCAGTAAAACTTAGCGCGGTCGATTCCGTGATCCAGCAGGCTATCGCCGACGGTAGCATTCCGGGGGCAGTGTTAGCGGTCGGGCACAACGGCAAGGTCATTTATCGCAAGGCCTACGGGCATCGGAGTCTCGAGCCGCGGCGAGAGCCGATGACGCTCGACACAGTTTTCGATCTGGCGTCGCTGACGAAAGTGGTTGCGACCACCACTGCCGTGATGCAGTTGATCGAACTCGGAAAGGTGCGGCTCAATGATCCGGTCGCGAAATATATTCCCGAGTTTGCGCAGAATGGAAAAGAGGACATCACCATCCGCCAGTTACTGACGCATTACTCCGGACTCGCACCCGATTTGGACCTCGCAACGCCCTGGGACGGGAAGCAGACGGCTTATCAATTGGCGTGCGTGCTACCGCCCGAGACGGCGCCGGGATCAGGCTTCGTCTACAGCGACATCAATTTCATGATGCTGGGAGAACTTGTCGAGAAGGTCTCGGGACTGATGCTCGATGCCTACACCGCAGAGCACATCTTTGTGCCGCTGAAAATGACGCGCACGCGATTTCTGCCTCCCGCAGCGTGGCGGACGAAGATCGCTCCGACGCAGTACGACGAGAAAGATGAGATGCTGCGCGGCGTGGTGCACGATCCCACGGCGCGGCGCATGGGCGGCGTTGCCGGGCATGCCGGATTATTTGGCACGGCTGACGATCTTGCGAGATTCGCGCAGACTCTACTCGATGGGGGCGATGGGATTTTGTCTCGCGACGCCGTCGAAAAGATGACGTCCCCTGAAACGCCGCCATCCGCGCCGGTTCTGCGCGGATTCGGGTGGGATATCGATTCCCCGTTCTCCTCCAATCGCGGCGACCTGCTGCCGGTTGGTTCTTACGGCCACACCGGATTTACTGGTACTTCGCTCTGGATCGACCCCACCACCAAGACCTACATCATCCTGCTGACCAATGCGGTGCATCCGCGCGGCAAGGGAAACGCAGTCGGCCTGCGCGGCAAGGTCGCCACTGAAATTGCTGCAGCGCTGAACCTCACGACCGACGAAAAAGAAGCGGTGCGCTGGAAGAGCATCACCGGATATAACGAAGCCTACAGCGCCGCGCGGCGCATGAATGCACGCAACGGCACGGTGAAGACCGGGATCGACGTGCTCGAAGAGCATGCTTTTGATCTGCTGAGGCTCCCTGCGGACGCGCCCCAGCTAGCAAAAAAGCATGTCGGAGTGGTGACGAATCAGACCGGCGTCGACGCGTCAGGCAAACGCACGATCGACGTGCTGGCCCAGGCTCCCTCCATTTCGCTCGATGCGATCTTCAGTCCGGAGCACGGCGTGACCGGCACGCTCGACACGACCGACATCAACAATTCGAAAGATGCCGCGACCGGCGTTCCTGTCTACAGCGTCTATGGGGCCAGTGATGCGGCGCGGCGGCCGTCGCCCGAATTGCTGCGAACACTCGACGCGATCGTCTTCGATATCCAGGATGCGGGCGTGCGCTTCTACACCTACGAAACAACTTTGGGATATTTCCTCGAAGCCGCGGCCAAAGCCGGAATCGAGATGATTGTGCTCGACCGGCCGAACCCGATTACCGGCTCCTTTGTGCAGGGTCCGCTGGCCGACGGCGGGCACGAGAGCTTCACCAACTACTGGACGCTTCCCGTCCGCCACGGCATGACCATGGGCGAACTGGCGGAGATGTTCAACGTCGAGCGCGGCATCAACGCCAGGCTCACTGTCGTTCCGATGGATGGCTGGCAGCGCGGCGACTGGTTCGATTCGACCGGGCTCGAATGGGTGAATCCCTCGCCGAACTTGCGCGGCGTGACCGAGGCGGCGCTGTATCCGGGCGTGGCGCTGATCGAGGGCACCAACGTTTCGGTCGGACGCGGGACCGACTCTCCATTTGAACTGGTCGGCGCGCCGTGGATTAAAAGCAAGGAACTGGCGGCCTATTTGAATGCACGCGGCATTGCGGGCGTGCGCTTCGTGCCGATAACGTTCAGTCCCACGTCGAGCAACTACAGCGGGCAGGCTTGCCAGGGAGTGAACATCATGATCACGGATCGCAACGGCTTCGACGCTCCCGAGTTGGGCATTGAGCTGGCGGCTGCGCTGCACAAGCTGTACCCGGCAGATTTCAAGATTGATAAGATGCAGGGATTGCTGGTGAATCAGGCTGCTTATGACGCGCTCATGGCAGGCCAAGACCCGCGGCGCATAGCGCAGGATTGGATGGATGAACTGGCGAAATTCGTGAAGGTCCGGGAGAAGTACTTGATCTACAAGTAAGCTCCGGTTTTCGTCGATGGCTTCTTCGTCGGATCCTCTCCCAAGAGGTATTCTCCGCAGCGGCAGGTATCGATGAATTCGAATACCACGTCCTTCCCGACTCCTGGGATGAAGTGATAGCGCCAAACATCCGATGGATAGCGCACGGTCAACGGCGCGCTTGCTGGAATTCCGATATCCGTGCGACCGGGATGTTGTTCGCGCTCATCCGGTGGGCCGTATAGGATGTAGATGCGTCCGCGGTCCGTCTTGAATCCCGGCACTACGGCTGCGAAGTGCTGGTTAACGTATGCCAGGCGGCGATAGTGTTCTTCTTTAAACTTGTTTTCGGCTGATCCCGCGTTGGGATTTCGATGCTCCCAGAACTCCGCGATGAACTTATCTCGCTGCTGGTCGCTTGTGAGCTTCCCGAAATCGGAGCGTTCCTCGTCGGTGATGAGGTAGCGAACGTCTTCGTCGAGCCATTTCTGATAATGCACAGGAAGCGCTTGCGTTCCAGCACTTCGATCCTGAGCAGCCGTCAACGATGTGATGAACAGGGATGCGATCAATCCGCACAGTAGAATGTGCGATAACCGAAACTGATGCATGCGGACCTCTTACCGATGGATGCTAGCAGGATATCAGAAGGTGTATCGGGATCGGCTACTTTTGTCGTGACTTCCCTCGGAGGTGCAATCATGCGTCGCACTGCCCTGATGTTCCTTCCCTTGCTGTTTGCCGGAATCGCTCACTGTCAAGCTCCTTCCACGAAAGACGTCGACATCGCTGCTCCCGATGGCACCAGGCTGCGCGCGACCTTCTTCGCCGCTGCCAAGCCTGGTCCGGGCGTTTTGCTGCTGCACATGTGCAACACGGTGCGGAAGTCCTGGGAGCCCGTCGCCAAGGAACTCAGCAAGAAAGGCATCAACGCGCTCACCGTCGACAATCGCGGCTTTGGCGAGAGCGGTGGCCCTCGGTTCGAGGGTGCTTCGGACGATGTCCTGAAGCAACTGCACGACAAGTGGCCGGGGGATTTCGATGCGGCTTATGACTTCCTTGCCGCTCAGCCCGGCGTCGATAAAACGCGGATTGCCCTCGGAGGCGGCAGTTGCGGCGTCGGCAATGCAGTCAACCTGGCCGAGCGGCATCCTGATGTGAAGTCGTTGGTCTTGCTTGCGGGCGGCACCGATCTGGCGGGGATCAACTACATCGCGCAACACCCCGAGTTGCCGATCTTTACCGCCGCGGCGGCTGACGATGAGTACAATTCCAACACCATTCAGCTCATGCAGTGGTTCAGCGAGATTTCCAGCAATCCGCGCACGAAATTTTCCGGATTCAAAGACGGCCGACACGGAACCGAGATCTTCGGCCCGCATCCGGAGCTCGTGCAACAGATCGCTGCATTCTTGCTGGATACCCTCGTGACGCATCCGGTGGACTTGAAGGCAAGCGTGACGCCGCGCAGGACCCCGGCTTCCGAGTTTTGGGCTGTCGTGAATCAACCCGGAGGAGCAACGAAAGCGGCGGCCATTTTTCATGATGCCCGCAAGCGTGACCCCAGTGCCGCTGTGTTCCCGGAATTCCCCATCAACATCTTGGGGTATGGGCGGTTGCAGGCGGGCAATAAGCAGGAAGCCGTCGACCTGTTCAAGCTGAATACCGAGGCTTACCCTGCATCGGCAAATGCGCAGGATAGTTTGAGCGATGGATATCTGGCGGCAGGTCAGAACGCCCTTGCGCTCGCCGCCGAACAGAAGTGCCTGGAATTGCTGCCAGCCGACAAAAGCGACGCCGGTTTCAAGAAGCGACTCGAAGAACAGGCGAAAGAGAAGATTGTGAAACTGAAAGCTGAGCAGAAGTAAGGATCTAGTGCTTCAACTCGGCGATCTCTGCGGCTACTGTTTCGTCTCGGGGAGCCACCATGGCAGCTGCGGCGAGAAGTGGGGCACCCCCTGTGACTTCATCCTCGTGATTTCACTTCATGCATTAGTCGGATAGGGTAACTGTTCCCCAAGGTGACCATTCGTAATTTGCTGTTTCCCGCCTTCAGATTCAGAATGCAATTGCCCACCACTTCGTAGTTCAGCCATCGCATCTTCCGGGCCGGGAAGTGCGCCGCTGAACGAATCTGGCCTCACGGGGAAATACAGACGTCATGTCTCGCGCGAAGGCAACCATTCTCTGCATCGACGATCACTGGAAGGGGCTGATCGCGCGCAAGATGCTGCTCGAAAAGAACGGCTACGAGGTGCTGGAAGCCAGCGGCGCCGAGGAAGCCCTGAAGCTGTTCCTTTCGCGCGATGTGGATGCCGTCCTCGTCGACTATCAGATGCCCGGGACCAGCGGCGACATCATCGCCGAGAAGATGAAGCGCATCAACGCGCAGGTCCCAATCATGCTGTTATCCGCCTACGGGCCGCTGCCCAAGAGCAAGCTGCGTGCGGTCGACTCGTTCCTGACGAAGTCCCAGCCGCCTGACATGCTGCTGGCCAAGCTGCAGGGCCTGCTGGGCGATCAACACAAACCTTTTTTCTCCCGTTGGCTCAATCAATGGAAGAACCGAAATCAGGTGAGCTCTTGAAACTCTTGAAGTTCCTTCTTCGGCAAAGTTGCACCCACCGCTTCTCGTGGCCCCGCATCGACGAGAACGGACGTCATTATCAGATTTGCCTTACCTGTGGAACGGCCTACGAATACGACTGGCGAATGATGCGCCGGACTGGCCGCCTGCTCGTGGCTGCCGTCCAGCATGAATTGCACGGCTCTCGTCTTTCGCACTGAACTGCCCCGTTACGCGCCACGGAAATCGGGGATATGTTATGACTCACTTTGTACAGCGCCGGCCTACCCGCCGCGCTCCGCGCGTGAATGTTCGCGGAACCATCGCGGCGGTGATCCGCCTCGAAAACGGACGACAGCATTCCGTCAAACTGCAGCAACTCTCCATTACCGGAGGATTGCTCGACCTGGCGAGCTACGTGGAAGAGCGATCCTGGGTGGACCTGACGATTTATCTGAGCTCCGGCCCCGTGCGCGCTACTGCCGAGATGATGTTCCCCATGCTGGGAGCCATGGGATATCTGCAGCCGTTTCGGTTCACCACCCTGGGTTCGGAAGAACTGCACGCGATCGATCGGGAAGTGACTGCGCTGCTGCAGCGATCGGTGGCCGCGGGAACCGGCGACCCGGGACTGCGCGCGCCGCGGTATTACCTGGAATCGTGGTAGGGGCTGGTCGAAATCAGGTTCGTGGCGACTGGACTATTCACTGCTGCTCCTCCTTCCGTGTTGCTCTCGAACGGCGGGATAACTCCGCGCCCGCAATCCTGCATCCTAGCGCCTGAAGCGTAGTAAGCTTGGGGCATGCGAGCCATGCCGAGGAGGTGCCGGATGCGCGTTTTTTTTACACTGCTGCTGGTTTCCTGGATGGCCGTGGCGCAGTCGACAGAGCAGGCCCGGCCGAAGCTGCCTCCGTCACAAGCCGCGACCGCAGCCCCGAACGATAAGGCTGGCGACGCGCCGACCGCAGCCAGTGCGGAAGTGGCGCCCGATCCCAATTCCGCCGTCATCCCCGCTGGAACCAAAGTCCCGCTGGTCCTGAAGCAGGCCATCTCCACCAAGAACGCGCGCGAGGGCGACCCTGTGTATGCCGAGACCGCGTTCCCCTTCGTCCTGAACGATCGCATCCTCATCCCCGCCGGAACCTACATCCAGGGCAAAATCTCGCACACGGAGCATGCCGGGCGTTCGAAGAAGCGGGCCGAACTGCTGATCCACTTCACCTCGATGACTTATCCGACGGGATACACCGTGATGTTGCCGGGGTACATCCAAAACACGCCCGGCGCAGAAGACAAGAAGGTAAAAGACAAGGAAGGAACGATCCAGCAGGATAAGGACACGGGCAAGCGGATCGAAGATGCAGCCAAGGGCGCAGCGGTCGGCGGAACCGTGGGCGCCATCGGTGGAGCGGCGGCTGGAGGCTTGAACGGCGCACGGTATGGCGGGCTGGCCGGGATCGCCGGTGGCGTGGCTTGGGCCTTGCTCAAGCATGGCCCCGAAGTCAAGCTCGAAGTGGGCACCTCGCTCGAGATGGAAATTCAGCGCGACGTAAAGGTTGACGCCAGCCGGATTCAGATGGCCAAAGCGCAGTAGCAGAATCGCTATTCCGAAAAACACGTTTGTCATCCTGAGGCGCGTTCTTTGCGCCGAAGGACCTGGCTTCGCGGCGAGTACATAGGTCCTTCGGTCGACAAAAGACGCGGACCTGAGGATGACAAAAAGGTCTGGTCGTGGAGGTAGGCGGTCTGCCGTATCAAGCCAAGCAACCTGGGCCGCAGCAATTTGCTCTCCGCTTTGTTTCCGCTGCTATACAATCCGCGGTAGGGGCGTAGGTGGGCCCGATCGCGGGAGGCGCTTGTGGAAGCATTCGGTTTTGGCTTTGGAACCATCGTCACGGTCATCGTCGTCATTTATCTTCTCAGTTCCATCAAGATCCTTGCGGAGTACGAACGCGGCGTAATTTTCCGCCTGGGCCGCCTGCTTGAGCGGGCGAAAGGGCCCGGAATAATTCTTGTTTTCGCCCCGATCGATCGCATCGTGCGCGTATCCCTCCGCCAGGAAGCGCTCGAGGTTCCGCCGCAGGACATCATCACGCGCGATAACGTCACGCTGAAAGTCAACGCCGTGATCTTTCTGCGCGTCATCGAGCCGCGCAAGGCGGTCGTGGAAGTTTCCAACTACGTCTACCAGACTTCGCAGTTCGCGCAGACCACGCTGCGCTCGGTGCTGGGTGAGCAGGAACTCGACGAACTGCTGGCGCATCGCGACAAAATCAATCTCCGGCTGCAGAGCATCCTCGATACGCATACATCACCGTGGGGCGTGAAGGTCACCAACGTCGAGGTCAAGCAGGTCGATCTGCCCGAATCGATGCTGCGCGCCATGGCCAAGCAGGCCGAGGCAGAGCGCGAGAAACGGTCGAAGATCATTCACGCCGAAGGCGAGTACTCGGCCGCGCAGCGGCTGGTCGACGCGGCGCATCTGCTCTCGAGCGAGCCGGTCAGCGTGCAGTTGCGTTATCTGCAAACGTTGACGGAGATCGGTGTCGAGAAGAATACGACCGTGGTTTTCCCCGTACCGGTCGACTTCTTCTCGGGGATTCAGAAATTGCTGGGCAAGGCGGGCGAGGAAAAGCCGGCACCTGCGAAGACGGCTTAAGCGGTGAATGCGTCATTCCGCGACGGTCGGGTGGCCTGGATGCTCAGCCGCCACAACGGTGGCGGTACGATGGCTGGGGGGAGTATGGCTTCGTCGGAAGATACTGAGATAACTCTGGGGACGGGGAAGCTACTCTTCCTCTTTTTCGGCCTCGTGGCTGTGTGCGCGCTGTTTTTTGCGTTGGGATATTCGCTGGGTCGAAAGTCGGAGCCGTCGCTCGCCACCAGTGCGCCCCCCAGTCCGCAGGTTTCCTCCAACGCCAGCAAGGGCAGCGGAGCGGCATCCAACCCGGCCCAGTCGATGACCTTCTACAAGGCGGTTGAGCAGAAAGATGCGAATGCACAGTTAACACCTCCGGCAGAAAACAAGACGGATGCGACCGTAGCCGCTGCCAACAACACCACGACGACAGCGCCTGCCTCAACTCCGGCGGCGAATCCGACGGAAACGTCCATGGCATTGCCCACCTCGGGATATTTCGTCCAGGTGGCCGCCGTCAGCAAGCAGGAAGACGCTGAAGCCTTGGTCGATGCGCTCAAGAAGAAGGAGTATCCGGCATTCGTCGCACCGCAAGTGACCACCGACAAACTGTTTCGCGTGCAGCTAGGGCCCTTCACAGAAATCAAAGAGGCCGAGGCCATGCGTACGCGGCTGATCGGAGACGGGTATAGCCCGATCTTGAAGAAGTAGTTCTTAGATTGACACCCATCAATTTCCGCGATATCTGTAATCCACCATGTCCTCTGAGACTTCGCTGGACCGTGCGCTTCACGCCATTGCCGATCCGACCCGGCGCCGGATTCTTCTGCTATTAAAGGAAGGCGCCGAGAGCAAAACTCCAGCGCCCAAACACATTCCCAGTTCCTGCCTGTGCGGTGGGGACATCGAGGGGCGCATCCGCCTCTCACAGCCGACGATCTCGCATCATATGGCGATCCTGACCAAGGCCGGGCTGATTGAGGCCACCAAGCATGGGCAGTGGCGGTGGTATCGGCGAAATGAGAAAGCGATCCGGCAAGTCGTGAAAATGCTGCGGGGGAAACTCTAGAGATTGTCGTCCTGAGCGGAAGGACTGACCTGCGAAGCAGGCTCCCAGTCCTGTAGTCGAAGGATCCCTGACAGCTTTTCTTTACACTTGTTGTGCGGAGTTTCTCCATTTCGATTTGACATAGAGCTGCGAGGTGGCCCAAGGCTCT
>Ga0335070_10009843_pt1 | contig 11188 bp, 7 predicted proteins | sample Lox_Sample_13_FD_206722 | JGI IMG/M metagenome (GOLD analysis project Ga0335070, IMG submission 206722) | Soil microbial communities from Loxahatchee National Wildlife Refuge, Florida, United States - Lox_Sample_1.3 | ecosystem: Environmental > Terrestrial > Soil > Wetlands | place: USA: Florida... | reverse complement strand
CTCGTCGACGACGAAACCTTCCTCGACCGCGTCACGCTCACGCCGTCGGATTTTTTCCGGCGCCTGCGCCGGGAGGGCATCGTCGCGCGGACGTCGCAGCCGCCGCCCGCCGATTTCCGCGAGGTTTACGGCGCGCTCGCCGGGCACGGCACGCCCGTGGTCGGGATCCACGTCTCGAGCGCGCTCTCCGGGACGCACTCGGCGGCCCGGGTCGCCGCCGCCTCGTTACGCGGCAAGCCGGGATTCGCCCCGGTCGAGGTCGTGGACTCGAGGACGGTGTCCGTCGCGCAGGGTCTCGTCGTGAGGGCGGCTGCGCAGGCGGCCGCGCGGGGAGGCGGCCTCGCCGAGGTCGTGCGTGCGGCCGAGGACGCGGCCTCCCGCGTCCGGCTCCTCGCCGCCGTGCCTTCCCTGGCCTCCCTCGTCCGCGGGGGGCGCGTCTCGCCGGGCCAGCGCCGTCTGGCCGACTTGCTCGGGGTCGTCCCCCTTCTGACCGTCGATGCTCGGGGCCGGGCGAAGCCGGGAGGCGCGGCCCGGGGCTTTCCGCGCGCGTGCGTCAAGCTCGTGGAGAAGTCCCTGCGGGCGTCCCGAGGCGTCGCGGCGCCCGTTTTCGCGGTCGGGCACGCGGACGCCGCCGATCTGGCCGGGAGGATCGCGGGGGAGCTCCTCGCCCGGCGCCCCGGCGCCGAGGAGTTCGTCGTGGAGGTCACTCCGGCCCTTGCCGCCCATGCCGGGCCGGGCGCCGTGGCCGTCGCAACCCTCGCCGCCCGCCCGCGTTGACGCGCTCGCGGGCAGAGGATGCAGCCTGCCCCCTTGACGAAGCAGAACAAACGTCAAAGACTCCGGATTATCTGTAGAATCGGTGCCGAATCTTTCAATTCCCTGTGTTTTCCGAAAGCGACGTGAAGGAGGAACCGGTGTTCAAAGCGATTGGGACCCGGCTGGCGGCACTCGTGCTCGTCGGCCTCGCGGTCGCCCTTCCGGCGGCCCGACTCGAGGCCGCAGGATTCGCCCTCTTCGAGCAGGGTGCGAAGGCGACGGCCATGGGCGGTGCGTTCGCCGCCACGGCCGACGACCCGTCGGCGATGTTCTTCAACCCCGCCGGTAACGCGTTCAACGACAAGTTCGAGATGATGGGCGGCGCGTTCCTCGTCCTCCGCCCGACGGCCCATCTCGACGGCGAGAACCCGTACCCGGGCGAGGGCTATTCGACGAACATGAAGAAGGGGCCTTACTGGTTCGGGTACGGCTACGGGGTTCTCTCCCTCAGCAAGGACGTCAAGCTCTCGCTCGGCTTCTGGTCGCCGAACGGCCTCGGCGTCCCGTGGCAGGACCCCGACACGTTCCGCGGCCGGTACATCGCGCAGCGCACCGACCTCCGGCAGCTCGCCGTGAGCGCGCAGCTCGCGTTCAAGCTCTCGGACGCAGTCGCGATCGGCGGCGGTCCCGAGCTCCGCATCACGGACGTCAAGCTCTCCGAGAACCTCGGCGCCGTGAACCCGTTCACGCAGCGCTACACGGACATCGCGCACACGAGCATCGTCTCGACCGGCACGCCGATCGACATCACGTGGACGGCCGGAGTCCTGATCAAGCCCTGCGACCGCCTGCGCGTCGGTCTCTCGTACCACGCGGGCGTGAAGACGGATCTCTCGGGTTACGCCCAGTTCGGCCAGATCCTCACGGGCAACCCGCAGTTCGACGCGGCCGTCTCCCAGCAGCTGCCGTTCGGCAAGAACGTCGCGGCCTCGACGTCGATCAATTTCCCCTCCGTGACCGCCTTCGGCATCGCGTACGACCTCACGCCGAAGGTCACGCTCGAGGTGGACGGCAATTACGTGGGCTGGAGCACGTTCCAGAACCTCGCCATCAACATCGAGGGGTTGCCGGCGAAGAACGTCCCGCAAGGCTGGCAGAACACGTGGGCCGTCCGCGCGGGCGCCTCCTACAAGGCGACCGGCGGCTCGTGGCTCGCCGCCGGCTTCCTTTACGACCAGACGCCGCAGCCCGACTCGAACGCCGGGCCGCTTCTCCCGGACAGCAACCGGACCGGCGTGACGATCGGCGGCGGCATCCATCTCGCGAAGGCCTTCGAGCTCCAGTTCTCGTCGATGTTCCTCTGGTTCCACCAGCGCACGATCACGACGAACCAGGACAACTTCAGCGCCACCTACCAGACGTTCGCGATCCTCCCGAACGTCGGCTTCAAGAGCACCTTCTGAGGGAGCCAGGACGTAACATGAAGACTCCTACCGCCCTCTTCCGCCTCCTCTCCGCCGCGGCTTTTGCCGCCGTTCTCGCGGCCGCCACGGCCCTCCCCGCCGCAGCCCAGGTCGACCTGACCAAGTTCGTCTGGCTCGGCGACTCCGAGGGAGCCGGCTTCACGGCCCACTGCCTGACGAAGCGGGTCCAGGTCGACTCGCCGTCGCAGGTCATCGCGCGCGCGAACAGCGTCTCGGACTTCCAGCAGCCGATCGTGAACGACCCCGGCCTCGGCGGCTGCATGGTCCTCACGTCGCTCGCGCCGTCGTTCAGCTACGAGCCCTCGACGGGCACGCCCGCGAACCTCGCGCTCCCGCGGCCCTACAACAACCTGTCGATCCCGGGCTGCGCGATCGGCGACATGGTGCGCGGCACGTCGTCCGCGAACACGGCCGGCACGTGCGGCACGTTCATGGACCTCATCCTGCGGAACGCGGCCACCCAGTGGGGCCCGATGATCACGCAGGCGAACCTCCTGAACCCGACGTTCGTCGTCCTCGAGAACGCGGGCAACGACTACCTCGGCGCGGTCCTCTCGGGCACGGTCATCGACGGCGTCACGGTGACGCCGGTCGCGCAGTTCACGGCCGACGTGAACACGGCCCTCCAGACGCTCGCCTCCAAGCAGAAGAACGGCATCGTGACGACGGTCGCCGACGTCACGAGCATCCCCTTCGCGACGACGATCCCGCCGTACGTCACGAGCGGCGGCAAGCTCGTCCTCGTCAACGGCGCGCCGATCCCGCTCCTCGGACCCAAGGGCTGCGCGACGGGCGTCCCGGCCTGCTCCATCCCGCCGACGACGATCGTGACGCTCAACGCCGCGGCGTACATGCCCTACGGGTACGGCATCCCCTGCGCCGTCGCCCCCACGCTTCCGTACTGCAACTATCCGCTCCCGGCCGCCGCGATCGACGCGAACCACCCGGGCGCGCTCATCTACCCCGCGGACGTCGCCTTCCTCAAGCAGCGCGGCGCCGACTACAACACGGCGATCAAGGCCGCGGCCGCGGCCGTCGGCTACAAGGTCTACGACCTGAACGCCCTCCTCGTGCGCGCGCAGGCCGGCTTCGATATTGGCGGCATGACCGTGAACGCGAGCTACCTCACGGGCGGCATGTTCTCTTACGACGGCTTCCATCTCACGCCGATCGGCTACGCGATCTGGGCCGACGACATGATCAAGTTCATCAACGCGAACTTCCCGAACACGAATCTCGCCGAGCCGGACATGAGCACTTATCTCATCGCGGGCGGGACGAACGGGGGCCTCTCCGGACCGTACACGGCGCCTTACGTGTGGTCGCCGCTGACGGACGCCGAGAAGGCGAGCGCGATCGAGCAGATCTTCACGCTGGACTTCGCGAGGACCCTCGCGTCGTTCATTCCGGCTCACCGCGCCGCGGCTGCGGCCGGCCCCGCCGAGCCCGCGCAGCGCTTCGAGCGCGCGACGCGCCTCGACCCGATGCCCTGAAGGAGGACTGACGTGAAAGCGACCGCTTCCAGATCCCTCGCGCGACGCGCCGGCGTTTCCCTGATCGCCGTCGCCGCGCTGTTCCTCGGCGCCTGCACGTGCAAGACGGGCCCGGCGTTCACGATCACCGCGCCGGTGGCCGGCGACACGCTCTCGGCCGAAGCCTGCCGCGCCGTGCCCGTGACGGTCACGCCCGTGGCCGGCGACTTCTGCACGTTCCCGCCGAAGGCCTACGAGATCTCCGTCGACGGCGGCCCGTCGCAGATGGTCCCGGCCGACAAGGTTCCGCTCACGGCCACGTTCAACGATCTCGCCACCGGCCCGCACAAGGCGACGGGCTGGGCGATCGGCCAGAACGGCAAGCGGCGCGAGACCGCGTCCGTGACGTTCACGTGCGCTCCGCCGCCGCCGCCCCCGCCGGCCCCGGCCCCGCCGCCGCCGCCCCCGCCGCCGGTCGCCGTCGTCGAGGACCCGATCGAGAAGGGCTACATCCAGGACATCTTCTTCGACTACGACAAGTCGGACATCCGGCCGGACTCGCGCGAGAAGCTCGACAAGGCCGCGGGCTGGATGAAGGCGCATCCCGAGGCGGAGTTCCTGCTCGAGGGCCACTGCGACGAGCGCGGAACGCGCGAGTACAACCTCGCCCTCGGCGACCGCCGCGCGAACGCGACGAGGGACTACCTCGTCTCGCTCGGCGTCGACTCGGCGAAGCTCAAGACGATCTCCTACGGCAAGGAGAGGCCGTTCGTGGAAGGCCACGACGAGTCGGCCTGGTCGAAGAACCGCCGGACGCACTTCGTCCTGACGAAGAAGTAAGCGTCCCCTTTTCCGGTCTTTTCCGCGGCCCGGGTCGTTCGACCCGGGCCGCTTGTCTTTCCGGCGGAGGCTGGGTTACGCTCCCCCTCTGTCAGCTGGTTCGGGTCGGGTGGTGGTCTTCGCCCCCTGCAAGCCGTGCCGCGGGCGATTCCAGAACTCTCGGAGTAACAATGATTTCCGCCACCGAAATTCGTCCGGGAATGATCATCATCCACAACGGCGAGCTGCACCGGGCGCACAGCGTCCTGCACAAGACGCCCGGGAACCTCCGGGGCTTCGTGCAGGCCAAGCTCCGGAACCTCAAGTCCGGGGCGATGAACGAGCATCGGTTCCGGTCGGAAGACAAGGTCGAGAAGGCCTCCCTCGACACCCACCAGATGCAATACCTCTACTCGGACTCCGAGGGCCATCACTTCATGAACCAGGAGACGTTCGACCAGATCCGCCTCGACGACGAGGTGGTCGGCGAATCCATGAAGTACCTTCTCCCGGAGACCGTGATCGAGATCGACTTCCACGACGGCAACCCGGTTTCCGTGGAGCTTCCGACGACCGTGAACCTCAGGATCGTCGAGGTCGAGCCCGGCATGAAGGGCGCGACGGCGTCGGCGTCCTACAAGCCCGCCAAGCTCGAGACGGGGCTCGTCGTGCAGGTGCCGCAGTTCGTCGAGGCGGGCACGGTCATCAAGATCGACACGCGCGACAACAAGTACCTGGAGCGGGTCAGCTGAGCCTCGTTCTCGCGGCCGTCATCGCCGGAGCGCTGGGCGCGGCCGGAGAGGTGTCGGCGGCGCCCGCCGAGCCGCCCGTGCTCGTGGCCTCCGTGACCGTGGAGTCCGCCGCGCCCGCGTTCGTGGGCGCGCCGACCGGCGCCGTGAAAGCCGAATGTCCCGCGCGGGATCCCGAGAGCGGGGCGTGCTATGCCTCGGCCGATGCGGCCGACCGCGCGTGGCTGAGACGGCCCGTCAGTCCGGCGTCCGCGCGCGCCGAGGACGAGGAGGACCCCGACGAGGAGGCCCCGGCGGCGGACGCCGCGGCCGAGAAGCTCTCGCCCGCCCAGCTCGCGTTCTGGAAGAACCTCGCGAACACCGTCAAGAACCTCGTCGTCCGCAAGGCGAACAGCCGGCCGGCGTCGCTCCCCGAGGAAGAGATCGCCGGACTCCTCGCGACGGACTTCCCGATCCCTCTCGCGGCCTTCGACCGCGCGAAGTTCCGCGACACGTTCTTCGCCAAGCGCGGGCGCCAGAAAAAGCACCACGCGATCGACCTGCCCGCGCCGCGCGGGACGCCCGTCCTCGCCGTGACGGACGGCGTCATCGAGCGCCTCGGCCGCGACAGGCGGGGCGGCAAGGTCGTGTACCTGCGGGACAACTCCGGCCATTACACGTTTTTTTACGCACACCTCGCGAAACACGAGAAGGGCCTCAAGGCGGGCGACCACGTCGTGAAGGGGCAGCGCCTCGGCGACGTCGGGGCGACGGGCCATGTCATCGGCGGGCCTCACCTGCACTTCGCGATCTTCCGCGACGAGGACGCCGCGTCCGGCGGGCGCGCTCTCGTCGTGAATCCCTACCTCATCTTCACCCCCCTCCTCACGGCGCGCTGAAGGCGGCGGTCGCCGCGGCCGCCGCGTCATAATCCGTCGCCGTGGCCGATACAGCCCATGCCGCCGCGGAAGGCAGCGTGAGGGACCGGTTCCTCTCGGAGTTCGCGCTTGCGCTCGTCGAGGGCGTTCAGCTCGACGAATTCCTGAACTGGTCCGTCTCCCAGATCGGCCGCATCCTCGACGTGGACCGGATCACCCTTTTCCTGATGGGGGCGGAGGACGAGCCGGCCGCACTCGTCGCCCGCGCCGCGTGGTCCGCCGAGGGGTCGCCGCTCCTGACGAGCCTCGCTTCGGCCGGGACCGTCCCCGGGATCCCGCCCGCTCTCCGCCGGTTCGAGCCGATCGTCGCCCCGGACGCGCTCGGGGACCCGGGGCTCGCCGACCGGGCGGACGAGCTTCGCCGCCAGGGGATCGCGTCGCTTCTCCTCGTCCCGATCGGGATCGACGGTGTCCTCCGGGGCTTCGTCTTCGCCGCCACCGCCGGCCGCCGCCGCGACTGGCCCTCCGAGGACGTCGCGTTCCTCGAGTCCGCGGTTCACCACCTTTCGGCGGCCCTGAAGCAGACGGAGCTCATCGAGGAGCTCGGCCGCGAGCGGGACCGCCTCTCGGTCCTCTTCGACCTCGCCGCGGCGGTCCAGCGCTCGACGACGGTCAAGAACGTCGTCGACACGGCCCTTGCGGGTCTGCGCGAGACGCTCCTCTATCCGGTCGCGGCGTTCTCGCTTCTCTCGCCGGACGGCGAGACTCTCGCGGGGCTCGGCGGCTACGGGGGGAACCGCGAGGACGAGTTCACGGGCGACGTTCCGCTGTCGCCCGACAACCCGACGTACGCGCTCCGCGTCCTCGAGACCGGCCAGCCGACGATCATCACGGACGTGCGGCTCGAACCGGCCGGCACCTCGCGTGACCGATTCGTCCGGCTCGGCGCGCGGTCGGTCGGCATTTTCCCGCTGCGCTCGGCCGGCAAGACGGTGGGCGTGATGGCGGTCGCCACGCGCGACGAGGCGCGGCGCATCGAGTTCGACGACGTCGAGACCCTGCAGTCGCTCGCGGACTTCGTGGGCGTCGCGCTCGAGCAGAGGCGCTCGGCCGAGGCCGTCGCGCAGTCCATGCGCGAGGCGCGCAGCCTCGCCGACGCGTCGCGCGCGCTCCTGACGCGGACGGCGAACCGGGACGTGCTCCTGACGCAGATCCTCGACGCCCTTGCGGCCCACTTCGGCCGGGAGGCCTGCAGCCTCCTTCTCGTCGAGCGCGAGCGGAACGCCCTCGTTCAGTTCGGCCAGCGCGGGAAGTGGTGGTCTCCGTCGCACGACGGGGTCGCGATCCCGCTCGAGGCTCCGGGCCTCATTCCTCTCGCGGCGCGGACGGCGCGCAGCGTGAACGTTCCCGACGTCTCCCGGGACCCGGATTACGTCGTCGGCTGGGCGGCCGCCCGCTCGGAGCTCGTCGTCCCGCTCGTCCTCGACGAAAACGTGATCGGCGTCTTCGATCTGCAGTCCGCGGACGAGGCCGCGTTCTCGGCGTCGGACGAACGAAACATCGCGGCGTTCGCCGAGCGCGCGGCGCTCGCGCTCCGTCTCGCCGAGCTCGTCGGCGCCTATGAGGAGCGCACGCGCGTCCTCGAGGCCGTCGCACGCGCGACGCAGCTCCTGAATTTCCGCCTGCACGCGCCGGACGTCCTCACATCCGTCGTCGAGGAGACGACGCGCGCCTTTCCGGCGGCGGACGGCGCGGTCGCCTGGGTCGCCGACGCGCCGGGGAAGAGCCTCTCCGTGGCGGCCGTCTTCGGGGTGGGAGTCATGACGCTCCACGCCGCCGGGACGGCGCCGCGGCCCGTCTCCCGCCTGAAGAGCGCGGGACGGGCCTTTCGCGAGAACCGGCCCGTCTTCACGAACGTCGAGGGGCTGGACGAGCTGGCCGAAGGCGAGCCCGTCGAAGCGCGGGCGAAGGCGCGAGCGGCCGTCGCGAATCCGGACGTGCACGCGCTCATGGCGGTTCCGATCCATGTCGGCGACCAGCGCCTCGGCGTCCTGGAGGTCATGTCCTGCCGGAAGGGGGCCTTCACGCGGGAGGACGGCGCGACGCTCGCGCTCCTCGCCGAGCAGTGCGCGATCGCGCTCCGCAACGCCCGCCTCATCGAGGAGCTCCAGCGGAGCAACCGGCTCAAGGACGACTTTCTCGCGAACCTCTCGCACGAGGTGAGGACGCCCCTCACCGGGATCGTCGGCTGGGCGGAAGTCCTCCTGGACGCGAGCGGCGGCGATCCGACGTCGCGGCGCGCGCTCGAGGCGATCCTCGGGCAGGCCGACACGTTGAGCCGCATGCTCGCGGACCTCATCGACCTGTCTCGGATCGACAACTTCGGGCTCGAGCTCCGGCGCGAGCGTGTGCGCCTCTCCGAAACCGTCGCGGCGGCCCTCGACGCCGTCGCGCCCGGCGCCGCCAAGCGCGGCGTGTCGATCCGCTGCCACATCGAACGCGACCTTCCCGCGATGGAGGGCGATCCGGCGCGCCTCAAGCAGGTCGCGTGGAACCTCCTCGCGAACGGCGTGAAGTTCTCTCCTGCGGGCGGCACGGTGGACGTGACGGCGAGGAGATCCGGCGACGGCGGGCTCGAGCTCGTCGTGGCCGACGAGGGGCACGGGATCGAGCCCGAGTTCCTCCCGCACGTGTTCGAGCGGTTCCGCCAGGAGGAGACCTCGTCCAGCCGGCGGTACGGCGGCCTCGGGGTGGGGCTCTCGATCGCGCGCGCGATCGCGGAGGCGCACGGCGGAACGATCGCGGCCGAGAGCGAGGGCCGGGAAAAGGGAAGCCGGTTCCGCGTCACCTTTCCACGCGAGCGCGTCGTCGCACCGGCCGTCCGCGGAGCGCGCGGGAGGGAACGGTGAGCGTCGACCCGCGTTCGCTCGAAGAGCGCCTCCGGCAGGCGGAGGCGCGCATCGCGGCGCTGAACCACATCGGGATCGCGCTCTCGGCCGAGCGCGACCTCGAGAAGCTCCTCGAGACGATCCTCACGGAGTCACGGCGGTTTTCGGGCTCCGAGGCGGGCTCGCTTTACCTCGTCGAGGACGCCCCTGAGGGCGGACAGCAGCTCCGCTTCAAGCTCGCGCAGAACGACGCGGTCTCGTTCGTGTTCCGCGAGCGCACGGTCCCCGTGGACGAGGCGAGCCTCGCGGGCTGGGTCGCGGTGAACGGCGTCGCGATCGTCCTCGAGGACGCGTACGAGATCCCCGCCGGCGCCCCGTTCCGGCACAATCCCGCTTTCGACGAGGCGGCGGGCTTCCGAACGCGCGCCATGCTCGTCGTCCCGATGAAGGACCACCGCGGCGGCCTCGTCGGCGTCCTTCAGCTCATGAACCGCCTCGGGCCGGCGGGTCCGGAGCCCTATCCCGAGGACCTCGTCCCGCTCCTTCTCTCGCTCGCGACGCAAGCGGCCGTGTGCCTCAAGGCGAACCAGCTCACGGCGTCGATCCGCCGGCTCTTCGAGGACTTCGCGCAGGCCGCGATCGTGGCCGTCGAGCAGCGCGACCCGACGACCGCGGGCCACAGCAATCGCGTCGCGGCGCTCACCGTGGAGCTCGCGGGCCTCGTGGACCGCGCCCCGGACGGCCCGTACGCCGGCGTGTCGTTCTCGCGCGAGGAGATGCGCGAGATCTTCACGGCCGCGCTCCTCCACGACTTCGGGAAGATCTCGATTCCCGAGCGGGTCCTCGTGAAGGCGAAGAAGATCGAGGCCGACGGGCTGCAGCGGATCCGGGACCGTTTCGACTATGTCCTCGCGGCCGCCGAGGCCGAGGACGCGCGCGCGCTTCTCGGGCGGCTCCTGCGAGAGGGGAGGCTCGCGACGGACGGCGACCTCGCGGCTCTCGCGGAGGCTGCGGACGCGCGCAGCCGCGAGCTGGAGGCCGCGTTCGACGAGGTTGCGTCCGCGAACGAGCCGACGATGCTCCCGAAGGATGCGCGGGGGACGCTCGAGCGCCTCGTCGGGAGGACGTGGCGGGACCGGCGCGGGCGGACGGCGACGCTCCTCCTGCCCGAGGAGTTCCGGTTTCTCTCGATCGCGCAGGGGAGCCTGTCGCCCGAGGAGCGGCTGGACGTCGAGAGCCACGTCACGCACACGTGGCGCTTCCTCTCGACGATCCCGTGGACGCCGGACCTCGCCCGTGTCCCCCAGATCGCCTACGCGCACCACGAGAAGCTCGACGGGTCGGGCTATCCGCGCCGCATCGGGCCCGATGACATCCCGCCGGCGGCGCGCGCCCTGACGGTCTGCGACATCTACGACGCCCTCACGGCCTCGGACCGCCCGTACAAGAAGGCCATGCCGCACGGCCGCGCCCTCGAGGTCCTCGAGGCCGAGGCCTCCGCGAGCAAGCTCGACCGGTGGATGGTGAAGACGTTCATCGAGGGGCGAGTCTGGCTCGCTCTCGGACGTTGAAGGCGGCGCTCGCCCTCGCGCTCCTCCTCGGGACCCGGGCCGCCTCGGCCGCGCCCGCGCGGTGGCACTTCACCTTCGGGAAATGGAGCCTTTCGATTCTCTTCGAAAGGAAAGCGGGGGAGGGCGACGCGACGCGCCTTCTCGTCGCGGCGCCGGCGGGCCGGTTCGTGTTCCTTTCTTCCCAGAATCCTTCCGGTCGCGACTCGATGGAGAGCATTCGCCGTGTGACCGACGGCGAAACCCTCAGCCGGCGTCTCGTACTCTCTTCGTTCGAGGAAATCCCCGCGTGCTCCCCGGTCCGCGCCCCCGACGCGTGCCTCGTCTTCACGGGCGCCGGGGGGGCCGTCGTCTCCGGGCTGGGCGCCTTCGCGGGAACTCAGGCGGCGCCCCTGCGAGAGAAAGTCGCGGCCCTCGTCTCGCCCGGGATGCGCGACGCGCTCTTCGCTCTCGCGCCGATCCTGCCGGCCGTCGCGGAGTTCGGATCGTACGGGAAGGACTTCCTCGGCCTCGTCTGGCCGGACCGGTTCGCGAAACCGATGGACCTCCGCAAGGGCGAACGCAGGCCCGGCTGCGCGTTCGAAGCGGAGTTCGG
>Ga0335070_10009842_pt1 | contig 11188 bp, 9 predicted proteins | sample Lox_Sample_13_FD_206722 | JGI IMG/M metagenome (GOLD analysis project Ga0335070, IMG submission 206722) | Soil microbial communities from Loxahatchee National Wildlife Refuge, Florida, United States - Lox_Sample_1.3 | ecosystem: Environmental > Terrestrial > Soil > Wetlands | place: USA: Florida... | reverse complement strand
TTTATGCCAACGCACCCTTGCGAAAAGAAAACAAGCTACCCAACTCGCTTGTCAGCCAGGAACACACGATCGTCGACCTGGGCGAAGATGAATTCACAGTTGGCCGCTTACACCCGATGATGGATAACGATTTACGCATCCGCCGCCTTCTGGAAGAGGCAAATGATCCTTCGGTTGCAGTCATTATGCTGGATGTCGTTATCGGTTACGGCTCACACCCAAATCCCGCCAGTGAGCTGGCGCCTGCGGTCGCGAAAGCGCGTGCCCTGGCCGAAAAGGCCGGTCGCTACCTGGAAGTGGTCGCCGTAGTTACCGGCACCGACGAGGATCCACAGAATTTCAACGAGCAAATCCAACTTTTAAAAGGCGCCGGAGCCTGGGTCAGCGCCAGCAACGAGGAAATGGTTCGCTACGCCGGACGGATTTTGCAGGCGCTCGAGCAGGTTTACAATCCTTCTGTCAGCGTGGTCAAGACCCCGGTCGATCTGGCGACGCTGCAGAAACCGCTGGAAGCCATCAACGTTGGCCTGGAATCCTTTGCCGAGAACCTGGTCGCGCAGGGCGTCCCAACCGTCCATGTGGAATGGAAACCGCCGGCGGGCGGGAATGAACGCCTGATGGCTATTCTTGAGAAGATGAAACAGAAATAAGACACTGTCGCTGTGAAACGGTGGCATCTATCCTGGCACAGCGACAGTTATTTTTGGAGGAAATGAAATGGTAGATATCGAAAGTGCTAATAAGAAAGCTGTCGAACGGATGATGGAAGCCCGCCCGGTGGTAACCGCGGTGGCCCCTGCGATTGACGTCATCCCCGGCATGCGCGACGATTTACTGCTGCACGCCGGCCCTCCCGTCACATGGGATCGCATGGCTGGACCCATGAAAGGCGCTATGGTTGGAGCCTTGATCTTCGAGGGGAAAGCCAGGGATGCTCAGGAAGCTGAACACTTGCTCTCAACGGGTAAGATTAAATGGGAGCCATGCCACCACCACTCTGCCGCCGGCCCCATGGCGGGCGTGATCGCGCCTTCATTCATGGTTTACGTCGTCGAGAACCTTACTCACGGGAACAAGGGTTATTCCGGTTTGAATGAAGGTCGCGGCAAAGTCCTCCGCATGGGAGCATACAGCGAAGAGGTGCTGGCCCGGCTAAAATGGATGAACGAAGTCCTCGGTCCAACACTTGACAAGGCATTGAGAGCCTGCGGCGGGGTGGATATCCGCTCGACTCTTGCAGAAGCTTTGCAAATGGGGGATGACGGGCACAACCGCCTTAAATCCGCTTCGCTGCTCTTTCTCAAGGCGCTCGATCCTTACATTGTGAAAATTGCCAAAGATCCTGAAACTGCCTCGGATATCCTGAAAGCGCTCGGCGAAAATCAGCTCAGTATCCTCAACCCGGTCATGGCGGGCTGCAAGACATCTTGCGATGCGGCAGCAAATATTGAGGGCAGCACGATTGTGACCGTCATGGCCCGCAACGGAACAGATTTTGGGATTCGCGTCAGCGGCCTGGGCGACCAATGGTTTACTGGTCCCGCCGGGCATGTAAAATCACTGTATTTCCCGGGATTTACGGATAAAGATGCCAATCCGGACATCGGCGACAGCACGATCACCGAAACGGCCGGCGTGGGTGGGTTTGCCATGGCAGCCGCTCCTGCCATCGTCACCTTCATTGGTGGTGAAGCCAAGGACGCCACAAACACTACCCTGGACATGTACGAAATCTGTTACGCTGAGCATAAATATTACAACATTCCTGCCCTGGATTTCCGCGGCACACCCACCGGGATCGACATTCGCAAGGTGGTTGAAAAGGGCATTTTGCCGCGCGTCAATACCGGCGTCGCCCACAAAGAAGCCGGAATCGGGCAGGTTGGGGCCGGTGTTGTAACACCTCCGGCCAATATATTTGAAGATGCGCTTGTCGCATTTGCCGAGAAGTACGGCTATGCCTGAATTTCATTTGAAAGTGGAGGTTAAAATGGACCGAGAAAAATTCATAAAGATGATGGTGGATGCGAAATTATATGATCTGACCCAGGGCTGCAGTATTTTCACCCCACCCTGGCCGGGTGAAAAATCCCTGGAAGTCCACTTTTTCAAGCGGGTCACCGGCGCGTACGGCGGCGGGCAAGGCGCCAACGGCCAAATTTTAAACTGGAGCAACACAGTTGGCACGCACCTGGTTGGCGAGACTGCTTTCAACTCCGGCGCTCGCCCGATCGCCGACATTCCGCTTTCAGACCTGAGCGGCCCTGGCGTTGTCGCCGATATCTCCGACCTGGTATCGGATTATAGCATTTACACCCCTGAGATGATCATGAAAAAAGCCAATGTGAAGAAAGGCGATATCCTGATCATCAATACCGGCTATCACAAATATTCATATGACCAACCCGACGTCTTCTCCAAGGATGCCCAAGGCGGGGTTGAATCGAAGGAATTTGGCTTTTACGTTCGCCATCCCGGCCCTTCGATGGAATTCTACAAATGGGCCATCGATATGGAGCTGAAATGGGTCGGCGTCGATTGCGGCACCGCCGAACACCCGATGAACACCCCCATCCGTCGCATGCACGACAATCATTTCAAACTGGCCGAGGAAAAGCTCAAGAAAGAAACCGGCAAGACCTGGGACGAGGTTTTCCCCCAGGGCGAATATTACGAGCTAACCCACATCACCCTTCCAAAACACCACCTGGTCTTTGTGGAAGCGATTGTCGGCGATATCGACAAGCTCAAGAACCAGCGCGCCTGGATCTCCTGCATGCCGATCCCATTCAAGGAAGTCGAAACCGCCTGGGCGCGCGTGTTTGCCTTCCAGCCCCCCAGCTACATGAGTGAAAACGAATTCTTCGCGGCCTTGCAAAAGGCCGAAGTGCTCGATCTGACCGTGCCATTCAGCGTTCAAACTCCCCAATGGTTGAACTACGTTCCATTGAGCGTCACCTATACCAAGCGCGTTGGCGGGCAGTTCTTCGGCATGGGCCGCAACGGTTCAATCTGTAATGCCAGCATCCACCTGGGCACCCACATGGACGGCGAAAAACACTTCTATCCGGCCGGGCGCACCATCGGCCAGGTCCCGTTGGATGAGTGGGTCGGTCCCGGCGTCATTGCCGACATTTCGGAGCTGGTCAGCGATTCCAGCGTCTACACCCCGGAAATGATCCACAAGGTTGTGGATATACGTAAGGGTGACATCCTCATCATCAAGACTGGCTGGAACAGGTTTGGCTGGAACAGCGCTGAATCGGATGAGTTCCGCTACATGGTCAAGCACCCAGGCCCATCACCGGATTTCTCGAAATGGGCTACAGACATGCAGATCAAGTGGATCGGCGTCGATGCTGTCTCAGCCGACCACCCCATGAACACCATCATGCGCATCTGGCACCCCAAAACCTTTGAAGAAGCCAATCGCAAGTTGGTGCGCGATTTCGGAAAGACGTGGGACGAAATGTATCCTCTCGACCAGTATTACCAGGACATGCATTTGAACCTCTTCCCGAAACGGATCGTGCATGCCGAAAACCTGGCCGGTGCCATGGCTACCGCCAAGAGCGGGCGTTACTACATCGGCTGTTACTTGCAGAAAGCCATGGAAGCCGAGTCGATGTGGGGTCGCTTTATTGCATTCAAAGAAGGTGATTAAGCTGTTAATATTCAGGAGCCTGAAGTATGCCCCAGCATGCTTCCGGCTCCTGAACCCTGAAGCCGGAGACTTAACGTGTTAAGTGAACTGGAGAATTACTTATTTCGGATCAAGGATCTTCATACCCAGATCATCGAAATGATCGATGGAATACCCCGGGATGGATTAAATTTCATTCCAATCAGCCTGCCGCAGCTTCAGGTGTCCAACTCTCTTGCTAACCTTACTGCCCACATTGCCGGTGCAGAACATTATTGGATCGGTGAAGTTATCGGTGGCCTCCCGGCTACGCGCGATCGAGAAGCCGAATTTGCCCTGAAAGTTAAAAATGCAAGCTGGCTAATCGATAATTTGAATGCTGTGCTAGCCGAGACAAATACCATTTTTTCAAGATTGACTGAATCTGATCTTTCAAAAATTTACCGGGTAGAGGACAAAGACGTGCCTGGTCGTTGGGCAATCCTGCATGTGGTCGAACATACCGCCCTTCACTGGGGTCACATGCAAATCACCTACCAGTTATGGGCAAAAGGTGACAGCAAGCCGTCTCCATTCTGGTTTTCACGTTTACCGCCCAGGTAGCGTGAGGAACGAAACCCCCATTTTGGGGTTTAATTTTTCGGAACTTTCAAATTACGAGGAGGCAAGAACTTCATGAAGCCAGCTCCTTTTGAATATTACGCCCCGACCAGTATCCCAGAGGCCCTGGATCGTCTTGACCAGTTGGGGTACGATGGCAAAGTCCTGGCAGGCGGGCAAAGCCTCATCCCGGCCATGAATTTTCGCATGGCTCGCCCGGCGGCCCTGGTCGATCTTAACAATGTTCCTGAATTGTTTTACATAATTCCGGCTCCCCAAGGCGGCTACTTGATTGGAACGATGACCCGCGATGTATCTGTTGAGACGCATCCTGAAATCTCAAAAAAGTACCACGCTTTGAACCAGGCGTTTCACACCTGGGCTCATCCTCAAATCCGCAACCGCGGCACCTATGGCGGCGCGCTGGCGCATGCCGACCCCGCCGGCCAGCTTCCGGGAGTGTCGCTTGCGCTTGAATTTCGCATGAAAATCACCGGCAAAGCCACCGGCGAACGTTGGGTGGATGCCAAAGATTTCTTCGTTGGCCCGTTTACGACCGTGATCGAGCCGAGTGAAATGCTGACCGAAGTCTACATGCCCGACCTCGGTCCCCGCACAGGCACGAGCTACCAGCAGGTAGCCCGCACGCATGGCTCGCAGTTCCAGGTTGCCGTCGCAGTCAAATTGGTCCTGGATGCAAATGAACGCTGCCAGAAAGCCAACATCGCCATGCTGGCGGTCGGGGAACAGCCGATCCTGGCCGAACAGGCCGCCCGGCTGCTCGCCGGACAGGCCTTGAGCGATCAAAACATCGAGGCTGCTGCCAGGCTGGTTGCCACCAAAGAGATCGATCCTGGAACTGATATTCACGCCACCGCAGAATATCGTCGGCACGCAACAGAAGTCCTCGTCCGCCGCGCCTTAAATGATGCTAAGGCGGATGCAAAGCAGAGAGGAGGTTAAGATGAGCGGCGAATACAAGATCAATGTAAAAGTTAACGGCAAGAATTACGAGCGAATGGTTGAACCTCGCCTGCTTTTGAGCGATTTCATCCGCCACGAAATCGGGCTCACCGGCACCCACGTCGGATGCGAGCACGGCGTTTGCGGCACCTGCACGGTCCTGTTCGACGGCCTTCCCTCCCGCTCCTGCCTGATATTTGCCGTTCAGGCACATAGGCACGAGGTCGTCACCGTTGAAGGGCTGGGATCGATAGAGCAGCTTCACCCCCTCCAGAAAGCCTTCCAGGAAAAACATGCCTTGCAGTGTGGATACTGTACCCCGGGCTTCTTGATGACGCTCGTTCCTTTTGTCGAAAAGCATAGCCATCCTTCCGATGAAGAGATCCGCGAAGCCATCGGTGGCAATCTCTGCCGTTGCACCGGTTACGAGAATATTGTTGAAGCTGTTAAATTGGCATCAGCAATGATGCATACGAGCAAGGAGTGAAGAGGTGATGCCGTGGACACAAGATATATAGGCAAGCCAATCAAGCGACTTGAAGATCCGCGTTTGCTAACCGGACAGGCTCTCTTCACTGACGACGTACACCTGGACGGGCTGCTGCACGCGGCTTTTTTACGCAGCGATTATGCCCATGCTCGCATCAAGAGCATAGACGTTTCCGAAGCTTTGAAACGCCCCGGCGTGATTGCGGTATATACCGCAGAAGATTTCGGGGATTATTGGCATGTCGGTCCCTTGCAGGTGCCGCCCCCAATCGCCATCCCCAATGCAAAATTTCACGCCAAAGGTCTGCCCCCTATCGCCAGGGGAAAAGTCCGCTTTTCCGGAGAGCCGCTGGCAGTAGTGGTCGCTGAAAGCCGGTATATCGCCGAGGATGCTGCCGGCGATATCCTGGTAGACGTGGAACCGCTCGATGCAGTCGTAGACCTAGAAAAGGCTTTCGAGGACACCTCTGTCCTGATTCATGAAGACATCGGCACCAATATGGCTGCCCTGGTTAAACAGGAGAAAGGTAGCTACGCTGAAGCTGCTGCCAAGGCGGATTTCATTATCAAACGTAAGTTCCACATCGATCGCGGCAGCGCCGGCGCGATGGAAAACCGGGCACTAATCGCAAGTTGGGAAAACCGCACCCAGAGTATGACCATCTGGACCAATAATCAAGCCCCGATCCCTCTGCGCAACACGATCGCCTCTAACCTGGGTTTATCCGACAGCCAAGTGCACGTCATCACTGCCTTCACCGGCGGTGGGTTCGGTCCAAAGATCATGACATCTCAGGCCGACGACGTCTTGCTGCCCTGGATTTCCAAAAAATTGAATCGCCCGGTCAAGTGGATCGAGGACCGGCGCGAGAACTTCCTGGCGACCACGTCCGAACGTGACCAGGTGCATTACTGTGAATTAGCTCTGACGCGCGACGGCAAAATTCTAGGATTTAGCGACGTCTTCTACCACAACACGGGGGCGTACGACCCATACGGTATGACCGTGCCGTTGAATACCATGACCCATACTATGGGCTCCTACATCGTACCGAATTTCTACACCGAAGTTCGCATGGTATTTACGAACAAGATGGTCGTTTCGCCAGTGCGCGGCGCAGGGCGCATGTATGGAAACTATGTAATGGAACGCATGCTCGACGCGGCGGCGCGCGAGCTCAAGCTCGACGTGGTCGAAATCCGCCGAAAAAACCTGATTCAGCCAGAAATGCTGCCTCTCCACACCGGAATCACCGGGCAGGATTTTGTGGAGAACGTTATCGACAGCGGCAATTACCCTGAGACGCTCCGTAAAGCCCTGGAAATGATCGGCTACGAGAAATTCGTAAAAGAGGATCAACCAAAGCTGCGCGCTCAAGGGAAAAAGGTTGGCATCGGCATCGTGACCTTTGTTGAGGGAACGGGTGTCGGGCCGTACGAAGGCGCAAAGGTGACGATTGAGGGCTCCGGCAAAATCAATGTGGCTACCGGCATCTCATCCCAGGGCCAGGGTCACTACACTTCGTTTGCCCAAATTGTGGCCGAACAGCTCGGTGTAGAGCCAAAAGACGTGCGCATTACGACCGGCGACACCGACCAGTTCGATTGGGGCGCCGGAACGTTTGCCAGCCGAGGCATGACCGTGGCAGGCACCGCCATCTACCTGGCTTCCGTCAACGTGCGCAAGAAGATCCTGAAGACCGCCAGCAAGGCGTTAAATGCGCCCGAGGAAGAGTTGGAAATTTCCGGCGGGGAAGTGCGCGTGGCCGATATTCCGACCAAATCGATCAAGCTTGGCGACCTGGCCAATCGCGCCAATCCGACCCGAGGCGTCATTGAGCCGGGCGTTGAGCCGGGCCTGGAAGCCACAGCGTATTATGGCCCACCTTACGGCGCAACCGGGCAGGGTTCAGTTGCCATAATCCTCGAAGTTGATCCGGAAACCTTTGAGGTCAAGATCCAGCGCTTCGTCCTGGTGCACGATGCCGGAAATATAATGAATCCGATGATCGTGGAAGGCCAGATTATGGGCGGAGTTCAAATGGGCCTGGGAAACGCGTTTTACGAAGAAATTGCTTACGACGAATACGGCCAGCTTCAAAACGCGTCTTTAATGGATTACCTGATTCCATCCGCTACCGAAATGCCGCCAAAAATAGAGCTCGGACATGTGGTCTCGCCGTCTCCACTCAACCCGCTCGGCCTCAAGGGCGTTGGAGAGGCCGGCGCAATTCCGATCCCGTCCTGTTTCCACCAGGCTATCGAAAATGCCCTTGAAAATAAGATCGAAATCACCGCTTCTCCCATGAATCCGAGCCGTTTGTTCGAATTAACACACAAATAAGATGTGACATATGTTAATTACTATAATTTAATATTCTGTATACAATATTAGGAAAGGTTAAAACAAGATGAAAATAGAAGGCGAACACACTTTCAATGGGCCGCGGAATGAGGTCTGGGAAATGATTCGCGACCCAGAAATCCTGGCGTCCGCGCTTCCTGGCACCCAGAAGCTTAACAAGCTAAGCGACACTGATTACGAAGGCACGATGAACGTCCGCGTTGGCCCGGTCTCCGGGTCGTTTTCCGGCAAGCTGGTCGTTTCAGACGAGGTGCCACCCCAAAGCTGCACCCTGACCGTGGATGGAAAAGGCGCCCCCGGTTTCGTCAGGGGCGTCGGGCACATCAAATTTGAAGAACAGGAAACAAATACCACTTACATGACCTATGAGGGTGAAGTAACGATTGGCGGCACGCTTGCCAGCGTCGGCCAGCGCATGATCGACAGCGTGGCTAAAAGTATGATCCGCCAGGGCTTCGAATCGATGGACAAAGCCCTGGAGGCCCGCCTGGCTAACAAATCCGGTCAACAGGTGGAATACAAGCCGCCCACGGAAACGGAATTTGCTGCCAGCGTAGCTAAAGATGTGGCCAAAAGCTGGTACCAAATTGCGGAAGTCCGCATGGTCATGTATGTTATCCCTGCCGCCATACTTCTCGCCTTGATCGGCTATATTTTATCGCAATTACTGCATCGTTGATTTTCATTTTGGCCTGATTCTCATTTTGGATTGGGATCATTCTATAAGGAGGTTTAAATTGGCTGACGAAGTCTCCAAAAAAGACGCCAAAACCGGTAAAAGCTGGAAAGATATCGCCGAAGTCCGCATGGTGATGTATGTCGTTCCAGTTGGATTAGCCCTGGCTCTCATCGGTTACATACTGTCGCAGATCGCTGCACGGTAATCAATTCTTCTTTTATTACCGCACTGTCCCTGTCACCAGGGAGAGGCGGCCCTTTTGAAAGGAGGTGATAGGCACATTCGATTTTTCGCAGGTTAATTCGTAAAAATATCCATTCAAATTATTTTGCTCGACCTTGATCGCCTCAAACCAAAAAGGAGAGAATGCATCATGGCTACACAAGCTAAAGTATTTGGATATTTGCCCAACGACTCACCGCCGTTTGGACAAATGCTCATTTTAGGCCTGCAGCACGTACTTACGATGTTCCCTGCCACCGTGCTGTGCGCCCTGATCATGGGCTTTCCGGTCAACACGGTGCTGCTCGTGACCGGCGTTGGAACGATTGTGGCCCTTATGGGGTCAAAGCTGGCGATGGGCAAATTCATCCCCCTGTACTACGGCTCCAGCTTCAGCTACATCGCAGCAGTGACTGCCATCACAAAACCTACCTTCGGTGTTCCTGCTGATCCCCACCTGCTATCCGTAGTCCAGGCCGGATTCCTCGCTACCGGCTGCTTGAATGTGCTCGTTGGCCTGCTGATCCGCGTCGCTGGCGGCAAGAAAGCGATCGATGTTATCCTTCCTGCCAGCATCACGGGCCCCGTTGCCTGCACCATCGGTATTGGCCTCGGTGCCGCAGCTCTGAACAGCGCCAGCGGTTATTCAGCGGCCGCTCCTGCTGGGATCGGCGTGTATTGGGCTGTTTCCCTGCTCACCCTTCTCTCTGCTATCATCTATTCGGTTTATCTGCAGGATAAGGGTTTCATCGGCATGCTCCCCATCTTGCTGGCCACAATCACAGGTTGGGTTATCAGCTGGATTTTTGGCCTTTATGATGTATCCAAGGTTTTTCATTCAGCCCTGATTACCCCACCAACCTTCACATTCCCGGTATTCAACGATCCCCTGACGGTTTCTGTGCTGTTTGGCGTCGGCGTGATGTGCATCGCCACCATCCCGGAATCAACAGCCCACCTGTACCAGATCAGCCTTTACATCGACCACCTGGCTGAGGAACAAGGGCGCCAGAAATACGGTCTGTCCGAATACATCGGCCTCAACCTGATGCTCGATGGCCTGGATGACATCGTCAACGGTATCTTTGGCTCGACCGCAGGCACCAACTACGGTGAGAACAACTCGCTCATGGTGATCACTCGCAACTACTCGGGTACGGCCCTGCTGACCGCAGGCTGCATCGCAGTTCTCCTCGGTTTCATCGGCCCCTTAACCGATGCTGTTTATTCCATCCCAACCCCCGTCATTGGCGGCCTTGAAATCTACCTGTTCGGCGTGATCGGCATGCAAGGTATTGCCCTCATGATGTCAGAGAAAGTCAACCTGTATGATCCCCGCCAGCTTGCAATCGGCGCGGTCATCTTGATCGTCGGCATCGGCGGCAACATTGGCTTTGCAGGCGGTTTCTTGCCCTTTGGCGGTTTCTTAAGCGGTGTGTTCCCCAATGGTTTGCCCGCTATCGCCACCGGCGCTGTGCTCGGAATCCTGATCAACCTGATTTTCGTCATCTTTAAACCTTCGCAGGAACGCGCTGAAAAAGGACAGGTTGAGAAGTAATAGCTCTCTCATGGGGTTGTAATAAACCCTCATTCAGGCTCCCGGTATCGAGCTTCCCTGATTTCTGTCAAAATTGAACAAGCGCCAGAATAAGAGAAGAGAGATATCGGGAGCCTGGATTTTCTAAGGACCTTAACAGATGATCTTGATCACCGGTGCAAGTGGGAAAACAGGACGATCCATCATCCGCCATTTAAAAAATTCGGGTGAAGGGGTGAGAGCCCTGGTTCACCGGGCTGACCAGGCGGGCCTCATAAAGACAGCCGGCGCTGCAGAAGTTGTCCTGGGAGACCTGGAAAGCCAGGTAGACCTCGCAAAAGCCAGCCAGGGCGTCCGGGCTTTGTATCATATTTGTCCAAACATGCACCCGCGCGAAGTATCGATCGGTCGCAATGTGCTCGAAGCAGCGATCAATGCGAAGGTCGAACGCTTCGTCTACCACTCGGTCCTTCATCCGCAGACTGAAGAGATGCCCCATCACTGGAACAAGCTGCGGGTCGAAGAGATGATCTTCACCACCGGGCTGACGTATACCATCCTCCAGCCTTGTGCATACATGCAGAACGTGCTTGGGTATTGGTCGAAAATAACCGGAGAAAACGTCTTCCCCGTGCCGTATTCGCCGGAGGCTCGCTTAAGCATGGTGAACCTGGAAGATGTAGCCAGGGT
>Ga0335070_10009841_pt1 | contig 11188 bp, 10 predicted proteins | sample Lox_Sample_13_FD_206722 | JGI IMG/M metagenome (GOLD analysis project Ga0335070, IMG submission 206722) | Soil microbial communities from Loxahatchee National Wildlife Refuge, Florida, United States - Lox_Sample_1.3 | ecosystem: Environmental > Terrestrial > Soil > Wetlands | place: USA... | reverse complement strand
GACGCTGTCGAGGATCCCCGGCGCGACGGTGTGGCCGTCGGTCACGTACCACGCGCTGCGGGATGCCTCGACGGCGCTGAACCGCACGCCCCAGCTGATCGGCGCGACGACGATCTGGGGGCCGGCGCTCGCCACCGCGGGCCAGGGGATGAAGATCGCGATCATCGACGACGGCGTCGACCAGGCGCACTCGTTCTTCGACCCGACCGGCTACACGTACCCGGCCGGCTTCCCGAAGGGGAACACGGCCTACACGACGCCGAAGGTGATCGTCGCGCGCGCGTTCGCTCCCGCGAGCGAGACGTGGAAGTACGCGAACACGCCGTTCGACCCGCAGTACTCGGATCACGCGACGCACGTCGCGGGCATCGCCGCCGGCGACCACGGCACGATCTCGAACGGGCCGCGCGGCAGGGTCGCCGTCTCCGGCATCGCTCCCGCGGCCTACATCGGCAACTACAAGGTGCTGACCGTCCCGACGCGCGACTACGGGCTCGACGGCAACTCCCCGGAGATCACCGCCGGCATCGAGCAGGCGGTGAAGGACGGCATGGACGTGATCAACCTCTCGCTCGGCGAGCCGGAGGTCGAGCCGAGCCGCGACATCGTCGTCAAGGCGCTCGACGACGCGGCCGACGCGGGGGTCGTCCCGGTCGTCGCGGCGGGGAACGACTACGAGGACGCCGGCCGCGGCTCGGTCGGGAGCCCGGCGACCGCACCGGAGGCGATCACGGTCGCAGCCTCGAGCGAGGGCGGCTCGAGCCCGGCGGACGAGATCGCGTCGTTCTCCTCCGGCGGCCCGACTCCGATCTCGCTCCAGATGAAGCCGGACGTGACCGCGCCCGGCGAGGGCATCCTCTCGTCGATCCCGCCGAACAACTGGGACGTCTGGGACGGGACGAGCATGGCGACGCCGCACGTCGCCGGCGCGGCCGCGCTCCTGAAGCAGCGCCACCCGGCGTGGACGGTCGAGCAGATCAAGTCGGCGCTCGAGTCGACCGGCGACCCGGTGCATGTGCCGGACACGCTGACGGAGGTCGCGTCGACGCGCGAGGGCGGCGGGCGCATCGACGTCCCCCGCGCCGACAACCCGCTGATCTTCACCGACCCGACCGGCCTGTCGTTCGGGCTCGTCCGCCGCGGCTCCACCGTCGCCCGGGAGCTGGCGATCTCGGACGCGGGCGGCGGGCCGGCGCCGTGGACCGTGGCGGTCACGGCGCAGTCGACGCCGCGCGGCGTCACGCTCTCGGCGAACGCGCCGACGGTCGTCGCCGGCTCGACGATCACCGTCACGGCCGCGACCTCCGCGGACGCGGCCGAGGGCGAGGCGACCGGCTTCGTCACGCTGACCCGCGGCACCGACGTCCGCCGCGTCCCCTACTGGTTCCGCGTCGAGGCACCGCAGCTCGGCACCGACCCGCACACGGCGCTCGCGGGGCCGGGGGTCTACCGCGGCGACACCGCCGGCAAGGCGTCGCGCGTCTCGAGCTACCGCTATCCGGAGCTCGGCGAGGCGCCGGGCGTGCCGACGAACCTGTCCGGGCCGGAGCAGGTCTTCCGCTACGACCTGACGAGGCCGGTCGAGAACTTCGGCGCCGTCGTCGTCTCGCACGGCGTCGGCGTCACCGTCTCACCGCGGATCGTCGAGGCCGGCGACGAGAACCGCCTCGTCGGCTACACCGGGCTGCCGGTGATGCTCAACCCCTACGTCGGGCTGCCGCGGCCGACGCCGGTCGTCGCCGCGATCCTCCCCCTTACGGGCGAGTACGACATCGTCTTCGACACGCCCGCCGGCGGGAAGCCCGGGAAGTTCACGTTCCGCTTCTGGGTGAACGACACGACGCCGCCGGCCGTGCGCCTCCTCAGCGGGAGCGTGCGGCGCGGCGCGGCACTGAAGGTCGCCGTGACGGACGCGCAGTCGGGCGTCGACCCGGGCTCGCTCCGCGCCAGGGTCGACGGCAAGGCGACGCGATTCACATACGAGCGCGGCGTGCTCGTGCTCCGGACCGCGAGGCTCTCGCCCGGCTCGCACCGGCTCTCGGTCCAGGCCTCGGACTACGAGGAGGCGAAGAACATGGAGGACGTCGGCCCGGTCCTCCCGAACACGCGCACGCTGCAGACGAGCTTCGTCGTCCGCTAGCGGTTCGGGCGGTCCCGCTCCTCGATCGTCGGCAGCTGGGCCAGGTCGCGCTCGACGCTCGCGGCGAAGTCGTCGGCGTCGTCCGGGACGACGTGGAGCATCGTCTTGCGCTTCTCCCGCTCGCGGCGGCGGCGCGCGTCGGGCCCGATCCGCGCCTCCAGCCGGTGGCGCAGGCGCGGCCATTCCGCTCCGACCACCACTGCGATCGCCAGGACGAGCAGGGCGATGTACAGCCAACTCACCCCACCGATCTTAGCGGAGGGGCCATCGGCGGGAGTAAACCGATCGGGCCCTCCTGCCGATAGAAGCGGACATGCACGGCCCGCTCCTCATCGCCTACGCCCTGCTCTGGGCGACCCTGATGCGCGCGCTGCTCGTCCGCGCCCGCGTCCTGCCGCCGACCTGCGCCCGCTGCGGGCTCCCGTACGAGCGCGCATCTCTCGGAGCGCCGATCTGCAGCTGCGACTCGCACGTCGACTGAGGCAGACCGCTCAGCCGACGGCCGCGCCGAACAGCTCCTCGAGCTTGCGCTCCAGGTAGGCGAGGTACGGCCCCGCGTCCATCGGCCCGCCGGTCACGCGCTCGAGCAGCTCCTTCGGCATGAACACCCGGCCGTACCGGTGCACGTTCTCGCCGAGCCATTCCCGCAGCGGCGCGAACTCTCCCCGCTCGAACATCGGCTCGAGCTCGCCGATCTCCTCCTCCGCCCGGTCCCAGAGCTGGACGGAGACGACGTTTCCCAGCGCATACGTCGGGAAGTAGCCGAAGCTGACATCCGACCAGTGCACGTCCTGGAGCACGCCGGCGACGAGGTCCGGCGGCCGGAGGTCGAGGTACTCGCGCATCTTCGCCTCGAACGCCTCCGGCAGATCCTCGAGGGAGACGGTACCGGCGAAGACGTCGCGCTCGAGCTCGAAGCGGAGGATGATGTGGAGGCAGTACGTCACCTCGTCGGCGTCGACCCGCCGCAGCGACGGCTGCACCTTGTTCAGCGCCCGGTGGAACGTCTCCAGCGTCACCGCGCCGAACTGCTCCGGGAACGTCGCCTGCAGCTCCGGGTAGAAGAACCGCCACGTCGACAGGCTGCGGCCGACGAGGTTCTCCCACATGCGGCTCTGCGACTCGTGGAACGCGGCGGAGACGCCGTGGGCGAGCGGCGTGCGCGCGAACCGCGGGTCGACCTGGTGCTCGTAGATGCCGTGGCCGTACTCGTGGAGGCAGGAGAGGACGCCGTGGAGGCTGTCGTCGTGGAAGTTCGTCGTCAGCCTGATGTCGGACGGCGACATCGACGTGGCGAACGGGTGGACGGTCCGGTCGAGCCGCCACGACGCTGCGTCCGTCCCCCACTGCTCGAGCATCCTCACGGAGAAGCGCCGTTGCGCTCTCCGGTCGAAGGCCCCGTGCAGGCACGAGTCGTCGATCGGCTCGGCCTCGGACACGGCACGGATCAGCGGCACGAGCGCGGTCTTGATCTGGTCGAAGATCTCCGCCACCTCGGCGGTCGTCGTCCCCGGCTCGTAGTCGTCGAGGAGCACGTCGTACGGGTCGTCGGCCGGGTCGAAGCACGCGACGTACTCGCGCCGCAGCTCGAGCCCGCGGCGGAGATACGGCAGCAGGATCGAGTAGTCGTCCGCGTCGCGCGCCTCGAGCCAGGCGCGGTAGCCGAGCGAGCCGCAGCGCGTCAGCTCGGCACGCAGGTCGGAGGGGACCCGTGCCGCCTTCTCGTGGTCGCGCCGGGAGACGCGGACGACCGCCGCCTCGAACGAGTCGGGCTCGTGTGCCTCCTCGAAGGGGCGGAGCTCCTCCAGCAGCTCGCCGAGCTCGGGCGACGTCTGCAGGTCGTGCGCGACGCGGTTCAGGGTCGCCCGCTGCTCCGCGCGGACGGCGGCCCCCGCCGGCGGCATCTTCGTCTCCTCGTCCCACGAGAGGAGCGACGCGGCCTTCTCGAGATCGGAGATCTCGCCCAGCCGGCGCAGGAGCTCGTCGAGGCGCTCGTTCACCTTCCGTTCACCCGCCGGAGGGTACACAAGGGTCGGGTTCGGCCCTCGCACGGGACTTCCGGTTTCGCTCGCCGAGTGGTAAACACCCCGCCACGGGGTCTCAGGCTAGGGGGAAGGGGGAGACATGCGGACGCGGCGGAGAGTCGCGGTGGCAGCCGCCGGGGCGGCTGCGCTGCTCGCGGCCGCCGGGATCGCCTACGCGGCGATTCCGGACGGGAGCGGCGTGTACACGGCATGCATGCTGAAGAACGTCGGGACGATCAGGCTGATCGACCCGTCCGGCCCGAGCGGCTCGCTGCTCAGCCACTGCACGTCGTTCGAGACGCAGATCCAGTGGAACCAGAAGGGCCAGAAGGGCGATGTCGGCCCGGCGGGCGCGCCCGGCGTCAGCCCGACCGTGGCGCAGCTGTCGGCGGGCGACTCGCACTGCCCGGCCGGCGGCGCCGCGATCACCGACGCGAACGGCTCGACGGCGTACGTCTGCAACGGGCAGGACGGTCAGCCCGGTCAGCCCGGAAAGGACGGCCAGCCGTTCTCCGGCACGTTCACGAGCGGCCAGTTCTCGCTGACCGTCACGAGCAGCGGCGTCCAGATCGTCGGTCCGAACGCCGCGATCAGCATCGACGGCAGCGGTGACGTCTCGATCAAGGGCGGGAACGTCGAGACGGTCGCCGCCGGCGACGAGACGGTCAAGGTCGGGGGTAGTCGCACCGAGACCGTCGGCGGCGACGAGACGATCACCGTGGGGCACGACCGCACGCAGACGGTCGACAACAACGAGACGATCAACGTCGGGGCGAACCGCAGCGAGACGGTGTCGAAGGACGAGAGCGTCAGCGTCGGGGGCAACCGCACGCAGACGGTCTCGAAGAACGAGACCGTCGAGGTCGGCGTCGACCGCACCGAGTCCGTCGGCGGGAACGAGACCGTGAAGGTCGGCGGGGATCGCACCGAGAAGGTCGGCGGCGCGCTCGGCCTGTCGGCGAGCGGCGACCTGAACCTCGACGGCGCCCTCCTCGGGCTGAACGCCGGCTCGCTCTGCAGGCCGGTCGCGCGGGTCCACGACCTGGTCGACAGCGTCGAGATCCTCACGGGATCGCCCGACATCTGCGTCGACTGAGCACACGTGTGGGGGCGGGCGCGACGTGGTGCCCGCCCCTACCCACGCTCCGCGCGAAGCTCCCCGGGTTGGACTCGAACCAACAACCCTCCGGTTAACAGCCGGATGCTCTGCCAATTGAGCTACCGGGGATCGGCCGCGGAATTGTAGCGGGGTGAACGGAGGTGCCTGATCGTGCTCCGGGGCGCCGCCGGGCGTGCGCGCGATCAGGCGAACTCGCGGATCCTCGTGCGGATCTTCAGCAGCGCCTGCTGGAGGTCGACGAGGCGCGTCTCGTCGGCGTCGGCGAGCTCCCGCTGGAGGCGCCGCTCGCGCAGCCGCAGGAGCATCTGCTCCGTCGTCTCGACCGTGATGCTGTCCTCGGCGGCGAGTGCGTACAGCTCCGCGAGGAGCGGCGTCAGCTCGCCGTCCGCCGGCTCCTGGCCCAGTAGGTGCGCCCGTGCGCGGCGGTGCAGCGGATCGTCGAAGTGCTCCGGGCCGATCTGCTCGAGCAGGCGCAGCAGCTCCGGGTGGGCGGCGACGCCGGCGAGCGCGCCGCGCTCGAGCCGCTGGCCCGCGTCGAGGAGCCGGGGCGAGACGACCCCCGCCGCCCGCGAGCTGCCCCGGGGCGGCGCGAGGCCGGCCTGCGTCTCCGGCGGCAGGTCGAGGAGATCCGCGGCGAGCCGCACCGCCTCGATCCGCTCCGGCGTGTCCGGCAGCGTCGCGAGGAACGTGCGGATCGCGGCGAACGCGCTCTCGCGGTCGCGCGCGCGCTCGCGCTCGAGCCGCACGCGGTGCACGGCGTAGCTGACCGGCTCGAGCAGCCGCCGCTGGAACGCCTGGGGGTCGTCGGCGGGGTCGCTTCCCTTGTCCAGCGTGACGACCTGCACGTTGAAGCCCTGCGCGAGCGCGAGATCCATCCCGCGCAGCGTCGCGTCCTGTCCCGCCGCGTCGGCGTCGAAGCACAGGTAGAGCCGCCGCGTCAGCCGCGCCAGCTCCTTCAGCTGCCGTTCGGTGAGCGCGGTCCCCATCGACGCGACCACCGGCAGGAACCCCGCCTGCCGCAGCGCCAGCACGTCGGTGTTCCCCTCGACGACGACCGCGCGGTCCTCCTTCGCGATCGCCTGGCGGCCGGAGTCGAGCCCGTAGAGGAGGTCGCCCTTCCGGAAGAGCTCGCTCTCCGGCGAGTTGACGTACTTCGCCTGGAGCGGATCGTCGTCGTGGAGCTTCCGCGCCTGGAAGCCGCGCACGCCGCCGCGCGCGTCGGCGAGCGGGAAGAGCAGGCGCCGCTGGAAGTAGTCGTTGCCGCGGCGGTTCGCGAGTCCGGCCGCGAGCAGCTCGCCCTGCTCGTACCCCTCCTGCGTCGCCCGCTTCACGAGACTCGCGCCGCCGGGCGCGTAGCCGAGCCGGAACGCACGGCACACCTCCTCGCCGAGCCCGCGCGACGCGAGGTACTCCCGCGCGAACGCGCCCTGCTCGCTGTCCCAGAGCATGCGCTCGTAGAACGCGGTCGCGCGCTCGAGCAGCTGGCGCAGCCGCTCGCGTCGCCGGCGCTCGCGGTCCGCCTCGGGCGAGATCTCCTCGTACTCGATCTCGATCCCGAACCGCCGGCCGAGGATGTCGATCGCGCCGACGAAGTCGACGTTCTCGATCTTCTCGACGAACGCGATCGCGTCGCCGCCCTCGCCGCAGCCGAAGCACTTGAACGTGCCGCGCGACGGGGTGACGGTGAAGCTCGGCGTCCGCTCCTGGTGGAACGGGCAGAGACCCTTGTACGTCGTCCCGGCCTTGCGCAGGCGGACGTAGTCCTCGACGAGCGGGAGGATCTCCGCGGCGGCCTTCACCGCCTCGACCGAGCTGTCCTTGATCCGGGCCACGCGGTCTCTAGTCGAGCTCGGCGGCGTAGGCGAGCGCGAAGCGGTCGGTCATCCCGGCAAGGTAGTCGGTTGCGTGCTCGACGTCGTTCCCCTGCTCGTCGACGAGGTGCTCGAAGATGCGGCGGACGGTCGCGCGGATGCGGGCGTGCTCCTCCACCGAATGCGGGCCGAGGTAGACGCGCTCGAACATGAAGCTGCGGAGCGCGAGCATCGCGCCGCCGACCTCGTCGCTCTGCACGATGTCTCCGGCCTGGGCCGAGGTCTCGACGAGATCGTGGACGAGCGTGTCGATGCGGCGCGAGCCCGTGTCGCCGAGGATCGCGATCTCGCCCGCCGGCAGCTCCCCGGGTGAGAGGATCCCGGCGCGGATCGCGTCGTCGATGTCGTGGTTGATGTACGCCACCCGGTCGACGACCCGGACGATCTTGCCCTCGAGCGTCTCCGGCTCGTCAGGGCCCGTGTGCTTGAGGATCCCGTCGCGCACCTCCCACGTCAGGTTCAGCCCGCGGCCGTCGCGCTCGAGCCGCTCGACGACGCGGAGAGAGTGCTCGTTGTGCCGGAAGCCGCGGCCGCCACGCTCGCGCACGAGCTCGTCGAGCGCCTCCTCGCCCGCGTGCCCGAACGGCGGGTGGCCGAGGTCGTGGCCGAGCCCGATCGCCTCGACGAGATCCTCGTTCAGCTGCAGCGCCCGCGCCACCGTGCGGGCGATCCCCGCGGTCTCGAGCGTGTGCGTCAACCGCGTGCGGAAGTGGTCGCCCTCGGGGTCGACGAAGACCTGCGTCTTGTGCCGCAGCCGGCGGAACGCCTTCGAGTGGACGATCCGGTCGCGGTCGCGCTGGAACGGTGTCCGCAGGCGGCACTCGTCCTCCGGGAGGTTGCGCCCGCGCGTCTCGTACGAGCGGACGGCGAGCGGCGACAGCCACCGCTCTTCGTGCTCCCGGATCCGCTCCGCGAACGAATCCGCCACCCGCCCCTTGAGCTCCGTCATCTTCCCAGGCTACTAGCGCAACGCGACAGCGTTGCGCTAGAGGATGATCGGGACGGTGCCGCCGTCAGCGCTCCACGCGGCGCCGGTCACGTACGACGAGCGCGGCGAGCAGAGGAACGCGATCACCGCGGCGATCTCCCCGGGCTCGGCGAGCCGACCGAGCGGTCTCCCCGCGCCGACCTTCGCGAGCACCTCGTCCCGGTTGCCCTGCTGGTCGGCGAGCCCCCCTTCGCCGAGCCACGCCTGCGTCGCGGTCGGGCCGGGTGTGACGGCGTTGCAGCGGATCCCGTCCTTCGCGTACAGGTCGGCGACGAGGCGCGAGAACGACAGCATCGCCGCCTTCATCACGGAATAGTCCGGCATGCCCGTCGAGGGCCGCTTCGCGGCGGTCGAGGAGACGTTCACGATCGTCCCCGCCCCACGCCCGCGCATGTGCGGGAGCGCGGCGCGCGTGGCGCGGACGGCGCTCATCAGGTTGATCTCGAAGGAGGCCTGCCAGTCCTCGTCGGTGAGGTCCTCGAGCCGGCGGATCTCGGTGCCGCCGACGTTGTTGACGAGGACGTCGAGACGTCCGTGCCGCTCGATCGTCTCGCGCACGACGCGCTCGGGCTCGCCCGCGCGGGCGAGGTCGGCCCGGATGTCGCCTCCGCTCCGGCCCGTCGTGACGACGACCGCCCCCTCCGCCCGCAGCAGGTTCGCGGTCTCGAGCCCGATCCCGCCGGTGGAGCCGGTGACGAGGCAGACGGTGTCGCGGAGCTCGAGGTCCACGGCTGGCTAGCCTAGCGTGGAGTGACCGTCCTCCTGCTCGTCCGCCACGGGGAGACCGACTGGAACGCCGAGGGCCGGCTCCAGGGGCACACGGACACGCCGCTCAACGACTACGGCCGGCGGCAGGCGGCCGCGCTCGCCGAGGAGCTCGCGGGCGACGGGATCGCGGCGATCTACGCGAGCGACCTGTCCCGCGCGCGCGAGACGGCGGAGATCCTCGGCGGACGCATCGGCCTCCCCGTGACCGTCGAGACGGACCTGCGCGAGAAGAACTGGGGCTCGTGGGAGGGGCTGACGCCGGCGGAGCGGGAATCCGTCGAGTACGTCGGCGAGTCGACGGAGGAGCATCGCGAGCGGACGCTGCGCGCGCTCGTCGCGATCGCCGAGCGCCACCCGGGCGAGCGCGTGCTCGTCGTCACGCACGGCGGCTCCGTCCGCCGCGTCCAGGCGGCGGTGTCCGGCTTCGCCATGCCCGTGATCGGCAACTGCGACGTCTGGACATGCGTCCACGAGGACGGCTCGTTCAGCTCGTTACACTGACCCGACGAGGAGGCGGCGCGGTGGAGGACTACACGAGCAAGTACAAGGGCGAGCAGGTCGAGGTCGCCCTCTTCGGCGGCGAGTACCAGGAGGGCGTGCTGACGGCGTACTGCTACGTCGACGAGGTCGCCCACATCGAGCTGAACGGGCACATCCTCGTGCCGCTCCAGAACATCGCCTCGCTCCACTGCTCGAGCCGCTGCGACGCCCCGCAGAACGACGACTGGCCGCCGCGGGGCCTGCTCGACGACGACGCCGGCGGCGACGACCAGGACGACCGCGACGAACCGTAGTGCCGTGCGCCTGATCGCGGCCCGCAACATCCTCAAGGCCTGGCTGCTGCTGCTCCTCGTCTGCGGCGTGCTCGCCGGGCTCGGCTGGATCCTCGGCGGCTACCGGCTGCTCTCGATCTTCGTCTTCTGCGGCCTGCTCCTCGTCGGCGGTGCCTACTGGACGTTCGACCGCGTCGCGCTCGGGATGGTGGGAGCGCGCGAGCTGCCGTTCGCGGAGGCGCCGCTGCTGCACTCGACGGTGGAGCGCCTGGCGGCGATCGCCGGTGTCGCGAAGCCGAAGCTCTACCTGATCCCCGACGGCCTCCCGCGCGCGCTCGCGGTCGGGCGCGGCCCCCGGAGCTCGTCGGTGGCGGTGAGCGCCGGCCTGGTGTCGGCGTGCCCGCCGGCCGAGCTCGAGGGCGTGCTCGCGCACGAGCTCGCGCACGTACGACACCGGGACGTGCTGATCCAGACGTCCGTCGTCGTCTTCGCCGCCGCCGTCGTCGAGGCGAGCCGCATCGGCGGCTGGCTCGAGCGCTCGCTCCTGTTCGTCCTCGGCCCGGTGGCGGCCGCGGGCGTCCACCTGCTGCTCTCGCCGAAGCGGGAGTTCGAGGCGGACCGGACGGCGGCGGCGCTCTGCGGGTCGCCGCACGGGCTCGCGGACGCGCTGATCCGGCTCGAGCAGGCGGCCGAGCTGGTCGACTTCCGGGGGAGCCCGGCCACCGAGCCGCTGTACACGATCAACCCGTTCATGGAGCAGGGCCTCGCCGCGCTGTTCGTCACGCATCCGCCGGTCGCCGAGCGCGTGCGCCGGCTCCGCGACCTCGACCCAGACTGGCGCGAGAAGCTTCGCGGACAGGCGGCTGCGTAGGACCACGAAAAGGGCCGCTCACGCGGCCCTTTCTGAAAGGAATCGGCGGCGACCTACTCTCCCGGGAGGTTGCCCTCCGAGTACCATCGGCCCTGGCGGGCTTAACTTCTCTGTTCGGAATGGGAAGAGGTGTTTCCCCGCCGGTATGACCGCCGAACTGTCAAGGGCGCGACTCGCGTACGCGTGCGACCCTCAAAACTCCATAGCGACTCCGTCCGGCGTTCAAATCAAGACCTCGGGCAATTAGTACGGCTCGGCTGAACACATTGCTGTGCGTACACCGTCCGCCTATCGACGTGGTGGTCTTCCACGGCCCTTACTCCCTCGAGGGGATGGGAGCTCTCATCTCGAGGTGGGCTTCCCGCTTAGATGCTTTCAGCGGTTATCCCATCCAGACGTGGCTAATCAGCAGCGCCGTTGGCACGACGACTGATACACCAGAGGTCTGTTCGTCTCGGTCCTCTCGTACTAGAGACGACTCCTCTCAAAGCTCCAGCGCCCATGGCGGATAGGGACCGAACTGTCTCACGACGTTCTGAACCCAGCTCGCGTACCGCTTTAATGGGCGAACAGCCCAACCCTTGGGACCTGCTCCAGCCCCAGGATGCGACGAGCCGACATCGAGGTGCCAAA
>Ga0335070_10009840_pt1 | contig 11189 bp, 6 predicted proteins | sample Lox_Sample_13_FD_206722 | JGI IMG/M metagenome (GOLD analysis project Ga0335070, IMG submission 206722) | Soil microbial communities from Loxahatchee National Wildlife Refuge, Florida, United States - Lox_Sample_1.3 | ecosystem: Environmental > Terrestrial > Soil > Wetlands | place: USA: Florida... | reverse complement strand
TCCGGTCGGAGGAAATGCAACCTCCCCGGACCGGCTGGCGAGAGAGTCCGCGAGCGCTCGGCGGACCTGCTCAAAAAGATATCCGTGCTGGGCGTACACCGGCTGTTGATCGTCCGCCGCCGCCGCGGTGTAGGAATCACCCCAGTCGTCGAGCGCATGGGGGACGATCTTGTTGACAAACGAAGTGACGTCGATGCCCGCCTGCTTTGCCAGCCAGAGGTATTCGTAGTCTTGTTCTCCCCGGCGCATATTGTTGAGCCGGATGCACCCAATGGGGCCCTGGACGCCGCGCGAATCATTCGGGTAGATGATGTCGGTGCCGGGATAGAAAACCATGCCTGCGCCCCAGGACGTCGTCGACCCGTATGGTGTGCCGCCGGGGATGCAATTATCGTCCCACACGTTCTTCGCGTTCGGGCTCGGCGGCGGGTTCTCGGCATAGAAGGAGGTGGTCCAGAAGAAAAAGAGATCGATGCCGTATTTCCACGAGATCCAGGGGTTGACCCTACTGTCGGTCGCAAAGTCGTCAATCAACTCCATGTTTCCCCACATCGGTCGCGTGCCGTTGTAGGTGCTGAAGAGATCCCCCGCCGGTTTCCGTGCGGCAAGATCGGACATTCTGATCCCGGGTTGCGCGGATAACGACCAGATGTCGATGTAGTCGTAGAACCCCTGGTACACGAATTCCTTCGTAAAGAATCGGTGAAGGTTCTTGCCCGGCCCGGGGCTCGATTTGATCCACGAACACTTGTCCTGGATGAGCTGAACGACCGCGGGATTCGTGACGTCCGCCTCGTCGTCCATGTATTTGAATCGGAGGACATCCGGAGCGTTGCTTTCGAACCACCCTTCCCAGGCGTCAGCCGCGGATTGCCAGGCGGATTCCGTCGCAGGGTCGAAACCGGTTATTTGACCGTTGCTCGGCTGATCATAGGTCCCGATGGAATAGGTCTTGTTCCCGACACTCACTCCCGGGCCATCGTAGCCGTGCTGGGCAGTATACGCCGTGCCTGTATAGTATTCGGCAAGATGGTTCTCGAAGTTCGCGAGAGATTGACGCCCATCCACAAGATCGATCCGGTGGCGGTGCGAGAAGTTCATGAACTTCCGGAACATGTCCCAATACGCCGGCGTGTTGTACGTCAGCCCGTAGCGCGATACCAGAAGATCGAAATCCCAGGAGAAGAACGTTTTCGCGTGGGTCTCATCGGGGAGGGAAAAGTTGTAGACCTTCAGCGTCAATGGAATGGTATAGGCAGTCGAGCCGCCCACGGTGACCGTGACGGTCGCAGCATAGGTTCCCGCGACCGCGTCCTTGGGAATGTAGATGTCGACCCAGACCGCCTGGTTGTTGCCACCTGCGATCGGAAATGGAGCACCCCCTTGACCGTGAACCGGTGATTTCACCGGGGCTTCGAACGGAACAAGTGCATCGGGAATCCATCCGAGAAATTCGTCATCCGGAATCGGCCGGGAATTGTAGAATCCGTACCCTGCGTCGAACGGGGATCGCTGCGTAATATTGGTGTAGTGCTCGACGTACAGATCGATGTACCTGCCAACATAGTAGAACGGCCCCGCCGTGCTGGTGTTGGTGATCACCGACGTCCCGTTCACCAGACTATCGAGAATAACATTGACATTGCTCGCGCCCGAGCCTGAGGCCTCGAGGATCAACTGGAACGCGACAGTTTCATTCTTCGCTCCGAACAACGAAACGGTCTTTCCATCCCACACGGGATTGTTCGTCCCGTTCTTTGCAGGATTGCTGAGGTCGTCCTGCTTGACTTTTTCTCCATCATCGATCGCCCAAACGGAAGTGACGCCGGGCTGTGCCGTCGTCTTTGCGCAGGAACAAAAAAGAAGTACGAGAGGGAGGACGAACCAGAAGCAACGCATTGCGAAGCTACGCTTTCCTTCAGAATGCATACAATAACCGAAGAATCATTTCCAAATCCAAGAATTACCTACAAAGGTACAGCCTTTCTGGAGAAGATGCAAGCATGTGAAATATTTTGCGAATAGACTTTTTTTGTTGAAGCCAAAAAGAAAAAATGGAGTTGATCATCCGCCCGTCCGAAATGAACTTACAGGCGCGATAGGTGAAGGGAGTTACCATTCCAGATATGAACAGGGAGCGAGGAAAGAAATGAGAAACCCCGGCTGGACCGGGGTCTCTCACGCGCGGTAGTCCCTATGTGCCAACAGAAGACGCCGCAGCTAACGCACGAGAAGCATCTGCACGCGATGCAAGCCAGCGGATTGAATTTCATCGTCCACGAGCGTGGCAACAGCGCGTCCGAGCGGGTCATAGATCTTCAAAGACACGGGTGCGCTTTCGAGCAGTCCGTAGGTCAGCTGTGTCGTGGGATTGAACGGATTGGGATAGTTTTGCTGGAGCCCGTAGCGAACGGGAGTCGATGCACCCTTTGCAGCAATCGTCGTCGTTGTATTGACTTCGCGGAGACTCACATCGTCGATCCAATACTCATCCCCACTCTGTGCATATGGTGAGAAGGAGAAACGCAGCCTCCCATCGTTCACCATCGTCGTGAAGTTCTTCGTAGTGAACGTGATGGCGTAGTCCTTCCAGGTCGTCTGCAGTGGCACGATGCTCGACGAAAGCCCGTACGGCGTATACGGCGCCACGTGTTCGCCCAGGGAGACGTCCATCGCGCGACCGGTGTTCGAGTATGCTGCAAAGGCGAGAACGTACTCCGTGTTCGGCTTCAGGACAAGGTCGTACTGGTACAGCTGCTCGTTGTTTCCGGGTTGCTCAATCACGACATGTCCCGCGAGGCCACCGTCACATCCCGGCCCCTTGATATCGAACGTCGCGGTCCCGTTCGAGTATTCGTGCCACGGGTCTGTGCCGGTCTCAAACGACGCGTTCGCCAGCACATTGTTCGTATCAAGCTCTCCCGATTCCACGTTGACCGTCGTTGTCGCGCGGACGGAATCCGAGCCTGATGCGGCCGTCAGCGTGAAGGTCGTGGTATTCGAGACTTCCACCGTCCTTGCACCGCTCGCTGCGACAACACCGATGCCGTTGTCAATGCGGACGGCCGTTGCACCGTTTGCGGACCAGGTCACCGTGACCTCCCCGCCGCCGGCGGAGAGCACGTCCGGTGTCACAGAGATTGTCGCCGTCGGGGCGCCAGGATCGACGCCGGCTTGACCGTCGAGCAATTGAGCGAGGGTCCGGCGGGCGTTCTCGTACTGGTAGCCCTGCTGGGGATACGTCGGAGCCTGATTGAAGTTCGCAGTGCTCGTGTAGTTGTCACCCCAGTCGTCCAAAGCATGCGGGACGATCGTGTTGACAATCGCCGAGACATCAATGCCTGTTTGCTTCGCTAACCAAAGGTACTCATAGTCCTGCTGTCCACGCCGGAAATTCTTCATCCTGATGCACCCGATCGGGCCCTGGACACCCCGAGAATCACCCGGGTACTGGATGTCCACGCCGGGGTAGAAGAGCATGCCTGCACCCCAGGACTTGACTGAGCCATACGGATTTCCGCCAGGGATATAGTTGTTGTCCCATGCGTTCACACCGTTCGGATTTGGCGGTACATAGTCACCGTAGAACGCCACAATCCAGTAAAAAAGAAGGTCGACGCCATACTTCCAGCATATCCATGGGTTCACCCTGTTGTCCGTGGCGTAGACATCGATGAGCTCCATGTTCCCCCACATCGGCCTGGTCCCATTGTAGCTTCCGAAGAGATCCCCGCTCGGCCTGCGCGCCTGCATGTCGCTGAGCCGCAATCCCGGTTGCGCGGAAAGGCACCAGACATCGATGAAGTCGTAGAAGCCCTGATACACAAACTCCTTGGTGAAGAAGCGATGCAGGTTTTTCCCGGGGCCGCTGCTCGTCTTGATCCATGTACACTTGTCCTTGATCGCCTGCACGACGGCAGGATCGTTCACGTCTCCCTCATCGTCCATATACTTGAAGCGCAGCGTTTGCGGGGCATGGTTCTGGAACCAGGTCTCCCACTGATCTGCAGCGGTCTGCCACGCCGACTGCGTATTCGGATAAAAGCCGGAGACGAAGCCGCTGTTCGGTTGGTCGTAGGTCCCTATCGAATACGTATTCTCGCCCGTCCCGATACCCGGGCCATCATAGTTGTTCTGCGCCGTGTATGCCGTGCCGGTGTAATATTCCCCGAGGTGTGTGTCAAAATTCGTGACGTTCTGCCTCCCGTCGACGAGGTTCATGCGGTGGCGGTGAGCCGTGTTCATGAACTTCCTGTACATCGCCCAGTACTCGGGAGTGTTGCAGGTGATGCCGTAACGGTTTGCGAGAAGGTCCGGGCTCCAGGAGAAGAAATTCCGCTGGTGAGTTTCGTCCGGCAGCGCAAATCCGTAGACCTTGAGACTGATGGGAATCCGATAGGTCGTCACACCGCTTTCGATGACGCGTACTACTCCGGCATATGTCCCTGCAACCGCATTCTTCGGAATGTAAATATCCACCCACACGCCCTGATTCGTCCCCGCACTTATCGAAAACGGAGCACCTCCCTGACCGTGCGCGGGCGTCTTCACCGGGGCCTCAAAGGGAACGAGCGCATCGGGGATGGGACCGAGAAAGGCGGCGTCGGGAAGAGGTCGGGAATTTGCCAATCCGTATCCGGCATCAAACGGCGATCGCTGGGTCACATTGGTATAGTTCTCGACAAACAATTCGATGTGCTTGCCGACGAAGTTCGTCGGATCTCCAGCACCACCGGTGTTGGTGATCACCGAACCCCCGTTGACAAGAGAATCCAGGGCTACCGTGACATTGTCCACGGACGTATTCGCCGATTCGAGGATGACTTGGAACGCGACGATTTCATTCTTCGCGCCGAATAGGCCGATGCTGCTACCGTTCCATACTTCATTTGCCGCACTGCTCTTCGCCCAGTAACTCAGATCATTCTGACGGACCTTCTCGCCATCATCGACCGCCCACACAGAGGAAAGATGCGATTGACCCAAAGCAGAAATCGGGCTCGCAAAAATCAATGCGATAAACGCTAACTTGAGCATTCCCTTCATGGAATTCGCCGCCCCCGTTTTTGATGAGACTCACGATGTGCTGTGGGTCACTTCTTATGCCATGCGAGGTGCAGCAGATCACAAAGGGAATCCGCGCTGTATTCTCGCTCGTCGAATTCAGGACGCGCGATGTCTGCAGACAAAAATCAAAATCCTACATGATTGCGGTGCGGAATTCTTCAAAAAGAGTCTCGGAATGCGACAAATGAAGCGTCATCGATGAAGTGGGACACCGAACACTGTGCAGTGGTGACACTCGAGGCGGGTTGCATTTTCCGGGCTCCGATGCTACTTTGAAGAGCCACTCAAACATGCCCGTGTATCAGACATGAGTAACACCCCAAAACGCGTACCAGACATCGGCGTCGTCATCATCACGAGAAACGAAAGTGCCAACATCGCCTCGTGTCTTGAATCCATCGTGTCAAACTCTGCGGGATTTGACGTCGAAATATTCCTTGTTGACTCAGCTTCCACGGACTTGACCGTTGAGATCGCATCTCGCTTCCCGGCCACGATCATTCGCCTCGACCCTTCCCCGTTGCTTTCTCCCAGCGTCGGAAGATTCGTTGGAACGCGGTACGTCTCAGCACCCGTCATCCAATTTCTCGACGGCGACATGGTCATGCTCCCGGGCTGGCTGGAAGCCGCAGTCCATGCATTGGAGGACAAAGATATTGGTGGTGTGGCAGGTTTGCTGCACCGATCTGTCCCCGGCAACGGAGACAGAACAGTGAAGAGGGAGATCACTTCGACCATGACCGTCGAGTGCTTCGGAGGCGCAGCGATGTATAAGAAGGTTGTCCTTGACCGTGTTGGGACCTTCAACCCCTTCATGCTCGGGGAAGAAGAACGGGAACTGGGGTATAGAATAAGGAGGGAAGGACTTCGCCTGAAGCGGATTCCGGCCGATATGGCCATCCATATGGAGAAGGTCCAAGACCACAGCGAGGTCAACGAGAAGTCGCGGTACTTCCGCGGCGTCGGACAGTTGATCCGGGCCTATCCGTTCACACCGATCTTCTGGAGGATCATCGGTCTCCAGCGCAAAGAGATGCAGATGCAGGTCATGTTCTGGCTTCTTCCCCTTGCGGCGGTGATTCTCGCTATTGAGGGGGAGCCGGTCGGCGCAACGGTGGCCGCCTGTGTCATGGCTCTCTTTACCGCTGCCCTGGTCGCCTGGAAGGGCCCCCGCAAGGTTGTTCTCTTTGCGAAGCGCCGAGTCCTGATCCCGTGGAACATTGCGAAAGGATTCTTCATCGGCATCGGCCGACCGGAAGAGTTCCCCGAAACACACACTCTTGAACAAGCAAAGGCGACGGCCCCACCACCCCAGGCAAGTCCGATCTAGACCGCTTCCGTCAACGCATCGAGCAGTCGCGACGACACAGATTCAACTGCATGGTCTCGAAGTGAGCGCAATCCCCCAGTCTGCAGGTCCTCCCAGAGTCGTTGATCTTCCTGCAACCGCCGGATGCATGCAGTGAACTCTGCCGGGTCGTTGGCGATGAGACAGTTCACTCCTGCTTCGAGGTCGAAGTGCGCAGACCGCGCAATGACCGGAGTGCCGGTCCGCCAGGCATCCAGGATCAGGCCCCAGCCAAATGTCTTCCCGGGAGAGAAGACAAACAAACCCCGGCCGAGAAGCTCCGTTGCCGCTCCTCTATCCATTCGGTCGCCGAGCCGCACTGTCCCCTTCTCCTTCAGTTCCTTCATCACCTGGAGAGCTGCAATTCCCGCGCTGTCGACGGGCACACCAACGAACGTAAGAGTGAATCCGGCAAGCTCAGCCAGGGCGTGCGCCCAGAAGCTCGAAAGATCGGCGGCACCCTTCACTCTGCTCAACGAGCCAATGAAGACGGATCCGTGATGGTCCCTTTCTGCAAATCCCGGCGTCCGCACCTCCCCGTAGTACGGCCAGGGGAGGTAGCGAAGGGATCGGTGCTCCTTCGGCGCACCCTGACGGAACTCGACAGGATCCGACGAAAGGATGATCTTCGATGAGCGTTCGAGATGCCGGCGATAGAGGTTTGCCTCGATCCGGCGCACGAGCCGCGAGCCGAGGTGGTAGCGCCGACGGATAAGATAGCCGTCGTCCAGGAAGTACTCTGTGTGAAGAACGATCGGCTTGTTCACCACCCGCGCGACGGCACGTGCGAGAGGGAGATTGCCTGCAACCGCGCAGAAGATCACGTCGGGCTGGGACGCTCGTGCAACCTCGAGAAGCGTGTCGTTCACGCGGAGTTCAGGGACCCTCCGAATCGTGAGGTTTGTCCGCTCCTCTGTCGAGGAGGCCGAGCTGAAGCCCTTCAGGACGTCATGGGTCTTTGCGACGACGGTGCACCGCACGGCCCCGGTGCGTGCAAGGTGGTCCCAGACGAGCGCCATCTCGTTCATGGCCGGGTCGAATGACGGGTAGATCGCGAATACGCGTATCATGGGAGGCGGCCTTGAGGGTAGGATTCTCCTGGCGCACTCTCAGCGCCCGGCCACATGTGCAGCAACAGCCCGCAGGCCGAGGGAGATATTTGCAAGGGCGATTGTCAATCGTGACTCATGCCTCCGGGCAATGCCGCGGACGGCTTCGAATCCCTCATCCAATCGCACGAGCGGAACTCTGTATGCGTCGGCGATGGTATTGCTGACGTTCCGGCCATGGATGACCTGAAGCCACATCGGCTCCGCATTCACCTGCCGCACCGGCCCTAGCTTCGAGATCTCCGTATGCGGCGCGCACCACTCTGTCCTGGCATTCTCGAATCTCTCGACCAGACTGACAAAAGGATTTGAAAGGTGCTTCCGTACGAATAACCGTTCTTTCTCCCGGTCGAAGAGAAACCCTCTCGTGAAATTCAGGAATTCGAAATCCTGAGCGGAGAATTCCTTTTGGACATTCTCCACATAATGAGAATGCAAGGCATCATCATTGTCGAGATTCGACGTGATTAAATGTGTCGTGCCCGGCCTGAGATGCGGCGCAAACAGGGAGTCTTTCATGCCGGCGAACGACTCGATGCTCATCACCTCACTGACGAAGCACGGTACGAATTGCCTCATGGCAGGGAGCCCCTGGATCCGCTCCCGGAACTCGCGAGGCGTCGACGAGTCGAAGAAGACCAGCCAGGTGAAGTCCTTCACCGATTGTGCTTTGACCGAGGGATAGCAGAACATTTCGAACAGCCGAAACCGGTGCTCGAGCCATTCGTGATCAGGTGTCACCTCACCGCCATGCCGCAGCCGGACGTTGAAGACGGTGAGGAGAAAATGTGTGAACGAAGCCATCAGGCAATCATGAGTTCAGGTGAAAGGCCGAGCGCGGTGATCTGTCCTTGGATCTCCTGTCGATAGATGGCGTTCATGATGATCACCGACGATACATTCATAGAGCGCAGGTTCTCCGGAGAAACGATTGGATAGCTCGTCCCGGCGACAAACATCCCCTGCTTCCGGGGATTGATGTCCACCATGCAGGCAACGGCATCTCCCGGCTTGAGGGTGTTGAGAAACATGACGCCCTTCGACCCGCCGCCCCATACCGCCGCGCGTTCGCCCCGGCGTCGGAGGGCAGCGAACACCTCACGCCATTCTTCGACCTTCGCCCGATACTTCTTCACAAACTGTGCGACGTCCTTCGCCATGGCCGTGACGTCGACCGGCAGACCGGCAGACGAGGCCTTCACGGGTTTCAGATCAATGCCCAGGAACTGCCCTTCGTACAACTGCTCATGTCCGATCACCTCAAAACCTTCTTCGGTGAATACTCTTGCGAGCGACCATTGCGAGAAATACGAACAATGCTCGTAAATCAGGTCCCAGATCCCGAGGTCTTTCAACGTGTACATGACATTGGGGACTTCAAAAAAGACAATGCTCTCCGGCCGGTTCCCGACCGCATCCCGGACGTTCCTGACAAAACCGCGCGGGTATTGGATGTGCTCGAGGACGTGCCTGCACGTCAGGAGATCCGCCGAGTAATGCGTGTAGCGCGGAGAGTAGAAGTCCCGGATAATTTCCATTTTTGCAGCGGCGGCCGCGTCGGTGTTTTCCGGAACATAGCTCGGATCGAACCCCACGCCGGTGTTCTCCCCTTGAAGGCAGAGCATCGCCAGGAAATCTCCCTTGCCGCAACCGATGTCGATCACGTGTTTCCCCCGAATCCCGTAGGTGGCGATCAGGCGGCTCGCAAGGGCGGTAGCGTAGGCTTGGAACCTCGGCGAGAAATGGAGAGAGTTCTCATAGGACTGCGTGTATTCCATAACCGAGGGATCAAACGCCGTGTTGAAGACGTGCCCGCACACGGTGCAGAAGCCCAGGTTGAGGGATCCACGCGGCGCTCCCAGCGCCTTATCGGCTGTGTCCCAGAGGACATTACAGTGCACCGGGACATCCGTGATGGTGATCAGGGGTTCGACGGCTCGGCTCAGGCAGACGGGACAGCTCACTGTTGCGGTTCCGGCATCCGGCATCACGCATTTCCTCCCGGAAGTTGTTCATCTTCCACGATAGGAATGACCTGTGGCGCAAGGCCGAGGCGCTTAAGGTCCTGACCGATTTCTCCAAGGTAGATCGGGTTCATCACGATCACGACGTCCGGTTTGTAGGTGGTGAGGAAGCCGGGGAGCACGATTTCCTGACCGGTCCCCGCCATGAACGTCCCCTTTTTGTAGGGGTTGATATCGACCGCGTACTGGATCTGATCCCGCACATTGAGTTTCGTCAGAAACGCCACGCCTTTCGACCCGCCACCCCAGATCACCACACGCTTGTTCTCCTTCTCGTAGGCGGTCAGACGCTTTCGCCATAGACTGATGGTGCGATCGATGGATGCGGAAAATTTGCGAACCGCCTCGGTGGTCGCTTGCAGATCGTTCTCCTGCGCGAGGGCCGGTGTCCCTGTCCCTGTGCCCGGGCGTGCCTCGATCATGAGGTATTGCCCGTCATATTCCGTCCCAAGATCGACGACATCGAAGCCCGTTCGTCGGAACAGTCTCGCCAGAGACCCTTGCGTGAAGTACGAACAATGCTCGTAATAGATGTCCCAGAACGCATCTTCTTCGAGAATCCGCTTCATGTCGGGTATCTGAAAGAAGATGATCGTCTCCCTGCGGTCGCCGATGGACCGTCGGACCGTGCTCATGAACTCCGCGACGTTGTGGATATGCTCCAGCGTCATCTTACAGCATACGAAGTCGCCGTGGTACGACGTGTACTTTTCGGAGTACAGGTCTTTGATGAACGTCATCCGGTCGCGAGCGGGGCTGGTATTGCGTTCACTAATGTACGCCGGATCGAACCCCACGCCGGTGTTCCCGCCCATCTCGCACAGCATGGTGAGGAACTCCCCCTTGCCGCAGCCGATTTCGATGAGCGATTTTCCGTGCAGGTCGTAACGATCGATCAACCGCTGCGCTAGTCCGCGATGAAAGCTCTGAAACGTTTCCGAGAAGCCCTGCGTCTCTTCGTACTTCGACGAGTATTCGTGGACGGATGGGTCGAACACGACATTCGACATAAACCCGCATGCCGGACAGAACCCCAACGCGATATCGCCCCGGTGGTACGTCAGAGCTTGTTCACGCGTCTCCATGAGAAGGACACTGTGCACCGGTACTTGTTCAATCCCATAGAAGATCTCCATGGTGCCATTGCCACAGGATGGACATGCAGAATGGTGTTGCTGTTTCACGATGTGCCCTCTCTTCAGATGTGTATCCGCGTTCATGCCCGCAGGACCGAGCGAACGAGCTCAGGCCTCCTGGGATCGAAATCTCCTAAATGCAAGTGAAGCGACTTCCCAAACCAACGGCCGCTGGATAAAGATTAGCGGCACAGTATAGACCACGGCTCCAACCGCGATCATCGCGCACAGCGTAGCGAGCGTCTGCCGACCGCCGGCAAATGCAAACAGCGGCTCTTTGACGAAGAACACCGCCGTAACCATCGCGATGCCGCACGACAGCGCTGGAATCAGAGCGACGACCATCTCTTTTGCCTTGCCGGGCAGCAGCAGGTGGACCTGAAACATATTGAATCCGAACCCGACAACGTGGGCCGCCAGCACGGCCACTGCGACTCCCTGGATCCCAAAACCGAGGTTCAAAGAGAGAAAGATCAGCGGCACCATCACGATCACCAGAAGGATG
>Ga0335070_10009839_pt1 | contig 11189 bp, 8 predicted proteins | sample Lox_Sample_13_FD_206722 | JGI IMG/M metagenome (GOLD analysis project Ga0335070, IMG submission 206722) | Soil microbial communities from Loxahatchee National Wildlife Refuge, Florida, United States - Lox_Sample_1.3 | ecosystem: Environmental > Terrestrial > Soil > Wetlands | place: USA: Florida... | reverse complement strand
ATCAGGTTGCCGTAGAGGCGGCCCGTCTTGCCGCGGATCAGCTCGGCGACGTCGGGGTTCTTCTTCTGCGGCATGATCGACGAGCCGGTCGCGAAGGCATCGGCGAACTCGACGAATCCGAATTCCGACGTGGCCCAGAGGGTCAAGTCGGCGGAGAGCCGCGAACAGTGCATGCCGAGCACGGCCGCCGCCGACAGGAACTCGAGGATGTAGTCCCGGTCGGCCACGGCGTCCATGCTGTTCGCGCTGGGCGCGGCAAAGCCCAGATCCCGGGCGAGGGCCTCGCGATCTATGGCGAAGGCCGTCCCCGCCAGCGCGGCCGAGCCTAGGGGCAGGACGTTGACGCGCCGGCCGCAGTCGGCGAACCGCTCGCGGTCCCGATCGAGCATGGACACGTACGCGAGGAGGTGATGAGCGAGGAGTACCGGCTGCGCCCGCTGCAGATGCGTATACCCGGGCATGGCCGCCTCGCGGTGCTTCTCCGCCTGCTCGAGCAAGGCCGACTGCGCCGTGGCGAGCGCGGTGTCGAGCTCCCCGAGCACCTCTCGGACGTAGAGGCGCTCATCGAGGGCGATCTGATCGTTGCGGGAGCGCCCGGTGTGCAGCTTGCCCCCCACCGGGCCGGTCAGCTCGATCAGCCGGCGCTCGATATTCATGTGGATGTCTTCGAGCTCCGGGCGGAACTCGAAGCGCCCGTTCTCGAGCTCGGCCCGCACGGAGTCCAGTCCCTGCTCAATGGCCCCGCGCTCCGCCTTGTCGATCAGGCCCGCCCGCTCGAGCGCTCGCGCCCAAGCGACGCTGCCGCGAATGTCGTGAGGCCAGAGCCGCCGATCGAACGACAGCGAGGACGTGAAGGCCTCGGCGGCGGGATCGGCCCCCGACGCGAAGCGGCCGCCCCAGGGCTTGCCGGAGCCTGGGGTCCCGCCGGCGTCGGTCACGAAGCGCCGGCTTCGCCGCGCCGGATTTCGGCGGGACGGCCAGCATGTAGCAGCGCCGCGATATGGCCCATGATGCGGCGGGTGATCTCCTCGCGCTCGGCATGGCTGGCGCGGCGGCGCGGCTGGTGAAAATACAGCGGGTGTCCGAAGCGGACGGCGAGGGGACGGCCACGCGGAATATGGAAGCGGCGGCCCGCCAGCGCCTCATAGGTGCCACTGATCGCGGCGGGCACCACGGGCACGCCGGCACGCATCGCCATCATGGCGACGCCGGGCTGTCCCGGGACGAGGCGGCCCTCGCGACTGAAGGGCCCCTCGGGGAATATCCCCACGATGCCGCCGTCCCCGAGCACGCGAAGGATGCGCTTCATGGCGCCGGGATCGGGACGCTCGAGGCTGATCGGGATCGATCCGATGCGGCGATGAAAGGATGGATGCAGCGGGCTGGCGTGGAAGACCCGCGGCATCACGAGAAAGCTGATGGGCCGCGGCACTGCGACACCCAGCACCACGCCGTCGAGGTAGTTGTGGTGGTTGGCCGCCAGGATGAAGGGGCCGCCGGCAGGCAGCCGGTCGAGGCCGGAGACCTCAAGCCCGAAGAGAGCGCGCAACACGGGCGCGCAACCGCCGCGGATGAGCTGGTACAGGGGGGGGAAGCGCGGGGCACTCGGCCGGGCAGCGCGCAGTCCCGCCGCCGGCATGATCTCGAGAGTGCTCGATTCGTCGCCGGGCGCCATGGGTACGCCTGTGTTTATAGCATCGAGACGGGGGACAGACAAGGCGAGAGCCCCCTCCGGCGCCGGGAAGACGCCGTCATCAGCGGAGCTTGCTGAGGCGATACCGCGCCACCGCCTCGTTGTGATCGTTCAGGTTCTGCGAGAACTGATGGCGTCGGTCATCCACCGCCACGAAATAGAGATAGTTGACACGCGCCGGATGCACCGCCGCGCGGATCGCGGGCAGCCCTGGATTGGCGATGGGCCCCGGTGGCAGGCCGGTTCGCCGGTACGTGTTGTACGGGTGGTCGACCAGCAGATCATTGCGCGTGAGGGTCTGGCGCCCCTTGCCGGTGGCGTACTGCACCGTCGGGTCCGCCTGAAGCGGCATGTCGAGCTTGAGCCGATTCCAGAATACAGCCGAGATCAGCGGCAGCTCCTTCGGATCCACCGCCTCACGCTCGACGATGGAGGCGAGGGTCAGGAGCTGGTGAACGCTGAGCCCCAGCTCCCCGGCCGTTTTCAGGAGGTCCGGAGTGAGCTGGGCGCGCATCTTCATGACCATGCGCGCCAGCATCTCCTCGGGCGTGACCCCCTTGGCGAACTGATAGGTGTCAGGAAAGAGGTAGCCCTCGACCGACGCGGCCGGGATCTCGAGGGCCCGGAGGAAGAGAGGGTCGCGGCCGACCCGCATCACATCGTCGGCGCGGGCCAGCCCTTCCGCCTCGATGGCGCGCGCCAGCTCGGCCAGTGTGAAGCCCTCTCGCAAGAGCACGGGATGGTAGAGGACCTTGCCGCCCTCGAGAAGGCTCAGCACGGCGAAGCTATTGGCTCCCTGAGGCACCTCATATTCGCCGGCCTTGAGGCTTCGCGCCTTCCCTTGCACGAGGGCGAAAAGCGCGAAGCCGAACGGGCTTCTGATGATATCGGCCTTGTCGAGACGTCGGGCGATGTCGAGCAAGCCCAAGTGGGGCGGAATTTCGACGATGCGGGCGCCGGCCGACATCGTGGGGGTGGGGGTGACGAGCCACCAGACCTGGAGCCCCACGAAGAGGCCGCAGAGCACAATGACCGCCCAAATGAGCTCGCGAAGGGGTCGGCCGGTCTGTGACCGTACCCCGGCCGAGCTCTTGAGAAAACGGGGCCGTTCGATCATGGTTCTCTCTGAGTTTGCCCGGCCTCTCCGGATCAGTCAAACTTCACCGCCACGGTTTGGTCCGGCCAGCGTTTCTGGTATACTCACGTTCCTCGGGTGAAGCCGCCCGCCAATACCCCCCAGGAGGAGTCCGATGGAGCAGCTTGTGCTTCCCGTCCGCCACGAGTGGCTTGCCCGCGAGCGCACCCACGGCCAGATCGCCGTGGAGCCCTTCGAGCCGGGCTTCGCAATCACGGTCGGCAATGCCTACCGCCGGGTTCTCCTCTCCTCGATCCCCGGAGCCGCGCCCACGTGGGCGAAGATCGAAGGTGTCCTCCACGAGTTCTCGCATCTGCCGGGCGTCAACGAAGACACGCTCGACATCATCCTGAACCTGCGCAAGCTGGTCTTCGCGGTCAGCGTGAGTCGGCCCAAGCTCCTGCGGCTCAAGGCGCAGGGTCCTCGGACCATCACGGCGAGGGATTTCGAGCCTGACGCCGATGTCGAGATCCTGACTCCGGACGTGGTACTTGCCAATCTCGACAAGGACGGATCCATCGAGATGGAGCTGTGCGTCGAGCGGGGCCGCGGCTATCAGGCCGCCGAGCGCCGCGAGCCCGAGGCTCTGCCGATCAACGCCATGCTCATCGATTCGGATTTTTGCCCCGTAAAGCGGGTCAATTTCCATGTCGAAGCCTCCAAGCAGGAGCCGGGCATGGAGCGGCTCGTGCTCGAGGTGTGGACCAATGGCAGCATCACGCCCGAGACGGCGGTGGGTGAGGCCGCCCGGATTCTCGAGGACCAGTTCGATCTGTTCACGGACTTCCCGCAGAGCCCGCCGCCCGAGACCGAGCCCGGCGAGACCGGTGTCGAGATCGCGCCGCGGGTGGAGCTCAACGAGCATCTCTTCCGCAATGTCGACGAGCTCGAGCTCTCTGTACGGGCGTCCAACTGCCTCAAGACCGCCAGTATCCGGACCATCGCCGACCTGGTGCAGAAGACCGAGTCGGAGCTGCTCAAGACCAAGAACTTCGGCAAGAAGTCGCTGAACGAGATCAAGACCATCCTGGGTGAGATGGGGCTCTCCCTGGGCATGCGTCTCGATCCTGAGGAGCTGGAGCGGCTGCGTGCGCAGTACGAGCGCAGCTTCGAGAGCTAGAAGCCAGGCCTCCTCCCGCTTCACGCGCGTCCCGCCGCGGCCCTCGACCCTTGGTCGGGGGCCGCGGTGCGTTTAAGAGCCTCGCTCCGGATCAAGGGCAAGATGATCTACCACGCCCGAGGCCCATCGGGTGATTGACAGGGTCGTGCCATCCGTCTCCAGGATGACGGCACCGTCGCGGTCGGTACGGTAGATGCGGGCGCCTGCCGCCTCGAGGCGCCCGAGCGCCTCAGGCGTCGGGTGGCGAAAAGGATTGCGGGCTCCGACGGAGATCACCGCCACGGCGGCCCGGGTGGCGCTGAGGAACTCTTCCGTGGACGAGTAGCGACTGCCGTGGTGGCCGACCTTGAGCACGAGGGCCCGCACGGGTGCGTGCGAAGCGAGCAGCCGCTCCTCGCCGGGAGCGCCGAGGTCGCCGGTCAGCAGGAGGGAGAATCCCCGCCAGTCCAGACGCAGCACGAGCGACTCCTCGTTCTGTCCCCAGAGCGGCGGCTCGTCGAGTGGGCGCGTCCCATCCGGATTGAGGACGGTCAGAAGCGCGGAGCCGAGCCACAGCCGCTGTCCGGCTACGAGCGTCCGCCGGCAGGCCCCTGATCGTTCGACAGCACGGAGTGTGTCCTCGGTGCCGGTGATCCAGCGCCCGTTTTCCCAGAATTCCCGCACGCGAAAGCGCGTGAGCACGGCTCGCAGGCCGCCCGAGTGGTCCGAGTCGGGATGCGAAAGCGTCACGGCGTCGAGGCGGGCCGTCGGAAGGTTCCAGAGGAATGGCGCGAGTACCCGCTCGCCCACGTCCAGCCGCTGCGCGCCGGCGGGGCCGCCGTCGACCAGAAGGCGCGGACCCTCGGGCACCTCGACCAGGATGGCGTCGCCCTGTCCAACATCGAGGAAGGTGACGCGAAGATTCCCGTTGCCCGGCCGCACCCAAGGCCACAGGAACAGGGCCAGAGCCAGCCCGCACCATGCCAGCTCCGCTCCGCGAACCCAACGGCGCGCTCCGTTCAGATACGGGACAAGGGCCAGCGCCGCGCACCAGGAGGCGATCGCCGCCCATCCGGGGGCGGGCAGATGCACCATCGCTACGGGAACCTGGGCCGCGGCCCAAACGGAGGCGCGTAGGGCGAGGAGCAAGAGCCAGAGTGCCTGGAACAGTATGTCGGCGGCGACGGCGCTCGCGAGAGCCGCCAGCAGAGCGAGCATGCCCAGGGTCGTGGCCACCGCGGCGAGCGGGACCACGATGAGATTGGCGGCGACGCCGATGAGCGAGAGCTGGTTGAAGTGAGCAAGCATGACGGGCGTCACCGCCGCCTGGGCGGCAACGCTCACGGCGGCCGACGTGGCGAGCCACTTGGGCCAGCTCCAACCCGAGAGCCAGTCCGTGACGGTGGGCGTGAGGTAGATGATGCCGGCGGTCGCCGCGAAGGAGAGCTGAAAGCCGGGCTCGCCCAGGTCGCCGGGGCGCCATGCGAGGAGCGCCAGCACCGCCAGCGCGAGGGCGTTCATCAGCTGCGATTCCCGATCAAGCAGCGTCGCCGCCAGCAGCAAGAGCCCCATGACCGTGGCCCGGAGCACGGAAGCCTGCCCTCCGACCACGAGCGCGAATCCGACGAGAGCTGTCGCCGCCACCACCACGGTGGCGCGCCGCGGAATGCCGAGCATCAAGAGCACGAAGAATACTGAGGAGGCCAGTAACGCCACGTTGAACCCGGAGACGGCGAGGATGTGGTAAACACCGGCGCGCCGAAAGGCCTCGCTGGCTTCGGGCGAGAGCCCGGTTTTCTCACCCAGCAGGAGACCGGCCATGAGGGCGGCCGATGTCCCGGGCAGATGCGCGCCGATGGTCGCCACCGCCCAGCGCTTGACCCGCACAGGCCAGGGCGGATCGTCGGCGGTGAGCGCCACGAGGGATTCGGCCGGCCCGCTGCCGACGAGGAGAATTCCCTCGCGCCTCAGGAAGCCGGGATAGTCGAAGGCGCCGGGATTCTTGAATCCGCGCGGTCGAGAGAGCTTGAGCTCCAGCGCGACGCGCTGGCCTTCCCCGACAGGCGCGATCTCGCCATAGAGCGTGACCTGAAGCCGACCAGAGACCGGCCGGAGATCGGGACCGTCGCGGAGGCCGTCGACGTCGAGGAGCAGGCGTGTCCGGTCCGCCGCCCAGCGCACCGGCTCCTCGGCCAGCCGCCCTTCCACGCTGACGAGCGGTCCGAGGGCCACCCGTGCGATGTGGTCCGCTGGAAGAGGCTCGCTCGCGGCGCGCAGCGCCCCCAGCGCGGCCGCGAGGGCCAGGAGTCCCGCCAGCGCGACGCACTCCCTGCCCAGGGCCAGCGCGCAAGCGGCCAGCGTGAGAAGAGCTGCGCCGGCGACCAGAATCCACGACGTGGGTGCCACCGCCCATGAGGCCGAGCAGATGCCGAGGGCAAATGCCGCCGCCAGCGGTACCAGCGGCGCCTCCTGCCATCTCATGGGGCTCGCCTCACTCGCCGACGGTGACGTGCTCGCGCAACGCCGCGAGCTTCTTCGGTCCCAGTCCTAGGATGCCCCGGAGCCCCTCGGTAGAGTCGAAGCGCCCCAAGCGCTCGCGTTCTTCGACGATGCGTCGAGCGAGGCTGGGGCCGACGCCGGGCAGTCTTGCGATCTCGTCGACGCTGGCGTGGTTGATGTCCAGGGGGCGGGGATCAGCCGGTGCTGGCGCGGGCGCGATGGCGGGCCGAGGCCGAGGCGGCTGCGGCGCGGACGCCGGCGCGGTAGCCTCGACGCGGGCGGCGGCCCAGCGGGGCGCTGTGCGCGAACGGGGCGCAGGCGGGATCGGCGGCGGGGGATCCTCGTGATCGAAGCGCTCGAGGCGTTCGGTGGCCGCAGGAAAGTCGGCACGCCATTCGCGGACGCCCAGGCCGACGAGAAAAATTCCCGCCAGGAGCAGCAGGAGCTTGAGTTGCGCGCGCGAGTAGCTCATTGCGCCAAGCCTGCCACTTTCTTCCAGGCGTCTCTAGAGTCTCAGTTCAGATACATCAGAGTCAGGCCCCCCCAATGTGGAATGCCGTCCAACCAAGGAACCAGGCGACAAACAGGACGCCAAAGGGGATCAAGAACCAGGAGAAGAACATGAGCCGCGAGAGTGTATGGCCAGGTGCATAGGCTGACGCAGGATCCTTAGCGACCATGCCCTCCTGATTGCCCTTCAGCACCTCGTCCCACGCCTCGAGTCCATTGGCAAGGAGTCGTCGTGCGGCGATGACAAGCTGGCGTTCTGCGACGAGCAGCTCCAGCGCTTGGCGCCGCTCTCGCAGCGGCCGCGGGCGCAGGTCGTCGCGATCCAGTTCGAGCAGATCGAAGACCATGTATATCGGCGGGGTCGACGCCTCGTGTTCGGGTCGAGCCCGCAGCCATTCGAAGCGGGAGATGAGCTGGCGGTGAGTGTGACCCGGCTGCCGACCTTCTCAGCAACCATGCGCCAGCCGTCGTATTTCTCTTCATAGACGCAGCCGTCTCGATGGAAGGGTTTTGGGATCTCGGTGGCGTGCATGAACGCCGGGACTGCGCCTCGTGGACGCGATTGACGGGGCACCCGATCAGCGTACCCTTGGGCGGAGCCGGGTGTCTGCGGGCACGCCCGGCCATCGCCCGAAGGGGATGAGCCGCCCTCTAGAGGCTGCCCCTTCGGGCTCCCGGACCACGTGGCCGTTCAAAACCGGGCCGTACGTCCACTAAGGCACGTCGAGGTCTTCCCGCGCTGGTGTATGAAACAGGCGCTACTTTCTGCCGGCAGCTGGCTGCTGCCACGATCCCCATTGCCACAAAAAGAGATGTCGCGTGCCGCCACCCGTGGAGGCAGAGTAGGGGTATGGACGCCTTGGTCCGCGGAGTCTGGCCGCAATCTCCTCTGCCTTGGGAGCTCCCACCACAGGACACTGTACTAGTTTGGACATTTCCCAGCCTCAGCCAAGTTACCGCTGAGACTCACGAGCAGGCAGCGATGTTGTCGCTGGCGACCTACGCGGCTGTCCGGTGGTCCTTGGTCCGGGAGTGGCCCGACACCCTTGCTTACGAAAAGACGAACTGGGAAGACGCCACGTGGGTTCTGTTGGCGCCGTGGATGGTCCTCGCCTTTCTCCTTCTGCTGGTCTAGTCTCACTGCCCGCCGCCTGTTCCCAACCGCTCGGTTGGCGACGAGCCCCATGACCCTCATGTCGGCCCCTGCATCTCCGCTTCCGCCTGCTCGAGCCAGAACGACATGTCCATCTCGCGGTACATCGCCGTCGCGGTGGTGAGGTGCTCCTGCGCCTGCTCGCGCTTGCCGGTGCGCCGGTAGAGCGTGCCCAAGCCGAAGTGGCAGTGAGCAACGAGGGGGCGCATGCCCCGCGGCTCGGCAAGCGCCAGCGCCTCCTGGTAGCGCGTCTCGGCCGGCAATACATCAGGAGGGCTCGCGTGAGTGTGGACAACGCCCAGTTGGAACAATGCTTCCGCCTCAACCCCCGGCGTCTTCTGCTGTCGAGCCAAGTCCAGCGCTTGATGCGCGGTCTGCCAAGCCTCGGCGAAGTGTCCAGCAAGAAGATGGACCGTGCTGAGCTGCCTCGTTGGCGCGGCCGTGCGGAAGAGTCCACCTATGTGCCTTCTGAGCGCTTCATCCAAGAGCGCAAGGCTTTCGGCGAAGCGCCCTACGCGACCGTAGGCTACCCCCCAAGTTCCCAGCCATGATGCCTGACCAGGGTGTCTCGTCGGCGGCGCGACAGAGGGCTAGGCCCGGCTCGAGCACCCGGATGGCCGCGTCGAAGTCTCCCTGGGCGAGATATAGATCGCCGAGGCACCCGTAGGCAACGATCGGTGCTATCCCTCGTGCATCCTCCATGGCGAGACGGAGCCCTTCTTCCCCATGGCGTCTGCCCTCGGCGAACTCCCCGATCGAGCTCGTAACCATCGCCAGCCATGCTCGAGACATGATCGCTAAATCGCTCGATTGACCAGGCCCCTCGGGCGAGAGCGCCTTTACGTTCGCCCGGAATAACTCGGCGGCCCGGCTGAAGTCACCGATCCTATTGGCCACCTGCCCCAGGCGATAACATGCGGCCGCTTGCTCGACCGGATCACCGAGCGTGGCGGCTATTTCGAGAGCCTCCTGGCCCGCGGCACTGGCGCCTTCAAAATCCCCGAGCTCTCTGCGCGCGAAACTCACCCAATACAGCACACGCCCCAGCGAGGTTCGATCGGCGAGCTCACGAGCGAGCGCTTCGGCCTCGGCTAACACTGTGAGGCCCCTCTGGAATTCTCCTCGGAAGGTCAGGATGCGGGCCAAGGCGCGGCGAAGCTCGATCGCCAACCCTGGAGTATCGGGGTCCTCCGGGAGATGCCTGAGTGCCTCTAAGGCCTGTTCGTAGCCCATCATTGACTCTCGGTACGCTCTCCGCTCGACACCGCGCGCGCCCAACTGCCGGCCATAGCTCAACGCCTTCTCCCACACCTCCCCGCGGACGGCGTGGTACGCGAGCCGCTCGACATGTTCAGCCATACGCTCGGCATACATCCGCTCCATGGCCTGCACGATCGACGCATGGTGTGCTCGGCGGCGCTCATGGAGGAGGCTTCCGTAGGCGACCTCGTGGGTCAGCGCGTGCTTGAAGGTGTACTCGAGGTCGGGAAAGAGATTCGTCTCGTAGAGGAACTCCGCTGACTGCAAGTGGGCCAGCCCACGGCGCAGCGCGTCCTCGGGTGGCTCGGCGATCGCCTGAAGGAGGACGAACGGCACGTCCTTGCCGATGACGGAGGCGGTCTGGAGCAGCTGCTTATCTTCTGGCGCGAGCCGGTCGATCCGCGAGGCGAGGATTGCCTGCACCGTGGCGGGGACGTCGATTCTGTCGAGGGCTCGAATAAGGCGATAGGCCCCGCGATTCCCCGTGAGGGCGTGTGTCTCGATCAATGTTCGCACACTCTCCTCGAGAAAGAGCGGATTGCCGCCCGTCCGGGCGATCAGGACGGGCTTGAGGGGCTCGACGGTGGCGTCATTGCCCAGCAAGGCCTGGAGCAGCTCGTTGGCGCTCTCGGGCGGAAGCGTGTCCAGACGGAGCTGGGTGTAGTAGGTCTTGCTCCCCCAGCCATGCCGGTACTCCGGCCGGTAGTTGACGAGGAGAAGAAGTCTTGCGGTTGGCAGCCTCTCGACCAGGCTATCCAGCAGTGCTTGCGTTTCGGAATCAATCCAGTGGAGATCCTCGAAGATCACGAGGAGGGGCTGTAGTTGGCTCTCGCGGAGCAGGAGTTGCCTGACGGCGTCGAGGGTCCGCTGGCGGCGTTGCGACGGATCGAGGGTCTGCCATTGGGTGTCCTCGACGGGTACGTCCAGGAGCGCCAGCAGGGCAGGCAGAGTCGGCTCGAGGGCCCGGTCCAGTGTGAGGAGCTTGCCGGTGACCTTCTCGCGGATCTCCCGGTGGGTCTCGCGATCGTGCACCTTGAAGTAGCCCTTGAGGAGATCGATGACAGGCAGATAGCTGGTCGCCTTGCCATAGGATACGGAACCCGACTCCAGGATGAGCCAGTCCTGCGTCCGGTGCGAGTGGGTGAACTCGTGGTACAGGCGCGACTTGCCAACCCCTGGGTCGCCGACGATCGCCACCAACTGACCATGTCCAGCGCGGGACTGCTCGAGGGCTTTGCGGAGCTGCTCTATCTCGGTGTCCCGGCCGACAAAGCGCGTGAGCCCTCGAGCCGCCGCCGCCTGGAGACGTGACCGCACCACGCCCACCCCGGTGGCTTCGTAAACCTCGACCGGCGCGTTGAGCCCCTTGACCGGGACGGGGCCGAGTGATTTGACCTCGACGTAGCCCTCGGCCAACCGGAGAGTATCCGCCGTCAGGCGGATGCTGCCGGGGGTGGCCAACTGCTCCATGCGCGCAGCGAGATGCGTCGTCTGACCGACGGCAGTGTAGTCCATGTGCAGATCGCTGCCGATGGCGCGGACGACGACCTCGCCAGAGTTCAGACCGACACGGATCTGCACCTCGATGCCATGGGAGCGCCGGACCGCTTCGCTGTAGCGCTTCACGGAATCCTGCATCCGCAGCGCCGCGTAGCACGCGCGCACGGCGTGATCCTCGTGGGCGAGGGGCGCGCCGAAGAGCGCCATGATGCCGTCGCCCATGACCTGATTGACGGTGCCCTCGTAATGGTGCACGGCCTCCATCATCCGCTCGAGCACCGGATCGAGGAGCTTGCGCGCCTCCTCTGGGTCACGGTCGGCGAGCAGCTCCATCGAACTC
>Ga0335070_10009838_pt1 | contig 11191 bp, 10 predicted proteins | sample Lox_Sample_13_FD_206722 | JGI IMG/M metagenome (GOLD analysis project Ga0335070, IMG submission 206722) | Soil microbial communities from Loxahatchee National Wildlife Refuge, Florida, United States - Lox_Sample_1.3 | ecosystem: Environmental > Terrestrial > Soil > Wetlands | place: USA... | reverse complement strand
TCCTATCCACGGGAATTTAAAGGGCAACTGTTCGAGAAAGAAACATCACAAGTTAAGCGCACTCCAAACCTCACCCCCGGGTTTTTGCAAGCCATAAAAGCATCGTTGGGTAAGGGACCAACTCCAGAGGAGATTTTCCATTACATCTATGCCCTTCTCTATTCTCCTATTTACCGTAAACGCTATGAGGAGTTTCTCAAAATTGATTTTCCAAGAGTGCCACTGCCTTCTAATTATGAAGTCTTCAAAGAATTAGGCAGTCTTGGGAAAGAGCTTGTTGATCTTCATTTACTTAAGCATCCGGATCTCGAAAAGACCGACGTCGGCTTTCCAAAAAGCGGCTCCAACAAGGTTGAAAAGGTTGCTTATGTTGAAGAAGGCCAAAGAGTTTTTATTAACAAAGAGCAGTATTTCGAGGGGATTCCAAAAGAGGTTTGGGAATACCGGATCGGTGCTTATCAGGTGATGGAGAAATACTTAAAAGACAGAAAGGGTCGAAAACTTTCTCTTGATGAGATTAATCTTTATATGAAAGTGGCAAAGGCTATCCTGCTGACAATTGCACTTCAAGAAAAGATTGACACCGTTTATGCAAAAGCTGAAAATTGAGGAGTCGGGAGAAGTCTAACATGAATAAATCGACGACAAGGAAAGAACTCACGGACAAAGAAATTATGAGTCTGTTGAAAAAGCATAAAGACCTTTTGAAAAAATACATGGTTAGAAGAATTGGTTTGTTTGGCTCTTATGTTAGAGGAGAACAAAAGAGGGGTAGTGATATCGATTTTCTTGTAGAGTTTGAAGAACCAAATTTTGACAATTTTATGGATTTGTCTTCTTCCCTTGAAGATTACGTAGAAAATAACTCCGTTATCCCCTCTCCCCTGGTGGGAGAGGGGACGGGTGAGGGGGGACCATACGATATTCACCCCCACCTCCATCCTCCCCCATCAAGGGGGAGGATAATCCTGGCTAATTTTCATGGTTCGTGCCTGCCTGCCGGTAGGCAGGGGTGACGAACCCGCCATGTAAAATTTATTTAGAAAAAAGGTGGAGCTAATTACAAATGGCAATCTGAGCCCATATATCCAGCCCTATGTCGAGAAAGAGGTTAGATGGTATGAAGCATGAAATGACTGATTATCACCAAAATATTTTTCCCCCACTTTAGCAAAGGGGGGTAAGGGGGGATTTGGAAATTCCTATTAAAGGACTATGCTTCCATACAATAAGGAGCCAAAGGAGAACTCAAGAAAAGTTAGAAAGAATATGACTGACGCAGAAAACTTCCTGTGGGCAAAGATAAGGCATAAACAGCTGAAAGGCCGCCAATTCTATCGGCAGAAGATTATTGGCAGCTATATCGTGGATTTTTACTGCTCCAGGGCGAATCTCATCATTGAGGTTGATGGCAGTCACCATTATGAAGATAAGACCAAAGAGAAGGATAAAGCCAGAGATGATTATATGGAAAGTGTTGGGTTGAGAGTATTAAGGTTCTCAGATCGGGAGGTCTTTGAAAATCTCAACGGAGTAATGGAAAAGATATGGGAGAACTTATGATTTTTAAAATCCCCCTGTGTCCCCCTTTTGCAAAGGGGGATGTGGGATGCCTTTTCCTCTTGAGCTGGTCATTTAAGTCCCTTAAGAATCGCCAGAATCTTCAACACATGTACTCTCAAAATGAAGCTCTAAAACGCGTGGATGATCGTTAAATAGGTGTTGATCCCCTCGGGTCTATTTCTCACCGCTGTCTCGAAAGCCGTGTGGGCCTCGACCACCCATTTTCTGTAAGTCCACCACACCCCGGGCCCGATGGCAAGGACCCTGCCCAAATCGTGCTTCACCCTTCCTTCGCCCGTCTTATCGTCCGTGGTCTGCTGGTAAAAATATCCGAATGCCCCGACTCTGAATTGGTGTGGAGCACCGGTCTTGGTGAGGGCATACTCAATGCCGTAATCAAAGTGAAATTCTTGTCCGGGTGAAAGGTGAGTTTCTAAACCAGTTAAGCCGATATTGCCAATTTTTGCAGCAGCGGAAGGACTCAGAATGAAATCGTCATTTCTCGCATTGAAACTATAGTCCATCTTTATCCCCGCGGAGAGATTGGGATGCCAAGGTAAGAAAACGGTGGCTGCCAAGACAGGTGAAAAGCCCCAAACATTTGTTCCAATATTAACTAAGTGTCTCTCATTCCATGGGCCGGTTGGAACGGTGATATCGAAGCCGGTTGCTGCGTGAAATAAACCATTCTTAGAGTGCCAGGATAAATTGGGACCAAAGGTAATGTCACCGATTGCATTTCGGTGCTCACCCATTTCTGAAGTACCCCCTGGCGTGGATGCGTCCAATTTCAGGCTCGTCCTTACCCACGGAACTATCATCTGTGCCCCTAACGACCCACCTAAAATCTTTACCGGAGAGATATAAAGGAATCGTGTGGAAGAAGCAAAGACTTCGAGTTTGTCTAATTCAGTGCCATCCCTCGCAAGGCTTAAGGTTCGGCCACTATCATTTTTCAGCTTGTCGGCAGTATAGTAGTTAAGGTACTCCTTGACATAAAGGCCTGGTGGAGGTAAGACCCCCGCCAAGAAGGCTTCCGCCCCGAGGGGTTCGTGATTCACTCCTCCGGCAAGCGTAGAATGAGGAAAAACTAAAGCGATTGAAATGACGAGTCCAATCAAAAACCATCCCGGCAGCTTTCCCCCACGCCTCGTCATGGATCCCCCTTTCTCAAGAATTCCTTAATAAACCTTCCCTTAACCCCCCTTCATCTCCCCTTAATTAAAGGGGGAATAGAGGAGGGTTACAAATAGCGTTAACAACGTGTTTATAAGGTTACGGTCAGGCAACTCCAATCCGGCGTCGATAGGCTTCGGTGTGATAGACCTCGGGGTTCACGGTGTTAGGAGCCTTCTCCTTTTTCAGCATGGCGAGGGCATTGGTCGCGGCCAGGGTGGCCATTTTATCACGAGTTTCCCTCGAGGCGCTTCCGAGATGGGGAAGGAGTACTACATTATCACATTCCATCAGTCCCGGAGCTAAGTTCGGCTCGTTCTCATAAACATCCAGCCCTGCCCCTGCGATTCTCTTCTCCCCCAGAGCCTTTACCAGAGCTTTCTCATCGACGATAGGCCCCCTCGATGTATTGATGACGTAAGCGGTTGGTTTCATCATGGAGAATTCTCTCTCGCCAATCAGGTGACGCGTTTTTTCGGAAAGCGAGGTATGAAGGGTGATAAAATCACTTTCTCGTAAGAGGTCAGATAATTCTCGATAGTGCGCCCCTTCCGTCCGTTCAATGGTTTCTTTCTGGAAAGGATCATGAACGAGAACCTGCATGTCAAACCCCTTCGAGCGCTTAAAGACGGCCTGCCCGATTCGTCCGAATCCGACGATGCCCAAGGTTTTCCGCTTTCCACTTCCTCCGGGGCTCACATCCGTCCCAAGAAGAAGTTTGGGACTCCAGATTTTAAAACGTCCCTCTTTCACATATTGGTGTCCTTGAACAATGTTCCTTGCCACGGCCATGATCAGGGTCCAGGCCAGGTCTGCTGTGGTATCGGTCAGTACTCCTGGCGTATTGGTGACAGGAATACCCAGTTGGGTAGCTATCTCCACGTCGATGTTATTGTATCCCACCGCGTGATCGGCAATACCCAGGAGTTTGGGGTTGGCCTCCATGACGGTGCGGTCGATCTCCTCCGTAAGAAGACACAGGAGAACATCGGCCTTCTTGATCCCGTGAAGGATCTCTTCCTTCGAAGGGGCTTCATCTTCCGGCCCGGACCAAACATCCACCTCTGCCTCTTTTCTTAGCAGGGCGAGTCCTGCTTCGGGAATCAAACGGGTGACGAAAACTTTCATGATTTCTTCAAAACACAATACGTGGAACCGAGGTTCCGTGGCAAGTCAACGTTTCTTCGCGGCCAACTCCTTTATCTTCCAAAAGAGGCTCGATAGATCACAGAGCCTTCTTCCCCAGAAAGGGGTCGACGATTTTCTGGCCTCGGGATGGATAAAGCAAAAATGACGACATTTGATCTCCTGCAATGCCTCCTCAAATCCCTTCTCGTCTCTCTCGTCATCGAAATAATCGGGAATCCAATATCCCAAAGAAGAAAAAGGACTCTCGTTACCGGAATGGTAATGGTAAAAATCCATAAACTGACTGAGTGAGGTTTTCACTCCGTATTCCTCGGGATCGAGATGCCAGGGCGATCCCGGTTCCATCTCAACGGTAAAAGTGCGAATCCCTTTCACGTTAGGATACCGGACACGGATCATCTTTTGGAGCCGAATCGTCTGTTGAACGTCTTCTTCCTTCTCAAAGGGGATACCAAGGGTGAAAAAAAGATCGCAGAAGACGCCTTCGGCTTTCAACTGGTCAAGAGACTCCATCAGCGCATGATTGGAATAGGAATGCCCCTTATGCATTTTTCTCAGCCGCTCTGACCCGACCTCAGGAGAGAGTGCGATCAAGGATTTGGGACCCGGAAAGGTCGCTTTAAAGGACCGGATAAAATCCTTTGTGGGGAGTCCAAACGACTCGAAGAAACATTCCATCCTGATCTTTTCTTCCCGGATGCGGGCGAAGAGGTCGAGGAAATATTGAGGCCTCTGGGGATAAGGATCGAAGCAGATATGAAATGTCTCATAGCCATAGGAGATTGCTTCCTGAATCGATCGGAGGGTACACTCCACGCTTCTAAAGGTCACTTCTTTTCTGCCGGTGATGGTCTCCAGAGAGGAGCGCCCGCCGCCGCACCATGTGCATTGAAAAGGACAGCCCCTTCCCACGGTGAGATGATAGATGGGCGACTTGAGAGAGTACATCCAGAAATTCTTCTGCTTGGAAACTCCCTTGACATAGAAGGGTTGGCCAATATAACGGACATAGGTGGAATAATTCTTCAATAAGGGGAAGTTCGTGAAGGAGATGTGATCGAGTTCTTTCTCCGAGGCGACGTAGGAGAGAGGATTGATAAGAATCCTTCCTTTCCTTCTCCAGGTCAGGTTGGGAACGGAAAAAAGATCACCCTTCCCTTGCAAGAGCGTACTCGCCAATTCCAAAACGGGAGCTTCTGCTTCACCCCGAATGATCCCATCGACCCCGTCGAAGTTCCTCATGATCTCTTCGTGGAAAAAACTGGCGGTGAATCCTCCCAAAAGAATGTACGTCTGAGGAAAGGCGGCCTTGATCTTCTTGACATGCTCCATCACGTCGTAGCTCTGATGGTGCCAGTGGAGGTCCATCGCTACGATCCGCGGCGCCTTCTCGCGAAGATACTCAATGATGGAAAAATGGTGATCTTCAATCCACTCCACTCCCATGTGTACGACTTGAGTGGATATGCCACGGCCTTGGAGAAGGTCAGCCAGTCCGAGGAGGCCCATGGGCAGGAAATTGATCCAGATGAAATGATTGACCGGCCGGTAATAGTTGATCAGCTTGGGGACATGGAGAAAAATAATGTCAGGTCTTCCCATCGGGGAAATTGTAAAATGCTCATACGTACTATTTCAACCTCATCCAAGAAATTACCACTTGGAGCAGGAAACGGTTTCAAACCATCCCGTATAGAAATGTACAATTCGGAATTTTTGGCTTTAGGCTCGATGCAGCTTTTTGAGGATCATTCTGCCCGCGATGAAGCCTGAAAGACTCGCGCCCACGATGCCGTGGGAGGGTCGGGTATAGTGGCCGACCTGATACAGGCCCGGGATAGGGGTCTGATGGGGAGGTCTTAAACTTCCCACCTGTTGCGGTGTGGATGCCAGACCGTACATCGCACCCATTTCATTTCCGGTATATCGCTCTAAGGTCAGCGGAGTAGCAGCCTCGTAAAACAGGAGATGGTCTCTCAGACCCGGGATGAGCTTTGATTCCAACTGGCGAAGGACTTTCTGGGAGAAATCTTCTTTAATGCGTCGGTACTTTTCGGAATCCCCTCCTCCCCATTTCCCTTGATAATGATAAGGGACATTGATCAGAACACTCAAAACGTGTTGCCCAGGAGGAGCCAAAGAAGGATCCATCATCGTGGGGATGGAAACCATCATGGTCGGGTTCTGGGGGATCTCACCCCTTCGCAATATCCGATCTTCCTCCTCTAAATCGGACAAAAAACGGAGATAGGTAAAATACGGAAGGCCCATTCCTCTTAGATCCAAATCGGTGGCGATATAGAGAACGAAACAGGAAAGCGAGTATTCGAGGCGGCTCCACTTTTTTGCAAAACGTTTTTGAATTTCAGAGGGAAGCATCTTGACTAAAAGATTCGGATTGATATCGGAAATGATCATTGGGACTTGAAATATTTCTCCGTCCTTTGTCAGCACCCCTTCGACCCTGCCATCTCTTATCCGAATTCGATCCGCCTCTGTTTGAAGATGAAGCTCGCCACCAGAACGGAGAAAAGCATTGGCCATGGCTTCTGAAATTTTTCCCATCCCACCCTTTGGATAAAAGACGCCTTCCATCAGGGCTTTGTTAATTATGACGGCGAGGAAGAGAAAAGAAAGCCTCGAAGGAGGATCCGTGACCGGAAGAGAATGGAGAGCCATCTTAATCTCCCCTCCGCTGAAAAGATTGTCCAAAATCGCCCGGTGACTGGATCGATGAAACCGAACCAGATTTGGGAAATAGAAGGGGAAGAAGATCTTCTGGATCGTGGTTATTCCCGAGTATGATTTTATTTCCTCCCCGATTCGTTTGACCATGGAAAGATAGGTTTTCAACCCTTTCTCCTCTTGGGGAAAGAGGCCAAAAAGCGCATCGGTATAAGAATGAAATCCACCCGGGCGGAGATGAATCTCAAATCCAGGATAGATGTTTCGAACGCGGTCGATCGGAATAAATTCAATCTCCTCATATGCACCGATCTCATTAAGGATCTGATAGAATTCTCCCCCCTCGTGACATCCTCCGACAAAGGCGCCTGTCGCGTCGAAGGTGAACCCATGCCTTTTGAAGGAGACGACATAACCTCCCGCCTGCTCTTCTTTTTCGAGGAGAAGGACCTTTAACCCTTTCTTCGCCAAGAGAGCTGCTGCCGTTAATCCTCCCATTCCGGCTCCAATGACGATGGCATCGTATCCGTTAGCACTTCCCATATTTCTCCTTCCCAAAAATCAAAAGGCTTGGCATGACAAAACGTGAATGGATTATAACAGATTCATCAGAGAAATCTAAAAATACTCTCCCCTTTCGAGAAGAATACAGTATTTACCCTATTTATTCGGGAACCTGTGCGTACTAATCTGTTTTTGTGCTGATTCTTTCCTCACGAATAGCCTTTATGAATTCTTTTAAAGGATACCAGGATCATGGATGAATATACCATTTCTGCCAAAGGGGTGCTGAGATGAAAAGAGGATGGAGCTTTGCCTTGTTAGCGTTTGGGATCGCGTCGTGGGTTTTTCCTGTTGCCCAGGCCGAAAAGGAGAGAAAACCGGTTCAGAAGCCGAAGGCGGTAGCGGTCAATAGCATAGATGAAGCGGCGTGTTTCGCCTGCCATCAGGAGATCCAGAAGCTCATGACCAACGGGAAGCATGCGAAGGCAATAAATTGTGTCCTCTGTCATCTCGAAACCTCGGCCCATCTGAAGGATAGTACCAAGAAACCGGTCACCCGCCTGGATCCGGAGGCTTGTGCGAGCTGTCATAAAGAACAATATCAAAGCTCGTTGGCCATTGGCTGGAAATCGAAGGCTAAACTGGAAAAGTCCGTCCCTACCGGCCGGTCGCCAAAGTCCGATTTATTATTGATGCCCCATGGGTTCACCAAAGAGCACAACGAGCCGCGGTCCCACGTATTCATGCTTGCTGATTACATGATTGTCGACAGAGCCTACGGGGGCCGTTTCCAGTTGAAAGACTGGACCTATATCGATAAGACAGGCAGACTTTGGGACATCATTGTTGATACGGGAAAAGAGCTCCCTCAGACCGCCAAAGCGGCCAACACGGTCTGCCTGACCTGCAAAACCTCTGATGCTGTACTGAAGTGGCCCTACCGGGGGAACGCCAATCCGAACACACCTCTGAAGCGGGCTCCCAGCCCGGCCGCTATCGAGATGGCCAAGGGGGTCCAGTCTCCCATGGGCTGTATTCACTGCCACGATCCTCATGCTGCCAAGCCGCGGGTGATCCGTGACGCCCTGATCGAGGCTGTCGTGGATCGCAGGGAAGGGACGTATCCCTATGACCCACAAAAAAGCGAAGAGATCACCATGGAAAAGATCTGGTTCAAGCGGGGAGGACAGGATTTCCGCGCGATCGGGATCCTCAATAAACCCGATTCCAACCTAATGTGCGCCCAGTGCCATGTGGAATACAACTGTAATCCGGGCATCGACACCAAGACCATGCAGGCGACCGCCATGGACGACCGCCGGGCCAACTATTTCCCCTGGGCCAACGTCTTCGACGTGGGGAAGAAGTACGAGAGTGTGGATTTCAGGGATTTCAAACATGCGATCACCGGAGCGTTGCTGACCAAACTCCAGCACCCCGATGTGGAGACCCAATGGGGAAGCAAACACGAAAGAGCCGGCGTGGAATGTAAAGACTGCCACATGCCTAAGATAAAACAGAAGGGGAAAGAGTATACCTTACACGGAGCGGGGCGGCCCCGGTATATGCTGAAAGACAGCTGTTTGCGGTGCCACTCCGATTGGACAGAGCAACAGGCAGAGTATCAGATAGATGCGACCCAGGCATACATACGAGGTAAGATCCGAAAGGCGGAGTTCTCGCTTGGGCAGCTGATCGAAACCTACGCCCTCGCCAAAGACCTGGGAGTCAGCGAGGGTATTCTAAAGGAAGCCCTCAGAGAGCATGATAGAGCGCATATTCTCTGGGAGTGGTGGACGGCGGAGAATAGCGACGGATTCCATAACCCCGAGCAAGCCCGGCAATCTCTGGCCGAATCCGTCAATGCCTCGCAGAAAGGGATCGAAATGCTGAACAAGGCGATCAGCCAGAAAATCGGCCCAAAATAACATGGTGCTGTCACTTTAGTCCAGAAGGACTTGGAGTGGCTACAGAGACTATTGAGCGGTTTGTTGCACGTGCGGTCCAGCTTTATGAGCAAGAGCGGGAGGAGCCTTCCGGCTCCTCCCAGCTTGGATTGTACGTGAGGCGGTGGCATAGATGGGTAAGGTGTATCGCCTCTGAGAAGACCTTTGCGAACCAATAGATAGAAAGGCTACTTACTCTCTTTCAGACATTCCACTTCTCCGGACACCTCGGTGTCTTCCTCTTGGACTACCGTTTTCTCTTCATAGGAAGCGCTTGGGTAAGCACCACCGTGTCGCGTAGTAGTTACCTTCCCTGGGTGGCCTTCGATCCTTACTGTGTGACTTACCCTTAGGCAGCCCTCAATATGGTCGAAGAGGGGTAAGTCGCCATGTGCGGCGCCCGGGCAACCACAGAGATCTTGTGCACGTCTCCAAAAGTAACCTTCCGCGGTGCCTTTGTCGGTTACCCGACTCGCCTTAACAATCACTTTATATCTGTTATCGCTCATCTTATAGGTTTTGACCCCGTATCCCTTGCTGTCCGCTTCCTGATAAGGGGTGACTCCTACACAACCTGCAATCAATAACGGCACGATTGGGAGTAATAAAAATACCTTACATGACCGTTTCATATTCCCTCACCTCCTGGTTTGCCTTATACGTTACCTCTCCCTATGCGAGTTGAAGTCACTGATTGCCAGAACCACCCTCAAGTTATTCTTCAGCAGCTCGGCCATCTGAACAATAAGTCCTGCAATAAGACCCGCCCCTTTCCGTCCCTTCCTCACGAAAGGTTTTACTTTATCGAGATTAAATTTGTCGATTCTATTTGTTCAGGCTTATCTGCTTAGGAAGCTCTTTATGAGCCTCTAAATCGAGCGAAAATCTAAAACAACAACTCAGGTTAAATTATTGGATTGAAATACCACCTCCAAAAGAAAAAGACCTTACCAGAAATTCCCACCCAGAGATTTTACGCGCAAATTCAATCATACAATAGTTTTTTTGTCAATAGAAAAATGTTCCGGGAGTGACAAACCTCCGAAACAGATCAGGGGATAGACCATTTCAAAGAAGCCCAGATTTATTGCAGGAGATCAATGCATTCTTCTCCAAGATTGATCTTTCCTACGATTACCATATGGGGGCCGATCTTTTGTCGAGTCTGCCTTTATCTCCACATGATGAGTGTGACAATTGGTTTAAGATCAAGGGAGAGAAGGGGGTGCTATCCCCAGATGCAGAAAAATCAATGTTTTCAGGGTTGGCTACTTCTGATGTGTAAATCCTGTGGAAAAAAATGTCTTAACCATCCATACCTCTTTAATTCCATTATTTAATTAAATTCATGGATGGCACGAATTAAAATAAAGCTTGAAATTTCAATACGTTACAATTTTGTGGTTCTCAGCTTAAAATACACAACATCTTGTGGTTTAAGAAGTAAATTCTAAAACCTCGATGTTCATTTCCTGTTTATATGCCGCCTTCCACATAGGGATTTCTCTTTCCCTCTGATAACAAAAGAGGGGAGAATTTAACCTTTCTCCCCTCTTTATTAAAGCTTACGAAGGAGGATTTAGTTTATCAATAATTACTTAACCGCACTCTTTAACAAATTGCCCGCTTTGAATTTCGCCACTCTGGTGGCAGGTATCTTAATCTCCTTGCCGGTTTGAGGATTCCTTCCCGTTCTCGCCCTCCTCTTCCCGACCGAGAAAGTTCCAAATCCAGTCAGGGCCAACTTATCCCCCTTCTTTAACGCCTTCATCACCGTATTGGTAAATGCATTGATGGCTTTTTCGGCTGACGCTTTCGAGATTCTCGCTTCCTTCCCCACGCTGGCGATTAATTCCCCCTTCGTCATTTAAGTCACCTCCTTTTTTTCCAAAAATATTTTCTCGGATAAAATAGTCCCGGCTATTCTATTAGGAATTAAATAGAGTGTCAATAAGAATTGAAAGAGGGTTGGTTGCCTCTAAATTCCGGCCTAAACATTGAGCCAAATTCGGCAATCGTGGCCTCTTAGACTTTGGCTATAACTCCAATTGAGCGAAAAATATGCAGATCTTTCAAATCAACGGCTTCGGTCTTAAAGCCCGGTTGTTCGATTTGTACGGCTATTCATTCAAACACATGATTTCTTATCTCATCTCCTTCCCCCTTAC
>Ga0335070_10009837_pt1 | contig 11192 bp, 10 predicted proteins | sample Lox_Sample_13_FD_206722 | JGI IMG/M metagenome (GOLD analysis project Ga0335070, IMG submission 206722) | Soil microbial communities from Loxahatchee National Wildlife Refuge, Florida, United States - Lox_Sample_1.3 | ecosystem: Environmental > Terrestrial > Soil > Wetlands | place: USA... | reverse complement strand
CTCCGCCAAGGCAGGGAGCAGGCTGATCCGCAGATTCTCGCTCGCAATCAGGTACTCCAATACTTCCGTGCTCGTTCTCGGATCCGCGGCTGCCGCTATCGAAGACTTTTCATCCCAGCCCGCCAATGTCATCCGCGCCTGCTCGCGGAAGACTTTGTTGTGCAACGCCAGATGCACCAAAATCTCAATCATCTCTGCCGGCGGCACCGAGAGCGCGCCGCGCGCCGCCGTGTGCATCAAGTTGGAAGGCACTTGCGAATTACGGATCATTTCAATCATCCGGGGCATGGTTCATCTCCCAGAGTGCGCCGGGCGGCCCTTCCGGGCGGCAGTCCGCCATCGGACGCCAACCGCCTGCTCCAGCTCTTTCACCGCAATCTCTAATTCACAGGTAATTCGATTTGGTTTCTTCCGCCGAAATTCGTCGCTCAAGGCGCGATAGTACCAGAGCGTGCCTTTGCGCCCGCCCTGGAAGCGTTTCCAGATTGTTTCTCCCTGCTGACGGTAGTCGGTTAGCACGGTGCGAACGTTGTGCAGCTTGTCGCAAGCCGAAACCAGCCGCGTCTCCTCGTCCTCCTGCTTGAGCGCCCGCAGATAGTTCTTCTTTCGGACCAGCCACTCTGGTTTCGGATTACTGAACGAATCTGTGCAACCTTCCACAATCTTTGCCACGCGCCGGCCAAATTTCCGGCGGATCTCGCGCAGCCGCGGCATCCCGCCGCAATCTTCGACCACGTCATGCAGCAGCGCCGCTATGGCCATCTCTTCGTCGCCGCCCGCCTCCAGCACCAGCGACGCTACTGCCATGAGGTGCGAAAGATACGGCACGGCACTCTGTTTCCGTGTCTGCCCTGCGTGCTGCTCGGCAGCGTAACGAAACGCTTGCTGTAGAAGCTGGCCCAGAGGAGGCGGACCCAAATTTCTTGTCGTCTGCACTTAGCTAGTTCTCCTTACTCCTGTTGAAGAAAAAACCGCGGCCATTCGACACGTCGATGGCAAGGAGCCATATCGTGGTAGTGACTGATGTCTCGGGAGTCTCAACTGTGTAAAGTCGAAACCCAGCCTTTTGAATCTTCCCAACGTCGAGATTTCCCTTGAGGATAGCTGGCCACCATTTCTCATCAGGATCTGGCACGCTACTCACAGACGGATCCAACACATCTACTTTCTTGGCGTTTTTCAACAAGCGATCTGTGTCAGATGGCTGGAATTCGAACGCACACCATGTCCTAGCAGGTGACAGGTCCCCGACTACGCGGATCGTGTGCGAACTCCCTGGCAAGAAATCGGGGAGCCAATGGCGATCAATTGCTCCGTCTTTTTCCGCATCGGCTAACGAAGGGTAGAACCACTCGCTACGAGTGTCGTGACATGTTGTCAATACGTAGGTCAGCAAAACCACCAAGCCGACCACCCGCACGGAGACTAGCAGGCGATTCCTGAGACTGGCTTCTACCGTAGAAGTGCTCACTCCTTCTTCTCTCCTCTTCGCATCCGCAGATACGCCCGCATAAAGGGCGTCAGATCGCCGTCCAGCACGCGATCCACGTCGCCCATCTCGAACTTGGTACGGTGATCTTTGATCAGCCGGTAGGGTTGCAGCACGTACGACCGGATCTGCGAGCCGAAATCGATGTCCAGCTTCGAGTCTTCGATCTGCTTCGTGACTTCGCGCTTCTTTTCCAACTCGTACTCGTAGAGCTTGGAGCGCAGCATGCTCATCGCCTTCTCGCGGTTCTTGTGCTGCGAGCGCTCATTCTGGCAACTGGCCACGATGCCCGTTGGGAGGTGGGTGATGCGCACCGCCGAATCGGTGGTGTTCACATGCTGACCGCCTTTGCCACTGGAACGGTATGTATCGATCCGCAAATCTTCCGGTTTGATCACCACTTCGATGCTGTCGTCAATTTCCGGCGAAACAAACACGCTGGCAAACGATGTATGCCGCCGCTTGGCCTGATCGAAGGGCGAGATGCGCACCAGGCGATGCACGCCGATCTCGCTGGTCAGCAAACCGAACGCATACTCGCCATTCACGGAAAAAGTCGCCGATTTGATGCCTGCTTCCTCGCCCGGCTGATAGTCATACATTTCCGCCTGGAATCCCTGCCGTTCCGCCCATCGCAGATACATCCGCAGCAGCATTTCCGCCCAGTCCTGCGACTCGGTTCCGCCAGCGCCGGGATGGATGGTGACGATGGCATTACGCGCATCGTTCTCTCCTGAAAGCAGCGTCTCCGTCTCGACCCGATCCACGAGTTCGCGCAGCGCGCCGAGTTCGCTCTGTAGATCTTCTGCGACGTTTTCGCCCTCTGCAGCCAGATCAAAATAGGTCCCGATGTCGTCAGTCCGGCGTGCCAAGTCGCCCTCGAGCGACAACACTTCTTCCAGGCGCTTGCGTTCGCGCATCACCTGTTGGGATTTCGCCGGATTCGACCAGAGGTTCGGGTCCGCCGCCTGCTTTTCGATCTCGGCTAACTGCTGGCGCAGTTTGCCCGCGTCAAAGATACTCCCGCAGATCGTGGACCTTGGTCTTTAGAGAGGCGTATTGCTGTGTGAGTTCGTCTAGCATCGTCAGTAGTCAGGAGTCGGGAGTCAGGAGTCAGCAAAATCCGGCTACACGTTGAGCACTGGGTTTTGCTAACTACTGACTCCTGACTACTGACTCCTTGTTTTCAAGAATCGCGCCAAGATCGCGCCTAGAGAAATTATCGCACACAGATATGCAAACACATCTCCGTGCCGCGTATAGAACGTGGTGCGTGAAGCCAACGCATACGGCGCCACGAGCGCGGTGCGGATCTTCCTTCCAGTCGAGGCGACGATCCTTCCATATGGATCGACCGACGCCGTCATCCCGGTGTTGGTCCCGACCAGCAGCCAGCGCTCGTTCTCGATGGCGCGCATCTGGGTCATCTGCAGATGCTGCTTCCAGGCGCCGCTGTCGCCGTACCATCCGTCGTTCGAGACGTTCACCAGAACATCTGCCCCCAGTCGCGCAAACTCTCTTACTTCATCGGGAAAGACAGACTCGTAGCAGATGAAAACGCCCAGCCGCTGGTCATTCGCCGCCAGGGGTTCCCTGGACCGGCCGTGGGTAAAGTTCCCGACCTGCTGCGTCAGCATGTTCATGAACGGGAACACACTCTTGAACGGCACGTACTCACCGAAGGGCACCAGATGAACCTTGTCGTAGCGGCTGACAAGCTCTCCCTGCGGGTTGAACAACCCGGCCGAGTTGTAGACTTCACTCTGCCGCCGGGACGGCTCCGAAGCGATCTCTACGCCGATGCTGCTCACGAGCAGCCAACTTCGGCTCTGTTGTGCCAGAACCGTCGTCACCTGCCGGAAGTTGGCGTCGTTCAGGAAGAACGGCGAAGGCGACTCCGGCCATACGATCAAGTTGTAGGTTTGCCCCTCCTTGGCTCCGGGAGGATGCAGGCTTGTCCAGGTCAGATCGCGCAGCGTCCCGTCGAAGTACTCATTGGTCCAGTTCTCCTGCACCGGAATATTCGGCTGGACGAGGAGCGCCGTACGGTCCGCGGGAACGGGAGGCGGTTGGATCCACTGCCCCGCGTGCAGGATCAATGCTGCCGCGGCCGCCGCGCCCAGCAACCATCTCCGGCGCTCCCTGGCTACCAGAAATGACGCGGCAAATACGCTGTTCACGAGCGCAATCTCAAAAGAGAGCCCGTACACTCCGGTCCAAGTCGTAATGCGTGTCAGCGCGTAATTCCCCGTCTGCGTGTAGCCAAGAAGTTCCCAAGGGAAGGCCGTGATTCGCGTGCGCGCGAGCTCCACCCCCACCCAGAGAAACGGAGCAGCCACCAGCGCGCGGCGTACGGAAGCTCGGGGCCCCACGATTGCCGCCAGCAACAACCCGAATAAGCCGTGATACAGCCCTAGGTACAGACAGAAAGCGATCAAGATCAGCAAGGCGACTGGAATCGCCAGCCCGCCGTAGCGGTGCATGGTATCGAAGACCCAGTAGCACGTCCCCGCATACCAGAGGATCCCGCACCCGTAGGCCAGCAGGAATCCTTGCCACGGGCTGGCTGGAACGAGGCGGACTGGCGCGTCCACCTGCAGCGGGCCAGGAACCCGGGCGCGCAGGAGGGCCACCAGCAGCGGCGCCAGCGCGATCCACGATAGCCAATACAGCCCGGGCAAAGGGAAGATGACAACCTGCAGAACGGCCGAGAGTAGAACCAGACGCCAGGCACTGGAGTGAATCTTCCGCACGTCGAAAGAATAGCAAATTGCCTTCTGCTCCCGGGATTCCTTCGGTCGCCCCAACTGTTCTCATCCTCGGGTATCGGATAACATAGTGAGGTCATGTCAATCTTGGGCACGTTGCTGGCGCGGATCCTGGAGGCGATGTTCGCTGTCGGCTCCGTAGGTTCGTTTGTGGTCCTCCTGCTGAGCGGGATTGAAGACTTGAAAATGTTGCTGGGCCGGGAGGAATCGCACGACTCCTGAGGTTCGACCACTCCTGCATGTCATCACCCCTCCAACCCTCGTCTCTCAATTCGAACCGCGTTCGAATCGTCGTCGCCACCTCGGTGATGCTGACCTTCATCTCCTACTGGCGGGCAGCCGCGATCGTGCTCAACGACTTGGCCTCGTCAGCGTTCTACGCTTGCGGCATTGCGGAGCAAGCCGTCGGCAAGTCCGCTCCCTGGTTCATCGTCGCGGTCATGCTTTTCTCCTTCACTGTCCGGGCGGTGTACGTGGAAAGCTGCTCGATGTTCGTCCGCGGCGGCGTGTACCGCGTTGTCAAAGAAGCCCTCGGCGGAACCCTCGCCAAGATCAGCGTCTCTGCCCTGATGTTCGACTACATGCTCACCGGCCCGATCTCCGGTGTGTCGGCTGGTCAGTACATCGTCGGCTTAATCAACGAAGTGTTCGCCACCGCCGACGCCCACGGCTGGGTCCCGCGGGCGGTGCACAGCTTGTTCAACGGTACTCCCCAGCTCAACGTCAACTGGACCTCCGTCGCCTTTGCCCTGGCCGTGACGCTTTACTACTGGTGGGAAAACATCAAGGGCATCCACGAATCTAGCGAGAAAGCACTGTGGGTCATGCAGATCACCACCGTCATGGCGGTGATCCTGCTGGGCTGGTCTGCGCTCACCGTGTTTAGGTTCGGATACCAGCCTGTCCCGCTGCCCACTCCCGACCATCTCCACTTCACCAAGGAATCGCTCGGCTTCCTGAGTCACATCTTTTCCGGACAGAGCCTTGCCCACACGTTCGGGCTGCTCGGGATCCTCATGGCTTTCGGTCATTCCGTGCTAGCCATGAGTGGCGAAGAAACGCTGGCCCAAGTCAACCGTGAACTGGCGCATCCCAAGCTGAGAAACCTGAAGCGGACCGCGATTGTGATCGCGATGTACAGCCTGATCTTCACCGGCTTCTCCGCACTGCTCTCGGTCATGCTGATTCCGGATGCGGTCCGGGTTCCGGTCTACAAAGACAATCTGATCGCTGGCATCGCCATGTACCTATGGGGCCCGCAGTTGCTGCGGCTGCTCTTCCGTGGATTCGTGGTGGTGGTTGGATTCCTCATCCTTTCCGGCGCTGTCAACACCGCCATCATCGGGTCGAACGGTGTTCTCAACCGTGTTTCCGAAGACGGCGTCCTGACTGACTGGTTCCGCTTTCCGCACCGCAAGTACGGCACCAGTTCCCGCATTATCAATCTTGTCGTCATCCTCCAAGTCCTCACCATTCTGGCCAGCCGGGGCAACGTCTACGTCCTCGGCGAGGCCTACGCTTTTGGCGTGATCTGGAGCTTTACTTTCAACAGCCTAGCCATGCTGGTTTTGCGTTTCAAGTACAAAGGCATTCGCGGCTGGAAGGTTCCACCCAACTTCTCCATCGCCGGCCACGAAGTCCCAGTTGGTCTGGCCTCCGTCTTCATGGTGCTGCTCTCGACGGCCCTGATTAACCTATTCACGAAATCGGTCGCCACTGTCGCTGGCGTCTCTTTTGCGGTCGTCTTTTTCATGATCTTTACTGTTTCCGAGCACGCCAACCGGCACAAATTCGCCCTGGCGGAACAGCAGATGAAAGACCACTTCCAACTGCTGCAGCGGGACACGGTCGAGCGCGATGCGCTCAATATTCGCCCTGGCAATGTGCTCGTCCCGGTGCGCGATTACAACACGCTGGCGCACCTCCGCTGGGCCCTTGAACGCATTGACACCCGTGACCAGGATGTCGTGGTCATGTCGGCGCGTGTCAGTCGTTTCGGCGCCGCCGCCTATGATCTTGCCATGGAACAGATCTTCAGCGACTACGAGCAGACTTTGTTCACCCGTGCCGTCTCGGTTGCCGAGAGTGTGGGGAAACGAGTTTCCCTGCTTGTCGTACCGGCCGGCGATGTCTGGTCGGCGATCGTGCAAACCGCCAACAATCTAGAGTCTTCGGCCGTAGTTGCCGGACTCTCCAGCAAGATGACGCCCCAGCAGCAGGCCTTTGCCATGGGCCGGGCCTGGGAGGCCGTCCCCGAACCCAAGCGGCAGTTTGTGCTGCAGATCGTTCGACCGGGCAACAAGGTTGACAGTTTTCGCATTGGCCCCCACACGCCCACGATGAAGAACGAGGACGTGCTTCTGCTTCATCGACTGTGGCTGAACATTACCCGGGAGCCGGGACTGGAGCAGGTCCACCACCACGATATTCTGACCGAAGCGCTAACTCGCTTCGCCCACGACTACGGCGCGCGCGACCGGGAGGACATCATCAAGGAGCTGCGCCGAACCGCCCGGGAAAGTGGGCCGCCCGTTTCCAGCCGCACCGCTAGTCAGATTCCCACTGTGCAACCCGAACCAACTCGCAACGAGAACGACCGTGAAGACTTGGGAAGCTGAGCCTCGGATTCGGAGCGCGCGGCGGGCAACTCACGGCTCACTTTACTTTTGGTGAGGTCAAGTCTGCCGGCTTCTGGTCGTCGGCATGAATGACCCCGTCTTCTTCCGCGTAGAACGAGCGGTGCTCGCTGTCCATCTGCTTGGGAGTCATGGTCAGGATGTAGCCGTCTTTCTCCGTCTTGAATCCGACCGTGTAGTCGCCACGCTCCGTGGTTCGAGCCATCCGCTTGGTCAGCGATCCGGTGCCGGCCAATTCCATCAGCGTCTGCGCGTACTTGTCATGCCGCTTCTTGTATTCCTTTTGCGCGCGCAGCACGACCCGCATGTAACCCAGTGCCTGCGCCTCTGATTCGGACCGCGCCGGATCGCCCGGAAACTTCGGTTGATAAGGCGTTGCCGAGAGCGCAGAAGGTGGCGCCGGCGCCTGTGCCGACTCCTGTGCCGGGGCAGGCGCCGGCGTCTGCGGTGGAGGCGGAGGCGCGGACTCGTGTGCCGGAGGCGGCGCTGGAGTCTGTTCCGGAGCTTGTGCCAGCGCCCGTCCACTGCTGATCATCCCCACTGCCAGAAACCCCGCCGTTAGCCGGGTAATCGTCCGTTTGTTCACCGCGAAACCCTCCCGGGAAGCCCCGTCTCCGGGGTTACCCACGTAATTTGTCTTTGGTCACCGTGCATTCCAATTCCCTGTTAATTCAGGCAAGCTTGAGCAGATGCAATCCTAACAGGGAAACCTATGAAAGCAGCAGTCGCGCGAAAGCCTCTCATCCGTGTCGCCGTAGTGGAGAGCGATCCATTGCGGTTCGTGGGGTTCCGGGCGCTTTTTGACTCGGAGCCTGATCTGGAATTGGTCTCCGCTTCACTGCCCGATCTCGGCCAGCTTCCGAACATCGATCTGGTGCTGCTTGGCAACCGCGGCGGACAGAACCTTTTCGACATCATGGCCAGCCTGAAAGCTGTCCGGCCCGACCTCAAGATTCTTGTCACCGGTTCCGGCATGGACGATGAAAGCGTCCTCAAGGCGATCGCTTCCGGCGCCAAGGGCTACGTGGACGAGGCTGCCTCGCCCGCCGAATTTGTCCAGGCTCTGCGCGTGGTCAATCAAGGATCGGTCTGGGCCCCGCGCCGCGTGCTTTCGACTTTCATTGAACGCGTCACTGCTTCCCCAGGCCGAATCTTTCCCGCCGGCCGCGTAACCTTCACCGATCGCGAAAAAGAAGTCCTGGAAATGCTGGTTGCCGGCCGCTCCAACAAGGAAATCGGCGCCGCGCTCGGCATCGAGGAACGCACGGTCAAGGCCCACGTGGCCAAGTTGATGCGCAAAGTGGGCGTGCAGAACCGCATCGCGCTGTCGGTCCACGCCATCACACATTCCTTGGTGACGGCAAAATAGATTTCTTCCGAGCTTTGTGTCGCTGCGACGTGGTTCGTAGTTCGTCGTTTACGCCATTGGACGACGTCTAGCCTCCAGGCGCGCATTTCGTCATCTCGTTTTGCAGACGCCGAACTGCCAACTCCGGGGCTACTGCACCCCGGGGTTACCCGAGTACAGTGACTATCGTAATCTTGCCGCCCTTGGCCACTGGACGCATACTCGCCTCACCTACCACAGAACCTGGGAGACGGGGTTGGGAGTGGAGATTAGGGTCGCCGCTTTCAGCCCCGATTTTTTTGTCTTCATCACCGGACTCACCCTGGTCACCCCCGGCTACCCTGCGCTCCTACCCCTGCATCCAATAGAATTAAGGCACTTCAATCTCCCAAGTGAGGCATCATGCGAAAGCTCCTGACCCTACTCCTGCTTCCCGGTTTGCTGACCACCATTCTTCTCGCCGATGAGGAGACCAAGGCCGTGAAACGTCTTGAATCCGCCGGCACGGTGCTCGACGAAATCCAGGCTGCGCCCGACCAGGGCATCCCGGAAGAAGTGCTCGGCTCAGCCGAGTGTGTGGCGGTGATTCCTACGCTCCTCAAAGGCGGATTCATCTTCGGCGGCCGCTACGGCAAGGGCGTCGCTAGTTGCCGCACGCCGAAAGGTTGGAGCGCGCCGGCGTTCTTCACTATCGGAGGCGGCAGTTTCGGCCTGCAGATCGGCGGCGAGGCGGTAGATCTCGTCATGCTCATCATGAACAAGGAAGGCATGAAGAACCTGCTCTCCAGTCAGTTCAAGCTGGGCGCGGACGCCAGTGCCGCTGCCGGCCCCGTAGGACGCCACGCTTCTGCCGACACTGATTGGAAACTGCGGGCTCAGGTCCTGACCTATTCCCGCGCCCGTGGCGCCTTTGCAGGACTCGAACTCACCGGCGCCGTGGTCAAGCAGGACAAGGGCAGCACGCGCGAGTTTTACGGCCGCATGGTGCCCTTCAAGACTGCGCTCGGTGGGGAAATCGACCCACCGCAATCCGCGTACCCATTTCTCAGTACCCTGGCCAAATGGGCCAAAGCGGCCGAACAGAAATAAACAGACCTACAGCACAGAGACGCGGCGTGCCGCGTCTCTGCCCACCAATCCCCCCTTGCTAGCGTCCGGCTCGCGTCGCGACCCACAAACGCAAGAAGAATGAAAGACCAAGCGACGTGAAGAAGGCTCCCAGCCAGCCGCGCTGATCAGCATTGCCGAACACGAATGCCAGGCCGAGTATCGACAAATAAAGCGCAATGAAAGAGCAAATTGTGAGCCAGATATTCATAGGCAGCACTCTACGCTCGAATACGGCGGCACTCCAAAATCTCCCGAGACATTTTTTTGTCCCACCTCTCACCTGCCCTGCTACACTCCCGCTGGTGCGCCAACGCCTCGAATACTGGATCGTCTGGTTGTGGGTAAAGATTGTCGGACTGCTGCCGCGCCCATTGGCCCGCGCCAAATGCATTGTTTTCGCCCTGACCGTCTATCTGGTTCACCGCCGTTTGCGCCGCGTCGGCATGCGCAACCTGGCTTTAGCTTTCCCTGAAATGCCGCGACGGCAGCGCCGCAGCATTCTTCGTGCTGAGTTCGTTTCGCTGGGGCGTCAACTAGCCGAGTTCTGCCTCTTTCCCCGCTACACGCGCGAGAACGTCGGCCACGTCGTCGTCTACGACGGTTTCGAGAACTTCGAGCGAGCTTACACCCAGGGCAAAGGAGTTCTGTTTCTCACCGGCCACCTCGGGGGTTGGGAACTTTCGGCCTTCGCTCATTCCTTGCAGGGATATCCGCTTTCCATCGTGATGCGATCCGTGGACAACCCCTATGTCGACCGGATGATCCAGCGTTATCGCACCATGCACGGCAACCGCACCGTCGACAAGGACGATTTCGTTCGCGGCCTGCTCGCCGCCATGCGGGCCGGTGAAACCGTCGGCATCCTCATGGACACCAACATGACGCCACCGCAAGGCGTTTTTGTCGATTTCTTCGGCATCCCCGCGTACACCGCCAGCGGTCTCGCGCGCATCGCCCTGCGCACTGACGCCGCAGTCGTGCCGGGCTTCACCGTGTGGGACTCGAGTCTTCGCAAGTACCGGCTCCACTTTGACCCCGCCGTCGAACTCGTCCGCACCGGCGATGATCAGGCTGATATCATCGCCAACACCGCAAAGTTCACGCGCATCATCGAGGACTACGTCCGCCGCTATCCCGATCAGTGGCTCTGGGTCCATCGACGATGGAAGACGAGGCCGGAGGGAGAGCAGCCGCTGTATTGAGCGTTATTTTCTTGATGTAACCGGCACCTTTTGTAGTTGTCACCCTGAGCGGAGTGAATCCTCCGCGAAGCGGAGGATTCACGGAGTCGAAGGGCCCCTGCCATGTTTCGCCCACTACGACCGGAGTCGCTAGAATGTCATTGCGCGCATGAGCAGGGACGACTGGTTCCGTAACAAGAAATGGGATGCTGCGGCTGTGGCTCATTTCAATGAGAAACTCCGTCGCGCCCGAGATAAGGCCCAGCCTTTAAGGATTCAGGCAGGTTATCTCGTAAAGACCGACCCTAAAGCCGCCTTGGCCCTTTTGGATAGATACTTCGCTCTCGGAGAGCATTTCGACATCGCGCAGGCCTTTCTGGATCAGGCCGAAGCATACCTCACTTTGGGAGCACAGGAAGAAGCGCTCCGATCGCTGGAAAACGCACTACAGCGCGAACGCAGGTTTCCGAACCTCAAGACTCGGGCCTGGAGTCGCTATGCCCTACTCGTTGCGCAGAGACGGCTGGATCGCCTTTACGACAGCGCTCTGCAAGTGCTCAAGGAAAACCCGCTCTCGTCCCTTTCTTTTCCGGTCGATGGCTTCCTCTGGAACGCTGCGTTCGCTCTAATTGCAGATGCGCTTAGGCAACCCAAGCACGC
>Ga0335070_10009836_pt1 | contig 11192 bp, 9 predicted proteins | sample Lox_Sample_13_FD_206722 | JGI IMG/M metagenome (GOLD analysis project Ga0335070, IMG submission 206722) | Soil microbial communities from Loxahatchee National Wildlife Refuge, Florida, United States - Lox_Sample_1.3 | ecosystem: Environmental > Terrestrial > Soil > Wetlands | place: USA: Florida... | reverse complement strand
GCGCCTCAAGCTGCACGGGCGGGTCACCGGTTCGCACCTGACGTCGATGCACTCGATGGACAACGCGTACGCGAGCAAGCTGATCGCGTTGATGGCCGATGCCGGCCTGAGCGTGGTGTCCAACCCACTGATCAACATCACGCTGCAGGGGCGGTACGACACCTACCCGAAGCGCCGCGGCATCACGCGCGTGCCCGAGCTGCAGGCCGCCGGCGTGCCGGTGGCATTCGGCCACGACTGCGTGCTGGACCCGTGGTACGCGCTCGGCAGCGCCGACATGCTCGAGGTCGCAGCGATGGGCCTGCACGTGGCGCAACTCACGTCGGCCGCCCAGATGCGCAGCTGCTTCGACGCGGTGACGGTGGTGCCGGCACGGATCCTTGGCCTCGACGGGTACGGTCTCGAGCCGGGCTGCCGGGCCGACTGCGTGCTGCTGCAGGCGCGCACGCCGACCGAGGCGATCCGGCTGCGCGCGCAACGCCTGGCGGTGGTCCGATCCGGCCGCGTTGTAGCCCGTACGCCCGGTGCCGGTGCGGCGCTCGACCTGCCCGGCCGCCCGGTTCAGGTGGACTTCACCCTCTGAGGCGGTGGACGCGGGGCCGCGGCCGGCTCGCTAGAATGGGTCGACCGAGGGACCGTCGTACGCCACAATGAAGCTGATCGGATCGAACACCAGCCCCTACGTACGCAAAGTGCGCGTCGTGATGGCGGAGAAGAAGCTCGACTATCAGTACGTGGTCGAGGACGTCTGGGCGAACGACAACATGCTGAAGTCCAACCCGCTGGGCAAGGTGCCTTGCCTGGTGGTGGAAGGTGTCGAGGCCATCTTCGATTCGCGCGTGATCGTCGAATACGTCGACACGCTGTCGCCGTTAAGCAGGCTGATTCCGGCCAGTGGCCGCGAGCGCGTCGAGGTGCGCACCTGGGAGGCGCTGGCCGACGGCGTGCTCGATGCGGCCATCGCCGCGCGGCTCGAGGCGAACTGGCCGCCGCGCGGCGAGGCGCGCTCGCAGGCCTGGATCGACCGCAACATGAGCCGGGTGGCGGCGTCGCTGAAGGCGATGAGCCGCGGCCTCGGCGAGAAGCCATGGTGCGCCGGACTGCACATGAGCCTGGCCGACATCGCGGTGGGCTGCTCGCTGTTCTACCTCGACTTCCGCTTCCCGCAGATCGACTGGCGCGGCGACTACACCAACCTGGCCCGCCTAGGCAGCAAGCTGGCGGCGCGCAAGAGCTTCATCGACACCGTGCCGGCGCCGTAGGCCGGTGGCGTTTCGTCGGTGTCACGCGAGCTGCAGCGTGAGCGCGCCGGCACGCACGTCCCACTGCAGCTTGCGCACGATCGCGCGCAGCCGGCGGCCCAGCTCGCCCACCGACATGCGGCACGCCGCGGCCACCTGGTCGGCGCGATAGCCAGCGGCCAGCCGCATCAGCAGGTCGCGCTGCGCGGGCTCGAGCTGCAGCGGGCTCTGCTCGTCGCCGACCGTCAGGCCGTGGCGGCGCGGCGGGCTGGCCCGCTCGAAATGGTCGAGCAGCGCGTGCGCCAGCGGCGTGTTCAGCGCCGTCTCGCCGCGCAGCGTCTGGTCGATGATGGTGAGCAACGCGTCGGCGTGCGCACCGCGCACGATCACGTTGTCGGCGCCGGCGCGCAGCGCTTCGACCGTCAGCGCGTCGCTGTCGTCGTCGGCCACGGCCACCATCAGCGGCCGTTGCGGCAACGCGGCGAGCCACTGGATCATTGCCAGCGCAGTGCCGTCGATCAGCCGGAGATCGCACAACACCAGTTGCGGTTGGTGCTGCGCGAGCAACTGGCGCGCGGAGCGCGCCGCATTGGTGACCGCGACCACCTCGTGACAGCCGCAGGCCAGCGCGTTGCGCCATGCCAGGGCCTGCGCGGGTTCGCGAACGACGAGGACAATGCGGCTCATGACGGTGTTCCGGGCTCGGATACGCCGGGTGACCAATTGTTGCGCCGCCCCCCCGCGATCACATCCCTCAAGCACGAGGGCCGGCCCCGCAAACGGGTGCCGCTGCGTGGCGTTCAGCCGGCGGCGGCGAAGCTATGCGCCTGGGCGCGCGGCCAGTACAGCTCGTACACTGCATGCGGCCACGGCGTCTCGCCACGCGCGGCAGCCAGCAGCTCGCCCGGTTGCACGAAGCTCAGCAGGTTGGCTAGCAGCCGCACCTGACGATCGTCGCCGCGGCGCACGATGTGCGTGGCGCGAATCTGGTTCGGGTGCTCGAGGGCCGCGGCCTGCACCAGTTCCTTCAGCGCTTCCAGCGTGTTCTGGTGGAAGCGGTAGACGCGCTCGATCTTGTCGGGCACCACCAGCGCGCGCTGGCGCAGCGGATCCTGCGTCGTCACACCGGTGGGGCAGGCGCCGGTGTGGCAATGCTGCGCCTGGATGCAGCCGAGCGCGAACATGAAGCCGCGCGCCGCGTTGCACCAGTCGGCACCGATCGCCATCATGCGCGCAATGTCGAACGCGCTGACCACCTTGCCGGCGGCGCCGAGCCGGATGCGCGGCCGCAGGTTGAGGCCGGTCAACGTGTTGTGGACCAGCAGCAGGCCCTCCTGCAGCGGCGTGCCGACGTGATCGGTGAACTCCAGCGGTGCCGCGCCGGTGCCGCCTTCGGCGCCGTCGACGACGATGAAGTCCGGAGTGATCCCGGTCTGCAGCATCGCCTTGCAGATGGCCAACCACTCCCACGGGTGGCCGATGCACAACTTGAAGCCGGTGGGCTTGCCGCCCGACAGGTCGCGCAGCCGGTCGATGAACTGCATCATCTCGAGCGGTGAGCTGAACGCGCTGTGCTGGGGAGGTGAAATGCAATCGACATGGATCGGCACTCCGCGTGCGGCCGCGATCTCGGCGGTGACCTTCGGTCCCGGCAGCACGCCGCCGTGGCCGGGCTTGGCGCCCTGGCTCAGCTTGAGCTCGATCATCTTCACCTGCGGGTCGCGCGCGCCGGCCTCGAACCGTGCGGCGCAGAAGCTGCCGTCGTCGTTGCGGCAGCCGAAGTAGCCCGAGCCAATCTCCCAGATCAGGTCGCCGCCGTGCACGCGGTGATGCGCGCTGATCGAGCCCTCGCCGGTGTCGTGCGCGAAGCCCCCGCGCCTGGCGCCGCCGTTGAGCGCCAGGATCGCGTTGGCGCTGAGGGCGCCGAAGCTCATGGCCGAGATGTTGAACACGCTGGCCGAGTAGGGTTGCACGCGGCCCACACCGATGACGACGCGGAAGTCGTGCGACGCGATGCGCGTGGGCTGCAGCGAATGGTTGATCCACTCGTAGCCCAGCGCATGCACGTCGAGCTGGGTGCCGAACGGCCGCTTGTCGGAGTCGCCCTTGGCGCGCTGGTAGACCACCGAGCGTTGCTGGCGCGAGAACGGGTGCTGCTCGTTGTCGCTCTCGAAGAAGTACTGCCGGATCTCGGGGCGGATGTACTCGAGCAGGAACCGCAGATGCCCGATCACCGGATAGTTGCGCAGCACCGCGTGCCGGCGCTGCACCGAGTCGCGCACGCCCACGGCCACCAGCGCGCCGAACACCAGCGCGAGCAGGCCCCATCGCCCGAACGCGACCCACACGAACGCGGACAACAGGAACGCGATGCCGCAGGCCAACCACACCAGGTAGCGGATCGGGAAGTAGCGGTCCAGTGCGTGGAGCCAGGCGGGCATCGGTCCTCTCCGACCAGGGCGCTGTGGCTGCGCATGGTAGGTCAGGGCCGCCGCCGCGGCGGTTTCGAATAGCAGGGCTGCCGCCCGCCAGTTTTGGCGGCGCAGGTGCGGCTCGGGTCAGTGTTGTTGCGCCAGCGCCGCCGCGCGATGGGCCAGGAAGCGCTCGAGCTTGCCTTGCGCCTGGCGCCGCACCTGGTTGCGCAGCATCGGCGACCAGCCCATCACCAGGCCGGTGGACCCGAGCGCCTGGCGCGACCAGCGCCAGAAGTCGTAGTCCTCGCTGTGGGTGGCGATCAGTCCGTCTTCGAACGTGAACCGGGCCATCACCACGTTGTGCACCATGCGGCCGGCCGCGCCCGAGCGGTAGCGCGCTTCCCAGCGCGCACTGCCACGCTCGCCATCGGCGGCCTCGAGCTCGCTGGCTTCGAGGCGCCAAACCGCCTGGCCGCCGTTGCGGATGGTCTGGCACACCATCTGCCACATCGCGCCGATCTGCTCGGCGCCGTCCAGCACGAACAGCGGGTCTTCGAACTGTGCATGCGGCGCGTAGCAGCTTTGCATCGTGCGGACATCGAGCGTCGCGAACGCGGCGTAGAAGCGCTTGAGCAGGGCCAGGGGGCTCATCGAAGACGGCGTGTCGTGCTGCGGGAAGGGTCAGTATGAGCGAGCGGCCGCGGCGCAGGCGTGAACAACCGCAACCACTGCCGCGCATCGCGCGCGCGCCCCCTCGGCCGAGGGTCGCCCCGCTGCGTGCCGCACGATGCCGGGGCGGCCTGCGGTGCGCAATTTGCCACGCTATACTGCCTGCACAGCGCCGATTTGTTCCGGCTTGCGGGCGCTCTACAAATGCCGCTAAAGCGGTTTACCCGCTTCAGCGAAGGCTCATGCCGCCTAGCGACGTGATGCCGCAGCTAAAGAGGGGCGCCCGGTACCGGCGTCCGCATCTGCAGCGGCGCCGGTTTCGTGTTTTCGGGCCATGCATTCGATCGGCGTTGTTCATCCCCAGAGCCTGCGCTTCGAGCTGTCGCTGCCGCTGCGCAGCGGCGCTTCCATCGGCGGCTACACGCTGGTCTACGAGACCTACGGCACGCTCAACGCCGAGGCCAGCAACGCGGTGCTGGTGTGCCACGCGTTGAACGCGAGTCACCACGTGGCCGGCGTGCACGACAACCCGCAGCGCAGCGAGGGCTGGTGGGACAACCTGGTCGGCCCCGGCAAGCCGCTGGACACGGACCGCTTCTTCGTCATCGGCGTCAACAACCTCGGCTCGTGCTTCGGTTCGACCGGCCCGATGCACACCAACCCCGCCACCGGCAGGGCTTACGGCGCGGACTTTCCGGTGGTCACCGTCGAAGACTGGGTCGACGCGCAGGCGCGGCTGATCGACGCGTTGGGCATTCGCCAGCTGGCCGCGGTGATCGGCGGCAGCCTCGGCGGCATGCAGGCGCTGGCATGGACGCTGCGCCATTCGCAGCGCGTGCGCCATTGCATCGCGGTGGCGTCGGCGCCGAACCTGTCGGCGCAGAACATCGCCTTCAACGAGGTGGCCCGCCGCGCCATCACCACCGACCCCGACTTCCACGGCGGCCACTTCTACGACCACGGCGCCGTGCCCGCGCGTGGCCTGCGGGTGGCGCGCATGATCGGACACATCACCTACCTGTCCGACGACGCAATGGAGACCAAATTCGGTCGCGAGTTGCGCAACGGCGGCATCGGCTACACGACGCAGGACATCGAGTTCCAGATCGAGAGCTACCTGCGCCACCAGGGCGACAAGTTCAGCGAGTACTTCGACGCCAACACCTACCTGCTGATCACGCGCGCGCTGGACTACTTCGACCCGGCGTCCGAGCACGGGGGCGACCTGTCGGCGGCGTTCGCGCGCGCGCGGGACAACCGGTTCCTGATCGTCAGCTTCACCACCGACTGGCGGTTCGCGCCTGCTCGTTCACGCGAGATCGTCAAGGCGCTGGTGGACAACCGGGCCGCGGTCAGCTACGCCGAGATCGACGCGCCACATGGTCACGATGCGTTCCTGCTCGACGACCCGCGCTACCACGCTGTGCTGCGCGCGTACTTCGAGCGCGTGGCGCTCGATGTCGGCGGGGTGCAACGATGAGCGAACGCCGCGACCTCGAGCTGATTGCGGAGCTGGTGCCGCCGGGCTCGCGCGTGCTCGACCTCGGCTGCGGCGACGGCGAGCTGCTGGCGCACCTGGGCGCGCGCCGGGGCTGCACCGGTTACGGGGTCGAGATCGCGGACGCCAACATCCCGCGCTGCGTGCAGCGCGGCGTGCAGGTGATCCAGCTGAACCTCGAGGAGGGTCTCGCCCTCTTCGGCGACCACAGCTTCGACGTGGTGCTGCAGCTCGACACGCTGCAGCACCTGCGCAACACCGAGCGCATGCTGCGGGAGACCGCTCGCGTCGGGCGCATCGGTATCGTTAGCTTTCCCAACTTCGCGCACTGGCCCAACCGCCTGTCGGTGGCGCGCGGGCGCATGCCGGTGACCAAGACGCTGCCGTACCAGTGGTACGACACACCGAACATCCGCGTCGGCACCTTCGCGGATTTCGAGGTGCTGGCGCGACGCAACGGACTGCGCATCCTCGATGCGTTCGGCCTGCACGACGGCCGCGCCGTACGCCGCTGGCCGAACCTGCGCGCGAGCGTGGCGGTGTTCAAGTTCGAGCGCGGCCAGCAACCGGGCTGACTGCGGCGTCAGCCGATCAGGCCGAGGTCGCGCGCACTGGGGTTCCAGTTGTGCAGGTTCGGCAGCACGGTCAGCAGATCGCTGTCGCTCACGCCGAACCAGCGCCCCAGCGTGGCCGCGAGCTGGTCGACCGCAAGCGTCGGCAGCAGCCGTCCCTGCCCGACATCGTCGAGGCCGTTGTTGCCGATCACCGGCGCGGTGCCGTAGAAGCGCTGGCCGCGCACCGCGCCGCCGAGCACGAAATGCATGCTGCCCCAGCCGTGGTCCGAGCCGTCGTTGTTGCCGGCCAGCGTGCGGCCGAAATCCGACGCGGTGAACGTGGTGACCTGCGATTCGACGTTCAGTTCGGCCAGTGCGGCCTGGAACGCGGCCAACGCGTTGGCCACCGTGGTCAGCAACCCGGGGTGCACACTGAGCAGTCCGTCGTGGGTGTCGAAGCCGTTGAGCGAGACGAAGAACACCTGCCGCTTGGCCGACAACGCGTCGGCCACCGAGATCATCCGCGCGACCATCTTCAGCTGGTCGCCCAGCGTGTTGCCGGATGGAAAGGCTGTGTTGATCGTCGGAGCACCGGCCAGCGCCGCGGTCAGCGCGTCGTTGGCGTCGAGCGCGCGCTTGACGACGCGCGTGTGCTCGGCCTCGAACAGATGCGTGCGCGGCGCGACGATCAGCGAACGCAGCGCATCGGAGCATGCACTGGAGCCGAACAGCGGGTTCTTCAGGGCATTGAGCGCCACCGAGCCGTTGGGCGTGACCTGGTACTGCACCGCGGTGCGGCCCGACATGAACACCGCGTTGCCCGACACGCTGACGCAGGTGAAGGTGGCGTTGCCGTTGCCGGCCATCAGGAGGTCACCGATGCGACCGCCCCAACCCGAAGTGGCGCCCTCCGGCGACGACGACTGCCAGAACGACTGCTGGTCGTTGTGCGAGAACAGCTTCGGCGGCAACGGCACCGAACGGTTGGTGTACTGGGTCTTGTCAGTCGGCTGCATCAGCGTGCCGATGTTCAGCAGCGTCGCCAGTCGGCCGCCGTTGAACAGCGGCAGCAGCGGCGCAAGCTCCGGCGCCAGGGCGTATTGGTAGGTGTCGCCGTTGCGGTCGACGGGCGCGGCCAAAGGCGTCAGCGCGGTCGCGGCGAGCGCGCTTTGTGCGTAGGCCAAGGTCGGCCGCTGGGCCTGGTACTGCGCGTAGTGTGTGCTGTCGTACGGGATCAACGTGTTGCCGTAGTCATTGCCCCCATACAGGAACACGCACACGAGCGCGCGATAGTCGGTCGCTGTGCTGGCAGCGGCTTCGCCGATGGCCGCCAGGTTGAGCGCCCACGGTGCGGCGGCGCCGGCGAGCGACAGTTGCGACAACCGATGCAGGAAGGCACGGCGCGAGGCATTGGACTGGGTGTGCGTCATCGCCGACTCCTCACTTCTGCACCAGGTATTCGGGCGCGGCCAGCACCATCGTCAGTGCCGCATTGATGCGATTGGCGCGCGCGCCATCGGTGCCAGCCGGCATCGAGCCCACCGCCGCCTGCAGCACCGACAGCGTCGCTTCCGAGATCTGGCCGGCCGCCAGCACGACGTTGAGCTCGGCCAGCAGCGCCACGGCGTCGTCTGCCAGCGGCAACAGGCTCGAATAGTCGGCCTTCACGTCGCCGATCAACGTGCCGTTGGCGACGACGCGCTGCATGAAGTTGATGTAGCCGACGGTCGACGATTCGTTGGTGATCTGGAACTCGGGCGCCTGCAGCCCGGCATTGCCGATCGCGCTGTTGGGCGGCACGTAGCCCGGGCGGAAGAAGTTGAACACCGAGGCCGACCGCAGCGGGCTTTGTGCCAGACGTGTGCCCGGGTCGCTGGTGTTGGGCACTGCCCAGGCGCCACTGGCCGACGCGGCCTCGAACGCACGCGCCCAGCCGGTCAGGCGCAGGATCGGCTCGCGCAGCTTCCCCGCCGTGGTGGAGCTCAATGCCGCGGCGCCGCGGGCCTCGTCGTCGAGCAGGATCGCGCGGATCACCGCCCGCAGGCTGCCTCGCACGCCGCTGCCGTCGTCGGCGAACACGGCCGCGACGCGCTTCACGTAGGCCGGGGTCGGGTTGCTGGTGACCAGCCGCTGGATCAGCTGCCGGCTCCAGAACGGCGCCACGTTGGGGTGCGCACAGATCGCGTCGAGCGCCAGGCGCAGGCTGTCTTCGCCCACGGTCCCGGCCGGGATCGTGGTACCGAGGAACGTCTTGGCGCCCAACTCGTGATTGGCGGGCATCTGAATCATCGGCCGACGCTGGTAGTCCGGCGTCGAGGTGTCTCCGCCGGCGAGGTCCCAGTTCCAGCCGGTGAATACGCGCGCCAGACCGGTGATGTCGTCCTGCCCGTAGGTCTCGACCGGCGCACCGTTGACGAGCTTCGGCGTGCCGTCGTCGTTGAGCTGCACGAGGCCGATCGTGAACAGCTGCATCAGCTCGCGGGCGTAGTTCTCGTCGGGCGACGTGCCCTTGGTGGGATTGGCCTTGGGATTGTTGCGGAACGTGAGGTACAGACCCATCGGCACGCTGCGCGACACCTGGTCGAGCAGGTTGCGCAGGGTGCCGAACGCGTTTGCCTCCAGCAGATCGAGGTAGGCCGCGGCCGAGAAGGCGCGCCAGCCCCCGCCGTTGACCAGGCCGTCGATGCCGACGACGAGGATCTCCGACAGCGCCAGCGTCACGCGCTGGCGTAGCGTGTCCGGCGACGACAGCAGCTTGCGCCAGGTGCTGGCATCGAAGCCGGCCTGTGTGTTCTGGTTGGCTGCGGCATTGAAGCCGTTGGCAACCAGCCAGTCCCAGCGCGTGCCCTGTTGCGGCAGCGAAAACTGCTCGTCGAGCCAGGCCGCGAAGCCCACCGCCTTCAGGTGGTCGATTTGCGCGCGGCTGGCGCCCATCGACGCTTGCGCGAGAAAGCGCGACGCGTCGGCGTCGGTCATCGATGAGGGGCTGCCTCCGCCACCACCATCGTTGCCACCGCCACCGCAGGCGAGCAGCGACGCGGCCGTCGCCGCCATGGTGGGTGTGGCGACGGGCGCGCGTCCGTCGCCAGCAGGCGAAGAACCGACGCGCGTCGAGGGCCGCGGCAAGTCCATGGTGTTCGATTCCACTGACATCTCCAACTCCCACGGCGAAGGTTGATGCGGTCAACGCGATCGACGCCGGCGAGGCCGACCCAACGACCGTAACCCTCGGTAAGGCCATCAGTGAAGGACCCCTTCCTGAACCGAAGATGACGCCCACGGAGGTGTGCGCCAGACCGATCGTTCGGGCAAGCCCCGAGGCGGTGCCACTTCGGCGACTGCCTACACTGCCATCCATGCACGCCCTGCACACGCACGACGAGGTGCCGCTGCACGTTCGGCAGTGGACCATCAAGGGCCCGTCCCGCGGGCTCGTGCTGGTCGTGCACGGCCTGGGCGAGCACATCGGACGCTACGCCGCGCTGGCGGCCCGGCTTAACCAGGCCGGCTGGGATGTTGCCGGCTACGACCATCGCGGCCATGGCGCGTCGGGCGGCCCGCGGGGCGGCATCGCCCAGCCGCACAGTCTGCTCGATGACCTGGGTCTGGTGATCGACACGCTGCGCCACGAGGCACCGCGCCCACTGGTGCTGCTGGGGCACAGCCTGGGTGGTCTGATCGCCGCGCGGTTCGTGGCCGAGGGCCTGGCGACGCCGCAGGCGGCCTGGTGGCGACCGGTGGACGCGCTGGTGCTGTCGTCGCCGGCGCTCGACCCCGGCATGAACCGCGCGCAGCGGCTGTTGCTGTCGGTGTTGGGGCCGTTGGCGCCGAATTTGGCGGTCGGCAATGGGCTCAAGCCGGAGTGGATCTCGCGCGATCCGGCGGTGGTGCGCGCCTACGAGGCCGATCCGCTCGTGCACGACCGGGTCACACCGGCGCTGGTGCGCTTCATCGTCGACGCCGGCGCGGTGGTGCAGGCGCGCGCGGCACGCTGGGCGGTACCGACGTTGCTGCTGTGGGCGGGTGCCGACCGCTGCGTAGCGCCGGCCGGCAGCGCCGCATTCGCTGCCGCGGCGCCGCGCCACGTCTTGACGCACACTTGCTACCCGCAGATGGCGCACGAGATCTTCAACGAGCCCGAGCGTGAGCAGCCGCTGGCCGAGCTGAGCCGCTGGCTGGCCGCGCTGCCGCTGCGTCCGGCGGCCGCAATGCCGCCATCCCCGATCTGGAGTGAACCACGATGAACGCACGCGATGCCAACGCGGCGACCGCGCCGCAAACGACGCTGTCGCTTGCCCAGACGAAGCAGCTCGGCGACTTCGCCGCCCGCGCTTGGGACGAACGCATCGTGCCCGAGCTCAAGCGCTACATCGAGGTGCCGGCCAAGAGCCCGATGTTCGATGCGCAATGGCAGAGCCATGGCTACATCGATCACGTCGTGCGAGCGGCGGCGGGCTGGGTGGAGTCGCGCAAGGTCGCTGGGCTCCGGCTCGAGGTGGTTCGCCTCGAAGGCCGCACGCCGGTCATCCTGTTCGAGGTGCCGGCCACCAAGGCCGGCAGCACCGGCACGGTGGTGATGTACGGTCACCTCGACAAGCAGCCTGAGTTCAATGGCTGGCGCAACGACCTCGGACCGTGGACGCCCAAGCTCGATGACGGCCTGCTCTACGGTCGCGGCGGGGCCGACGACGGCTACGCGGTGTATGCCGCCGTCAGCGCGATCGAGGCGCTCGACGCGCAAGGCATCCCGCGGCCGCGAGTGGTCGGGCTGATCGAGAGCTGCGAGGAGAGCGGATCGTTCGATCTGCCCTCGTAC
>Ga0335070_10009835_pt1 | contig 11193 bp, 9 predicted proteins | sample Lox_Sample_13_FD_206722 | JGI IMG/M metagenome (GOLD analysis project Ga0335070, IMG submission 206722) | Soil microbial communities from Loxahatchee National Wildlife Refuge, Florida, United States - Lox_Sample_1.3 | ecosystem: Environmental > Terrestrial > Soil > Wetlands | place: USA: Florida... | reverse complement strand
CTCCGTCGATTTGATGTTGTAATTGCGGTATTCGCCTTTCTCGAAACCGTCGGGACCCGCCACGATCATCGCACCCAGCGCATTCGTGCCCTGGATGTGCGAGTTGTCGTAGACCTCGATGCGCTTCGGCGGGGTTTCGAGGCCGAACACTTCCGCGACACCTTCGAGCAATTCGCGCTGCGCCGAGTTCTCGGCCTGGCGGCGGCCCAGCTGCTCGCGCGCGTTCTGCAGCGCCATGTCGACGATCTCGCGCTTCTCGCCCCGCTGCGGCACGGCGATCTCGACTTTCCGCTCGGCGCGCAGCGACAGGGCTTCGGCGAGAAGCTCCGGTTCGGGAATGGCCTCCGACAGCAGGACAAGCTGCGGCGCGGTGCGCTCGTCATAGAACTGGCCGATGAAGGCCTCGAGCACTTCGCCGGTGGACAGCTCGCGGTCGTGGCGCGGGAAGAACGGCTTGTTGCCCCAGTTCTGCCCGGCGCGGAAGAAGAACACCTGCACGCAGGTGTCGCCGCCCTGGGAATAGGCCGCGAAGACATCGGCATCGTTGAAGGTCGTGGGATTGACGCCCTGATGCGACTGGATGTGGCTGATGGCGCGCAAACGATCGCGCAACCGCGCGGCACGTTCGAAATCGAGCACTTCCGACGCCTGGTTCATCTCGGCCACGAGTTCTTCGCGCACCGCACCGCTCTTGCCGGAGAGAAAGGTCTCGGCTTCGTGCACGAGCGCGCGATAGCCCGCTTCGTCGATACGGCCGACGCAAGGCGCGGAGCAGCGCTTGATCTGGAACAGGAGGCACGGCCGCGTGCGGGATTCGAACACGGAGTCCGAGCAGGAGCGCAGGAGAAAGGCGCGCTGCAATGCGGACAGCGTGCGGTTGACGGCGCCGGCCGACGCGAACGGTCCGAAATAGACGCCCTTCGTGGTCTTCGCGCCGCGATGCTTCAGCAGCTGCGGAAAGGCATGGTCCTCTCGCAAGAGGATATTCGGGAAGGACTTGTCGTCGCGATAGGAGACGTTGTAGCGCGGCTTCAGCCGCTTGATGAGATTGGACTCGAGCAGCAGCGCTTCGGTTTCCGACTGTGTCGTGACGAAGAGCATCTCGGCCGTGTCGGCGATCATGCGCGCGATGCGCTCGGTATGGCCGCCGGTCTTGGTGTAGGACGCCACGCGCTTCTTCAGGCTCTTGGCCTTGCCGACGTAAAGCACGTCGCCTTTCGCATCGAGCATGCGATAGACGCCCGGCTGGTCCGGCAAGGTCTTGAGATAGGCCTGAATGCGCGCCGGCCCCTTCAGCGGGGCTTCTTCGGTCTCTGTGTCGGTCATGGCGCTAATATAGGAGCGCCGAACCCGCATTGTCATTCCTGACATTCCCCAACACGTCATCACCCGGGGCCGCGTTTCCGCGGCATCCGGGTGACCTATTTTTGGGAGCAGCAAATTGGGTCGCCCGTCCGCCTTCGCCAAGGCTACGGCGGATCAAGCGGTCAGCCTGATCCGCCGAAGCTTCAGCGTAGGCGGAGATCGCGCTGTTTCGCGCGCCCCGGGCGATGACGACCGGAGTTAAAGCGGCTTGCGCCAGGGCAGCAGCATCGGCACGCGGCTGCGGTAGTTGCGGTATTCGTCGCCGAAGGCGTCGATCAGATCGCGCTCTTCGAGAAGAATGCCGATGATGATGTAGCCCGTCGTGACGGCGGCGAACAGGAAATGGCCGAGCGTCATCATCGGCGTCGCCCAGAAGGCGATGACGAAGCCGAGATAGATCGGATGGCGCACGAACTTGTAGTAGAGCGGCGTGCGGAAGCGCTGCGTCGGCATGTCCCGGCCGGTGAGATTGTTCGCCACCTGGTGCAGCCCGAACAGCTCGAAATGGTTGATCAGGAACGTGCTGGTCAGCACGATCAGCCAGCCGAAGAGGGACAGGCCGGTCATCGCCATGGCCATCCGCGGATCGGCGATGCGCCACAGCACCATCGGGATCGGACGCCACTGCCAGAGCAGAAGCGCGAGCGCGAGGCTGGCGAACAGCACATAGGTGCTGCGCTCGACGGATTTCGGCACGAACTTCGTCCACCATTCCTTGAATCCGCGCCGCGCCATCACGCTGTGCTGGATGGCGAAGACCGACATCAGAACAAGGTCGATGATCAGGGCCGTGTTCATCGGCGCGGCGATGCCGTTATCGATCGTCGTCGGCACGACCAGCCCCGAGACGAATCCGACGGCGTAGAGGAAGGTGACGAAGAACACCGCATAGGCGACGAGGCCGTATAAAAAGGCTAACAATCGGCTCATGGGAGACTCCCTTGCTTGTTTCGCGGGAGACTGCCGCAGACGCGGCCGGAAGGCCTTGCCGCGCGCTTGATTTGCCCTTGAGAAGGGATTGATTATTGCTTTAGAGCCCTTCGGACGGAGCCTCGGCGTGCTATTTCAGTTTGCAGATCACACGCTCGATACCGACCGGCGCGAGCTGCGCCGCGGGACCGTTTCCGTCGCGCTGGAGCCGCAAGTGTTCGACCTGCTCGTCTATCTCGTGGAGAACCGGGACCGGGTCGTCAGCAAGGACGATCTCATCGCAACGGTGTGGGGCGGCCGCATCGTGTCGGACTCCACGCTGACGAGCCGCATCAACGCCGCCCGCATGGCGATCGGCGACAGCGGCGAAGACCAGAGACTTCTGCGCACGCTGGCGCGCAAGGGCTTCCGCTTCGTGGGGACGGTCAAGGTTCACGCGGACGACACCGCGTCCGGCAAACCGTCCGGTGAATCGCATGCCTCGGAGGGATTGCCGGTGCTGGACCGGCCGGCGATTGCCGTCCTTCCCTTCGCGAATATGAGCGGCGAACCGGAGCAGGAATATTTTTCCGACGGCATCAGCGAGGACATCATCACCGCACTGTCGAAGCTGCGCTGGTTCTTCGTCATCGCACGCAACTCGTCTTTCATTTACAAAGGCAAGGCCGTCCACATGAAGCAGGTCGCCGAGGATCTGGGCGTCGGCTACGTGCTCGAAGGCAGCGTGCGCAAAAGCGGCGACCGCGTGCGCATCACGGCGCAGCTCAACGACGTCACCACCGGCAGCCATATCTGGGCCGAGCGCTACGACCGCGGTCTTGCCGACGTGTTCGCGGTGCAGGACGAGATCACCGAAGCCATCGTCGCCGCGATCGAGCCGCAGCTTTACGCGGCGGAGAATTTCCGCGCCCAGCGCAAGCCGCCGGACAGCCTGGATGCCTGGGATCTCGTGATGCGGGCGCTGTCGCATTTCTGGCGCGTGACGCGATCGGACAACATGGTGGCGCAGGCCCTCCTCGAAAAGGCGACCGCCATCGATCCCCATTACGGCCAGGCGCTCGGCGTGCTGGCAACGACTCATGCGTTCGGCGGCCATTTGGGTTGGGAGGATCTGAGCGTGACCGCGCCTGTCGCGGAACGTGCGGCCACCGCCGCCATCAGGGCCGACAGCGAAGACCCCTGGGCTCATTTTGCGCTGGGCTATGTGAATCTTCATGCGCGGCGCTTCGAGGATTCGCTGGCGGAAATCGAGCTGGCGCTGCAGCTCAATCCCAATTTCTCGCTGGCGCAGGGATTTTACGGTCTCGCCCTGACCTATTGCGGGCGATGGCAGGACGGCGATCTTGCGGCCCGCCGCGCGCTGCGCCTCAGTCCGCGCGATCCGTTCGCGGCCCTTTACTGCGGGATTGCTTCCTATGCGCAATTCATCGGCGGCCGCTACGACGAGGCGATGCAGCTTGCCCGCGAAGGAATCCGCCAGCGCAGCGATTTCACCGGCGCCCATCGCGTGCTGACGGCGGCGGCCGGCATGGCGGGGCGCGACGACATCGCGCGCGCCGCGCTGCAGGAACTCAAGCGCGCGCAACCAAACATTTCGCTCGACTGGATCGCAAAGCAGATCCCGACCATGCGCGACGAGGACCGCAAACATTATCTCGAAGGTTTCCGCCGGGCGGGGTTGGAATAGCGAGCACTGCGTGGTTCAAGGTGCAAACCTCACCTCCCCCTCGCGGGGAGGTCGACGCGCGCAGCGCAGCGAGCACGTCGGGTGGGGGCCTCCCGCCGACTACCCCCGCCCGAAATCGCTTCGCGATTTCGACCTCCCCGCAAGGGGGAGGTGGGGCTGCTCTACCGCGCGCGTTCGATTTCGACGCCGGCGGATTCGGCGCCGGGGAGCGCATGGAGCTTTTCGACGCGCACCCGCGCGGACAGCACACGCGAATCTTCGAAACAGGCTTCGGCGATGCGCTCGGCCAGCGTCTCGGCGAGATTGATATGGCCGCGGGCCACGATGGCGCGGATCTTCGTGGTGATCGCCTCATAGTCGACGACATGCTCGAGCCTGTCGCTCGCCGCGCTTTCCCGCACGCCGAGATCGACATTGATGCGCACGGGTTGCGGCTTGCCCTGCTCATGGCCGTGGATGCCGATATGGGCGAGGACTTCGAGATTGCGGATGAAGACATGGGTGATCTTCAACGCGGCGTCGGCAATTCTGTCGGAATAGGCGCTCATGTCACTCCGTTCCGCTGACGTCCGGCGTCTGCCAGATCAGATGCTGTCCGCCGTCGACCGCGATCATCTGCCCGGTCACCACGGACGCACTCAAGAGATAACGCACGGCCGCGCAGACGTCTTCCGGATTGGCGCCGGTGCCGAGGACGGTCGCTTCGCGCTGGCGATCGAAATCGGCCTGGCTCTGGCGCGCATTGATCATGGTCGGCCCCGGCCCGACGGCGTTGACACGGATGCGCGGCGCCAGCGCCTGGGCCAGCGTCGTGTTCAGCCAGTAGAGGCCGGCTTTCGACAGGCTGTAGGTGATGAATTGCGGCGTCGGTTTCAGCACGCGCTGATCGACGATGTTGACGATGGCGCCGTGCCTGTCTTTGGGAAGCGCCTTGGCGAATTCCTGCGCCAGCACGAAGGGCGCACGCAGGTTCACCTCCATGTGCTTGTCCCAGCTGTCGCGCGACGCCGTCCTCCAGTCGTCGTTCTCGAACAGCGATGCGCTGTTGACGAGCGCGGTGAGGGGACCGAGTTCGGCGGTCGCCCGTCCGATCAAGGCGCGCGTCTCCGCTTCCTTCGAGACATCGGCCTTGAGGACCACCGCGCGACGCCCGAGAACGCGAATGTCCCTCGCGGTCGCTTCGGCATCTTTTTCCGAGCCGTTGTAGTGAACTGCGACGTCCCAGCCCGCCTTTGCCAGATCGAGCGCGATGGCGCGTCCCAGCCTTTTGGCGGCGCCGGTGACGAGAACGGCTCCGGGGCCGGTCACGCAGGCTCGTCCCAGGGAAACTGGGCGTCAGTTTTCGTGCCCAGGACCAGAGTCCAGATCGCGGTTGTCGGCATCAGCCAGCCGAACAGAAACACATTCGACGGCTCGGACCCCATAAACAGGAAAAGGCCAATGGATCCGGCGATCCACACCATCAAGGCGGCGAACACGATCCAGCCCTGCCAGGTGACCGGCCGCAGCATGGCGAAGAAATCCATCGGGCGGATCCGGAACCACGGCCGGCCGATCGGAAGCCGGGTGTCTCCCAGCCGCCAGATCTTCAGCGCCACAGATTTCACGGAGCGTCTCTTCATCCCACAAACCCCACAAGTTGCTTCACTTCGCGCATGACCGGCGCGGCGATTTCCCGCGCCTTGTCGGCGCCGGTCTTCAGGATGCGGTCGATTTCCGCCGGATCGGCCAGGAGCCGGCGCATCTCCGCCGCGATGGGCGTCAGCTTGGCGACGGCAAGCTCCGCCAGCTCGTTTTTGAAGACCGAAAACGTCTGCCCTGCGAAACGCCCGATCACCTCGATTCTCGCCTCGTCCGACAATGCCGCGAAGATGTTGATCAGATTCTCCGCCTCGGGCCGGCCTTCGAAACCTTTCTCCGAGTCCGGCAAGGGATTGGGATCGGTCTTGGCTTTTCTGATCTTCTGCGCGATCGCGTCGGCGTCGTCGGTGAGGTTGATGCGCGAATAGTCGGACTCGTCCGATTTCGACATCTTCTTGGTGCCGTCGCGCAGGCTCATGACGCGGGTCGCGTGCCCCACGATCACCGCTTCCGGCAGCGGAAAGAAATCCGGCGCGTCGAAGTCGTTGTTGAACTTCTGCGCGATGTCGCGCGACAGCTCCAGATGCTGGCGCTGGTCCTCGCCCACGGGCACATGCGTCGCCTTGTAGACGAGAATGTCCGCCGCCATCAGCACGGGATAGGTGTAGAGTCCGACCGACGCGCGCTCCTTGTGCTTGCCGGATTTCTCCTTGAACTGCGTCATGCGGTCGAGCCAGCCGAGGCGGCCGACGCAATTGAGGATCCAGGCGAGCTCGGCGTGCTCGTAGACCTGGCTCTGGTTGAACAGGACCGAGCGTTTCGGATCGACGCCCGCCGCGATATAGGCCGCGGTCACTTCGCGCGTCGCCTGCATCAGGTCCCTGGCGTGGCCATAGCCCGCATCCTGCGTGATCGCATGCATGTCGACCACGCAATAAAGGCAGGGCATCTCGTCCTGGATCTTCACCCAGTTCTTCAGCGCGCCCAGATAATTGCCGAGGTGCAGCGTGTTGGTGGGCTGCATGCCGGAAAGGACGAGATTGGGGTGCGCGGTCATGTTTCGATTTCACTTGCGATGAGCCCACCTCCCCCTCGTGGGGAGGTCGAAATCGCGCAAGCGATTTCGGGTGGGGGCATAGCGCACTCCCCCCACCCGACGCAATTCGCTGCGCTCGTTGCGTCGACCTTCCCACAAGGGGGAGGTGGTTCAGCCGACCTCGCCCTCGATCGCCCTGACGATGCGGGCGCGGACGCTGGCCTGGCGGTCGGGATGGATGATCTTGTGGCCATAGCCGTCGCGGACATAGAAGACGTCGACCGCGCGCTCGCCATAGGTCGCCACGATGGATGACGAAATCGACAAGCCGGATTCGAAAATCGCGCGGGCGACATCGTAAAGCAGGCCCGGCCGGTCGGTGCCCTGCACTTCGATCAACGTCGAGACTGCCGAGGCTTCGTTGTCGAAATCGACCTGCGGACGGATGTGGAAGGCCGTCGCGCGTCGCGCGACGGTGCGCTTCGAGATCACCGTGCGCGGGATCAGCTGGCCGGCGAGCGTTCGCGCGATGGTGTTGCGCAGGCGTTCCAGCCGCGCCTGATCGCCGAACACGCCGCCGTCCGTGTCCTGCACGGAAAAGACGTCGAGCGCGAACCCGTCGACCGTCGTGAAAGCCTTGGCGTCGACGATCGAGCCGCCCGACGCGGCGATGGCGCCGGCGAGCTGCGAGAACAGTCCGGCATGGTCGGGCGTATAGACGACGACTTCCGTCACCGCACGGAAATCGTTGCTGGCGGCGGAGAACGCGAACAGCTCGCCTTTCGCCTCGACCTCCATGAAGCGCGCCAGCCGTTCATGCGTCGGTGCGTCGAAAGCGAGCCAGTAGCTGTCGTAGTGACGCGTCAGCGCATGCTCGCGCACCGCCGGCGGCAGGTCGGCGAGACGTTGCGCCAGCGCATCCTTCGCGATCTGGATGCGCGCCGCGCGCGCCGGCCCGGCATCGCCGCCGGAGATGAGCGCTTCGGCTTCGTAATAGAGCTCGCGCAACAGCTGGCCCTTCCAGCCGTTCCACACCCCGGGACCCACCGCGCGGATATCGGCGACCGTCAGGATCACGAGCATCCTCAGCATCTCGGGCGACTGCACGGCTTCCACGAAATCGCGCACCGTCTTGGGATCGGTGATGTCGCGGCGCTGCGCGGTGTCGCTCATGACGAGATGGTTCTTCACCAGCCAGGCGACGGCGGCTGTATCTTCCGGAGAGAGGCCAAGACGCGGGCACAGCTGCTCCGCGATCTCGGCGCCGACGATGGAGTGATTGCCGGGAAGGCCCTTGGCCATGTCGTGCAGGAGAATGGCGCAATAGAGCACGTCGCGCGACTTGATGCGCTTGATGAGATCGGTCGAGAGCGGATGTTCCTCTTTCAGATCGCCGCGCTCAATGGCGGCGACGATGCCGACGGCGCGGATCAGATGCTCGTCCACCGTATAGTGGTGGTACATGTTGAACTGCATCAGCGCCACGGCATGGGCGAAAGGCGGCACGAAGCGGCCCAGGACGCCCGCCTCGTTGAGATGACGCAGCGCGCGTTCCGGATCGCGCTTCGATGTCAGGATCTCGAGGAACAGGCGGTTCGCTTTCGCGTCCTCGCGCACATCGTCGGTGATGAGATCGAGCGAGCGCGTGATGGTGCGCAGCGCCGAGGGATGGACTTCGACGCCTTTCGTCTCGGCAACATGGAAGATGCGGATCAGGTTGACGGGATCCTTCCGGAACGCGTCGGGCTTCGCGTCGAGGCGGCCGTTCTCGACAAAAAATTCCTCGTTGCCGCCGCGCGGCTTCAGGAAACCCGGCAACAGCCGCGACAGCTTCGGCTTGTCCTTGCGGTTCTGCTCTTCGAGCGCGGCGCAGAATATGCGCGTCAGATCGCCGACATCCTTCGCCACGAGGAAGTAGGCGCGCATGAAATGTTCGACGGCTCTGCGCGGATTCTCGTCGAGAAATCCCATCCGCTTCGCAAGTTCCGGCTGCACGTCGAAACCCATCCGCTCTTCGGCGCGGCCGGTCGCATAGTGGAGCTGGCAGCGCACGTCCCACAGGAAGGCTTCCGCCTTCTGGAACGTCTTGTATTCCTCGCGGCTGAAGACGTTGTGGTCGACAAGATCCGCCGTGTCGTCGACGTGATAGAGATATTTGCCGATCCAGTAGAGCGTCTGCAGATCGCGCAGGCCGCCCTTGCCTTCCTTGATGTTCGGCTCGACGAGATAGCGGCTTTCGCCCTGGCGATGATGGCGCTGATCGCGCTCGGCGAGCTTCGCCGCGACGAAATCCTGGCCGGTGCCGGCGGCGACGTCCGACCAGAATTTCTTGCGCAGCTCATCGTAGATATCTTTGTCGCCCCAGAGGAAGCGCGCCTCGAGAAGAGCGGTGCGGATGGTGATGTCCTGCTTTGCAAGCCGCACGCATTCGCCGAGCGAGCGCGTCGCGTGGCCGACTTTCAGCCCCAGATCCCACAGCATGTGCAGGATGAACTCGATGACGCTTTCGCCCCAGGCCGTCTGCTTGAACGGGCGCACGAACAGAAGATCGATGTCGGAGCCCGGCGCCAGCTGGCCGCGGCCGTAGCCGCCCGTCGCGACGACGCAGAGGCGTTCGGATTCGGTCGGGTTCTGGGCGTAGTAGAAATGCTTGGTCGCGAAGTCGTAGAGAACCTGGATCAGCGTGTCCTGCACGTCCGACAGCGCGCGCGCGGCGATGAGGCCCGCCAGCGTGCCGTTCTCGACCCGTGTCTTGATGCGCGCCCGGGCGGCCAGCGAAGCGTCTTTGATATGCTCGAGCGCCGCCTTGCGGAGTTTGGTCGTGTCGGATTCCGCGCGCGCCAAGGCCGTCAGATCGCGCCGGAGCGCGTCGCCGTCGAGCAGGCTCAGTCTTTCGTGCGCCTCGTAGCCCACGCGCAATCCTTCAGCGGAAGCTGCCCATAAGAGGGCCGGGGCGGGGTTAAAGGCAAGCTACTCCGCGGCGAACCAGCGATTGGCGAAGCCGGCCAGATATCCGCCCAGAAGCGGCGCCACCCAGAAGGCCCAGAGCTGGCTGAGCGCCCAGCTTCCCTGGAAGACCGCGACGCCTGTCGAGCGGGCCGGGTTCACGGAGGTGTTGGTGACGGGAATGGAGATCAGATGGATGAGCGTCAGCGCGAGGCCGATGGCGAGAGGACCAAATCCGGGCGGCGCTTTCGGCGAGGTCACGTTAAGGAGGATGATGACGAACATGAAGGTCATCACGATCTCGCAGACGAGGCAGGACAGCAGCGAATAACCTCCCGGCGAATGTTCGCCATAGCCGTTCGAGGCGAAGCCCGCGCTGGCGTCGAAGCCCGCCGCGCCGCTGGCGATCGCAAACAGCACCGCGCCGGCCGCAAGCCCGCCCGCAACTTGTGCGATCCAGTAGGGAATGACGTCGCTCGCCGGAATGCGTCCGCCGGCCCACAGTCCGAGCGTGATGGCGGGATTGAAGTGGGCGCCGGAATTGTGTGCGAAGGCGTAGGCGGCGGTTACGACCGTCAGCCCGAAGGCAAAGGCAACGCCCAGATAGCCGATCCCGACCTCCGGCACCTTGGCCGCCAGCACGGCCGCGCCGCAGCCGCCAAGCACCAACCAGAACGTGCCGATGAATTCCGCAACCAGCCTGCGCGTCATGTGGGCCTCCCAGACGGGCGCACTAACAGCCTATGCAACTCTGCCGATCAAGGTGGACGAAGGGTCAACGGATACGCGCGCCTTCGAAACAATTGAAGCGCCGCAAACGAAAACGGCGCGGGCTGACCCGCGCCGTTTCCAAGTCAGTACGGAAGCTCGCTTAGATGAGCTTCAGATTGACCGCCTTCGGACCGCGCTTGTCCGCTTCGATGTCGAAGCTGACCCGCTGGCCCTCGTTAAGACCGCGGAGGCCCGCTGCCTGGACGGCTGTGACATGGACGAATACGTCCTTGCCGCCGCCTTCCGGCGCGATGAATCCGAAGCCCTTGGTTGTGTTGAAGAATTTGACCTGTCCGGTCGTCATTACGGCTTTCTCCTGAAAGCATTTAAGTACGCCGGGAACACCACGTTCCGAGCGTTGTCAAAGTCGCGGTCATGTTTCAGGGAAAGCGTCGTCGTCACTCCAAGGCCTCGGCACCCCTTTGGGGGCATCGGCATGGCGCGTATGAAACTTTTCTCCGGCTCGCGCGGCCTCAACTGCGGCCGATATAGTCCCAACCCCCAAAAATGGCAAGGCAATGGGCTGCCAGTGCTCCGAGAGCGGTATGTAACCCGGCTGTTCGCTGACGCGGGCCAGCCACCGGTTCAGCGCGGGAAAGGCCGAGAGCTCGAAGCCGCCTTCGTCCGCGCAGTGGGTGTAGCCGTAGAGCGCGATATCGGCGATCGAGTAGCGGCCTCCCGCGAACCAGTCGCGGGTCTTTAGATGGTTTTCCATGACGGCAAGCGCGGCGTTGCCCTTGGCGTGCCAATCCGGGATCAGCGCCTTCTTGGCCGCGCGGTCTTCCGGCGCCGAGTAGCTCAGCCAGAAACGGGCGACGGCAACGTAGGGCTCGTGGCTGTATTGTTCGAAGAACATCCAGGACAGCGCCTCCGCCCG
>Ga0335070_10009834_pt1 | contig 11193 bp, 8 predicted proteins | sample Lox_Sample_13_FD_206722 | JGI IMG/M metagenome (GOLD analysis project Ga0335070, IMG submission 206722) | Soil microbial communities from Loxahatchee National Wildlife Refuge, Florida, United States - Lox_Sample_1.3 | ecosystem: Environmental > Terrestrial > Soil > Wetlands | place: USA: Florida... | reverse complement strand
AGGTTCCTGGCAGGTGTATTAGACGCCTCTTGGCGGTGGAGGTCAGTGATGGAAGGGGTGTATTTCCCAAAATAGGCATAACATCGGCTTACATGGAGTGTGCAGTCTATTCGCGACAGTACTTCTCATACTGCTGATAAATGAAGGGATCCGTCATCCCCGCGATGTAGTCGCAGATCACCCGCGGCAGGGGCTCATGCTCCGATTTCTCGCGGTAACTCCTCGGCAGGTCCTCGGGCTCTTCCATCCAGTGCGCGAATAACTCCCCGACAATACGCTCGGCATCCTCCTTCTCGCCTTCGAGCGCCGGACTGAAGTAGAGGTTCTCGTAGAGAAACTGCTTGAGCAGCTTCCGTTCGCGATCGATCGGCGGGCTGAACGCTGCCAGCCGCTCCGGATTCCGGCGTACCGCCTCCAGGGAGTCCGCGCCGGCCTGCTGCACGCGCAACTGTGTGTTCGTAATCAGATCGCTTACGAGGCTGTCGAAGACTCGTTTCAGAGCTTCATTGAAGAGCAGCTTCTCGGGCACGTTCGGATACAAATCCCGCGCTTCACGTAAGCTGCGGTCGAAGATGTTGACGCTGTCGGCGATCTCCTCGACCGTCAACAGCCGGGCTTCGTAACCGTCATCAAGATCAGCCGTGTCATACCCGATCTCGTCCGTCAGATCGATCAGCTGCGCTTCCAGCGGAGGACGCTGCTCCAGCAGATATTCCCCAAGCTCCGGATGTTCATCGGCCCTGTAGTGGTGCGAGTGCTTGATGATCCCCTCGCGGACTTCGAAAGTCAGATTCAGTCCGCGAAAGGCCGCGTAGCGCACTTCAAAGTCTTCGACGATCCGCAGCGCATGCAGGTTGTGGTCGAACGAGAAACCATGCTCTCGCATGGCCGCGTCCAGAGCTTTTTCTCCCGCATGCCCGAAGGGAGGATGGCCGATGTCATGCACCAGCGCCAAAGCCTCCACCAGATCGCTGTTGAGCCCGAGCTGTGCCGCAATCGTGCGCGAGATCTGTGACACTTCGATCGTGTGTGTCAGCCGGTTGCGGAAATGATCGGAGTATCGCCGCGTGAACACCTGAGTCTTGGCTTCCAGGCGCCGGAACGCGCGCGAGTGGATCACCCGGTCCCGGTCGCGCTGGAAGTCGTTCCGGTAAGGATGCGCGGGCTCAGGATGGCGCCGTCCGCGGGAATCTTCCACGTGGACGGCATATTTCCCGAGCTTGGATTCAGCAGTCAGTTGCCGGCACCCAGATGCCAGTTTACCGCCTGTCATTGCCCGGCATCGCCTCCGGTTGACGCCGCCAGCAAATACCATGACGCATGCGGCAGCCACTGTTCGCCCCAGCGCCAGTCGTTGTCCGCGCCGGTCTGCCGATACGGCAGCAGAAAATCGATGTCACTCTCGTCTTTGAACCCGCTCGTGATGCCGTTCGAAATTCCTCCCGGAGCATTCGTGAATTCCCACGAATCGAAATACATGTACGGTGGATTATTCCGGCCCGCGCCGTTCAACATGCACGAATCGAACGGGTTTAAGCCCAGAATCCAGTTCAGCTGGCTGGTGGCGAATATCTCCAGTTGTTGACGAAATGCGGCGTCGTTCGGGAGCGCCAGTGCCGCCAGCCGCGCTGCCGCCGCAACCGATGCCAGCCGTGCATTCTCGCCTTGCCACCACGGAGCTGCGTCACTGTTGTGTGGGAAAAAGAAGCTGGTGCGGCGCGAGCCGGTCTTGTCCTGCACGTATTCCCGGCTATACCCGAACGGGTTATTCACTTCCGCCGTGATCGCCAGCTCATACGCCAGCGATTTCTTGACTGTTTCCAGCACCTGCCCGCGCACCGCCGGATCAGCAATCTCGGCATAGTAGAGCAGGCTCACAACCGGCAATCCTCCATCCGCAGCATGAAAGAACGGGCGCGTGCCGTCGTCCGCCCTCCAGTAGTTCTGATACCCGCCCGCGGTGATCTGCCGTGCCACCAGATGCTGCGCCCGGCGATCGGCGACCTGTTTGTACTTCGCGCTGTGCGTTGCTCGATAAAGTTCGGTTGCTGCCGCCAAGGCACAGTAATCGTCGACGATGTTCTCTTTCCCGTCGTTAATCAGCTTCAGATTGTTCGCTTCCAGAAAATCGAATGCGTCTTCGGCGGCCTTGAGGTAATCCGAACTGCGATACTCGCCGGAAACAGGATATGTACTCGCCATGGCAAGCGCCGCAATCGCCATTCCCCCGCCGGAGCGATAACTGACTTCATACTCAAGATCGCTGTTGGCCGATTCCACCATCTCCGGGGCGCCCTTGCCCGGCTCGCCCTCGATTCCGAATTTCTTCATCTCTCCGGCGACCTTTCGCCCGGCCGGAGTCTGGTCCACGTTGCCGGTTGTCACCGACCGATAGAAAGATCCCGCTGGGACTTTCATCCGTATCAGATAGTCCGCTCCGAACATGGCTTCGTCGAGCAGGTGATCCTTGTACCGGGTGAATCCTTGCAGGTTGCGCCGCTTCATCTGTTCGTAGCTCTTCAACATGCTGTACACGGTGAACGGAATCTGCTGCGGATTGAAATAAGTCGAAAACGACAAGTGGGAAAAATGCTTGCCGTAGTCCCCAGTCGCATCCCACCAGCCGCCGTGCGCGTCGACCGTGCCCGGCTTCTTTCCGTCAAACTTCAGGTGGCTGTCGGCCTTGTCCATCTCCCCCGAGCTGCGCTGCGATTTGAAGTAGTAGATGACGTCAGAAACGGTGTCCCTCTCCAGTAGATGATCCTGCACCAGGAAGGGAAACGAACGAACACTCGCACCCGCCGTCTTGCATTCGAAGAAGTACTTGCCCTCAGTCGCGAAAGAATCGAAGTCGAGCGTCCAGAAATTCCAGTGGCGCCATTTTTGAACGGGGCCCGCATTCTTAGGCTCGACCGTCGGAACGTCGCGGTCACCCGCTTCACTCCTCAGCGCGCACGACGCAATCCGGTCACTCGCCGCCCCGAGGATCACTGCGTGCTTCGGCCCATGGGTTTCGTATCCGAGATGATTGGTCAGAATTTTTAGTTCACTCGCAAAACTCCGCCCGGAGAAGACAGAAAAAACGCAGCAGAAGATAGCCAGAAACGTGCCGATATTCTTGTTCATGGAGAGTGCCTGGGACAAGCCTGACTCGGAGGAGGGAGTCGCCCCTCGTGACATGACGGCATCGCCGGTCAAGACTCGTCCCGGCGATTATAGGACGAGGGTGTTCCTGGATTCAGTGTGCTGACGGGATCGACACGAAATAAGAAGGCACCGAAGATTACCGGCTACCGACTACTGTTTCTCTTCCTTCGCCAGCTTCACCTTGGCCGAGTCGAGCTTCTTCTGCACCCGCGCCACATCGGTCTGATCCACTTCCGCGGCGATGGTCCGGTTCCACTCAACGAGTGCGCGTTCCCAGTGCGTGGCGGCCAGCTTGAGCTTGCCCAGCTTCTGATAGAGGTCACCGAGGTGGTCGTGCACCGTTGGATCGGTGTTAATTTTCTGCGCGGCTTTGGTGAGATTCTCTTCCGCCAGTTCGTACTTCCCGAGGCGGAAGTAGGCCCAACCCAGCGAATCAAGGTACGCCCCATTCGTGGGGTCGATGTCCACCGCGCGCTTGATATACGCCAGCGCCTCGTCGAGCTTCATGTTCTGGTCGGCCAGCATATATCCGAGATAATTCAGCGCCATCGCGTGCTGCGGATCGCTGGTGATGACCTTCTTGAATTCCGTCTCCGCGTCGGCGTAACGCTTCTGCCGTTCGAACGTGGAACCGCGCAGGAACCACACATATTCCTTGTCGTCATCCTTGGTCGAGAGCTGTTCTGCTTTGTCGAGCGCTTGCTCCGCGTCGGGATAGCGCTTCAGCCGTGTATTCATCTGCGCCAGCGTAATGTAGACGGTGCGATCGTCCGGCGTGCCCTTCAACAGGCCGCGCACTTCCTTGAGCGCCGGGTCGGGATTGCCCATATCCGCTTCCTGGGCTGCCAGCACCATCTTCAAGTCGCGGCTGTTGGGCAGCTTCTGCGCCGCTTCTTTCGCGGCGTCGGTGGCCTTCTGCCACTCTTTGGCTTCGCGCCAGGTGTCGATGATCTGCTGGTAGCCCCGCTCGACATTGTCGTCGCCACCCAGCGCGGCCATTTCGCGGAACGTTTCAATCGCCTGCTGGTTGCTTCCCTGATCGCGATACACGGTCCCCAGACGTTCCAGGAACACCGCGCGATTGCTCTTCTCCCCCTGCGTGTAATTGTTGTCGGCCTTCTCGGATTTCTTCAGCAGGTCCTTCAGAATCTGCGCCGCATCGTCAAAGCGCCCCTGGGCCTGATAGATGGCCGCGATGTTGTAGGGGACCTCGATCGAGTCCTGCACCATCGACTCGGCTTTCTTCAGGTTGTCGAGCGCCGCATCGTACTTGCCCTGCTTGCGATAGATCTCGGCGATGCGCACGTAGGTCTGCGCATCTTCCGGATTCGCATCCGCGATGACCTTGTACTGCTCGAGCGCGGCGTCGGCCTGCCCGTCGTTGAGCAGGTTTTGCGCCAGCCCGCGGATCGCATCCAGATTGTCGCGGTCGAGTTCGATCGCATGCCGGTAGGCTTCAATCGCATTCTTGTACTGCTTCTGTTGTTCGTAGGTGTAGCCCAACGCCGAGTACAGCTTTGCCGACCGGGAGCTGTCCGGAACCGAGCTCAGCACCTGCGTAGCCTTCGACGTATCTCCCAGCTCGTTGTAGAGGTAGGCCAGTGTCGTAACCGCTTCTTCGGAGCCCGGCTCCAGTCTCACCGCAGTCTTGAATTCGTTCTCCGCCTTCTGCAGGTCGTTGTTGAGCCGGTACAGCCGTCCCAGCAGCAAGTGATCGTCCATGCTGTTGGGTTGCAGGCGGATGATCTGCTCGTATTGCTCGATCGCCAGCTTTAGGACACTCGATGAGCCGCTCCCCGATTGCACATCCCCCAGCGACCGAAGGTAGATTCGCCCCAGCAAGCGCCGTGCTTCCAGGTTGTTCGGATCGCGCTTCAGGATGTCTTGAGCCTCGACAACGGCGTCACGAATCCGCCCGGTGCGCGCATAGAGTTCCGCCAGCCCCGAGGTCAGGTATTCCGAAGTCGGATCTGCGTCAATCGCCGCTCGGTATTCTTCAATGGCCTTGTTGGCCAGTTCGCTGCGGCCGTAGGTTGCGACCTGCTCCTCGTACATGTGCGCGAGCGCGAAGTGATAATAGGCGGCCGCGCGGTCCACTTTCGGAGCCCCTGGAGCAGTCCCTGAACTCCCGGCTTCCGCGGGTTGGACGGGCTTATTCTGCGCCTGCAACAGGGCCCCGCAAAGAGCCAGTAAACAAAAGTGGCACAACAGTTTTCTCATCAGAAGTCCTAGATATCCAGCCACACACCCATTGGATGCCGAATCGACGCGATGGGTCTTGCAGAACATTGTAAACGCGATGCCAGAAACTGCGGGAAAAACTCCGCCGCCCGCCCCAATACTCTGGTACAGGGCCGGACGGCATTTGCAGATGTAACGAGAGTCACGAGCATCCCGCTAAGATGCTCGTGCGTGAGGAGATAGTGCCTGCCGTCTGGCTTGTCCGGCGGCCGAAGTCTTAGATCGTGTCGCCCTTTTCCGAACGCGTCCGCACATAGACCAGCGCGAAATGTGTGCCTTTGCCATCCGGCTTGACCGCCACGATATGTTGGTTGTCTTCCGTACCCACCTTGAGCTCGACCGTGTCTCCGCTTTCACCGGATCTGCAGGTCACTGGCTTGTGATCGTCTTTGCCGCCTTTTTCGACGTTCACGTCGCCACCGTTCCACTTTCCGTGGCATTCGATCGGTTTGCCGAATTTCTGCAGTTCCTTGTCGTAGTACGCGATGATCTTCTCCGGCGCGTCATCGGACTCGAACTCCGCCGCCACCACCTTCAACATGAAGCCCGGACCGTTGATGTTGACGTTCGCGCTCTTTTTGTCTTCGCCGCTATCCTGCTTCGCGGGACGCGCCCCCGCGTAAAGCGATAGACCGGTTTCGCGAACGTCGGGCTGCGCGTCGACATGAATGCCGCCCATCGGTGTCTCGATGTCGACGCGCTTCTCGCCTTCTTTGCCCTTGTCTTTCACGTTGATGCTGCAGCCGGGCAGAACCAGCAGCGCGGCCAGCAGAGCGGCAGGAGCGAACTTGATGACCAGATTACGGCTGAGCATGACTGCCTCCTGAACTTGGAACGGGGCGTGCCAGGCCGTCGCCGCGAGCGGCGACTCCCGGGATGGTAACCGGCAAGTGTCCCTGCGTTGGAATCTCGCCGAACAACGCCTTCACAGCTGCCACCTCCGACACCGTGGCATTCGAGAACGTGCACAGGTAATTCTGAACCTTCGGAAAATCCTGCGCCAGATACGGGTTTCCCATCGCGACCACCGCTGTGCGCGCCGCGGCGTGTTCCAGGATCGCGTTCAGCAGCGTGCCACTCGCGTCCGCCATTCCGACACTGCCGCCCGCACCGGTCGTCTTCCGTCCCGCGCTGGGAATTACATACACCGCCGCCACAACGCGTTCGGCCTGATCGACCGCAGCCAGCGCATCCGGAGTCATCCCCGCGGCGGAACGTGGATCGACATAAATTATGTGCGCGTCCGGCGCCCGCGACAGAATTTGTCGTTCCAGCATGCGTCCTGAATCGGTGCGCAGGTCGTCGCTGAAGATCACCGCGACCAGCCGGTTGCGCACCTCCACACCCTGTTGATACGGAAGCCCCGGCGTGGCGGTTCCCGTGACGGTCGCGTGCAGGGGCAAGATCTGACCGTTGTCCCGCACTAGGGTTACGGCTTCGTCGGCTACCTGTTGCCCGAAGGCCTGATTCTCCGGCCGGCCGATGATCCTCGGAAGGCTGCTCAGGTTCACCGAGCGTGACTTCTGCAAGCCAACAGAAGCCTTTAGTCCCAATATCTTACGGACAGATTCGTCCAGCCTGCTCCGCCGAATCTCGCCGCTCTTTACCGCCTTCATCATCGCTCGGTAGCTTGCGTCCAGATCGGCCGGGATCAATAGCAGGTCGTTGCCCGCCTTGAATGCCTCCACCGCGGCCCGTCCGATATCGTTGGCGTACAGCCGCGTTAACCCGGCCATATCGAGTGCGTCCGTCACTACGACACCCTTGAATCCCATCTGTTTCCTGAGCAGGCCGCTGACGATAGCGGACGAAGTCGTCGCCACACGGTTCGGATCGGGCTCAAGCGCTGGTATGCTCACGTGCGCCACCATGACCGCGTCCACCCCGGCCTCCATCCCGCGACGGAAAGGCGGTAATTCCACCGATTCCAGCCTTTCCCGATCACCCGTGACCTGTGCCACCCCGAGATGGGAGTCCGTCGCTGTGTCGCCGTGCCCCGGAAAATGTTTCACCGTCGTCAGCAGCCCGCCTTTATGTGCGCCCTTGATGTAGGCCGCCACCAGTTCTCCCACCTGGGTCGGATCCTCCCCAAATGACCGCGTGTTGATGATGGGATTCGCCGGGTTCGAATTCACATCGGCGTCGGGAAAGAAGTTCCAGTGCACCCCGATGGCGCGGGCTTCAATCGCAGTGATGTATCCGAACTGTTCCGCCTCTTCCGGCTTTCCGACGGCGCCGAATGCCATCGCGTGCGGGAACACGGTCGCGCCATACAGCCGCATGGAGACGCCGCGCTCAAAATCGGCGGCAAAAATCAGCGGCAACTTGGACGACCTCTGCAGCCGGTTCAGCAATTCCGCCGCTTCAAAAGGCTGGTTGCGCAGCAGGACCGCGCCGTCCATGGGCACGCTCATCGCCAGCGATCCGATGTGATACTTGCGTACGTTGTCGCGCAGTTCGGTCCAGGTGGGATCGGCGTCGTTCATGAATACGACACGCGTCCAGATCATGAAGACCTGACCGACTTTTTCTTCGGTCGACATCTTCTTCAATGTCGTTTCGACCCATCTCTTGCCCTCTTTGTCGAGGTAGATCGACCCTGGCTTCCCAAGAGGCGCGCTGGCTTTTGAGAAATCTTGAACGGCGTAGAGCAGAAGGGCAGTGAGAACGAGGAATGTCCTTGCGAGGACGAAATGATATCGGGACATGCCAACGACGATAGCAAATTGCTGCTCAAAGCGAATAGACTGCATGTGCCGAAAGGGATTCCTATGCCCCTGGATTATTCCTATTCCGATATCGCGAAGATGATCGACCACTCCCTGCTGAACCCGTCACTCAAGTGGGATGACCTGGAACAAGGGATCGAGCTGGCCCTTGCCTACGACGTGGCCAGCGTCTGCATCGTGCCGTACGCGCTGAAGCACTGTGCCACTCGCCTGAAGGGCAGCAATGTCCGCGCTAGTACCACCATCGGCTTCCCCCACGGCGTGCACACGACCGCCATCAAAGCCGCTGAAACTCGCCAGGCTCTCGCCGACGGCGGCGAAGAGTTGGACATGGTCGTCAATATCAGCAAGGTGCTGAGCGGCGACTGGCCCTACGTGAAGAATGACATCGGTGCTGTGGTCGAAGTCACGCACGCTGCGGGACAGAAGGTAAAGGTCATCTTTGAAAACGCCTACCTCAACGATGATCAGAAGATCCGCCTGTGCGAAATCTGTGCCGAAGTTCGCGCTGATTGGGTCAAGACATCGACCGGTTATGCCTCTTCAGGCGCAACCGACGCCGATCTGATCCTCATGCGGAAGCATTCCCCGCCTTATGTTCAGGTCAAGGCCGCGGGAGGAGTTCGTGACCTCGATGCCTTGCTGCGCGTGCGTACTCTCGGCGTCACGCGCTGCGGTGCGACGCGCACGGCAGCGATGCTCGACGAAGCCCGTCGCCGCCTCGACCTGGAGCCGATTGCTGTCCAGGTGGCGGCAACGCCGGCCGCATACTGACTCGATCTGAACCGGTTCGCTTCTACTGCCGCGCCACCGCCGTCTCTTTGGCTTTCTTCAGCTCCGGACGATCGGAGCTTCCCCCGGCGCACGTCTGCACCAGCATTGCGTAGTATTCCGCGGCCTGTCCGGACTGTCCGGCCATCTCCGCCGCTTGCGCCGCGCCGTAGAGTCCGTTAAAGCGCTTCGGATTGAACTTCAAGTCGCCGCGGTATTGCTCCAACGCCTCTGCTGGCCGCTTCAAATCCAGCAGCAGGTCACCCAGAATCTCGCGTGCCGGCAAGGAAGTCTGCTCTTCACCCACACTGTCTTCGTAATCGGCGATCTTCTTCAGCGAAGCGATGGCCTCATCATCCTTGCCCTCGCTATGCAGCACCCAGGCCGAGGCCTCCTGCTGCATCATCTCCACCCATTCCGCCGGATACTTCTTCTTCTGTGCGATGTATGACTTGCGGATCGTATCGATCTCGGCGAGATCTTTCTTCGCCTCGGCGAATTTCCCGCTCCGCGCATTGCCCATGGCCCGTGCCCAATAGGTGTATGCCCGGTCGGCGGGATCCGCCTTGGCGATCACCGGCAGCGCGCCCGCTTCCGGCCAGTGGTGCAGCTCGAGGGCATACATCGCCGGAAATTTCGACATCCCGAACGCCTGCATATCCATGTCGTCTCCCATATGCATCTCGGGCATGTTGCGGACTTCTTCAATCACTTTCTGGGCGTCGGCTTCGCGTCCGCTCTGGAGATAGGCGTAGATCAGGAAGTCCATGGCGTGAAACTGATGTCCCGCGCCGCCCATGTGCATCGCGGCGCTTTTGCGTGTCGCCTCGATCGACGCCTTGTTCGACTCGATCGACGCTTGCCAGTCGCCGACACGCGCGAAAATGTGCGACGGCATATGCACCGCGTGCGGCGCAAATGGCGCGATCTGCGCGTAACGCCGCGCCGCCGGCAATCCCAGCTCCGCCAGTTGCGGCTTGTCGTAGGCGTGGATCAGGTAGTGCGCCACTCCGGGATGGTTCGGCTCCTCGTCAAACAGCTTGCCCAGCACCGCGCCCGCCTTCTTCCGGTTCGCGAACGTGGTATCCCCATCCGCTTCCGACGCCAGCAGCGACAAAGCGTAGAACGCCGCGGCTTCATGGTCGTCCGGATACTTCCGGTAGACCTTCTCCATCGCGCTTGAATATGCCGCCGCGCGCTGCTCGTGGTCCATTTTGCCGTCATTGGAATAGAAGGTCTTCAACGCGGCGATGTAATCCCGTTCGCGTTCGGTCGGCGCGTGCAATTTCTCAGCCTTCTTCAACGCGCCGCGTTCTTTCTTGATCGTCTTCTTGTCGGGACGATTCCAGAGCTGGTGCCACTCGCTCATCCCCTCGCCCCAGTATGCCATCGCGCATTTCGGATCGCGCTTCTGAATCTCCTGGAATGTCTTCTCCGACTCCTCGTACCAGAAGGAATGCAGCAGCGCCACGCCTTTCTCGAAATCTTTTCGCACTTCGGGCGAGCACGAAACCGAAAAGTGCACCGTGCCCAGTTGCTGCTCCGTGAGCTCTTCGTGGTGATGGCCTTCGTCGGCCGCAACAAACCCGCACAGACCCAGCACGACACACGACATCCAGATCAGTTTCCGCATGAAATCCCCCACTCGGGGGAGTCTAGGTTACCAGCACGGAAGGGTCAAGAAAGTTGGAGTACTTCAGATGGGCACCAATCACTGGCCACCAACCACGAATCACTGTCCTACTGCAGCCGGAACCTCTCGTTCATCACGCGCTGCAGCCGGGGCTTGTAGAGGATGTCAAACGCGAGTTCTTTCCCGGGAAACATGGCCAGAGCGGCGCGCCGCGCACCCGCAGCCATTTCGGCAGCTTCTTCCACCGTCAGGTCCGGATCCTGGCTGATCACCGACATCACCATGCTGATCATCACCTGCAACCGGCGAATCCTGCGCGATTCATCCACCTGCTCACTCGGAAGTATCCCCGATGGTTCGGCTCCTTGCGGTACTGCCATGCTGCCCCCCTGAACCGCCCTCGCCGCACTCCATTTCTTGGATGATGGCCACCCGTGCCGCGCTGCCATCCCCTTTTTGCCATTGTGACAGTTTCCTGCCCCGATGCAAGGTTCGTTCAGGCATTGCACGTTCGGTCCCACAAGACAGCCGGCCCGTGACTGCCGTAATCTGGTTATAGCCGGTTGCACGGAGGACGTATGCCAGACAGCGCCATTCCCCGCGAAAAGCCCGATCCCAACGAGAAACTCGTCAAAGTGTTCGACACCGAACAAGAGGCCGAAGCGATGGTCG
>Ga0335070_10009833_pt1 | contig 11194 bp, 13 predicted proteins | sample Lox_Sample_13_FD_206722 | JGI IMG/M metagenome (GOLD analysis project Ga0335070, IMG submission 206722) | Soil microbial communities from Loxahatchee National Wildlife Refuge, Florida, United States - Lox_Sample_1.3 | ecosystem: Environmental > Terrestrial > Soil > Wetlands | place: USA... | reverse complement strand
TCGCCTGAGGTCGGCGGTACGCTTTCCCGCAGGCGCCCGTAGCTCAGTGGACAGAGCGGCGGACTTCTAATCCGCGGGTCGGAGGTTCGAATCCTCCCGGGCGCGTCGGGCTGTCGAGTCGGGTCGTCAGCCGATCACCTTCTCGATGCGCTTCGCGTCCGCGATCAGCGCGGCGGCCTGCGCGGCCGGGATCTTCTTGCCGGACTGCGCCCGCACCTCGGCCTGGAAAGCGGTCAGCGTCAGGCTCGCGAGCTTCGGCTGGCCGTGCCCGAGGAACCACTGCGCAACGGCCACCGTGTCCGCGAGGCTCCTGCCCGGGCCGACGCCCTTGACGGCGGCGGCGAGGTCGGCGAGCTGCTCGCCCGCGCCCTTCACGTGCACGGTGAAGCTCGCAGTCGCAGCGTTCCCGGACGCGTCGGCCGCGGTACAGCTCACCGTCGTCGTGCCGATCGCGAACACGGCTCCGGACGGCGGCGCGCAGAGGACGGTCGGGCTCGGGTCGACGTCGTCCTTCGCGGAGACGGCGTACGAGACGGCGGCTCCCATCGGGCTCGTCGCGTCGACGACCGTCGCGCCCGGGATGCTCAGGACCGGGGGCGTCGTGTCGCCCGGCGCAGCGAGCGGAGCGAGGTCGACGTCGACCACGCTGTACACGATGCTCCGGCTCCAGGCGATGTCGGACCCGGCCGAGAAGGTGAAGGTGCCGCCGAGCTCCGGGTCAGGGATCGTTGTCGATGGACCGGTCGTCTCGGGGAGATAGCTCTGCGGCTCCGCGAGGAACGACATCACCGTCGGCTTGTAGCGCAGACCGGTCGCCCCGCTGTTCGGCACGGTGATCCGCACCGTGAGCGTGTAGGTCGTGTCGAGCGCGGGGTGTGAGGCGCGCCAGTAGACGCCGTACCCCGGGTCCACGTACAGGTACGCATCCGCCGCCGCGTCTGCGACCGGCGCGACGACGCTCTGGGGGTCGACGACTGCACCGGAGACGAGATCGCCCGGAATGACCTGGATGCCGAGGGCGTCGGAGGCGGTCGCCGGGTCACGGAGCGTCGCCGAGACCGTCACGGTCTGTGTTCCGCCGCCGGCCGGAATCGTCGCCGGCGACATCGTCCGCGACACGTCGAACCCCGTCGTGAACCCGCCTACGACCGCGTGCGAGTGCCCTGGGGTTCCGTCGATGTCGTGGAGCGTGAACGACCCCCACTGCTGGAGGTCCGACCCCGTCGCCGACAGCGGGAACGTCACAGGCGGAGCGAACGTCTGCGAGCTCGTGTCCACGGAGATCGTCGGCGCCGGCACGACCGTCGAGCCGCTGTTCCACATGTACGCCGACCATGTCCGCGCAGCGTCCGTCGGTTGCGTGGCGCCGACCGAGTCGACGGCCGCGGCCGGCGAGACCCTCGCATCGCGATAGTCGACGGCCTGCGCGATGGGCAGAACAAGCGGCTTCCAGAGCACCGCGTGGCTCTCGCCGGAGGCGGTCTGGCTCCCGCCGGTGATCGTCCCGTTCGCGCTGATTGCAGCGGCATGGCTGTACGTGCCGCCGAGCGTGCCGAGATCGACCATCCCGCCCGACGAACTCCAGACGAACGCATGCGAACCGCCGTCCGCCGTGTCGCTCTCGCCGACGACCTGGCCTGCGTCGTTGAGCGCCTTCACGCTCGTGAAGCCCAGATGCGTCGACGCTCCGCCCAGCGTCCCGATGTCGACCATTCCTCCCGCCTGCGTCCACGAGAACACGTGCGTCGCCCCGGAGGCGGTGGTGCTCGTGCCGACGACCTGGCCGAGATCGTTCACGGCGCCGGCGCCGCTCGACGTCCCACCGAGCGTGCCGAGATCGACCATCCCCCCGGCCTGCGTCCACGAGAACGCGTGCTGCTCACCCGAGGCGGTCGCGCTCGTCCCGACGACCTGCTCGCGCCCGTTCACCGCGGCCGCCCAGCTCGACGTCCCGCGGAGCGTGCCGAGGTCGGTCATGTCGCCGGCCGGCGAGCGGAGATACGCGTGGGACTCGCCCGCCGGCGTCGCGCTCGAGCCGACGATCCAGCCCATCTCGTTCACGTCCACGGCGGTCGTGTTCCACGCCGTGCCGCCGAGCGTGCCGACGTCCACCATCCCGGCGGGCCCGGTCCACGAGAACCCATGGCCGATGGGCGGATACCCGCTCCAGTGGCTGCTCCCGACGACCTCGCCGTTCTCGTTCACGGACGAGGGGTAGCTCTGCCCGACGACGCCGCGGAGCGTCCCGAGATCGACCATGCGGCCGCCCGGGACCCATGAGAACACGTGGAACATCGTGCCGTCGAGATACGCGACGCCCACGACCTGGCCGGCGTCCGTGACGCGCTGGGCGCCGCTGATCGGTCCGCCGAGCGTGCCGAGATCGACGAAGCCGCCCGCCTGCGTCCACGAGAACGCGTGCTGCGACGTCGGTCCCGACGTCGTGAACACCGCCCCGACCACCTGCCCGGAGTCGTTGACGTCGGCCGGGCTGACGGACGGCCAGCCGAAGTTGCCGAGGTCGACCGCGACGTACGTCGGAGCGATCGCGCGCGTGTCGCCCGCAAGGGCGGCCAGCGCGACGAACGACACCGCCGCGACGATCCAGAGTCGAAGCTTCATGAGACTCACCCCTTACCGAGGCGCAATGAGCACACCCGGATGGCGGTCAGCCGCCTCGACGCCGCGACCGTAGCGCCGTTCCCCGGCGCAGGCATCGGTAGTTCGAGGCAGCCTCGACGGGTCCCGCGCCGCCTCTGAGAAGATCGCGGCGTGAGCCTCCGCGGCAGTCCGCTCGAGCAGGACGTCGCGCTTCCCGACGGGCGGATCGTGCGGGTGCGCGTCGGCGTGCCCGACGACTCGTACATCGCGAAGCGCGATCTCGACACCGTCGACGTCGAGCTCTACGGCGACGGGCAGCACCTCGCCGCGGTGAACACCGTCCTCGCCGCGAAGCAGGTGCGCGAGGCGCGCGAGCTCCTCCACGAGATCGTCGCCGGCCTCGCGTCCGGCGAGCTCGAGCCGACCGCGGGCGCGATCGAGCCGCTCGCAGATAGGCTCCGCTGAATGTCCAGTGCAACGATCCACACCAACCACGGCGCGATCGCGATCGAGCTCTACCCCGACGACGCGCCGAAGACCGTGGCGAACTTCACGAAGCTCGCCGCCGACGGCTTCTACGACGGCGTCATCTTCCACCGCGTGATCCCGGACTTCATGATCCAGGGCGGCGACCCGACCGGCACCGGCTCGGGCGGCCCCGGCTACCAGTTCGAGGACGAGTTCAACGACAACAAGGTGACGCGCGGCGCGCTCGCGATGGCGAACGCCGGCCCGAACACGAACGGCAGCCAGTTCTTCATCGTCACCGCCGGCGCGTGCGAGTGGCTCGACGGCAAGCACACCGTCTTCGGCCGCGTCACGGACGGGATGGACGTCGTCGACGAGATCTCGGCGCTCGAGACCGATGCGCGCGACCGTCCGCGCAACGACGTCGTGATCGAGCGCGTCGAGCTCGGCGAGTAGCGCTAACGCTGCCGGCGCGGGCCGCGGAGCCACGCGCCGAACGCGATCCCGTACCAGAGCACGAAGAAGACGATCCCCATCCCGACCGCGGCCGCGATCCCCGAGCCCGCGCCGAAGAGGAACGACGTCACGGTCAGCACCGCCGAGACCATCGCGACGGCGAGGAGCGCGAACCCGACGATCGTGAACGCGTTCCCGAGCCTGACGATGTGCTCCTTGCTCTCGACGCGCCAGCGCAGGCGGTGGAAGGAGGGGGTCGCGATCATGAACGCGGACGCGAGCGTCGTCGCGATGAGCGAGACGTAGTACGCGTCGCGCTCGAGCCTCGTCATCTTCGCGAAGCCGCTGCTGAACGGGACGGCGAGCAGGAACGCGAACAGCACCTGCACGCCGGGGAGCCCGACCCGCACCTCGTTCAGGAGCTCGATCAGCTCGCGGTCGGTGCGCTGTTTCGGGGTCTCCTCGGGGGTCACGCCTGCGAACCTAACTCCGCTGCTCGGTGAAGCGCCAGTACGCGACGCCGGCGAGGGCGATCGCGCCCGCGATCCCGAACGCCATCGCGTACGACTTCCAGCTCCCGCTCTCGAACGCCCGCCCGCCGATGTAGCCGAGCAGCGCCGAGTACGTCGCCCAGATCAGGCCCGCCGCGAGGTCGGCGGCGAAGAAGCGGCGCCAGCGCATCGAGACCGTCCCGGCGGAGAACGTCACGGCGGTTCGCCCGCCGGGGATGAAGCGCGCCGTCGGGACGATCCACGGCCCCTGCCTGTCGAGCGTCCGCTGCGCCCACGCGTAGTGGCGCTTCGCGTCCGCGCTCTTGAAGAGCCTCCTGTACGCGGGCTCGCCGACCTTCGAGCCGAGGAAGTACGAGAGGTTGTCGCCGAGCACGACGCCCGCCCACGCGCAGAGGATCACGAGCCAGATCTCGAGGCCGCCCGCCGCGGCTGCGATGCCGGCGAGGATCACGATCGTCTCGCTCGGGACGAGCGGGAGCACCGCGTCGGCGAGCGCGACGCCGAACACGAGCAGATACGTCCACCACTCGTTCGACACGAGATCGGTGAGCGCGCCGAAGATCGTCAGGAGAGGCATGGCCTGCACCCGGAACGGTAACGTCAGCGGCAAGGCTTCGATGCTGTCCTGGGACGACATCCTCGAGCTCGCCGCCGACCTGCCGGAGATCGAGAACGGCACCTCGTACGGCACGCCCGCCCTGAAGGTGCGCGGGAAGTTCATGGCGCGGCTCCGCGACGAGGGGACGGTGCTCGTCGTGCGGTGCGACCTCGACGAGAAGCCGTTCCTCCTCGAGGCGAACCCGGAGACGCTCTTCACGACGCCGCACTACGACGGCTACGGCGCCGTGCTCGTCCGGCTCGACAAGGTGCCGCCGGAGGAGCTGCGCGAGCTCCTGATCGACGCCTGGATGCTCGCCGCGCCGAACCGGCTCGTGGCGCAGTTCAACGCGGTCGAATAAGCTCCCGCGCCACGATGGCGGATGAGCGCGCCGACGACCTGCGTCGCCTCGACTACGAGCAGACGAACGACCTCTTGCGGACGCTCACGGACGTCCGCTTCAAGCTCCTCGCGGTCGTGCCGACCCTCGCCGGCGCCGCCGTCGCGTTCCTCGGGCGCGGCCGCCCGGCCGCAGAGCTGCTCGCCGTCGGCCTCGTCGGCCTCGTCGCGACGCTCGGCCTCGTGCTCTACGAGATCCGGAACACGCAGATGTACGACTACGCCGTCGCGCGCGCGTCGTCGCTCGAGACGCAGCTCGGGATCGGCCTGTTCAAGGACCGGCCGGGGAAGAGCATCCGCGTGTTCGGCATCGGCGTCGCCGGCCACGACCACGCGCTCGCGTACGTCTACGGCGCCGCGATCGCCGCCTGGACGTACCTCGTCGTCTGGGGCGGGTTGCGCGCGCTCCACGTCGGCAGCGCCCAGAAGATCGGCGGGATCGTCGGCGTCGTCGTCGGCGTGCTCGCGCTCGTCGAACTGCTGCGTGTGCGGACGCGGTAGGTCAGAATCGAGGCGACCCGTCCCTCGCGAAAGGTAACGACCATGGCACTCGAAGACTCCGACTCTCCGATCCTCAACCTCCTCGCCGCGATGAACCTGGCCGGGATCGAGGCGTCCTCGCTCGACGCGCAGACGATGATGCTCGTCCGGCTGGCGGCCCTCGTCGCGGTCGACGCTCCGCCCATCTCGTACGTGCTCAATCTCCAGATGGCGGGCGACGTCGACGTCAGCGCCGAAGAGGTCGAAGGCATGCTCGCCGCCATCGCGCCGATCGTCGGGTCGGCACGCGTCGCCGCGGCCGCCGGCAACGTCGTGCGCGCGCTCGGCCTCGAGATCGCGCTCGCCGAGCTCGACGAGGGCTGAGCCCCGTCCGAACCGACACGGTGTGGGTGCCGCCCCCTCGGCGGTCCTCACACCCCGGGGAGGCGGGAGACGCTCTCGGCTGCGGCGATGAGGTCTCCGTCGAGCCGGTCGACACGAACCCGGGCGCAGAGCGCCTCGGTTGCACCCGTGCCCGAGAGGACGAGCGGGGCCGTTCGCGCGAGCCGCCGCAGCGCCGCGCCCTGCTCCTCGAGCAGCGCGGTGTCATTGCTCGCGACGACGACGAGACGCGGGTCCATGGTCCTCGCAGCCTGGTCGAGCGCGGCGAGCGGCGTGTCTGCACCGAGGAAGAGGATCCGCCAGCCGTGCGAGCGCAGGACGAGGCCGAAGGCGATCAGGCCGATGTCGTGGCGCTCGCCGGGCGCGCAGGCGAGGATCGCGAGCGGTCCGGCGCCGCGGCCCCAGACGCGCGAGAGGCTGAGCAGCCGCTCGCGGACGAGGTTGGTGGCGAAGTGCTCCTGGCCGATCTCGAGCTCGCCGCGCACCCATTCGTCGCCGATCTCCCGCAGCGCCGGGAGGATCAGCTCGCGCAGGACGGTGGCCAGCTCGAGGCCGGCGAGCGCCTCGTCGAGCACGGAGTGCACCGCCGCCTCGTCGTAGTCGCGCACCGCGGCGAGCAGGCGGTCGCGCGCGTCGTCGAGCAGGCCGCCGGACGGGCGGGCCGGCGCGAGCGCGCGCCGCGCGGCTTCCGCCGCTGAGAGCCCTTCGTCGAGCGCGTCCTTCATGCGGGCGACCCGCCCGGCGTCCTCGCTCGTGTAGAGGCGGAAGCCGCCCTCGGAACGGACCGGCTCGAGGAGCCCGTACCGGCGCTCCCAGGCACGCAGCAGCTCGGGGCTGACCCCGACCCGCCGGGCGAACTCGCCGATCCGCAGCGCTCCTGCGTTCCCGCTCATATCCATCACTCTATACATAAACTAGACAGAGATTTGACACGGCCGGACGGAATCTGTACATTGCCGTCTAGAGATTGTCCATCTAACGTACAGAGCTGCTGCCCGCAGCCGCCCGACCAACACGAAGGAGAAGGAGATGAGAAGCGTTCGCACCACGATTACCCTGCTCGTCGTCGCCGCGCTGGCGGCCGCGGCGATCGGGACCTCCGCCTCGGCCTCGACGTCGAGGCCGGCAGGCGACCAGAACATCGTCCAGACCGCGCTCGCGGCCGGACAGTTCACCACGCTCGCATCGCTGCTGACCAAGGCAGGCCTCGTGGACACGCTCTCCACCGGTGGGCCCTTCACGGTCTTCGCGCCGACCGACGCGGCGTTCGCGAAGGTGCCGAAGGCGACGCTCGACGCGCTCGCCGCGAATCCGGCCCTGCTGAAGTCGGTGCTCCTCTACCACGTCGTCCAGGGCCGGCTGACGGCGGCCGACGTCGCGAAGCTCAGCTCCGCGAAGACGCTCGACGGGCGCTCGGTCGCGATCAAGGTCGCCGACGGCTCCGTCTACATCGACAACGCCAAGGTGACGACCCCCGACGTGATCGCGTCGAACGGCGTCATCCACGTGATCGACTCGGTCCTGATCCCGCCGGCGGCGCCCGCAGCGCCGACCCGGAACATCGTCCAGACCGCGGTCGCGGCCGGGCAGTTCAAGACCCTCGCCTCGCTGCTGACGAAGGCCGGTCTCGTCGGCACGCTGCAGGGCAAGGGGCCGTTCACCGTCTTCGCTCCGACCGACGCGGCGTTCGCGAAGGTGCCGAAGGCGACGCTCGCGGCGCTCGCGAAGGACAAGGCGAAGCTCCGCGCCGTGCTGCTCTACCACGTCGTCAAGGGCTCGGTCACGGCCGCCCAGGCGATGAGTCTCAGCTCGGCGAAGACCCTCAACGGCAAGCCGGTCGCGATTCGCGTCAGCGGCGGCAAGGTGTACGTCGGCGGCGCCCAGGTGGTCAAGGCCGACGTCATGGCCTCGAACGGGATCATCCACGTGATCAACAAGGTGCTGATCCCGCCGACGAGCTAGGACGACCCGGAGGAATCGGGCTCCGGGCCACAACCGGCCCGGAGCCCGCTCTCGCCGTCACATCGCAACGACCACGAAAGGAGCCGACGATCGACGCTCAAACCATGACCGGGTCTCCAGCCTCCGCCGCGACGGCGGTTTCCGGGTACCGCCGGCTGCGCGTCTGGAACGCCGCGCTCGCGCTCGTGCTCGGCGCCCAGGCGCTCCTGATCTTCGTTCTCTCGAACGGCTTCAGCCTGCCGATCACGATCAGCTTCGGGACCGGGCCGCCCGGAACGCCCAGCACCACGAACACCGTCTGGAACCTGCCGATCGGCCCGGCCGTCGCGCTCTTCCTGCTCCTCGCTGCGGTCGACCACGGTCTCATGGCCGCGCCGCGGATCCACGGTTGGTACGAGCGCAATCTGGGCCGCGAGCGGAATCCGGCCCGCTGGTGGGAGTACTCCGTGAGCGCGTCGTTGATGATCGTGCTGATCGCCATGTACACAGGGATCAGCGACCTTGCCGCGCTGATCGCGATCTTCGGCGTCAACGCGGCGATGATCCTCTTCGGGCTGACGCAGGAGTACGCGAACCCGCCCGGGGCGCGGGTCACGTGGCGCCCGTACATCTACGGCTGCATCGCGGGTGCCGTGCCCTGGATCGCGATCGCGATCCAGATCGGCTACGCCCAGGCGCAGACCAACAGCGTGCCGGCGTTCGTGTTCGGCATCTTCGCGTCGCTGTTCGTGCTCTTCATGAGCTTCGGCGCCAACATGGCCCTCCAGTACCGGCGGCGCGGCCCGTGGCGCAGCTACCTGTTCGGCGAGCGTGCGTACCTCGTGCTCAGCCTGAGCGCGAAGAGCCTGCTCGCCTGGCAGATCTTCTTCCCGACGCTGATGTAGGGAAAAGGACGGAAGCGGGTGGCGGGAATCGAACCCGCGTAGCCAGCTTGGAAGGCTGGAGCTCTACCATTGAGCTACACCCGCGCGACGCGGCTAGGTTAGCGGGATGCACCCTTCGGCCGAGGCCGTCGTGCTCGTGCCGGCTCTCGTCGTCGCGTACGCGCTCGCGGCGCGCGCGGAGCGGCCGTCGCGGGCGCAGGTCGTCCTCGCAGGCGCCGGGCTCGCACTGATCTTCGCGGCGTTCGCGAGCGGGCTGCAGCCGCTCGCGGTGCACACGTTCCTCTGGGCGCACCTGCTCCAGAACGTCGTGCTCGCGGAGTGGGCGCCGGCGCTGCTCGTGCTCGCGGTGCCGCGGCGCATCGCGGCGCGCGCGGCCGGGTTCCCGCTCTTCCATCCGTTCGTCGCGCTGCCGCTCTGGCTCGGGACGTACTTCGTCTGGCACTACCCGTGGATCTACGACCACGCGCTCGAGCGTCCGCACTCGCTGCTGCACGTCGAGCACCTCACGTATCTCCTCGCGGGGATCTGCCTCTGGTGGCCCGTCGTCCACGGCGCCTACTCGGCGGGGCTGAAGGCGCTCTACCTCTTCTGCGCGTTCGTCCTCGCGTCGCCGCTCGGCCTCTTGCTCGCGCTGATCCCGCGCGCGGTCTACTCCTTCTACGCGAACGCGCCGCGGACGTGGGGACCCGCGCCGCTCGCCGACCAGCAGATCGCCGGCGTGACGATGGCGGTCGAGGAGGCGGTCGTGTTCTTCACCGTCTTCACCGTGTTCCTGCTCCGGTTCCTCCAGGAGGAGCAGGCGCACGGCGCGTTCGAGAGCGTCGCGGATGGTAGGACCCCGCCGTGGAGTCGCGCGGACTCGTAGTCGTCGGCGCCGGGGCGGCCGGGCTCGCAACCGCGGCGCTGCTCCGGCGCGCCGGCCGCGAGCCGCTCGTGCTCGAGGCCGGGCCCGAGCCGGGCGCGGCGTGGCGCGAGCGCTACGACCGGCTGCGGCTGCACACGCCGCGGCTGCTCTCCGGCCTGCCGAATCGCCGCATCCCGCGGCGCTACGGACGCTGGGTGCGGCGCGACGACCTCATCGAGTATCTCCACGACTACGCCGCCGCGGAGGGCGTCGAGGTGCGCACCGGCGTCCACGTCGACCGGATCGACCGCGACGGCGGCGGCTGGACGCTCGCGCTCGGCGGCGGCGAGTCGCTGCGCGCGGAGACGGTGATCGTCGCGACGGGTTACAACGGCACGCCGTGGATCCCGGACTGGCCCGGACGCGACGGCTTCACCGGCGAGCTCGTCCACTCGGACGACTACCGCAACCCGGCGCCGTTCCGCGGCCGCGACGTGCTCGTCGTCGGCGCGGGGAACTCGGGCGCCGAGATCGCGACCGACGTCGCCGAGGGCGGAGCGTCGCGGACGCGGCTCTCGGTGCGGACGCCGCCGCAGATCGTGAAGCGCGCGACCGCGGGCGTGCCGGCACAGCTGATCGGGATGACGATCCGGAAGCTGCCGCCGGCCTGGGTCGACCCGATCTCGCTGACGCTGCGGAAGCTGTCCATCCCGGACATGTCCGAGCAGGGCCTGCCGCGCCCCGAGGTCGGCGTCGGCACCCAGTTCCGGGCGACCGGCACGACGCCGATCCTCGACGTCGGGATCGTCGGCGCCGTCCGTCGCGGCGCGGTCGAGATCGTCGCCGCGGTCGAGTCGTTCGACGGAGCCGACGTGCTGCTCGCCGACGGCTCGCGGATCGCCCCCGACGCGATCATCGCGGCGACCGGCTTCCGCGCCGGGCTCGACGGGCTGGTCGGGCACCTCGGCGTCCTCGACGGCCGCGGCCTTCCCCTGAAGACGGACGGCGAGCCGGCCCTGCCGGGCCTCTGGTTCGTCGGCTTCGTCCCGACCCTCGGCGGCCAGCTCCGCGAGGGCAGCGTCGCCGCGCGGAACGTCGCGGCCGCGGTGGCGTCGGCTACGACGGCCAGTGGACGAAGATGAGCACGACCGCCGTCGCCGCGATCACGAGGACGCCGAACGCGAGGATCATCGGCAGGTTCGTCGGCGGCAGCGGCTCGCCGAGGCGGAGCGCGCGGTCGGCGTCCTGCCAGCGGCGGTAGCCGCCGAGCGCGAGGACGGCGCCGAGCGCGACGAGCGGGATCGCGACGATCGACGCGTCGACGCTGCGGAAGACGCCCGCGAGGCCGACTCCGGCGACGATCATCGCGAGCGCCGTGCGGTTCCAGGCGAGGAGCGTGCGCTCGTTCGCGAACGAGAACCGTGCGTCCGGCTCGCTGCCGACGGGATCGCTCACCACAGTCGGGACGGACAGATTCGAACTGTCGGCCTCCTGCTCCCAAAGCAGGCGCTCTGACCAGGCTGAGCTACGTCCCGCGCAGCGGAGGCTACCGGTAGGTTCGGAGCGTGGCTGCGACGGCGGCGGTGGG
>Ga0335070_10009832_pt1 | contig 11195 bp, 9 predicted proteins | sample Lox_Sample_13_FD_206722 | JGI IMG/M metagenome (GOLD analysis project Ga0335070, IMG submission 206722) | Soil microbial communities from Loxahatchee National Wildlife Refuge, Florida, United States - Lox_Sample_1.3 | ecosystem: Environmental > Terrestrial > Soil > Wetlands | place: USA: Florida... | reverse complement strand
GTGGGATTTCCGCTCATCTCGAGCAGCACGTCCACGCCAGTCCGATTTGTCTCGCTGAGGATGCGGGCCACGCTATCTTCGGCGGCGGGGTTGATCACGACGTCGGCGCCCATCTTTCTGGCCATGCCGCGGCGATGCTCATTCGTCTCCGTCGCGAAGACCGTCGAACTTCCGCAGGCCTTGGCCACCGCGATGGACATCAATCCGATGGGCCCGCAGCCGGTGACCAGCACGGTTTGCCCGGCGATGGCTCCGGCCAGCACGGTATGCACGGCGTTGCCCAGCGGGTCCAGAATCGCGCCGTAGCGCTCAGGAATGGCGGCGTCCAGCTTGATGATGTTGGAAGCGGGAATCTTGACGGTTTCCGCGAAGGCCCCGTCCTGATCGATCCCGATAATTTTCACGTTGGGACAAATGTGGGCTTCGCCCACGCGGCACTGGTGGCAATGCCCGCAGTTCACGTGCATCTCGGCGCTGACGAAGTCGCCGGACTTCAGCGCTTCGACCTCGCTGCCGGTTTTCTCCACCACGCCGCAAAATTCGTGACCCAGCGTGACCGGCGGCTTGATGCGGCCCTGGGACCAGCGGTCCCACCCGTAGATGTGCAAATCCGTTCCACAGATGGAAGCCGCGGAAACGCGGACCAGCACGTCGGTGGGCCCCAGCGAGGGCACAGCCGCCGACTCCAGCGACAGTCCTTTCGCCGCCTGCATCTTGCGCAAGGCTTTCATGTGATTCATTCGCCTGACAGGCGCGCGCTACCCGCGCACGCAATCTTCGATGCTAGCACAGGGGTCCGGCTGGACGCACAGGCGGGAAGGATTCTAATCGGTTGCCGATACCTGGTTCTCCGCCGCCGGCGGCAAGCCTTGCCGCGGCAGCCGAACGTCTGGCCGGCGCGAGTGCAGCCAATCCCACAAGCGCTGCGGCCAATCGCTGCGCATGCAGGGGCGCTCAATCAGAAGAAAGAATGCAACGCAAAAGACGGCAAGCGCCGGAAGCAGCAGAAGCAGTTGAACGAGGTAGTACAGGGGATAGGAAGCGCCGTGCAGCACGCGGTGGGTGAGAATCAGGGCGCGCATCGTGACGGCATAGTGCAAGAGGTAGATCGTGTAGCACATGCCTCCGATGGTTGCGATCCAGCGATTGGAGAGTACTTTTCGGATTAGGTTGCCGTTGAGCGCCGAGCAAAAGAGGATGGCCGCAAGGAGCGGCATGGTAATCCAGAAAGGCCCGCCGTCCGGAAACAGGAACAGCAGCGGCCAGCCGAGCAAAGCCGCGACGTCCCAGGCCCAGTGGTGCAGGCGGCCATTCTTCCACTCGCAGACGTACAGATCCGCGAGCAAGAAGCCGACCAGGAAAAACTGGGCCTGAAAAAGAATGGACAAGTGGAACCGCGGGGCGGCGGCGAAGTAGTGCCATTGCGCCAGCGTGGCGGAGACGATCGTGATCAGCAAAAAAGTTCGCCGCACGGCCGGATGGCGTATCCAAAAGACCGCGGCCAGCAAGGGCACCAGGCAATAGAACTGGACTTCCACTTCGAGCGACCAGGCCACGCCGTTGACCCAACTGCCCATGCCAAACACCGCGTTGTGCAGGTACACCAGGCTGGCCAGCAAGGACTGCAGCAGCGGGAAAGAGTAGCGATGCCGCGCCACCTCAACCAGGAACAGCAGCAGCATGCAGACGATATAGGGCGGTTCGAGACGAGTCACTCGCCGCAAGAAATATTTGCGCAGGGACACAGGCGGACCGGCAGCCAGCGCATGCGATGCAAATGGCAAGCCCAGGATGAAGCCGCTGATGGCAAAGAAGATCTGTACGCCGCGCGCGCCGTGCCCAATGGCGGCAGTGACAGGGTTTGCGGGAACGAAAGTGGAAAAGCGGTTCGCCAGCGCCCACTGCAAGTGCAGCAAGACCACGGAAGCGATGGCTATGAAGCGCAGGCCGTCCACTTCCGGAATGAAGACACCACCGGACGTGACTCGGGATAGAGAAGGGACTCTCACGAGCTGCCTACCAGGAGTTAGTTGGGCGAGGTGCCTAAGACGCTAGCACACTCGGGCTGAGGCGGCAGGCGAATTTTTACGGGTCAAGGGCTCGAATCCAGGCTGTTGTTTCGCGCGCTATATAACTAGATGTCACACAGATCAACGGCTTCGCGCAGCGAGGTCAAGGGGTCCCGCGAGGGCACGAATTCGTGCGCGACGTAGCCCTTGTACCCTGCAGCAACGATTCCGCGCATCACACCGTCCCAGCGGACCTCTTGCGTGCCGTCCAGTTCGTGGCGGCCAGGTACGCCGCCGGTGTGAAAGTGCCCCAACCACTGGATGTTCTTCTGAATGGTAGCGATCAAATCGCCTTCCATAATTTGCATGTGGTAGATGTCGTAAAGAAGTTTGACGTTAGGCGAATTCACCGCAGTCACCACTTCCAGCCCCCACTTCGAGTTGTCGCACATGTAGTCGTGGTGGTCCACCTTGCTGTTCAGCAGTTCCAAGCAGATGTTTACGCCATTGTCTTCGGCGATTTTCTTGACCTTATTCAGGCCCAGAATGGAATTCTTGGCGCCTTCCGCGTCGGACATGCCCTCGCGATTCCCGGAAAAGGTGATGACGTTGGGCACGCCCGCTTTGGCCGCCAGCGGAATATTCTTGCGGAAAGCCTCTTCGATCGCCGCATGATTCTCCACGCGGTTCATGGCCTTGGCGATGGTGCCGCCGCCCGCATAGCCCATGCTGCAAATCAGGCCGTAGCGGCGCGGCACCTCCCATTCACTGACTTCCAGCAGGTCCACGGCCTTCAGGCCGATTTTGGCGGAATACTCGCACAACTGGTCGAGGGGGATTTTCTGGTAGCACCAGCGGGAAACCGATTGCTTGATGTTTCCCTTGCGCTTGATGGGATCGTCGCCGGCGGACCATGCGACCGGTGAAATGGAAGCCATAGTGGCTCCTGCAATAGCGGACTTCAGAACGTCACGACGCGAGGGTTTGCTCATTTTGTGCCCCGGGGAGTGTACCCGGAAAACGTATACGCGCTGCAACAACTTTTTGCGGTTGGCGGCGGCGGAGAGAGGCATTGCCGGCCGGCGCCGCAGCGCCCGGCAAGGACGTCCCCAGCCCTTTGCGTTGCGCGAAATCCGGGGCGCCGCCCGCGCGTAGTATTCTTGAGCCGCCAAACCCATGCCAACCGAAACCTCCGCCACGCCGCCAGCCATTCACCTGGAGCAGGTCTCCCGGCAATACGCCATGGGGGAAAGCGCGATTCGCGCCGTAGACGATGTTTCGCTGACCGTGCCGAAGGGCGAGTTTCTGGCCCTGCTGGGCAGCTCGGGATCGGGCAAGTCCACGCTGCTCAATCTGATGGCCGGACTCGACCGACCCACGTCCGGAGCGATTCACGCCGCAGGCCGCAACCTTGCCGAGCTTTCTGCGCTCGAACTCGCCCGCTACCGGCGGCACACCATCGGCATGGTGTTCCAATCCTTTAACCTGCTGCCGCGGATGACCCTGGAGGAAAACGTTGAGCTGCCGCTGCGGCTGGCGGAAGTGGAGCGCGGGGAACGCGCAACGCGGGTACGCGAAGCCCTGGACCGGGTGAAGCTATCGAAACGCACCGGCCATCGCCCCAGCGAACTTTCCGGCGGCGAGCAGCAGCGCACGGCCATCGCCCGCGCTCTGGTCAACCGTCCGCAGATTCTTCTGGCCGACGAGCCGACCGGTAATCTTGATTCCGCGACGGGCGAAACCATCATGAACCTGCTGCGCGAAATCCAGTCGGCGGGCATGACCATCGTGATGGTCACGCACGAGCGGCCGCTGGCCGAGCGCTTCGCCGACCGCCTGGCGATCATGGGCGACGGCAAGCTGCTCACTACTTCCCCGGCGCAGAAAAGCGGAGGCGCGCAATGAAGCTCCGCGACATGACCGAGTTGGCGGTGCGCAACCTGCGGGAAGCCATGCTGCGTAATTCGCTGACCACGCTTGGGGTCGCGGTCGGGGTGGCCTCGCTTGTGGCCATGCTTTCTCTTGGCGTCGGCTTGCAGCAGCTGGCCAACAGCCGCCTGACCAAGAGCGGCTTGTTCGACTCCATCTTCGTGACGCCGAAGACCAACCTTCGCGGACCCGGCGGCGGACCGCCGGCCACGCGCCAGCCTGCCGCCAAGGCGCGCCCGCTCGACGCCGATGCCCGCGCGGAAATTGCCCGGCTACCCGACGTAATCGAGGTCTATCCGCAGATTCGCTTCTTCACCGAGGTGCGTTTTGACGGCAAGCCCTTCGCCACCACCGTCGCAGGCATGCCCGAATCTTCGAAGAGCAGCGGGGCCTTTGACGGCATGCAGGGCAGCTTCTTTTCGTCGGCGACAGCCGAGGAGGCGATCCTGCAGATTGAATTGGCCAAGGAACTGACCGGCGACACGTCCGGCCAGGCCGCCAAGGACCCAAGCGGCAAGGATCGGATGGGCAGGGGTCTGATCGGCAAGGACCTGGTGTTGCGTTACGCGGAGCGCCAGGCACTGCCCGCGGAAGGCGGCGACGGAGGCGGCTTCGGCGGCTTCTCCGTGGTGCCGCGCGAGAAGCACCTGCGCATCGTCGGCATCGTGGAAACCGAGCCGGCCTCCGGCTTTGGCGGTTTCGGCAGCGGCCGGCTGCTGATTCCGCTGGACGTCGCGGAAACCCTGCGCGCCGCGCAAATCAACGATCTGCGAGACATCCTGCGCGACACGCCGTCGGACAAGCCCTCTTACGCCAGCCTGACCGTGCGGGTAAAAAGCCCGTCGCAGGTGGATGCGACGGAAGCAAAAATCAAGGAGATGGGCTTCGGCGCGTTTTCACTGCTGGATGCTTCGAAGAGCCTGCGCATCTTTTTCTCCGTCTTTGACCTGCTGCTCGGCATTTTCGGCAGCCTGGCGCTGGCCGTGGCTACCCTGGGCATCATCAACACCCTGGTTATGGCGATTCTCGAGCGGCGGCGCGAAATCGGCGTGCTTAAAGCGCTGGGTGCCGCGGATAGCGACGTGCGCCAGCTCTTTTTCGTCGAAGCCGGGGTGATGGGTTTCAGCGGCGGGCTGTTGGGCGTCTTCTTCGGCTGGCTGATCGGCCGCGCGCTGACGCTGGGCACCAACATCTATCTGAAGCGCCAGGATCTTCCCGGCGTGGACATCGCCGCGATTCCCTGGTGGCTGTTCGCGGGCGCGATTGGCTTTGCCGTATTTGTCAGCCTGGTCGCCGGTCTTTATCCCGCATCGCGCGCCGCCAAACTAAACCCGGTGGACGCTCTGCGCTACGAGTAAACTGTTGCCGTGAAGCCCGCGCGGACCTTTTTCCTGTTGCTCCTGAGTTTCTTCTGTGTGGCGGCGTGTTCAGCCGCGCGCGCCGCCAAACTAAACCCCGTGGACGCTCTGCGCTACGAGTAAACTGTTGCCGTGAAGCCCGCGCGGACCTTTTTCCTGTTGCTCCTGAGTTTCTTCTGTGTGGCGGGGTGTTCAGCCGCGCGCGCCGCCACCGCCCGCATCGAGTGCAACGCGCTGCCCAGCAAGATTCTTGCGCGTCCGGTGAAGTTCTGCGCGGTACTGCCGCCCGGCTACGACGCGGACAAGAGCAAACGGTTTCCGATTCTTTATTTCTTTCACGGCCTCGGCGACAACGAGCAGATGTTCATCCACACCGGCGGCTTCAACCTGCTGGAAGACCTCTGGGAGCGCAAGCAGATCGGCGAATTCATCATCGTCACGCCCGAGGCCGGCGCGACGTTCTACATCAATTCGCAGGATGGAAAAGTTCGCTACGAAGATTTCCTGGTGCAGGAGTTCCTGCCGGGCATCGAAGCACGGTTCCACGCGAAAAGCGGCCGCGCGAATCGCGGAGTCGCCGGAGTCTCGATGGGCGGTTACGGCGCGCTGCACCTGGCGTTCCGCCATCCGGAGTTATTCGCGGCCGCGAGCGCGCATAGCCCGGCCATCATCGAAAAGTTGCCGGCATTCGTTGCGCCCACGCCGGCAGGAGGAATCCGCGCGCGCGTGCTTGGCGGCACGTTCGGTTCGCCGCCTGACCTCGTGTTCTGGGAACGCAATAGCCCGCTGAGCCTGGCGCGCACGGCGAGCCTTGCCGGTCTGAAAATCTATTTCGACTGCGGGGATCAGGACGATTTTGGATTTGAAAGCGGCGCCAGGGCGCTGGACAAAATCCTCAGTGCGCGCAAGATCCCGCACGAGGCGCACATCTATCCGGGGCGCCACGACTGGCCGTACTTCGCGGAGCATCTCCCGGCATCGCTGGAGTTCCAGTCGCGCGCGCTCGTGCGCTGATTCGAAAAGAGCTCTTTATTGCTGCTGTTGTTGCTGCTGCTGTTGTTGCTGCTGGTCGGTCGGCACAAGTGCGCGCGGGTCCGGGCGCCTGGTGCGCATGATCATCGCCGGAGGCAGGTCTTCGGGCAGCGGCGAATCCACCGGAGAAACCAGCACGCGCACACTCAGCTCGCTCTCCGCTTCGCCCTTGTACACACCGCGCGTGGGCGGCACGTCGGCGTAATCGCGGCCCACGGCCACGTGAATGTGCCTTTCGCTGCCCAACAAGTTATTGGTCGGGTCGAAAGCCACCCAGCCGGCTTCACCGAGATATGCTTCCACCCAGGCGTGCGTCGCGCCGGCCGGAGAGCGGTCTTTCACGTTGTCCTGGTGATACAGGTAGCCGCTGACATAGCGACAAGGAACCCTCAGGTGGCGGACCAGCGCGATCATGATGTGCGCAAAATCCTGGCAGACGCCGCGGCGCGAGCGCAGCGCATCGTCGATCGGCGAATCCACCTTGGTGGAGTTCGGCGCGTAGTCGAATTTCTGGTAGAGCGCAGTGTTCAATTCCATCAGCAATTGCAAGGGATCGCCGCGGCGTTCGAGTTTCAGCTCTTCCACCAGGCGCAGCAAGTGCCCGGTCGGCCGCGCGAACTGGCTGGGCAGCAGCATCTCCCAGTAGTCGCCTTCCGCCACGCGGGTATCCAGCTCCTCCCAGGTGCTTCCCGCGGCGATGGCGCGCGGCTTTTGCGCCATCTCGACGATGGCGTGCGCCGTAACCTCGATCAACTTATGCCGCCCCGGAATATCGAAGTGGTGGACAGCGTTGCCAAAAAAATCGTGGTACATGAACACGTGCGCCCGCGGGTTCACGTCCAGGGAAAAGGTCATGCAGCGCTGCCGCAAATCGCTGCGCGGCTGCATGCGCACTTCCATCACGCTTTCACCCACCGGCGGGTGGTAGCGAAACGTGGTGACGTGTTTGATCGAATGGGCCATGGGCAGTGGGTCAGTACGCCAGCTCCGCTTCAATCGCGTAATCGAAATAGGTCTGGTGGATTGCGGCGTGAATCTCCGCGCACTCGCTGCGAATCTCTTCGAGATACGCGGCGACGCCCGCTTCCATGATCTCTTCGATCTGACTGAAGCTCAATTTCGCGCGCAGCCGGCCGGCGATGCGCGCGCCCATTTTTTCGCGGCGCTCGGTCAAATCGCCGATCACGTGCAGCGCCGCGTTCATGCGGTCCACGGAAAATCGCACCGAGTGCGGGAGTTCCGGGTTCAGGAGCAGAAACTCCGCCACGCGCAGAGGACGAATTTCCGCGGTGTGCACCTTGCAATAGGCTTCGAACGCCGCGCAACCGCGCAGCAGCCCCACCCAACTCAGATACTCCGCGCTATCCACCGGCTGATCCGCCGGCTGTGCCGCGCGCTTGAAGTGCGTATCCATCAGCGCCGCCAGAGTGTCCGTGCGCTCCACGGAGCGGCCCAGCTGGATAAATTGCCAGCCTTCGCCGTGGCTCATGGTCGCGTCGGTAATTCCCTGAAAGAGGTGCGCGCCTTCCTGCACGGCACGGAACAATTCGTGCGAATTCAGGATCCAGCCCTCTTCCGGCCGCCGCTCAATCACCTGCAAATACAGTTTGTTCAGCTGTTCCCACATCTCCGAACTGCACTGCTCGCGCACGTGGCGCAGATTCTCGCGAGCCGCGGAAACGCAGGACACGATCGACGAGGCATTCGACCGGCTGAACACCAGGGTCTCCGCCAGGTGCAGCGGATCCAGCCGTCCCTGCACGCCGCTCACCTGCAGCGCATCCACCAGAAATCGCCAGCGTCCCGCGCCAACGTCGGGGGACTGGTCCAGCCACAGCTGCAGCTCGACATCGAGCAAGCGTGCGGTGTGCTCGGCCCGCTCCAGGTAGCGGCTCATCCAGTACAGGTTTTCCGCCACGCGCGAGAGCATGCCCGCTTCGCGCTGAAACGTCTTGACATAAAAATTGCGCGGCGGCCTCATGCGATGTGCGGGCCTCCCGGCCGGTCGCCTTCGCGCAGCACCCAGGTGTCTTTGCTTCCGCCGCCCTGCGATGAATTCACAACCAGCGAACCGGGCCGCAAGGCAACACGGGTCAGGCCGCCCGGGACCAGGGTGACCTTCTCGCCCATCAGGATGTACGGCCGCAAATCGATGTGCCGCGATTCCACCTGGCCATCAATCAGGCACGGCGCGCAGGAAAGCGAGAGCGTCGGCTGGGCGATGTAATTGCGCGGGTCGGCCAGCAGGCGGGCGCGAAACTCTTCCCGCTGCTTGGCGGTGCTCTGCGGCCCGATCAGCATTCCATATCCGCCGGACTCGCCGACGGCCTTCACCACCATTTTTTCCAGGTTGTCCAGGGCGTGCTGGCGGTGAGTGTCGTCGTGCATCAGGAAGGTGGGGACGTTCGGCAGGATCGGTTCTTCGTTCAAATAATACTTGATGATCTGCGGCACGTAAGCGTAGACGGCCTTGTCGTCGGCCACGCCGGTTCCGATGGCATTGGAAAGGGTGACGTTGCCGGCGCGGTAGGAGTTGAAGAGTCCCGGCACGCCCAGAATGGAATCCGTGCGAAAACACAATGGATCGAGAAAATCGTCGTCCACGCGACGGTAAATCACGTCCACGCGGCGCAGGCCCGCAGTAGTGCGCATGTACACCAGATTGTCGTGCACCAGCAGGTCGCGTCCTTCGACCAGCTCGATGCCCATCTGCTGGGCCAGAAAGGTGTGCTCGAAATAGGCGGAATTGGAAACGCCCGGCGTGAGCAGGACGATGGTGGGATCGTTGCGATACGAGCAATTCTCCGGCGCCAGCCCGCGCAGGGTGGCCAGCAGCGCCTGCGGGTAATGGTCGATCGGCCACACGCCGTAGTCGCGGAACAGCGTCGGGAACACCCGCTTCAGCACCTTGCGGTTCGCGAGCATGTAGGAGACGCCGCTCGGCACGCGCAGATTGTCTTCCAGCACGGCGAAGGTTCCGTCCGGGAGGCGCACCAGGTCGGTGCCGCAAATATTCACATAGATGTCGCGGGGCACGTTCAGACCGCGCATCTCGCGGCGGAAATGTTTGCAGCTGTAAATCAGTTCGCGGGGAACGACGCCTTCGGAAAGGATGCGGCCTTCGTGATAGATGTCGCGCAGAAAAAGATTGAGGGCCGTCAGCCGCTGCGTCAGCCCCTTTTCCACGCGCGCCCACTCGCTGGCCGGAATGATGCGCGGCAGCAGGTCGTTGGGGAAGATGCGCTCCGTGCCTTCCTTGTTCCCGTAGACCGTGAAGGTGATGCCTTCGTGCAGGAAGGTCAGGTCCGCAGCCTGCTGAATCTTGCGTAACTCTTCGGAGGCCAGCCCCTGTAGCGTTTGCTGCAGCGCACGGTAGTGCTCGCGCGGCACGCCGACCGAGGCGAACATCTCGTCGTAAGCTGCGTCGAGTTGATAGTTCACGAACGCGGGGGGTACATGAGATCGGATTGGCGTCGGCGTAGCGGTCATCTGGCCTTCCCGCAACCCGGCTGAGGGTCGAACCAGTAACTCTAGGCGCCCGCCTCACCCCCGTCCAATCCAAAAACCCGATTCAATAAATACTCTTTTTGCGATGCCCGCGGCCGGCAGCGGCCATTTTCGCCGGTTCTTCCCGGCGCTTTTCATGCCGTGAAGATACCCAGTTTGCCCGCGCGGGGCAATCACAACCAGACTCTCCGTCAGTGCTTCACTTTCTTGCGGTCCTGCATTGCGATGCTCCCGTCCACGCCGATCAGATACGCAAAGTGCGGCGTTACCACCATTTCCGGCTGCGCCGGATCCTGCTGCAGCACGTGCAACACATCGGTATCTTCGGGCACGTCGCTCAGGGTGTGCGTGTGCCAACCCATCGCCGGCTTTTTGCCCGAATCCTTGGCGGAGGGCGGCCTACCCTCCAACAGCGATTGGTGCAGCGGCCGCTTCTGCACAATGGTCTGACCGTCCGCGGAGACCAGGTAACGCGCATCGGCCCCCAGCGGGTACGCGCCGGCCTGGGTCTGCGCCGGATATAAATAGACGTAGAGCTGCCCTTGCGGCGCCGGGAGGACCGCCAGGGCGTAGGCACGCGCGGGATGGTTGGACGCGCGAAACTCGGCTTCGCAGAGAGCAATCGCGCGCGCCGCGAACAGATAGAAACCGGTATCCTCCCGCGCGGGCTTCACGCGCGTGACCACAAACTCTTTTGCCTTGCTGCCCTGCTTGGCTTCGTAGCGCAGCAGAAACCCGCCCTTGTCCGGAGTGAGCGCGCCAAACACCACAGTCCACTTCCCATCCTGCTCTCGCGCGATCGACATCTGCCCGTCCGTGGTCTTCGGGTTGGCCATTTGCACCGCGTCGCCGGCGTGCCATACCGCTTGATCGTAGCCTTCGAGCGCCCGTCCGCGCTCCGTAATCGCCGCCAACTCGGCCGCCGTCGGCGGAGCCTGCGTCTGCGCGCACGCCGCCTTGGCCGCAAGACTGGCGCACAGCAGAAAGCACGCAGCACTGCATCGGCGCGAAATCCTGGCCTGCTGCATCGTTTCCTTTCCAAAACTGGCAAAGCGCACAGCAGTATGCCCGGAAAGCGGGCGCCCGGTCACCTTCCAAGGGAGCTGCTAAGATGGCGGTGCGAACGTACGGGAAAGAGGTGTCGTGATGCCGAAACGCACGATCGATGATCCAAAGGTAGTCTCGCGCGAGGAATGGCTCGTTGCCCGGCGGGAATTGCTGGCCCGGGAAAAGCAGCTTACCCGCGAACACGACAAGGTCCGCGAGCAGCGACTGCAGCTGCCGTGGGTGAAAATCGAAAAGAACTATGTGTTCGACGGCCCCAACGGCAAGGAATCGCTCGCGGATCTCTTTCAGGGGC